>Ga0307479_10004969_pt1 | contig 12199 bp, 12 predicted proteins | sample atmos_gasesECM4C_FD_203743 | JGI IMG/M metagenome (GOLD analysis project Ga0307479, IMG submission 203743) | Hardwood forest soil microbial communities from Morgan-Monroe State Forest, Indiana, United States - atmos_gasesECM4C_515 | ecosystem: Environmental > Terrestrial > Soil > Temperate...
GAGTCGAGCAAAATGACGATTTCCTCGATTGACCTGTTTCCCGAAGCCAAGGAGCCCAAGTCAGAGGAACAATTGGAGCTGTGCCGCAGGGGAGCATGTGTTGGGGCGAGAGCGATGTCGGATCGAAACGCAACATCGGAACATGGGAGCAGCGCAGCAGCGAATCAGACAGTCAGCTTCTTTTTTCCGCGTTGCCGCCCGCCTCGTCATTCCCGATTAGTTCCAGAACTTTCTGGTAACGCGGATGACCTCGTAGCGGATCAAGGTCGGAATCGTGCTTGATCCACCCCGCCTTAATCTCGTAACCGGCGTGCGGTAGCAAGCGTTCCAGCAAATCAAAAGCCCGCTCTATGTCGCCTAGGGACGTGTAGACGCAGGCGGCATTGTACTGGGTGAAAATATCGTCAGGGTCGATTGCCAACGCTCTGGATAACCATTCCTTGGCACGGTCCGTTTCGCCGAGCGTAATGAGGGCCGAAGCGCCGAGGTAAGCCGGCCTCGGATTTTCAGGGTGAAGCATGAGTTCACTCTCTGCCCGTTCAACGCCCCTTCGGGCGGCACTCTCAGCATCCCGATCGCGCCCAAGCGACCGATAGATTTGAATCAATAGGATCACGGATTGACAGTCGTCGGGCTTAATTTCGGCCGCACGCTCGAAAAGCGCGGCTGACCGCTCGAGCTTGCCCTGCGTGAAGCAGGCACGGGCATAAAAGTAATGGCCCTCGAAAGAATTGGGATCGAGCGCAATGGCCTGTTGGAATTCCGCCATAGCCTCGTCGTATCGTTTCCCAAGTGAGAGCGCGAGCCCTCGGGAGGCATGTGCCTCAGCGAGCCCGTTCTCCAGAGCCAGCGCCTTCGCGCTTGTTGCCAGAATGCTGTCGATCCCAACATCCACATAGTAGTGGAGAAATAGGAAAGAATCGCAGTCAGCGATGCCCGCGTAAGCGCGTGCATAGAGCGGGTCTAACTCTACGGCCTTGGCGAACATCCGCCGCGCTAATTGATAGTAGGACTTCGAGTGCCGTTGCAGGAACTGTCGACCTCTCAGATAATAAGTGTAGGCTTCGACATTATCCGTCGGCGTCTGCCCGATGACCTTTCTTTCTTGAGGCAGCAGCTTGACCTTTAGCTGCTCCACAATTGCGTGGGTGATTTCGTCCTGGATGGCGAAGATGTCCGTCAAGTCACGATCATAGCGATCGGCCCAGACGTGTCCGCCGTCCTTCCCATGGATGAGCTGTCCGGTGACCCGCACGCGCGATCCGGCCTTTCGAACGCTTCCTTCCAGAACAAAGTTGACTTCAAGATCCTTGGCCACTTCCTGTACCTTCACCGGCTTGCCCTTGTAGATGAAGGCCGTGTTGCGTGCCACCACGAACAAACCTGACACTTTCGAGAGGTCGGTGATGATGTCCTCGGTGATCCCATCGCTGAAATATTCCTGCTCCGGATCGCCGCTCATGTTAATGAACGGCAGAACCGCAATCGATGGCCTTTCTTCCCGGTGCCCTGAGGCAGCGTCGTTGGTTTGTCGAGTAGAGGGCGCGTCCAACGAAATGCTGTAAACGCGAATTGGTCGTTCAATATTCTTGAGTCGCCGCTCCCCCATATCTTCGAAAATCAGATCCAATCGCTTGCCGACGTGATCGCGCACAGACTGGGAAACAGTGATCCCCCCAACCGGGGCAATGCTCTCCAACCGCGCTGCCACGTTCACACCGTCGCCAAGGATATCCTCCCCTTGCACGATCACATCGCCGACATTAACGCCGATGCGGAATTCGATGCGGCGGTCCTGTGGTACACCGGCGTTCCGATCACGCATCCCGCGCTGAACCTCGGTGGCGCAGGCAACCGCGTTCACTACGCTCGGAAATTCCACCAGCATGCCGTCGCCGGTTAGTTTGACAATTCGTCCCTGATGTTCGCTGATTTTGGGGTTGACGAAATCGGTCCGCAGCGTGTCCAGCGCGGTAAGAGTGCCAGACTCATTCGTACCCATGAGACGGCTGTATCCGACCACGTCGGCAGCAAGAATAGCAGTCAGGCGGCGTTCCATGTGGGTTGAGAAAAGTAGCTCGTGAAAATGATCAGACAAGATTACCACTTACTTGGCAGCAAGCCACGGCGAATCAAATCATTCGATGAGCGCGTTGGCGGGAGAACGAACCGCTCGGATGTGCGGCTCGGTCCGCCGCTGTCAAAACGGCAATCTCCGTTTCCTTTTACATGATAGACTGAACGATCTGCCTTTTTCGCATTGCCGCGTGCCGCCTTGATGCCTCGCCCGAAGGAATCCCGTTGCAGGATTGCCTGATTACTTCGAACCACTTTTGCAGGGAAGCAGAATATGCGCTCCGAATGTCGAGTCGCGGAGCCTTAACGCCCGGCCTAACGAATCAGGGACAATCGGCGCGAGCGTAGCGGATTGTCTCCCGGCGATCTTGCTTTCCGTCCGCAAGAATTCAGGCGCGCCGCGCTATCGGTATGACGATGGTTCGCGGGTTCGAGTCGGGGTATTGAAGTTTAGGGCTAAACTCTTCAGCTACGATTTTTCGTCCAACTCCAAAGGCAAAGCCTCAGAAAATGTCAAATCACGCTTGGAATTCTCTACAGAATCCATTTTGAAGGGGACGGGGGAGTCATGTCAAGTGTCAAAAAGTGTCAATCCCTCGCGTGATTTAGCGTTAATTGACGAAAGTTGGCGAGAAATCGAAAATCGCAATTTTACCTATGAAAATCGATTTGCCGGCGAAAGGACTTGAACCTTCACGATCTTGCGATCACTGGATTTTGAGTCCAGCGCGTCTGCCATTCCGCCACGCCGGCGTGCTGGAAACGGAGCGAAAGAATACGAACTTCGCGCCGAAGCTCAAACGCCAACCAGATCCAGCGGTTGCAGGCTGCGCGGCTGACCAAAAATTTCGCGCAAAATAATCGCGTTTCGCAGACCGGATGTCGTTCTTAGCATCGTAACGAGGTCGATCCGCCCTTGCACCTTCGCGGGAATTTGCGGCGTTGTTGCTGACTGAAACGCCGCCCTTACATCAGTTTCTGCAATCGATTCAAGCGGCGGTGGCGCGTGGATTGGCGATTCCATTTCAGGGGGAAGATCCGGGGGACGCGTTGATAGCGGCGGAAGTGGAGAAAGGATTCGCCGTATGGTCGGCGACGGCTCGCGTTTAGGCAGCGCGATCGGCTCCTGGTAGGTTGGTCGCGGTGCGACTGGCGGTGGAGGCTTTGACGTCGTCGGCTGGCCGAGCGCTTCCAAAAATTTTCGGATCCGATCTTCATCGGTTTGTTCCGGTGCGCGCGGAGTTCGAATCGGTGGTTTCGGTGTAGATGTCGATCTTCGTTGTGTGTCGCCAGGACGCCGCCGGGTTTTGGTCGCAGCTCTCGTCAGGATTTGAAAAAGAATCGCGACCGCGACGAACAACAGGAAAAGAAAATTATCGAGATGCGCGGCGGCCATTTCAAAAATTCGTCAGCTTGCTTCGGTGCGCGGTTTGTCCGAACCCGCGATTGATTCACGCATCGAGGTGTCGGCCTGGACGTTTTTCATCCGGTAATAATCCATGATCCCGAGATGACCGGCGCGGAACGCCTCTGCCATTGCCAGCGGCACTTGCGCTTCCGCTTCCACGACTTTCGCCCGCATCTCCTGCGTTTTGGCCTTCATTTCCTGTTCTACCGCTACAGCCGCGGCGCGGCGCACTTCGGCTTTTGCCTGCGCCACGCGTTTATCGGCGTCTGCCTGCTCGCTTTGCAACTTCGCTCCGATATTGTCGCCTACATCGACGTCGGCAATGTCGATCGAAAGAATTTCAAATGCGGTATTGCTGTCGAGCCCTTTGGCTAGCACGGCTTTTGAAATGCGGTCCGGATTTTCCAGCACATCCTTGTAAGAATCGGCGGAACCGATTGCGCTCACGATGCCTTCGCCCACGCGCGCGATGATCGTTTCCTCGGTTGCGCCGCCTACAAACCGATCCAAATGCGAGCGGACGGTCACGCGCGCTTTCACTTTGGCGCCGATTCCATCCTTGGCCACGCCGTCGATGGTTGCCCGGCCCATCGCCGGGTTCGGCGCGTCGATCACTTTTGGATTAATGCTCGTGCGCACCGCTTCGAGCACGGTCTTGCCGGTTCCCTTGGTCGCGAGATCGATCGCGCAGGCACGATTAAAATCCAGGGAAATACCCGCTTTATCGGCTGCAATCAGAGCGAGGATGACCTGCGTCACATCACCGCCTGCGAGATAATGTGCTTCCAGCGGATCGCTCGGTACTTCAATTCCCGCTTTCACCGCGGTAATTCGATTGTCCACAATCAGTCCAACTGGAACGCGCCGCAGCCGCATCCCGATCATTTTGCCCATGCCGACTGGAGCGTTGGCAATGCGCGCGCGCAGCCAAATTCCGAAAAAGTTGAAAAGGATGATCGCAAAAACGAGGCCGAATACTGCAAGCACGGCGATTCCGACGAGATAAAGAGCGTCCATGGCGAAAATGTAGCCGTTCTGACGTCCACAGCGCAACGCTGAGTTTCCCGCAGCTTTTCGTTGCAATCAGCCCGAGACGGAATACGCATTGCGCGTTGTGGCAATGACAAGCAAAACACCAGTCGCCGTCGTGGGCGCGTCCGGTTACGCGGGCGAGGAATTAGTGCGTCTGCTTCTGGCACATCCGAATGTCGATCTGGCCGCGGCCACTTCGCGACAGTTGGCCGGCAAATCGTTGGCGGAGGTTTTCCCGCGCTTCGCTCATCAAACCAAAACCACTGCGCTGAAATTTTCGAATTCCGACCCAAAGGAAATCGCGCGCAGCGCAAAGATTATTTTTCTTGCGCTGCCGCACGGCCTTGCCGCGGAATTTGCCGAGCCGTTCCTGTCAACCGGCGCGCGCGTTGTCGATCTTAGCGCCGATTTCCGAATCAAGGACGCGGACATTTATCGCGAATTCTATGGCCACGAACATCCAGCGCCCGATCTGTTGGGCAAATCGGTTTATGGTATGCCGGAGATTTATCGGGATCAGATCCGCGGCGCACAGCTCGTTGCGTGTCCTGGTTGTTATCCAACGAGCATTCTCATTCCGTTGCGGCCGCTGATTCGCCGCAAAGCGATCGAGCGCAGCCGAATTTTGGTTGCGAGCATGAGCGGTGTGACCGGCGCCGGTCGCAAAGTGGAGACGGATTATCTTTTTTCTGAATGCAACGAGAGCGTCCGGCCCTACGCTGTTCCGAAGCATCGGCATCTCTCCGAAATCGAGCAGGAATTGTCGAACCTGGCCGGCGAACGGATCACGATCCAGTTCACGCCTCATCTCGTACCAATCAATCGAGGAATCGTCACCACGATTTATACCGACATTGCCGGGAACGTGGTGAATTTAGATCCCGAGGTGATGTTCAGCGGCGCTTACGCCGACGAACCGTTCGTTCGTTTGCTCGGCGACGCGCGCTTGCCCGATACCAAACACGTCGTCGGCACCAATTTCATCGACTTCGCCTGGAAAATCGACAAGCGCACCAACCGGCTGATCGTCATGAGCGCGATCGACAACATCGTGAAGGGCGCGAGCGGTCAAGCTCTTCAATGCATGAATCTGATGCTCGGCTTGCCCGAAACGGCTGGGCTGATTTGAAACCGTCGTTTCGAGAAATTTCGGGCTCGATTTGCGCGCCGCGTGGTTTCAAATCCGCCGCCGTTTTCTGCGACATCAAAAAACTCGGCACCGGTAAAGGCTCCGAGAAAGGCCGGAAAGACGATCTCGCGTTGATTGCGTCTGACGTTCCCGCCGCGATCGCGGGAATGTTTACGACCAATCAAGTTTGCGCCGCGCCGGTAAAAATCAGCCGGCAGCGCACCAAAAAGAAATCTGCGCGAGCGATCGTCGTCAATTCTGGGAACGCGAACGCCTGCACCGGCGCCCAAGGATTGAAAGATGCGCGGCGCATGACTCAGCTGACGGCGAAAACGCTGTCTGTAAATGAATACGAAGTTCTCGTTTGTTCGACCGGCCGGATTGGGGTGCCGATGCCGATGGGCAATGTCGAGCGCGGCATTCGCAGCTGCGCGCCGCGACTCGCAAGATCGACATCGAATGCTCGGCAAGTCGCGAACGCGATCATGACCACGGACACGCGCCGCAAGGAAATTGCAGTCGAATTCAAGATCGGAAAATCGATAATTCGAATTGGGGGAATCTGCAAAGGCGCCGGCATGATTCAGCCAGGGATGGCGACGATGCTCGCGTTCATCACGACCGACGCAGCGATTGAATCCACAACGCTCAAACAGGCGCTCAACATTGCCGTTGGCCAAAGTTTCAATCGGATCACAGTCGATGGCGACATGAGCACCAATGATTCCGTCATCGCGCTGGCGAACGGTCTAGCCGGGAATGCGAAATCCGAAATTAGAAAATCGCAATTTCAAGCTGCGCTGAACTCCGTTTGTTTGAAGCTGGCGAAGATGATCGTGCGCGATGGCGAAGGAACGTCGCGAGTTGTCACGCTCCATGTTCACGGCGGAGGCAACGATCGCGAGGCAGAAGCCGCCGCGCGCGCGATCGCGAACAGTTCGCTGGTGCGCGCGAGCTGGTGCGGCGGAGACCCAAACTGGGGGCGCATTCTTTGCGCGCTTGGTTATTCGGAGGCGAACGTAGATGAAACATTCGTGGACGTTGGTTATGCCGGACCGGACAACCTCAAAATTCTTTTTGCATTTCGGCACGGGCGTCCGACAAATGTCGCCTTGGAAACGCTCGCGAAAATTACTTTGGCGTCGGAGTTCGACCTACATGTCGATCTTCACCGCGGCCGTGGTGAGTTCGTGCTTTACGCCGCCGATCTTACCGAAGATTACGTCGCGTTCAACAAAGGCGACGTGACTGACCCCACAACCCTCGGCGGCTGATGGAAGAATTCATTTCGAAAGCGGCGACGTTGATCGAAGCGTTGCCTTACATCCAGCGTTTCCGCAGTCAGATCTTCGTCGTCAAATACGGTGGCAGCTTCATCGATTCGCCAGATCCCGAGGAGCGGCATCGCGTCGCGCGAGACATTGTTTTTCTCGAAGCGGTCGGAATTAATCCGGTCGTTGTGCACGGTGGTGGCAAAGCAATTACCCGCGCACTGGAAGAGGCGGGCGTGAAATCGGAATTCGTTCGGGGATATCGCGTGACGGACGAAGCGAGCGCGAAGATTGTCGATCGCGTTTTGTCGCGCGAAATTAATCCTGAAATCGTGAATGCCATCGAGGATTTTGGCGGCAAAGCGCGCGGATTTGCCGGTCCCGATATTTTTCGCTGCCGAAAATTCCTGGCAAAAGACGACAACGGCAAAGATGTCGATCTTGGCTTCGTCGGGGAAGTCAGCGGAGTGAATGTTGAACCGTTGCGCGAATGCATTCGGCGAAATCTCACACCGGTGATTAGTCCGACCGCGCTGGGAGAGGACGGCAAAGTTTACAATTGCAACGCCGACATTGCCGCAGCGAGAACCGCGATCGCGCTAAAAGCGCGACGCCTGGTTTTCATGAGTGATGTACCGGGTCTGCTGCGAGATCCAAAGAACGACGCAAGTCTTTTGACGCATCTGGCGGTAAACGAAGTTCCAAAGCTGCAAAAAACGGGCGTGATCGCGGAAGGAATGGTTCCCAAAGTCGACAGCGCGATTACAGCAATCGAAAGCGGCGTTGAAAAAGTTCAGTTCGTAGACGGGCGAATTCCTCACTCGGTTTTGTTGGAAATCTTCACCGATGCGGGAGTCGGCACCGAAGTCGTGCTATGAAAGAAGTCCTCCCAGTGCCTGTTCCGACGATCGTGCAAAACGAAACCAAACGAGTTCGCGAATTATTCGAGCAAAATGTTGTTCCGTCGTATACCCGGTTCGATCTCGCGCTGGAGCGTGGCGAGGGGAACTACGTGTGGGACGTCGATGGGAAAGGTTATCTCGATCTCGCTGGCGGGATTGCCGTTTGCTCGTTAGGCCATGCTCACCCCGAAATCACCAAAGCGCTGACTGAGCAATCCCGAAAGCTGATCCACATTTCGAATCTATATTATAATGAAGCCCAGGGCCGGCTGGCCGAACGGATTGTCGATCGAATCGCGCCGGGCCGCGTTTTTTTCTGCAACAGCGGAGCCGAGGCGAACGAAGGATTGTTCAAATTGGCGAGAAAATTCGGACACGATTCCGGCCGTTACGAAATCATCACGACAACCGGGTCGTTTCACGGTCGCACATTGGCCGGAATTGCCGCCACCGGTCAAGAGAAAGTAAAAAAGGGATTCGACCCGGCTGTCGCGGGCTTCAAGCACGTGCCGTTCAATGATGTTGAAGCGACGCGCCGGGCGATTACGAAATCGACGATCGCGCTTTTAGTCGAGCCGGTGCAAGGCGAGAGCGGAATCACGATTGCCACGGCGGAATATCTGATCGGGCTGCGGCAGCTTTGCGACGAACACAATTTGCTTCTGATGTTCGATGAGGTGCAAGCCGGACACTTTCGAACCGGAAAATTCCAAAGCTGGCAACGGATTCTTCAGTTAGGGGCGATTGACCCCAATCGCCCGGGCGGTTCGGTGAACCGCCCCTACTTGCCCGACGCCGTTTCGATGGCGAAGTCTTTGGGGGGCGGATTTCCGATCGGCGCCTTTTGGGTGGGCGAAAGGCATGCGAAAGTTCTCGGCCCCGGCACTCACGCGAGCACATTCGGCGGAACGCCGCTCGCCTGCGCGGTGGCGCTGAGAATTTTCGATGTGATCGAGCGTGAAAATCTGGCTGAGAATGCTCGAACAATCGGCGATTTTCTGCTGATCGAATTGCGAAAGCTTCAGCAAAGATTTCCCGAGGTGCTAAAGGTGGTCCGCGGAATTGGTCTGATGGTTGGGATTGATTTTCAGCCTGAGTTTAACGCAGTCGACCTCGTGAAGGAATTACACAAACGTAACTTGCTTAGCGTTCCGGCGGGCAATTCGGTGATCCGGTTGTTACCCGCACTAAATCTTTCCCGCGCGGAAGCTGAAGGAGGTCTGCGCATCATCGAAAAGCTGATTGTGGATCTCGCACCGAAAGCGTGAGCACGAAATTGAAGCATCTCCTCAGTATCGAGCAGCTGTCACGCGACGATCTCGAACGGATTTTGCAGCGGACAGCCGAGCTCAAGACGAATCGCGGCAAAATTTCTGCGCAACCGCTCGCCGGCCAGACCTGGGCGCTGATTTTTTCCAAACCTTCGACGCGCACGCGCGTTTCGTTTGAAGTCGGAATTCGTGAGCTCGGAGGGGAAACGATTTACTTGAACGCCGCTGACGCGCAGCTCGGCCGTGGCGAATTGATCAAGGACACGGCGCGTGTCCTTGCTCGGATGATTCACGGTGCCGTCATTCGCACTTACGCGCAGAGCGATCTCGAGGAGTTCGCGGAATTTTCCGGCGTGCCGACTATTAATGCCCTCACTGATGATGAGCATCCGTGCCAAATCCTGGGCGACATTTTCACGATCATCGAGAAACGCGGCAAGATCGAGAAGACGACGGTTGCGTTTATTGGCGACGGCGTTTCGAACACGGCGAGGTCGTGGTTGTTCGCAGCGGGCAAGCTCGATTTTGAAGTGCGGATCGCATCGCATAAGAAATATCAGCCGAAAAAGAAGCTGCTCGCACGGGCCGGCGGCCAGGTCATTTGCACGGACGACGTTTCAGCAGCAGCGCGAGATGCCGATGTGCTTTACACCGACATTTGGGTTTCGATGGGAAAAGAGGCCGAAGAAGCGCGGCGCGAAGCCGAGCTTGGGCCGTACTGGATCAATGACTCAGTGTTGAAGTTGGCGAAACCGGGTGCGCTGGTGATGCATTGTTTGCCCGCGCATCGCGGACAGGAGATCGATGCAAAGACTTTCGAGCAGCACGCGCAAACAATCTTTGATCAGGCGGAGAATCGATTGCATGTGCAAAAGGCCATCTTGGTTGAGCTAGCAAAGTGACGTGGTTGATCCGGGAGTGCGGTGAGGGAGGCGTTTGCAGGACACACAGATACTGTAGATCACCGGTTCATTACTGCCTTCGCCACCGGATTTGATGACTCGTCCGCATAACGCGCAGATTGTACTGCCGTCTCCCTTTTTTGCGGCGCTCCCATATGCCGGCCGCGCTGTCTGTTTGCCCTGGCGTGGCATCGACAGGGGATCGGGCGCCGAGAGACGCCTGGACTCATTAATTTTTGACTCGCGCGGCGAATGCTCGCAAACGGTTTCTCAAGAGCCCTTTGCGCGAACAGTTTTTTTGTGCTCGGGGCGGGACTTGAACCCGCATGCCTTTCGGCATACGCCCCTCAAACGTACGTGTCTGCCATTCCACCACCCGAGCAGGTGCGCGTTCAGCGCGCGAAATTTGCCGCCGAACTGCAGGCCTGGCAAGTGCTTTGGCTGATCTCTTGATCAAGATTGAGAGGAAGAGGATGGCCAACAACCGCGCCCAAGATTGGATCAAAGTCGATCTCCACATCCACACGCTCGACGACCCGAAGGACGTAATCGATTATTCGGCGCATCAATTGCTGGAGCGCGCGAAACAACTCGGCTTCGGAGTTCTGGCCATCACTTTACACGATGCCGTTTTCGATCGTGCCGAAGTCTTCGCCGATGCGGCGGCGACGGGAATTTTACTAATTCCAGCCGCCGAAGTTCGCTTGCAGGGCGCCGACATTATTTTACTGAACGTGACTCCGTCCGAAGTCGCGAAACTAAAGACCTTCGATGGCGTCCGCGAGCTTCGCGCGCGCCGCGGGTCGTCCATCTTCACGATCGCTCCGCACCCGTTTTACGTGCTCGGAGGGTCGATTGGCGAACGCTTGCTTCGGGAGATCGATTGTTTCGACGCAATCGAGCTTTGTCATTTTCACAAAGGACTTTTCGATTTGAATCGCCGGGCCGTGAAAGTGGCGACGAAATTTGGAAAACCTCTTATCGCAACTTCAGACGCGCACCAGTTGCACGCCTTCGGCCGCCATTACACGAGCATCCCGCGTCCGAGCGAGCTAACGATCGAGAAGGTTTTCGCAGCCCTGAGGAATGGACCACGCCGAGTAGTGAGTCCGTCCGCTTCAATTGTCGATCTTGCGAGTATGATCTATTTCTTTTTTTTCACTCACCCGGTGCGAATTCGTCGCCAGCGTTCCCTTGCCTCCGCCCTTGAATCCAAATCGCAAACGTGACACACGTTTAGGCTGATGAGAATCCTGCTTACCGCCTTGCTCCTCTCCGCGTTCGTTTTCACGGGTTGCCAAACACCGGAGCAGAAAAAACAAAAACTGAAGGAGGCTGCGCTCAAGAAAAAGACAAAGGCCAATCTCCGCGAAAGCGGCGACGTAGATTTTCAGGCGTTTATCAGCCGGCTCCGCAAAGCGGTCGCGAATCGTGATGTGGGAACTCTTAAGTCGATGATGACGGACGATTTCGGTTACAAGCTGGAACCGGCGATGTCCGGGTCCGGTGTTTTTCAATACTGGGACCAGGAAAATCTCTGGCTGGAGTTGGATGGTATTTTGTCGGAGAAGTTTGTGAAAAAAGGGAATTTCATGGTCGCGCCGCCGCAGTTTGCCGACCCATCGCTTAACTACGACGGGTATCGCGCTGGAATTACGCGGGTCCGCGGCAGTTGGAAGTTCGCCTATTTTGTAAATGGGTGATTCCTTTCTTGGCCTGCCGCATCGGCCGCCGTTTGTTTTCGTGCGAAAATTGTTGGCGTGTGAGCCTGGCGTGTCAGCCGAGTGTGAAACAGAGTTTTCGCGAGACGATCCAATGTTCGCCGGTCATTTTCCCGGTGAGCCGCTCGTTCCGGGCGTAATTCTAACTGAAGCACTCGCTCAAACCGCGGGAATCGCCGCGCACCAGGAAAATTCGAAGACTCGGTTTCTGCTTTCGGCGATCCGGCAGATGAAATTTTTCCAGGCGGTGCGGCCCGAAGAACAGATTCGCTTGCGCGCACGGAAAATTGGCGAAGTCGGCGAACTCTTGCAGTTCGAAGTGGAAGCTTTGATCGACAATACATTGGTCGCTGCCGGTCAACTAGTGCTCAATGCGCTGCCGACGGAGCGTTAATCACTGAGTTGTCGCGGGCGCTGGCGACTGACCCGCAACGGGAGCTTTTTCCAAATCGTAAATGGCGCCCCAAGTGCCGGACGCAGCCAGCGC
>Ga0307479_10004970_pt1 | contig 12198 bp, 7 predicted proteins | sample atmos_gasesECM4C_FD_203743 | JGI IMG/M metagenome (GOLD analysis project Ga0307479, IMG submission 203743) | Hardwood forest soil microbial communities from Morgan-Monroe State Forest, Indiana, United States - atmos_gasesECM4C_515 | ecosystem: Environmental > Terrestrial > Soil > Temperate...
TAATTATGTCTCCACCGGATAACGGAATTGGCTGGACTTTGAGGGTAGATATCGGTTCGATCTGCGCCTTCAGCGGAACACTGAAGACGAGGAGAAATAACAGCAGATACCCTACTAGCCTCAATCTCATTGCCTGCACCTCCTATCTGTAAAGCGAAAAATCCACACAACGTGGTCGCACCAAGGGCGTCCTGAAGCCCGTAAGTGACCTACGCGCTATCCCTGAACTCCAATTCATGTGCAGAGCTTAATCAGACCTCAAAAAAACAAACAATAGGCAAGTGCGGCCAACTCCTCGATGACCGCATCTGACCACTTTCTGTAACAATGTTGCCCCTGCGAGTGCGCTTTGGTAGTATCCATATCAAACCTGTTCCCAGGCACGGAACCCATGGCCAACGAAACGGCCTCTGCGGAACCTTCTTCCGAAGTCCGCTTCAACTCCTGGAAAGAAATTGCCGCCTACCTCAAGTGCAGCGAGCGCACGGTGCGCCGGTGGGAGGAAGAGGGCCTCCCGGTACATCGGCATCCGCACAAGGCGAGGGCTGCGATTTACGCCTACAAAGCCGAAATCGACGCCTGGTGGGGCGACGGCCACGAACCCCCGAAGCAAAACCAAGATCCGCAAGAGCATCCCCCTGCCGTCGCCGCCCGGTGGTGGACGCGATTATCGCGGGCAATGCTTGGCGCGGCTTTGGCATTTGCTCTGGCTTCGGTTGTGTTTCTTGTTGGCTTCGGCAGGAGATTCCACTGGTTCCAACCCGGCGCACTCAACGGCCAAATTCATTCGATCGCGGTTCTGCCGCTGGAAAATCTTTCCGGCGATCCCCAGCAAGAATACGTCGCCGACGGTATGACCGACGAACTGATCACCGAACTCGCTCAACTCAAAGAACTTCGAGTGATCTCTCGCGCTTCCGTCATGCGTTTCAAAGGGGCCAAAACGCCGCTGCCGCAAATCGCCCGCGAGCTCCAGGTCGATACCATTGTCGAGGGGTCTGTCGCTCACCTCGGCACTCGCGTCCGCGTCAGCGCCCAGTTGCTGGATGCGACGACCGATCGACACCTTTGGGCTGAAACCTACGAGCGCGACCTCAGCGATGTCCTAAGTTTGCAACGTGACTTGGCCAAAGCCATTGCTGGCGAGATAAGAATCAAATTGAGCCCAAACGAAAGTGCTCGCCTGGAAGGCTCCCGCGCAATCAACCCGCTAGCCCATGCTGCATTTCTCAGGGGCCGTTACTTTACTCATAACCAGCGCTCGCCTGAAGGTGCACGCAAAAGCATTCAGTCTTCGTTGGAGGCAGTCCGAATCGCGCCGGACTGGGCGCCGGCCTATTCTGGATTAGCCGATTCCTATATCCAGGCTGCTTTCCTCGCTGCGCTGCCGCCCAACGAGGCCATGCCCAGGGCAAAAGTCGCCGCGCGCAGAGCCTTGGAATTAGACCCGGACCTCTCTGAGGCTCATGTTGCTCTCGGATGGATTCTGTCAAATTTCGACTATGAATACTCTGCCAGCGAGAGCGAATTCAAGCGCGCTATTGAATTGAGCCCTAGCAGTTCTTACGCCCACCAGGGCTACGCAGACCTTCTCAATGGTTTGGGCCGCCACGACGAAGCCATCTCCGAAATCAAAGTTGCGCGTCAGCTCGATCCTGTGTCGTTCTTCATCAGTCGCGACGTGGGTCGAATCCTCTACGACGCGCGCAGGTATGACGAGGCCTTGGAGGCGCTGCGCCAAGCCGCCGACCTGAGTCCCGCCTCCGGCGTCGTGTACAACTGGATGAGCTGGGTTTATGACAAAAAAGGCATGGCAGCTCAGTCTGTGGAAATGGACCTGAAGAACGCGGTGAACCGGGGAGCTAGCCAGGAAGTTCTGCAGCAACTTAGAGAAGCCTATCGAGTCTCAGGGGAACGAGGCTATTTAAAAAAGCATGCCCAGTTGATCAAAGATGACCCATACGAGCAGGCCTTATACACTGCTCGCCTCGGTGAAACCGAGAAAGCCCTTCAGCTCTTGCGACAAGCATGTGAGGAACACTCCGGGTGGCTTGATATGCTGAAAGTCGACCCAGAACTCGATAATCTCCGTCCCGATCGCCGATTTGGAGAACTTCTGTACCGTATCAACCTCTCGCCATCAATTTGAGTTGCACGTTTTTCACTGAGCCTACGTCGTGGGCCTTCCGCTCACCGAACGCGCGTTCTGCACCTGCTGTTCCGTCGCGTGGAGTCCCGTCGGCAAGTTTATTTACATCAAGCACGCGGTGTGAGATTTACGCACCGCATGCGCGTGCGATTCGCACCATGGCTTCGAGGCTGCGATCCACATCGCCTTCCGTTGTCGCCCAGGAGGACACGCTGATTCGCATCGCCGTCTTCCCGTGCCACTCCGTAACTCCGCACCAGCACGTGCCATCCTCCTGGATCCGCCGTATCGCTTCACGTGTGGTCGCCGCGTCGCCGAACGACACCAGCACCTGATTGATCACCACTTCATTCAACACCTCAAATCCAGCCGCCCGCAGTCCGCTCTCGAACCGTTTCGCCAGCGCGCAGGTGCGCTCGATCAGCTCGCACAATCCTGACCGGCCGAGAGATTTGAGCGCTGCCCACACCTCCACGCCGCGCGCTCGCCGTGACGACTCTGGAGTGTTGTGCATTGGTTCGCGGCGCGTTCCCGGCGTCAGATACGCCGCGCTCAGTGTCATCGCCGCGCGCAATGCCGCGCCATCGCGAACCAGCACGATTCCACAGTCATAATTCACGTTCGGCCATTTGTGCGCGTCGGTTGCCCACGAATCCGCAAGCTCGAAACCTTGCGCCAAATACGCGTACTTACGCGACGCTCTCGCCCACAACCCGAACGCGCCATCCACATGCACCCAGGCCCCTTGTTCCTTTGCCCGTGCGCAGATCTCGCTTGCGGGATCAAACGCCCCCGTATTCACGTTTCCCGCCTGAATGCAGACGATGGCCCGCTCGCTCAATTTTGGAAGCTTGTCGGCCCGCATTCGTCCTTGTCCATCCCCTTCAACAATGGTCAGCCGGCGTCTCCCAAATCCAGCCAAGCTCAACGCCTTCAGCACCGACGCGTGCACTTCCGCTCCCACGACCACCTCAATCGCAGGCGCCCCAAACATTCCGTCCTCCGCAACGTCCCAACCAGCCTTTCGCAGCACGCCATAACGCGCCGCCGCCAGCGCCGTGAAACTCGCCGTGGTCGCTCCTGGGACAAGCCCGCCTTCACAGGTTGCCGGTAAGTTCAGCGCTTCACAGATCCACCCCAGTGCCACATCTTCCAGCTCTGCCCCCACCGGCGACATTACCCGCAAGGATGTATTCTGGTCCCAGGCACTCGCCAGCCAGCTTGCCCCCATCGACGCCGGCAAAGCCCCGCCGTTCACAAATCCAAAATATCTTCCGCCGGTGGAGGCGGTCGTGGCCGGCGAACCTAGTTCGTCGAGTATTCGCACCACCTCTTTAGCATCCGTCCCGGTTTCCGGGAACGGTTCGTGAAACCGAGCCAGTGCGGCCACATCACTCGCCGCCGGCCCGGCTCGGTGCCCTCCGATCTCTCGCACATAGCGTCGCGCCCTCTCCGCCGCAAAACTCAGAACCTCATCGTTGCCCCTTTGCAACGCTACTCCTGGCTGCGTTTTCATGTTTCATCCTCGGCGCGGACCGGACGGACACACGCACCTGGGCGATACAATAGGGAGACACTCCGGTGAGTGAAAGAGCCGAATTGTCCGGTAGAACTATTTCCTGCCAGTTCTTACAAGCCGCAGGCAGCAAATATGTCCCATCCCTTCAATTACTTACCCAATCGGGTAATAAAATAACTTGACAACAACCGGCCACTGCGGTATCATCGTTCCTGTAAGAATCTGCGTCCAGAACAGTAAAGCCCTCGTCAGTAGCATCCTCAACAAAACTTTTTTTGTCTTCTTCCGGCTCGCGAGCCTTCGTTGGGCCATGCGGGAATGAACAATAAACTCGGCCGATGTCCGTACCCTCTAAGTGCCTTAGAATGTGCAGATACGCGGGTTTGCGAAGCTAAGTCCTCTGGAATGAACAGATCCGGCAACCCCCCCGGGGGGAGGGGGTACCTTCCATACAATTCGTCATACAACACTCAGGGGTGATTATGCGCCGGTCGCAATGAGTTCAGGCTTCACCGCGGACGCAATTGTAGGAGAAGACGAAGACTATATCGCTGAAACTGCTGAGACTAGGGGACTAACCGTCTCACTTCTTCACGGCCTGGTCGGAGGCGATTTTTCCGTCGCGAATGAAAATGATGCGGTGTGCGTGCTGCGCGATATCGTTTTCGTGAGTCACCAAAATGATGGTGTTCCCCTGGCGATACAGATTCTCGAATAGCGCCATGATCTCATCGCCCGTTTTTGAGTCCAGGTTTCCGGTTGGTTCGTCCGCCAGCACGATCGACGGTGAATTTACCAGCGCACGCGCAATGGCCACGCGCTGCCGCTGCCCTCCGGATAACTCATTTGGCTTGTGATTCATTCGGTCGACCAAGTCCACGCGCTCCAGCGCTTTCTTCGCCCGCTCCAATCGCTCCTCCGCAGGTGTCCCGTTATATATCAGCGGAAGCTCTACGTTGTGCAGCGCAGTCGCCCGCGGCAGCAGGTTGAACGTTTGAAATACGAATCCAATCTCCTTGTTCCGGATATAGGCGAGTTCATCGTCATCGAGGTCGCTGACCAGCCGCCCCGCCAGCCAATATTTTCCGGAGCTCGGCGAGTCCAGGCACCCGATCAGATTCATCAGCGTCGACTTGCCGGAGCCGGATGGCCCCATGATGGCCACATACTCGCCCTTGCGAATCTCCACGTCCACGCCACGCAGCGCGTGCACCTGCTCCGCGCCCATCTCGTAGACTTTGGCCAGCTCTTCCGTCTTGATGACGATCCCGGAGCTGACCAGGTCCTCGCGATACGAGTCCGTCGACGCTGTCTCCACCGGCATTCGCTTCTCCTGGCTGCTTCGCTACTGGTTAGCTCTGACTATCTTCTGGTTTCTTCGGCGCGGAGTTGTCGATCTTTACGCTCGCTTCCGGTTTCAATGTGCGCAGCGCCTTGTAGCTTCCCACCACAATTTCGTCGCCTTGCTGCAGGCCCTTTGTGACTTCAATGTCGGTTACACCAGTGATACCCGTTTCCACGGGCCGGAATATCGCTTTCTTGCCATTCACCACAAACACTCCCTGCACTTCATCCTTCTTGGGGTCGCCGGGAGCGGGCGCAGGCGGCGCGGCCAGCGTCACGCCGGAATCTTTCTTGGCGTTCTTGCGCGCCTCTTCCAGATCCTTGCGCGTTCTCACCGCCAGCGCCTGAATCGGAATGGCCAGCACGTTCTTCTTCTCCGCGGTCTTGATTTTCGCCGTAGTGGAAAGTCCCGGGCGAACATTTTCCGGCGGATTGATGATGGTCACCACTACCTTGAAATCCTTGGCTTCCTGGTTGCTCGCGGTCGACTGTGTGGTGGCCAATCCGGAAGTTCGCAATACCGCCTGCGAACCGATCTCCGTCACTTTGCCCTTAAAAACCTTGCCTGGCACCGCATCGATGGTGACATCCGCGTCCTGCCCCATTTTCACCATAACGATGTCGGTTTCATCGACTTTCACTTCCGCGGTTACCACCGACATGTCCGACAGCGTCATCAAGAAACTGCCGTTCGAGTTCTGAATGCCGGGCACCACATAGTCGCCCACGCGCTCCGGCAAATAACTCACAATCCCGTTAATCGGGGAGGTGTAGATCGTCTTGTGCAGAATATCCTGCGTGTGCACCAGCACCGCACGACCCTGCATCACCTGAGACCTCATCTGGTCCAGCGTGGCCTTGAGCGACAGAACGCGCGCCCTGGAGGAATCCACTTGCGCTACCGCAGCATCATAGCCGGTCTTCCGCTGGTCGAAGTCCTGCTTGGGGATCAAGCCGTCCTTGAACAAGCCTTGGCCGCGTTCCCAGTCCAGTTTGGCCTTTTCCAGGTTGGCCTGCTGCATCAGCAGGTCCGCCTGGGCCGATTTGTAACTTGCTTCCGACGCTTGCACTCCGGATTCCGCGGAGTTAATCGCCGCCGCCTGCGCCTGCACGTCCGCGCTGGCCTGAATGTTTTCCTGCAACAACAGGCGGTCGCCTTTCTTAACCTTGTCGCCTTCTTTCACCAAAATGTCGGTGATTCGGCCGAAGCCTTGCGCCGTAACATTCGTGTACGTAGTCGGCTTGATCTCTCCGGATGCAGTCACTTGGGAAATCAAAGTCTCTTGCGGCGCCACCTTTGCGGTTTGTACCGTCACTACGCCCTTGTTGGCCTGGTTGACGCTGAACAGCACAATCCCGCCCAGCACGACCGCCCCGCCCACTCCGATCCCCACCTTCTGCCAGGTCTTCATTGGATTCCTCTTTACCTGTTGCGTTCCGACGATCCACACAGCTACACGAGGCCACAAGTCCCGTCGCTAGTACATACGCCCGGACACCTCAGAATGTTTCGCCTTGCGGACTAAATCCTTCGCGGTCTGACCTTTGACAGTCGTCCCAAGGTCAGTCTTTCGACACTCGGAGCGGCCGGTTCCGCCAGCACCCGGCCGGTATCACCCAAACCTCACCTGTCATATTTTAGGTGCAAATGAGCTCAAAAGAAAAGATTCGTTTTTTTTAGCCAGGGGTTGCCTGCGCGTGCCAAGGTTGACTTGCCGGAACAGACCCGGGATAAGTTGCTGACAGCAAACATCTGAGAGGTGGCCGAGAGGATGACGGCAATTTGCTAAACCGTTGTAGGGACTAGAACCTCTACGCCATCAGCCGGAAGGCAAGAGCTACATCGAACGGCTCCATCGCAACTTGGAGGAAGAGGAAGTTTGGACGGCGGAGTATCGGAGATCCGGCCGCTGCACCCGCACCAATCCACACGCACTGCTAGTGCTAGACGGCCCGAGCCTCCATGTGTTTCCGCAAGGGTTCTTGGTTGATGTTTACGAGGGCGGCCGGCCAGTCGCCTGTGCATTTGAGGGTTCGACTTTCCTTCTTAGATTTGTTTGCTTACGCTGGGGAACAGCGATGGTCTAAAGTTACAGAAAGTGGCTCTGCTGTTCTCGAGGTGTGCCATGGCGGTAATTTTCCAAGATCTTAGATTCGCATTCCGGATGTTGCGGAAGAATCCCGGCTTCGCCATGGTTGCGGCGTTGACGCTGGCGCTGGGCATCGGCGCGAACTCCGCGATTTTCAGCGTGGTGAATACCGTCCTGTTGGAACCGCTTCCTTATCAGAACCCGGGGCGCCTGTTGTTTCTTGCCGGCGTGCTGCGACAGACCGGAGCGGTGGGCGCGAACCTGTCGTTCACGAAGTTTTCGCAGGTTAAGGAGCAAAGCCATACGCTGGAGAGCGCCGCGGCTTTTTATGCGACGACGGTCAGCCTGGAAACCGGACGGGAGCCCGAAGCAGTGAACGCCGAACGGGTCTCTGCCGATTTTTTCAAGGTTCTGGGGATTTCTTCGCTACGCGGCCGCGACTTTCTGCCCGAGGAGGAAGCCGTCGGTGCGGCGGGCGTGGCGATCATTTCCGATGGGTTCTGGCACAGCCACTTTGCGGGAGACACCAACGTCGTGGGCCGATCCGTCACGCTCGATGGGCAAGCGGTGATGATCGTGGGAATTCTCCCGCAGAGTTTTCGTTTTCCATTGCAGTTTCCGGAGCCCGATCTCTGGATGCCACGAGTTTCCGACCCGTCGTTCCTGCGTCCGGAACAGGTGCGGTCCGGCGCCGGGTATCTGGGCGTGATTGCGCGTTTGCGGCCGGGAACGAAATTGGCGGAGGCGAAGGCGGAATTGGACACCATTGACGCACGGTATCGCAGCCAGTTCAACGGCTTTGTGGACGCGGAAAAGTTTGGCATATCCACGGCGACGCTCGAAGAAAGCCTGGTTGGACCGCTGCGCCCCGGCCTGGCGGCGCTGCTTGCCGCGGTGGGTTTCCTGCTGCTGATTGCTTGCGCCAATGTCGCTAACCTGCTGCTGGCGCGGGCTACTTCACGGGAGCGGGAAATGGCGCTGCGCAGGGCGCTGGGAGCTTCGGGCGGGCGACTAGTGAGGCAGCTGCTCAGCGAGAGCGTGTTGCTGTCGCTCTTTGGCGGAGTGCTCGGTGTTGCGCTGGCGGCGGGGATTCTTCCGGCGGTGCGCGCGTTTAGTCCGGGTTCGGTGCCGCGGCTTGCGGAGACCCGACTGGATACAAATGTATTGTTGTTCTCAGTCTTATTGAGTTTTGTGACCGGAATCCTGTTCGGGCTGGCGCCCTCATTGCAAGCGACGTCCGCCGGATTGCACGAATCCTTAAAAGAAGGAGCGCGAGGATCTTCGAGTGGCGGCCATCGCGGAAAGTTGCGCGCGGTTCTGGTCGTTGCGGAGATGGCCGTCGCGTTGGTGCTGATGACCGGCGCCGGGTTACTCATGCAAAGTTTTTCCCGGCTTATGAAAGTGAATCCTGGCTTTTCGTCGGATCATCGCATGACGTTTTCCTTGAACCTGCCGCCCAATCGATACGCGCAGCCCGAAATGCAAAGGCAGTTCTACCACGAATTGTTCGAGCGAGTGAAAACGTTGCCGGGGGTAGAATCCGCCGCGGCAACCAGCTATCTGCCCCTTGCCGGCGCGAACAGGTTCGTTTTTTTCTGCCCGGAAGACACTATCTGCCAGGGAGTTGGGAAAGATCCGCTTACCGCGCTGCACCAGATCAGCGCCGGATACTTTGAAACGGCAAGCACGCCGCTGCTGCAGGGCCGAGCATTCACCGAGCGGGACAGCGCATCGTCGTCGCCAGTTGCGATCGTGAATCAAATGTTGGCCGAACGCTACTGGCCGGGCAAGAATCCCATCGGGCGGCACGTCGCTAATTCGCGCGACATGATTCAGCGCGAAGTTGTGGGCGTGGTCTCCGACGTGAAATTTAATGCGCTGAACGTCGCCAATTCGGAACAAATGTATCTGCCGTTGGAGCAAGTTCCGTGGCCGGCGACCACGCTAGTTGTGCACTGGCAAGGGGATCCCCAGGCGTTGGTATCGGGAATTCGCGCCAAGATTGCGGAGATCGACTCCAATCTGCCGATCACCAGCGTAGCCAGCTGGGATTCCATTGTGGCCGCGTCGGCGGCACAGCCTCGGGTCCTCTCGCAATTCGTCGGAGTATTTGCCGGATTCGCGCTGTTGCTCGCCGCGATCGGCATCTACGGCGTGATGGCGTATTCCGTGGCCGCGCGAGCGCAGGAAATGGGGATACGCATCTCGCTGGGCGCCGAAGCGAGGGACATCGTGAAGCTGGTTGTGGGGCAGGGAATGCGGCTTGCGCTCGTTGGAGTAGCTATCGGCATGGCGGCCTCGCTGGCGCTGACCCGGCTGATCTCGACGCTGCTTTTTGGCGTAAAGGCTACCGACCCTGTGGCTTTCTCACTCGCTGCCATGGTACTGACGGTCACGGCGCTGGCCGCCTGCTATCTCCCGGCGCGCCGCGCCACACACGTTGATCCCATGGTGGTTCTGCGCTTCCAATGAGGAGTGCCCTCTCGGTCGAAACGATTTCCCCGATTTCCGTCTGTCTAGATAACGTAAGATGGACGCAGACTCTTCTGCCCGGGACGCGCGAAGTTCCTTGCAAGCTTCCCCAAGGGAGGTGGCCAATTAGCAGGATATTGCTTGCCAGTTTTCTGTTAACAACGTTACTGGTGGCGGACAGCGCGGCGTCGCCTAACTTTGCGGTTCCGGCTTTTCAGAAGCTGCAATCATTGGCGGGCGAGTGGGAAGGCACGGACAATCACGGGATGGCGGTGCGCACGGAGTTTCAATCCAGCGTGTCTCGCACCGTGATCATGGAAGTGCTCACGCCGGCCGATATGCCGCCGATGACCACCTTATACAGCCTGGACGACAACGCAATCGCGCTGGTGCACTACTGCCCGACGAACAACCAGCCACGGATGCGAGCAATTCCGAGCGGCGACCCGGCGAGAGAACTTATCTTTGACTTTGTGAGCGCCGGAAACCTTCCCAGCCTGTCCGTGGGGCACGAGCATAAGCTGGTGATTCACTTTGATGACGACGATAAGTTCACCGAGTCGTGGACGTGGCGCGAAAACGGCAAAGACGTTATCCAGCTCTTTCATTTTACAAGGAAGCGCGAGCAAAACGCGGCGGCGGGGAAGAGCCAAAAACCCCAGCGTTAATTGGGGGAAAAAGGATTTTCTTCAGCGAAGCCTGGCAGGGAGGCCACGGAAAAACGGAGATCCCGCCAGATCGAACTGTGGATCATTCGTTTCCGAATCGCGCGCCAACGCATTTTGCCATGCGAAATTCAGCCCAGCGTTGGACTTTGCATAAGGCACAATTTCCAGCGCCAGCGATTCCGCAATCCGGCTGGAAACTTCGGATTGAATGGCAATCAGATCACCCCGGCCCTGCTCGTCATAGGTGTTTGCCCAGATGCTCATTTGATCCGAGGCATGAACAAGCTGGGCGGTCACCCTGATTCGATCGTTCGACCGTCGTATGCAACCAGCGACAACGTAGTGGACGCCGAGTTCGCGCGCCATGCGATCAAAGGGCATGTGGCTGGCTTTTAATTGCGCCGCCGAGCTCTTGGCCAGGACCCGAAGACAGCGGGCATATCTACCTTCCAACTGGGTGATCACTTCCTCCGTAAAACCATCGCTCAGGTTGTTCTCCGATTGGTTCGGGCTTAAGTTGTCAAAGGGCAAAACGAGCACCACGATTTTGTCTCTTTTGGAGGCGGCGTTCTGTGATTGTCCGCTGCCTTTCCACATGAAGGCGCCGATAGCCAACGCTATAAGGGCCAAGAGAGAGGCGGCTGCGCGTCTCCAAGTGAACCCGATCGGAAAGAACTCGATACTCTTGCGGCGCGCGACTGGGGAAGAAGCAGCCGTATTAGTCACCGATTTCGGCGACGGTTCCGCGGAATGAGGTAACTCAGCCCGTGTTATGGGCGCTACGAAGCGATAACCGTTACGCGGAAGAGTCTCGATAAAGAGGGGCCTGTCCGGATCGTCGCGGAGAGCATAGCGAAGTTTATTAAGCGCAGTATTCAAACCGGCGTCGAATTTTACAAAGACATCGGCAGGCCATAGGCTCTTGCGCAGTTCTTCACGGGTGACGATATCACCGCCACGATCGATGAGGATGTTGAGTAATCGGAAGGGCTGCTCTTGAATCCGTATCTTGACTCCATCTCTGCGCAAGACCCTGAGATCGAAATCCGCCTCGTAAGGCCCAAAGCGCGCGACACGGCGCTTACCTTGCGATTCTTGTAAGGCGGGGGGCTTAAGGTCATCAGCCATGTTGGCTTCTTTCCGGACTAGAAACCGGACGGAGCGAATCCATTTGTTCGGTTGCCAGATGTACACCAAAATTGTGGAAATTACAACGACGTCGTCCCAACGAAATCGAAAGCAGCCTCAGGCGCGCAACTAAATCGCAGACGTGCTACGTCCTTTCTTCCGTCGAAGTTTGCAATTTATTCCGACCTCGAGACGTTGCACAGAGGTGGCAAGCCCGGTTCCCGCTAATCAGCGCCGCTGCACTGGGCGGTTAGCCACGCACTAACTCTTTGAAGCTACAAGGTCTATCCGGTCACTTAGAGATTAGGAAGTGATGACTGGAAAGTGCAATGAGCTGCGCACAAGCTTGCGGCAGGTTTTGCGCAAGTTAAGTGGTATAGAACTGTCAAACTTAGGCGGAATTCTAAGAGGAGACCAGAATGCCTCGCATAGCAACGGACAAGTACGTGTTCCTTCGGACGCTTGTGGCTAGTCTGATGGTTGCGGCGAGCGCCGTCGCCGTGGTCCTCGGGGCGTCATTGGCAAACGCACGCCCAGGTACGCCGGTGGAGGCGGTGTTCGCTAAGCTCAAGGCTCTGCAAGGGAATTGGGAAGGAAACGACGAACATGGGATGGTTGTGAAAAGCACGTTCAAGGTTATGGTTTCCGGAACGGCGGTGATGGAGACGCTGACCATGCCGGAAAACGAGGAGATGATCACTTTCTACACCGCGGATGGCGACGGCATCGCGCTGGTGCATTATTGCCCGACAAATAATCAACCGCGCATGCGGGCGGTGCCTACCGACGATAGTGACGGCAAAGAGCTTGCTTTTACGTTTCAGGGGG
>Ga0307479_10004971_pt1 | contig 12196 bp, 7 predicted proteins | sample atmos_gasesECM4C_FD_203743 | JGI IMG/M metagenome (GOLD analysis project Ga0307479, IMG submission 203743) | Hardwood forest soil microbial communities from Morgan-Monroe State Forest, Indiana, United States - atmos_gasesECM4C_515 | ecosystem: Environmental > Terrestrial > Soil > Temperate...
CGACCCGGTCGAGCCCCTGCGGCGCAAATGCCAAGGGTCCCGCTGCTATATCTGGCGACCCCGAGCGGACTCGGGGGCGCAAATACCACCGGTCCTCCTCAAATACGTTTGATAATACCGGGACCCTCAAGAACGCTGTCGCGATAGGCCCGGAGATCGATTGCGCAATGGACCGGGAGACTAGTGTTGGGCTCACGCAAGAGCACGAATGGTCTGGACTTGTTCTAACGGCGTAGGCGTTGCTACGACTCGGGTTGCTTTAGCCCCAGCCCGTAGCCACCTGGAAGGCGCTCGCTCGCTAGTGCTGTTCCAATGCCGAGCGCAATCTTGAGTCGATCCGAGTCCATAATCCCTTGATCTTGCCGCTCGAAAGTTGACCCCGCTCAGGTCCGGCCACGTAAAGCCAAGGGGACACAGGACTCGAATCCGGGGCCCGGAACCAGCCGCTTCGATCGCAGAGCTTAACGGTGGTCGGCGTGCAGCTTCTTGCGGGGCAGTCTGAGCTGATCCACATCTACTCCAGGGCGATTGACCAACTCCTTTGGGATGCGTCAACTGGTCGGGTTTAGCAACTGCGATTGATGCTCTTGTAGTTGCACCCAACCCAGCATTTCGCACTACCTGGGGCCACCGAGCACACCGCCCCAGTTCTAAGGGAGCTGACCATGGATGGTTTGGCCCGTCGGTGCGGGGGTCAGCTGGACGTCGGGCTGTCTGATGGCATGCCCACCACTCGTGAGAATGTCACGTGACCAGTCTCCGCATCCACGAACACCAATTCGAAGCGAATTGCGTAAGTTGGCTGAGAGCTCCCGGGTGGTCCGGGGGGCCCGGAAAAGCCGCCCAGTCCGGAGGGCCGGAGGGAGACCACCCAGCAAAGGCAGTCGATTGAGGAGTTGGCCATGAAGTGAAAGCGGGCAAGCACAGCCCCTTGAACGTGTGTCTGACTGCTCCCGCTGGCGATATTCTCCGCCTGCGCCTGGCTCACCTTGGGGAACGTGGCGAATGGCGGGGCTGTTAGCACGATGCCGCCTTCTAGAAGTTGCGAGTTCGAAATGCCGGGGAGACGGGGAGCCTGGCTAGCGCGCAGTGCGAGAAGACTCCCGGTCAAGGCAAGGGCGAGCACGCCCAGAACAGCGCCGATTGCGATGATTGGACGGATTCCCAGACGATCAAAGACGCTGCTCGTCGACATTGGCATAGCCTCCCGCACAGCCGTCTGCCGCGCTCTTAAAGGGTGTCAGACCATGCCCCGCCCCCGCAACCGAACCTGTGACAATCCACCCTTGTGTACGTGACGAAAATGTCACAGCGAGGGCGCGCGATTTCCGGTGTCTGTCAGAGCTTCAAACGATCGTTCGCTTGACAGCCCGCCTCGATCGTGAAAGGATTGCGCCCTCCGAGACCGGCTTTATTTGGGAGGGTGGGCCACCACAAGGACAGCGGTGAGTTTTCGATCGCCGAAAGCCCAACGCACACGGGTAACGTCGGCGTCAGCGCGTGCTCGCCGAGGCGCAAAGAGGAGGCTCAGGGGCTTCCTCCTTGCCGGGATCCTGGCGATCGTCGTGGCTGCGACGGTCCTCATTCTCGTCGGCGCGGGCAACGCGCCACCTGGCTTCCCAGAGGCGTCAAACAGCGACCTGGCTCGTGGTGGCATCCAACTAGCGCAACCGCCGACTCTGACCGGAGGGGTTAGTCAAACACAGGCGGAGGGAATCGCACTATCCTCAGCGGCGCCTCCGGGGAGTCAGGTCCGTGGATCGCTACTCGCGCGACTTCACTTTGTACCCAATCCATCCGAGGACTGCACTTGTTGGGTCGTATCCGTTATGCCGCCCGGCGGCAGGGATGCTTTTTCCGGTCCGTCCACCAAGGGAGCCCGATCGATTTGGTTCGTGAAGTATTTTCTAGTCTTTATAGATGCGCAGTCAGGTCGATTCGTCTTCTCCCGAGAGGCCGGTGCGCCTTCGGTCCCCACAGGGTCGCCCTAATGAGCAAACGCAGCCTGCGCCTTGTAACGCTCTTTGCGGCCATGTCGGCGGTGACGGCTCTGGCAGTCGTCGATAGCTTGTTGGTAGACGCGGGCACGTGCGCACCTAACGGACAACCGGCAGGCACCTCGGGATTCGGGAATCGATCGGGATCCGACTGGCCAACCAACTACTTTTCTGGCTGGCGCAATGACATCAACAACGTTCCAGGGAGCTCTCTGGCCGGGGCCGGCGCGAACATCGCGGTCATGAATCCATGGGTAGACTCCAGCACCTACCAGGAGTTCTCGACAGCATGGGTAATGCTCGCGGTGACTGGAACAACCACGACATATGCGCAAGCTGGATGGCTGCAGTATCCGAATCAATCGGCGAGCTCGATCTTTGATGAGTGGAATACTGGCAGCGGACCCATCCGAGACGTTTTCGGAACGCTGACGACGGGAACGTCCCACCTGTTTCAGACGACATATAAGTTCGGGGGCAACTTATTCCAGTTCTGGATGGATGGGAATGCGATCGATTATCCGAATCCGCCTATCGACTTCACGCCAAGTGCCGCTGAGGCTTTCAGTGAGACCAATAGCAAACCGTCGCAGATGCCAGGTGCGATTGGCGCTCCCGAATCATTCGAAAATGCGCAAATTTGGCTTGGAACCGTCGGCGGCTCGGGCAATTGGGGACCATTCAACGGCACAGGAAAGATTTCTTCGTTCTCCCCGACATATCCAACTCCGACAAACTGGTTCGGGGAGTGGAGTGATGGACCCCCGCCCGGAAGTGGAGGTACTGGCCGCAACCTCTTCACAGCGGATTGGGCGTGCGCCGCTCAACCGCCCGGAGGCAAATACAATCCTTTGCAACCGGCGCGCATCTGGGACACGCGGGTGAATGGAGGTCGACTAAGTTCGGGTGGGCGATTAGACCTTCAGATAACGGGCAGTGGAGGTATTCCTGCCAGTGGCGTCTCATCGGCCGCTTTAAATATCACGCTAACAAATACCAGCGGCTCTGGCGACGTGCAAGTAGTCCCGTATGGCATGACGCAGCCAACCGCCTCGAATATCAACTACCTGGCGAACCAATCGATTGCCAACCTAGTTGAAGTAGCGATGGGAACGTCGGGCAAGATATCGATCTACAACTACGGTGCCAGTACCGACGCAATTGTGGACGCTGAAGGATGGATATCAACCCCGGGTACCGCAGGGACCGACGGTCTATTCAATGCCCTGACAGCCGCCAGAATTCTTGACACAAGAAATGGTACCGGCGGCAAGTCGACTCCCCTGGGAGCTGGGCAGACCTACGCGCTTCAAGTCTCCGGATCAGGAGGCGTCCCCGCTAGCGGTGTCGGCTCGGTAGCAATCAATGTCACGGTGACAGGCGGTACCGCGGCCAGCTACCTTACCTTGTGGTCAGACGGCACGTCCCAGCCATCGACCTCGAATATTGATTTCACGTCGGGCCAGACTCTTGCCCATCGAGATATGGTGAAGCTCGGCTCCAACGGCAAAGTGGACATATACAACGCCGCGGGGAACGTCAACGTCATCGTTGACGTTAATGCCTGGTATACAGATACGTCCGGACTTCAGACGAGCGGGAGCCGCTTTGTCAGCCTCAATACGCCCGTGCGAATCTACGATTCACGTGCTTATGGCAAGATCGGCCCGAATTCCACTCGTTCCATCCAGATGGCAGGCATCGTTGGTTCTCCCATACCCCCGATTACATCGGCGGCATCGACACACGGTGTCGTCTTGAACATAACCGTTACGGGTCCGACTGCGGCCAGCAATCTGATCGTTTTTCCGGACTTGGGCTCTCGCCCGAGCACTTCGGACATTAACGTCACGGCCGGACAAACCCTAGCAAATATGGACGTGGTTGGAGACCTCGACGACTACCTGGACATTTACAACGCCTCCGGGTCCACGGATGTAATCGTTGATGTCCTAGGGTTTTACGATTAGCGGCAAACTGACTTTCGGCTGAGTGTACTCGTGCGTCGGGTCACAGTCACCCATCTATCACCTTTAGATGTACGTCATCACAGAAACGAAATGAGGCGTCGGTGAGCGTGGCCACGACCTCGAGAGCACCAATGGTCCGCGAGACATGACAAGCCACGGCGACCCGCCTGAATTCGTCCCACAACATTAAGGATGCGGATGGCCACGCCACGCCCAGTGCGGGCGTTTACAAAGTCGTAGGACCAGGTGTGATTCGGCGCCGTCGCCGGCCGGTTCCACGATGCATTCTCGGCGGCGCCACAGGCTTTCTTCCCCGAGTTCTTGCTTCGCTGGGGCGGGACGCGATGGCCCTCGAGGCGCCACAGCCGCTCAATGCGCTTGCGGTTGACGCGCCAGCCAGCTTGCTGCAGCAGGGCGCAGACCATCCGATAGCCATATCGCTGATGCGCTGCGGCCAGTCCGTTCATCGCGGCCACGAGCTTCATCTCCTCCCGGGGCACCAATGGTATAGATCTGCCGTCGTCAGGGCAACGCCAACAAGACAAATCGCCGGTTCTGGAACCTGCACAGCAACCCGAGTCATCCGCAGAGAATCTAAGAAGCTGATCAAGCCACTAAACATCTACCACCAGGTTAAACGAATACAAGAATGGGAGGTCAACGACCCCGAGCGGAGTCGGGGGCGCAAATACCACCCGTGCTTCTCAAATACGTTTGATATACCGGCAGCCTAAAGGAACCAGTAAGGCTTTACGCGCTCTAGCTCGCCTGCAAGCGTGGCGCGGCGGGTGACCCCGGAAGCTAGGTTTTCGATGTACACCCAGAGGCTGGCGAGTTGGCTTGTAATTTTGAACGTATGCTTATCGGCCGATTAGTGGTCCCGCGCTTCTGAGCGCGCAAAACATCTTGAGCCGCTTGTGAATCCGTCGGTCCAGCGGTCCTCATCAACGGAGTAGCGGTCGACGTGAAAGTCGCCGGCGCGGTCTCTAAAACCGGCTGTTCGCGCAAACGGGCCATCGCCTCCTCAGCCGACTCTCGCGACCGATAGACCCCAATGAACTTCGTCTCATCACAGCCATTGACCTCGTAGCTGTGCTGGAGCACGTACACGTCTCCCCGCGAGCCGTCCGGGGCATGGGTCTGAGTCATGGCCGCCGATCGAACAGGCTGCGAATTACTCTTCGCTCTTGAAGAGCCTGCACCGGTCGTACCAGAGGCACCGTACTTGGCTTCTGCGGTTTGAGCGTGGCCAGTGCAGGAGGCAATCCGTCGGTTCAACGTGGCGGCCTCTTTTTGCGAGTGGGCACTAAGTCGTTTGGATAGTATTCAGCGATTATCGAGCGTTGCATGTCGAGATCGCCCTCTTCAATTGCAGATTCGCCTCGCGACACGTCATAGTACGAGTAGATCCGGCCGGAGGATGGCGACGTAAATAGCCCAATCAGCGGCTCTCTGTAGCCATGCCAGGGATGGAGCTCAAGCCGAATCTCGCGTTTAAGGATATAGAGAAGCGGCGGTTCGTCCCTGCTAATCGCTGCACCGATTTCATCCCAACCCCGCGGGGCCGGCTCCACCTTCCGGCCATAGAGCTCACCGGTTTTGAAGTTGAGAGGAATGACAAGTCCCGCCAACAGCGTTCGTGCGCTATCGCTGGCGATGTCCACCAACTCGGCGTAAGCGTGCCGCGTGATAGTCAAGGGTTCGTCCGGCTTCCAGTCTCCTCCAAACAATTCGTCCATATGAACAGTAGCTGGCTCATGTTCGCCCATTTGCTTCGTGTCGCGCACATACCACCGTTCAACGCTGGAGCGAACATTCACTTTTACTCCTCGGGCAGGCCCCATCCGTTGCTTTCAAGCCAATTCTTAACTTTATTCGTAAGCTCCGAGAAGCCATGTTTCCAGCTTCCGTCTATATTGAGAGCAGAGCCGTCTTTGAAGTGGACGTGGGCCTGCTCGTATGTCTCGGCCCTTGGTTTGTGAACCCCTGCGACACCGAGATCCTTGTTTCGCTGGGCTTGCTCATTCATTTGGTTTGGGCTCGTTATTCCTAGAAGCGGGCACACGTATCCAGTACCGACGCCTTGTCCGAACGCGTAGTTCGGATCGTTGGGGTCCGCCACCGCCCTGCCTGCTAGCGCATTTAGGGCACTTCCGTAGGCATCGTTGGGCGAGCCTGTAAGACCGTTGGTCAATGAGTCTGTAAAACCTACGATGCCCTCGCCGACGTCGCTGACAACCTGGAGCTCTGGTCGCGGTGTCGTACCCCAAGTCCAGACTGCGCTGGCCCAACAGCCCGGGTCGAAGGCGTTGCATAACCCTGACGGATCGAGCACGTTGATTGGGTTCCCGGCGGCGTAAGCATAGGGTTGCAGAGTTTGGCTGACAGACGGATCCCTTGTCAAGAATTGGCCCGTCACTTGATCGTAGTATCGAGCCCGAAGGTAGTAAAGACCCGATTCGGCGTCCTGATATTCACCCGCGAAGCGCAACGGAGTGCTGGCAGCGCCTGAGGATGAGGTTATAGCCCCATAGGCGTCATAGGTAAGGCTAGCTTGCGTTGCTCCGGCACTATCTGTGAGCATACGGGTGCTGCCGATTCGATCGTGATGAATCCAGAGAGCCGTCGAGCCATTGATCTGCTCGAGCGCCAAGCCGTTTGGGCCGTAAACGTAGGCGGTTGAGCTATCTTTGGTCAGGAGGGGCAGACTGCCCGCCGGGTCCCAGACGAATTGAGTGGTCGTACTGGAGAGCGTTTTGCTCATCCGCAACCCATCCCCGTTGTATCCGTAGCTCGCGTTAGATCCATAGCCGATCAAGCGATTTGCCAGGTCGTACGACAGCGTCGTTGCCGCGCCGCTCGGCGGGGTGATTTGTGTCCGGTTACCACGAGCATCGTAGGAGTACGTAGTTGCTCCGATTGGCGGAGAGCCGCAGGATCCTGATGACGATCCTGTCCAGCAGAGCTCATCAGCAGAATTGAAGGCCTGCTGATTACTCCCGATCTGCGTCAGGTTGTCGGCCGCATCATAGGTGTAGGAGGTTGCCCCTGTGGGAGGTGAGGTGCAGGCGCTAGAAATGGAGGTACCCGCGTAGCAGAGCTGATTCAGCGGAGTGAACTTGTAGGAACCCGTTGCGTTCGGGATGGAGGAATCCGAGGTCACCTGATTCGCATTGTCTCGAGTATATGCAGCACTGAAGAGGGTGGTCGTCCCGCCCTTGACATCGGAAATGCTCATCAGCCGGTCGGCTGCGTCGAAGGTGAAGGTGTCGATAATGCCTGCGCTGCTGGGTGGCGTCTCGGTTGACAGGTTTGAGTTAGCGTCGTAGCTGAAGGTCGTGGTGTTGGTTAGCCAGTCCTGGACGGATGTTAAACGGCCGCCATCATCGTAGCTGCGCGTCACGTTGAGGCTGCCCGGGTAGGTCATCGTGGTCACGAGATTGCGCAAGTTGTAGCTATATTGGATTTGAGCGCCGTTGCCATTCGTGTAGCTGGTCATCCGATGGAGGCTGTCCCACGCCCAGCTCGAGGCGCCGGTCCCGTCAGTCATTCCAGTTCGCTGGCCATCGCCGTCGTAGGTGATGATGGTCACGTTCGGTGAGACGCCGTCGCTATAGGTGATGCTTTTCAGCTCGTTGCCGGCGTCGTAAGTGAACGTGGTGCAGCCCGCCTTCGGGTTGGCCCCGCAGTTCCCACCGGGATCCTGTTTGGTGAGCTTGTTCCCCGCTCCGTCATAGGTGAATGAGGTGACGTTGTTCAGCGCATCCGTGATCGAGGTGGGCCGGGCCAGGGCATCGTAGCCGTAAGTCAGGATGGCGGTGTTCTTGCCGTCCTTCTGGTCTTGGACGGTGCCGTCGGGAAAGTAGTCGGTGACCAGCGTCGTGTTGTCCGCCCGCGTGACGACGGTCCTCTCGTTGGCGTAGTCGTAGGTGGAGGACGTCTGGTGGCTGTCGGGATCGGTCGTGATGGAGAGGTTGCGATCTTTATCGTAGGCGTTGCCGACGCCGTGACCGAGTGGATCAGTCGTCGAAAGCACGTCCCCGGCCGCGTCGTAGGTGGAGCTCCACGTGAACTGAGACCCGCACCCACAGCCGGTGACGTTCCCCAGCGGCTTGACCATCGAGGTCTTGAAGCCGTCACCGTTATACACGTAGGTGGTCTTGTTCGAGAGCGGATCGGTCACGGCGTCACGGTAGCCGTTGGCATCGTAGTGGTACGTCCACACCTTGCCGTCGGCATCGGTCATCGTGATCACATCGCCTGGATGGCTCGCGTCGGTGTATGCGTAGGTCATCGCCTGGTTGGTGCTTCCGTTCAGCGGCCGTGACTGCTTGGTCAGGTCGCCACTGGTGTCGTAGGTGTATGTCGCGCTGACACCATTCGGGTCCTGGTCAGTTAAAACCTGGTTGAGCGAGTTATAGGTCCAGGTCTCCGTGTGGTTGAGGGCATCGGTCTTGGTAAGGGTGTTCCCGTTGCCGTCGACGGTATATCGCGTTGTGTGCCCGAGCGGGTCGGTTTCGGCGAGCAGCGCCATGGTGTTGCTGTCGTAGGCGTAGGTCCAGGTGGCCGCTGACGACGTGCCGTAACCCTTGGTCTCCGCCGTCCGCATTCCGTCCGTGAAGTACTCGACGACGATGTTGCCCTCGGAGTCGGTGGTCTTGGTGCCGCCCACGATTGAGGTGTAGTCGAACGAGGTTTGCCGATTCAGCTGGTCCTTCTGCCAGTCCACCCGTCCATTGGCGTCATAGTGGAGCTGGATCCCCGGGCAGGTTCCGCCGTGAACCAGGGAGTAGCAGTTCGGATCCTTGATCACAGTGATCCTGTGGGCCGTGTCGTAGGTGAACTGGGTGTGACCGCCGAGCACGTCGATCACGTCGGTCAGGTTGCCGTTGCCGTCGTTGTACTGGAGGGTCACCGTTCGGTTGGGCGTCACATTGCCATCGGTGACTGAGGTGACTTTCCCGGCCGTCCAAGCGATGTTCAGCGTACGACCACCGGGATCGGTGACCGAGGATAGATTGCCGCCGGTGTAGCTGTAGGTCGTCTGGTAGCCATGCACGTCGGTGGCTTGGGTCAGCTGCCCTGCGTTGTTGAAGGTGTACGTATCACGATTGCTGCGCTTGAACGTCCAGGTGCTTGACGCCGAGTTCCAGGTCAGGGTCGCGATATAGCGGGGGGCGAAAGGCGCGTAGCTTCCGGCCGAGTAGGCGAAGTCGACCGTCGAGGCGTCTCCCTGCGTGATGGTGACTGGGTTCGCGTTCGTCCCCGACAGCGACATTCCGAGTCCTAGCTGCCACCCATAGCCAAGGGGGCCGCTGGTCGCGGCCGTTGCGGAGTTGTAGGTGCGGGTGAAGGCGAGCGGGTAGGAGCGGCCGGCGATCGACATATCCGTGTACGACTCGGTGAAGTTGCCGGTTGCCGTGTTGACAGGGTCACCCTTGCGACCGAGCCCCAAGCATGGGCACACACCCCCTCGACCATAAGTCTGGCTACCCGCATAGGAGCCGCCCGTCAGAGTGAAGAAGTTGAGGCGGATATTGTCGATGAAAGTTGTCCTATCACCGCCGCCCGAGTCGAGGCCGCTAAAGGTCAGGGTCTGAGTGGTGGCGGTGGCGATGAAGCGGACCGTGTAGTCGCTGTAGCTCGCGCTGTTCGGGGTGAAGGTCGCGACGGTGAGGTTGCCAAGCTGCACGGCCAAGTCGTTATAACCGTAGTTCGTCCGTCCGGCGGCGCTGACGGTCAACACATACGCGGCACCGATCCGGAATCCACTGACCGACTGCGAGATCGCCCCTATGGTTTGTATCAATCCGACCTGCGTGCCTTCCGGCGCGGCCGGGTTCCCATTTGTGTAAAGGCTCCCGTTGGTCGATATGGCCCCGCCGCCTGAAAGGGTCCAAGCGGTTCCCATGCTTCCCACCGACCAGCCATCAACCGCCGGAGCCGAGAAGCCGACATTCCCGGAGCCGAGGGCAGGGGTCTCGAAGCCGCACTGAGTCAATGACGTTCCCGCTGCGCTCGCGCAAGCGACTGGAGCCGCGGCATAGTCGAGGCGGAGATTGTCGATCAAGGCCGTGTTGTCGCCGCCCCCCGAATCGATTCCCGTGAACCCAATGGCATAGGTGCCGGCGGTGGTCGAGAAGTTAACGCTCCAGTCTGTATACGAGGTGTCGCGCGGTTTAAAGGTCCCGATCGTCGTTCCGTCGAGGGTGACCTTGACGTCTTGATTGCCGCCGGTGTTGACGCGCCGGGCGGCGGCGAAGGTGAGCGTGTAAACCGTCGACGCCTGAAATCCACTGACCGACTGCGTGGCGCTCCCGGTACTTTGAATGAAGGCGACCTGCGTCCCTTCCGGAGCTACCGGATTGCTGCTCGGAAAGACGTTCGAGTTCTGCGCGATCCCGGCCGCCGACCCGGTGAAGTTCCAGACCGTTCCCATCGTGCCGACGGACCAACTCTGGGCGGTGGTGTTGGCATATCCAGCGTTCCCGCTCCCCATCGCGGGGGATTCAAACCCGCACTGCGTGATGCTCGTCCCCGCCGCGTGAGCGCACGGTGTGGCCGCTGCTGCGGTGTCCAGCCTGAGGTCATCGATGAAGGCGGTGTTGTCGCCGCCGACAGTATCGAGCCCGAGAAACTCAAGGGTATGAGTGCCGGCCGTGGTCGTAAAGTTGACGCTCCAATCGGTGTAGGTGGTATCGCGCGGCTTGAAGGTGCCTAGGGCGGTCGTATCGAGGAGGATCTTGATATCGTTGTTCCCGGCACCATTGCCGCGCCGGGCAGCGCTGAGAGTTAGGGTGTAGGCGGTTCCCGACTGCCAGCCGCTGATCGACTGGGAGACGGTCCCGGTTCCTTGGATGAACGCAACTTGAGTCCCGTCGGGTGCCGCTGGGTTGCTGAGGCGCTTCCATTGCTTGCCAAGCCCGAGCCCGTGCTGAATGTCCAGGCGCTGCCGGTCGGGTTATAGGAGAGGCTTCCAGCGGAGAGAGACGGAGTCTCAAAACTGCATTGAGTCAAGCTGGTGCCCGCGGTATCCGCGTCACATGCCGCAGCTGCCGCGGGCTTCGAGCCGAGCGCTGAGGCGACCAAAGCGATAGCGACCGCTGGAACAGCAAAGAGGAACTTGCTATTCAAGAGATACCCCCCTCTTTTGGAACAAGCGACTTGTGAGGAAACGAAAATGAAGCGACCTCAGCCCAATCGCTATGCCCCCTGCCGCATGCCCCCCGGCTGATCCTGCCGACTTAGCAGCACAGTCAGCCTAGATCAACCGATGGTAGACGTCAATCAAGTTAGGCATTAGTACCTAGTTTGTTCACCGAAGCCGGCATCTCGATTGATCTGATTGCAAATTGTTGGCGGACGATTTGCGCGGGTCTCCAGGAGTCGATTGCCCCGCCGCAAAACTGTCCGTCTGACTTATCGCCTCAATCGCCTTGGGCGTGGTGTTACTTTTTGGGCTCGGATCTCGATACCTTCACTATCTAGCCAACGCCACTGATTGCGGAGTCCGCGCCGATGCCGTCTGGGCCGAGTCCTTCCGCCCAGACCCGCCGGTTGCACAGGCCTCCGTCGGCGGCGATGTCGAAGGAGATGAGCCGCCGGGTGAACGACTCGGAGATGATCAGCGTCGAATTATCCGGCGTGATCACCATGCCGTTCGGGAACTGTGCCGTCGGGGGTGATTAGGGCGATGATCCCCGCCGTTGGCTTCGCGCCCGGCGCCGTCGAGCTCGTCACGGCAAGTGCTGCCCCGCGTGCATCGAAAGCTCGTCGACGTCCTGTCGCGGAAGGAAATGCGGCGGATCGAAGATGTCGCCTCTCGTGAACGCGACAAGCTCATCGTCCGACTCCTCGCGGACACCGACCTTCGTCTCGGCGAGGTGGTTAGCTTGCGCCCGATAGCATCATCGAGCGCCACGGCCGCCACTACTTTCTGTCACCGGGAAGGGCCAGCGCGATCGACAGGTTCCCCTCGCGCCCACCCTGCATGAGCGTCTCGTGCGGTACGTCGGTGCAACGCGGCCCAAATATTTGGAATTGGCCACGTTGTTTCTGGCAGCCAGACGAAGTCGCGGGAGCCGTGTTGAATCGCTTGGCGCTTGGGTGTCACCCAGATGATTAGCACGTTGGCGAAGGCCGGCCATCGTCAGGTACGCGACAGTTCGAGGCATCACGCTCATCGATGGCGCGAAGGTCGCGAGCCTGACCCCCTTTAAAAGGTCAGGA
>Ga0307479_10004972_pt1 | contig 12195 bp, 12 predicted proteins | sample atmos_gasesECM4C_FD_203743 | JGI IMG/M metagenome (GOLD analysis project Ga0307479, IMG submission 203743) | Hardwood forest soil microbial communities from Morgan-Monroe State Forest, Indiana, United States - atmos_gasesECM4C_515 | ecosystem: Environmental > Terrestrial > Soil > Temperate...
TGGCTTTTCACACCGCACGACGGTGATTGCGTTCACCTCGATGGCTTAAAGCTCGCGGCCAGGTCATGCAACTGTTTGCGTTTCGCTGTCGCAACCGCTGCAGGCAAAGTATTAATTTGCTGGTGGATGATCTTCGCCAAAATATCAGTAGCTTTGTCCAGCTTTGATCTGTTTCCAGTCATTGTAATAACAGCCCCCCGAAACTCTTGCGCTATTTAGCGGGACCAGCCGGAGTCGCCGCCTGCTTTGCGCAAGGCGTCTTCCAGATCGGCCAAGCCTTGTTTTAGTTGCTCGATTTCCTTGCGCTTGGCTTCAATTTTTGCGTCCTTCTCGTTGATGTCTTTGCGGGTGTACTGCTCGGTCATAGCTTTTTGCGGATCGGGATAATACTGAATTTGGTCTTTTTGATTCTCACGCTGCAGGATATCCAATTCTTTTTCTGCGCGAGCGATGTTTTCGTGTTGCTCTTTGAAACGCTTGCGCCAGGCGGCTTCGGCTTTGGCGTCCTCATCAGCGGAAATTGTGGTTTTCGTGGAAGCGCCCGCAACGGGCTTAGAGGCTCCTTGCGTTGAGGAAGAGGAATCACTCGTCGCGGATGTAGCTGGAGCTGCCGGCTTGGATTTGCTTACGTCGTCGTCGGTATAGACTTTTCGTGGTTTTGGGGCGGTTTGTTTGGCTTCGCGTGCGCGGCGGGCGGCATCGGCGACGGGGTCGCCGGTTTGCTGGGAGGTGTCTTGTTGCCGTGCGACGACCATGAGGGAAGAGAAGAGAATCACGCAGCAGCTTAACGCTGAGGCCTTGAGAAATGATTTAGCGCTCATAGAACCTGCTTTCCGCAGTGAGACTGGTTACCACCTTTAGAGCCATGCTTGTCCAGATAACAATTTGCCTGATGAATGCCACCTTCTATTGTACTGCTTGGTGGAGGTGGTGGCGTGACGGTGGAAGCGTAACGATAAACGGGCAGGCGTTTTATTAGAATGGTGCTGCGTCGTGATTCTAGGGTAGTCAGGGCGTGCGCGAGCTTAGATTAATCACTGGAGAGGAGAAGAGAAATACGACGACCAGTGCGCCAATGCCCAGGAAAGTACCCAGCGGAAGTTGGTACTGAGTGGCGATGGCCCAGCGCAGGGAACGTACTTTGCCGAGGCCGCGGCGGCTGGCGCGTTCGGCGAGGCGTCGCTTCCAGCCGATGGCGTAGAGCGCAAGGATCAGGCCGAGGCCCAACACGCTGCCGAGGAGTGTTCCGAGCAGAATGGTGATGAAAGAGCCGCGCAAGCCCAGGAAAGCGCCTACCATGGCCATCATTTTTACGTCGCCGAAGCCCATGCCTTGTCGGCCGCGAATGACTTTATAGAGCGCGGCGGCGCCCCACAGCAGAAGGCTTCCGAAAGCGGCGCCGAGCAGCGCGTCAACAATGCCGAGGGCGCCTTCCGGGATCGCGCCGTGAAAGAGACGAATGTTGAGCAGGATGGCGGTGCCGTCGCCTGGGGGGACGAAGTAGGCAAAGATCAAGCCGGCGATAAAACCTGGGAGGTTTACGGCATCGGGCAAGATACGCACGCGCAGATCGGTGATGGTCAGGACGACGATGATGCAGGAGAAGACGAGCCACTTAAGGGTTTCAACGGTCAGGCCAAAGCTGAGATAGCAGCCTACGAAGAGCAATCCGGTTACCAGCTCTATTAGCGGATACATGGGGGAGATAGGCAGGGCGCAGGCGCGACATTTGCCGCGCAGCCACAGCCAACCGAGGATAGGTACATTGTCGTAAGGCTTGATGGGCGTGTGGCAACGTGGGCAGCGCGAGCCGGGAGAAACGATGGACTGGCCTTCTGGAATGCGCGAGATGCACACATTGAGAAAGCTGCCGATGATGATTCCAAAAATGAAGAAGAAGAAGAGGACCACGGATTGACTGTGCCACAGTCGACGGTGGGCCTCAAGAAACGGCGGGTGGGGCGTGTCGGATGGCTAACGTGTTTGGTTCAAAAATCGCGGCGGTTTTGGCTCTTTTGCCGCAGCTGACGGAAAACTTCTTCGCCATCAATTGGCTGGACGCGGCCGCTCTTGATGTCATCATAGCGTGTATCGAGCATGTTGCGAACCTGAGACAATTCAGCGAGGTACCCAGCCGTGGCATCCTCGACGAGATCGTCAGGAGCGCGACCGGTGGTAGCAGCAAGCTCCTGAAGACGCGATTCGGTTTCTGGCGATAGTCGGACGACCACAGCGGATAGTGTAGAGACGGGTTTTGTGACTTTCAAAGCGATTTAGACGCATTGATAGCATGTGCTGACGCATTCGGATTACGACAAAGGGATCTGGCAATCATGACCATTACGACGCTGGAACTGGACAAAAAGACATATGGACAACTCTGGGCCGCGCGTTGCCTCACGTGATTCATACGGAAGAGGAGTGTAAGCGTCTCACGAACGAATTGATATCATTCAGGACGTCGCGAAAAACTTAGGACACGGGCGACTTCGATAGAGATGTCCCGCTTTTCAAACAGCAATGCGATAATAAGAGTGCTGTGGAGGCTGGCATGGATGCTGACATCGAAAGCGTGATTGTTCAAGACCCAGAAATCCATAGTGGGGATCCGGTCTTCCGCGGCACTCGGGTGCCTTTCCAAATCCTTCTGGACTACCTCGAAGGCAGAGGCACTCTAGATGAATTCTTGGAACAATATCCAAGCGTGACCCGCAAGAGTGCTATCGCGGCATTGGAAGAGGCCAAGTCAGCGCTATTTACTCGCTTGGCAAAATGAGGATTTTGCTCGATGAGTGCGTCCCGGTTATGTTCAAAAGGAATCTCGTCTCACTCGGTCACGAATGCCAAACCGTGCGGGAAGCAGGGTTTTCAGGTAAAAAGAATGGCGAGCTGCTTACGCTCGCGGAACGTCGGTGGATGTGCTACTTACTACGGATCGCAGAATCGAATTTCAACAACACATGATTGGGAGAAAGATTGCGGTCTTGGTTCTCCGCGCTAAGACGAACCGGCTTCAGGACCTTCTGCCTATTTTGCCAACCTGCGCGCAAGCGCTTCTGTCAATCCGACCTGGTCAGGTAGTCGAAGTCGCGATCTCTTAGCAGGTTTTCGACAATTTAGACTAAATTCTATGAAATGGTTTGAACGCAGAATTAGGCGGTATGAGCATCGGCGGTGGACTACGGATGACAACCGAAGGCTGCAGCCGTTCGAATGGGGTTTGGAGCACATCGACGGAGATGCGGCGGAGTCGAATCCGCAGGAATATGTGCGGCAGTACGCGCGGCATGCCATTGAAACGAGTCATGAATGGTTTGCGACTACGCCGCCGCCCGATTATCGGGTGGACAGCGAGAATGTGCTTACCTTTCCCAGTTCCATTGAGTCGGCGTGGCCGGAAAACAATGTTGTTCACGCGCAAATTTTCCCCGGGAAGAAAAATGGGGCGGCGGTATTGGTGCTGCCGAACTGGAACGCCAAGTGGCCTGGGCAGCGCGGGCTTTGTGAATGGATTCAGCGGCTGGGGATTACGGCGGTGAAGATGAGCATGCCGTATCACGACCGGCGCATGGCCAAGGGGCATGAACGCGCTGACCAAATATGCGGGCCGAATATCGGGCTGACACTACAAGCGAACCGGCAAGCGGTGCAAGATACGCGGCGATGTTTGCGGTGGCTGGAGCAGCAAGGTTATAAGCGGCTGGGACTGCTGGGGACGAGCATCGGGTCGTCGATCGGATATATTGCGCTGATGCACGATGAAGCGATTCGTGCGGGCGGGTTCTTTCACATTTCCACTTATTATGCGGATGTGGTGAGTCAGGGCATGACCACCAATCACGTGTGGGAGAGTTTGCGGCATCACGTGACGGTGGATGAGTTGCGGGAATATTGGGCGCCGATCAGCCCGATGCCGTATGTGGAGCGCGGGCTTGGCGCGGGTCGCGACTGTTTTATGGTCTATGGGAAGTACGATCCGACGATGCTGCCGGAATTGACGGAGCAAATGCTGAACTCGCTGCGGCGGCACGGTTCGAATCTGCGGGTGCTGGAGTTGGCCTGTGGGCATTATTCGCTGGAGTTGCGGCCGTTCAGTTATATCGCGGGGTATCGGATGCTTTCGTTTTTCCGGCGGGCGTTAAGCTTAAGCAATCCTCGATAGGTTTGTCGGCGAATACATAGTTCGGGGATGCAGCAGCGGTGGCTGCGGAGTTTGTCAGCGCGTGCGAAGGCGCTGTCATTGGAGGGCAATGTGGGAACGTCAATGCCGCAGATGGAGCAGCTCAAGAAAAACATGAAAGCGGCATGGATGGCCGGAGATTTCGGCCAGATCGCGAAATTTAACGAAGAAGAAGCAGCTCGGTTTGTCAAAGGATTGGAAATACGGCGAGGGGCGGATGTGTTGGATGTGGCGTGTGGAACAGGAAATACCGCCATTCCGGCGGCGCGCGAAGGCGCGAAGGTGATTGGCGTAGACATCGCTACGAATTTGCTGGAACAAGCGCGGACGCGAGCGGCGAAAGAAGGATTGAAAGCGGAGTTTCGCGAAGGAGATGCGGAGGCACTGCCCTTCGGCGTGGCGGAATTCGATGTGGTGATTTCGATGTTTGGGGCCATGTTTGCGCCGCGCCCTGCTTTAGTGGTGACGGAATTGGCGCGAGTTTGCCGGGTGGATGGATTTATTGCCATGGCCAACTGGACGCCGATGAGTTTGGTGGGCAAGAACTTTGCGATCAATGCGCGATATTTGCCGCCGCCGGAGAATCTGGAGGCGCCGATATTGTGGGGCAAAGAGGAAGTTGTTGCGGAGCGATTTTCTAGAGTAGGTTGGAAGGTTAAGACCGCGCGACGGAACCTGGAATTCAAATATCCGTATGCGGCAGCGGAGGTGGTGAAATTATTCCGCGAATATTTTGGGCCGACGAAGATAGCTTTCTCGCGGCTTGATGCGGCCGGACAGCGAGGGCTGGCGGTTGATCTGGAGAAACTTTGGGCCGAGCATAACGAAGGACCTGCGAACGAGACGCACGTCAAAGCGGAATATTTGGAAGTGATTGCGCGCAAGGCTTAACGGTACGTTGTCACGAAGGTTGACTTCAGTTGGCGTCATCGGATAATGTCCGCGCAACTGCGAAGAGCGGTTACCCCGATTGAAACATTCGCAGTTTTTTAGCGGGCCCCTACCTACATTGGAATCCAGTTTTTCAGCCGAGGAGGTCGGCCAATATGAAAAAAGTATGCCTTGGTGTGCTGGGCGTGTGTATGGCGATGGGATTTTCCCTTGGAACAGCGGCGCAAGAACATTCCGGAGCAATGATGACGCCACCGAAAGTGTTGACGGTGACGCGGGAATTCCTGAAGCCGGGGAAGAATGGCACGCCGCACGACAAGACAGAAAGCGCCTTCGTGGCGGCAATGAGCGATGCAAAGTGGCCCACGTATTATTGGGGGCTGGACTCGCTGAGCGGCAAAGTCAGGTCAATATTTCTTACTGGCTATGACTCCTTCGAGGCGTGGGAGAAGGATATGCACGCGCAGCAGAAAAATCCGAAGCTGGCTGCGGCACTGGACCGCGCGTATGCCGACGATGCGCCGTTGCTCGACAGCGTGGACCAGAGTGCCTGGATGTTTCGAGAAGACTATAGTTATCGTCCCACCACCGACATGGGAAGCGCGCGAATGATGGATATCGAAGTTTTTCACCTCAAGCCTGGCCATGAGGCGGACTGGGACGCCATCGTGAAGCTGGTGAAAGGTGCGTACGCCAAAGGCCTGGAAGGACGCTGGGACATGTTTCAACTGATCTATGGCGGGGGACCTGCATACGTGGCCATTACTCCCGCGAAGAGCTTCGCGGAAATCGACAGATTTTACGGGGGAGGCAAAAAGTTTGAGGAGGCTATGGGCCCGGAGGGACTGAAGAAGCTGGGTGAACTTACCGCCGCGTGTATTGAATCCACGGACACCAATTTGTTTGTGATCAATCCAAAGATGAGCTATGTGCCGGACGAGGTGGCGAAGTCGGCGCCGGAGTTCTGGCGTCCGAAAGAGTAAAAATTCGACGGAGTCAGGGGAGAGTTGAAAGTCGCGAGCGAGGATGGTCCCGCTCGCGGTTTTTTTGTGGGTGATCCTGGCGGCTGGGACGGTTATTCCTCGCGCAGAGCGCGTGTCGGTTCGATTCTGGCGGCGCGGTACGCGGGAATTATGCTGGCCAGTAAGGCGACGGCGGCGAGCAGCGTTGCAACGGCAGCGAAGGTGAGCGGGTCGTAGGCGGCGATGCCGTAGATGAAGCTGGCTATTACTCGTCCCAGGGCAAGCGCGCCGGCCACGCCAAGAAGCAGACCAATCAGCGCGGGCTTCATTCCTTCCGTGATGACCAAGCGCAAAATATCTTTTACCTCCGCGCCTAAAGCTACGCGAATACCGATTTCGCGGACGCGACGCCGAACGGCGAAGGCTAACACGCTATAAATTCCTACAGCGGCCAGCAACAATGCTAGAACAGCGAAGGCTGCGAGGAGTAGCATGCTGAAACGGCGCTGGGACAGGGAAGTGTCGACCACATCGTCCATGGACATGATGTCGGTCACGGGTTGATCGCTATCGATGGAATGAATCGCGCTAGTGACAGCGGAGACGAGGCTGGCCGGTTGCGATTGGGTGCGTACCGTTAGTTGCATGGGAGAGGGATGCCACTCGCCGAAGCTTGACCCGGAGGGTTGCCTGGCCGGCAAATAGACAGTGGCTGAGGAGGAGGCGGCGTCCATGCCCTCCAGCTTCACGTCGCCAACGATGCCCACGATTTCGCGGACTTTGTCGGGAGAGAAAGTCATGGTGAGGTGCCTTCCGATGGGATCCTGATTGGGCCAAAAACGCTTGGCCATGGCTTCGCTTATTAAGGCCACACTGGGACGATCCGGTGCATCCGCTGTCGATAGATCGCGACCGCTGCGCAAGGGTATGCGCATGGCGGTCAAATAGCCTGGGGTAATGTACCGCGTATCGACTTCCGGTTGATCGGACATAGCCTGCACGGGGGCGCCTTCGATGGCGACAGGTTGATGAGACCCTTCGAAGTTAAGAGGAAGATCGTCGATCAGGCCAGCGGATACCACTCCGGGTAAAGCGCGCACTTTTGATAACACGCGATCGAAAAGGGCGATCTCGTCGAGGGGGCGCGAATATTTATTCTGTGGAACAACTACGGTCATGGTCAGAACGCCGTGAGGATCGAAACCTGCGTCGAGGGTGCTCAAAACCCACAGACTGCGAATCATAAGACCCGCGCCTACCAACAGAATGAGCGAGAGGGCGACCTCAGAGATGACGAGGAGGCTTCTGGTGCGACGGCCGCCGGAGTCGGAGTCTGTTTTTCCCAGACCTTGTTTCAGCGCGTCGTTGACGTTGGTTTTTGTCATGCGGATCGCGGGAAGGAGGCCGGCGCTTACGCCAGTGACGATGGAAATGAAAACGGTGAAGGCGAGTACGGAGCCGTCGAGGGTGACCTCCGTGGATTTGGGCAGATTATCGGATAGGAATTTCAGCGTCAGGGCCATGCCGAAACGCGCGAGTAGAAGACCGAGCGCGCCACCAACAAGAGATAGCAGCAAAGTCTCAGCGAGGATTTGCTGAACTACGCGGCCGGCGCTGGCTCCGAGGGCTACACGGATGGCAATTTCTTTGCGGCGACCAAAAGTCTTGGCCAGCACCAGATTGGCGACGTTAGCGCAGGCGATGAGAAGCACGAAAGCGACCGCGCCGAGCAAGACCAGGAGGGTCGGGCGAACGTCGGAGACGATTTGCTCACGAAGAGGGATGACGACCGCGCCCCAGCCCTTGTCGTCTTCCGGATATTGTTCCGCGAGACGCGTGGAAATGGCGTTCATCTCGGCCTGGGCTTGCGCGATGGGGGTGTCGCCCTTGAGGCGAGCGACGACCATGTAGTGGTGCTCGCCGCGCACAGCGCGTTCCTTATCGGTCCAGCCCATGGGAGTCCAATATTGCGCCCAGCCGGGAAAGCGAAACTTTGGAGCCATAACTCCAGTGACGAGGTACGGCTGACCGTCGAGGTTTACTGGCTGTCCGACGATATTGGGATTGGCGGCGAAACGACTTTTCCATAAGCCATAGGTGAGAATCACCGCATGGTTATGCCCCTGCTGATCCTGGTCAGGGGTAAAAGTACGACCCAGCATAGGTTGCACTTGCAAGGTAGAGAAAAAGTCCGCTGAGACGGCTGCGCCCTGGAGGGCCTCGGGCTGTTCGCGGCCTGTCAAATTCAGGCTCGAGCCGGTGTAGATGGCCATTTTGTCGAACACATCGTTCTGCTGCTGCCAGTCGATGAAGTTGGCGGCGGAAACGGCGAACTCGGTCATGCCGGGGAAACTTTTGGGAGGTGGCACGTGCCACACCTGAACCAGGCGAGCGGGATCGCGGAATGGGAGTGGGCGGAGGAGCGCGGCGTTTACGACGCTGAAGATGGCGGTGTTTGCTCCGATGCCCAAGGCCAGGACAATGATGGCGGCGGCGGTGAAGCCGGGGTTTTTCCGCAAAACGCGGAGGCCGTGTTTGATATCCGGGAGAAGGTTGAGCATGCGCGGTTCCACCTCAGGACATATAAACGGGAAATGGGCGGGAAATGTTCCCAGCTTTTTACGGGTGCGAGCGGGCTCATGATGGACTGGCACTTACGATACATGCGTGTGGTGAGCCGAATTAATACTGAGAATCGCGGCTAAAGCAATATTTTAGAAAATGAATTATCGGAGATTAGGGCGGTCACTGCTTCGATGTCTGGGGCCAGGGGACGGTCGTTGGTTAGCTTGGGGGATTTTTTGCGGACGGCGGCGTACGCTTTTTGTGCGCGGGGGCCGGTTTGCAGTGGGGCTAGCAAGTCGATGCCTTGGCAGGCGCAGAGGAGTTCGATGGCTACAGTGTGGCGGAGATTGGTGAGCATGCGCGCTAGGCGGCGTGCGCCACTCATGCCCATGGAGACGTAGTCTTCCTGATTGCCGGAAGTGGAGATGGAATCGACGGAATGGGGCGTGGCGAGCGCTTTATTTTCGCTCGTCAGGGCGGCGGCGGTGACTTGCGCGATCATGAAGCCGGAATTTAAGCCTGGCTCGGGCGTTAAAAAAGCTGGAAGCATGCTGGTGAGGGGGTTGGTCATCTGTTCGATGCGGCGCTCGCTGATGCCGGCGAGAGTGGCGAGAGCGATGGCAACTTGATCGGCGGCCATGGCTAACGGCTGGCCATGAAAATTTCCGCCGCTGACGATGTCGCCGCTTGCGGACGCAGCGCCGGTGCCTGTTCGAGGCGTCAAGGGTGCGAAGACCAGCGGATTGTCTGTCGCGCTGTTGAGTTCCACTTCGGCCATGGCGCGCGCTTGTGCGAGAGAATCACGAACCGCGCCGTGAACCTGTGGAGTGCAGCGCAGGCTGTAGGCGTCCTGAACGCGCGGGTCTTTGGCGTTGGAGCGGTGGGACTCACGAATTTGGCTGCCTTCGTTGAGGCGTGCCAAATTGTTGGCGGTGATGGCGGCGCCGGGATATGCGCGCGCCTGCATGATGCGCGGATCAAACGCGCCGGGGCTGCCTCGCAGAGCGTCCAAAGAAAGCGCTGCGGCGATGTCCGCGGCATTCACAAGCGCGTCGGCTTCCAGAAGTGCAAGGCTCAGAAGCGCGAGCATTCCTTGCGTGCCGTTTAGCAGTGATAGACCTTCTTTTGCTTCGAGCGCTACCGGGGAGATTCCGGAGCGTTGCAACGCGACGGCACCATCCAAAATTTCGCCATTGTAATGCGCGCGGCCTTCGCCGATGACCACCTGGGCCAAGTGGGCCAATGGCGCGAGATCGCCGGAAGCGCCCACGGAGCCCTGCGAGGGAATCAGCGGGTGGACTTTGGCGTTAAGTATTTTGCAAAGGGTGTCGACGACCTGCGGGCGAATGCCGCTGAGGCCTTTGGCGAGAGCGTTGGCGCGGAGCAGCATCATGGCGCGAGTTTCGCTTTCACTAAGCGGTTCGCCAACGCCGCAGGCATGAGACCGCACGAGATTCACTTGCAGTTGTGCAACTTGTTCCGTGGAGATGCGCACGGAAGCGAGTTTGCCGAAGCCGGTGTTGATGCCGTAGGCGGTGGCGCCGGAGGCCACAAGTTTGTCGACCACCGCGCGAGAGGCTTTCATGCGCTCGATTGCAGAGGGATGGAGGGAGACGGATTCATATTGCAGCGCCACGGCGCGCAGTTGTTCGAAGGAAAGATCGTTGCCAGTGAGAATTACGATCATAGAGTTGTCGCGGCGGCGCTCATGGTATTCATGATTTAGTGATGCCAGCCGGGGCCGCGAGGGCGCCGGCGAAAGCGTTGCGATATTTTTCTGGAAGAAGTTTAGGCTTGCCGTTGCTGCCGCAGATCACGTGAACAGTTTCTCCGGTGGCGAGCAGGCGATCGTCGTCAGCGCGAAATATTTCGTAAGAGAAGCGAATGGTGCGGTTTTTGGCTTCGGCAATTCGCGTGCGGACGCGCAAACGCTCGTCGTAGTGGGCCGGATAAAGATAACGGCAGTGGGTTTCGGCGACGACAATGTGGCAATCGTCGGCGATTTCCATGGTTTTGTACTCGATGCCGAGGGCGCGAATGAGTTCCACGCGGCCGACTTCAAACCAGATGAGATAGTTGGCGTGGTAAACAACGCCCATCTGGTCGGTTTCGGCGTAACGCACGCGAACGGCGGCGTCGTAATACTCAAGCATGGGAACTCCTCTGAAATATTTTTCGCGGCGGAATCATTCGGAGTCGCCGCGCCATTGGGGTTTGCGTTTTTCGAGGAAAGAAGCCAAACCTTCTTTGAAATCCGGGGTGCAACGGATACTCGCGTTTTCGAGAACGGCGCGTTCGAGGTCGGCGTCGATGGTGGTGGCGGCCGCGGCGGTGAGCAGGCGTTTAGCGCGAGTGATACTGCTGGGGCTGGCTTCGATCAGCACCGCGGCTAATTCTTTGGCGCGGTCCATTAGACGATCGGGTTCGACGATTTCATTGACCAGGCCCAGTTCTTTGGCTTCGGCGGCGGTGATCATGCGGCCGGTGAGCAGCAAATCCCGAGCGCGCTTGTCGCCAATCTGGCGAGTGAGAAAAACAGAGACGATGGCGGGAAGGAATCCGATTTTCACTTCGGTGTATCCGAATTTGGCTTCGGGAACGGCCAGGGTGAAATCGCACAACGTGGCGATGCCGCAACCGCCGGCGAGTGCCGCGCCATTTACGGCGGCGATTAGCGGCCTGGTGAAACTCCAGATGCGGCGGAACATGCGCGCCATGCGGCGGGAGTCGTCCATATTTTCTTCGGGCGACTGGCGAGCGATGGCGGAGAGCGTTTCGAGATCCATGCCTGCGCTGAAGGCTTTGCCGACGCCGGTGACGATGCCAACGCGCGCGCGACTTTTTTCGATGGCGTCGAACGCGGATTGCAATTCCGAGAGCATTTGCGGGGAGATGGCGTTGCGCTTTTCGGGGCGATTGAGCGTGAGGATGGCCAGTTCGCCGGGAAATTCTAGTTTTAGCGTTTCAAACATGAAGCAATTTCTTTCTGGCCTTTCTGTCACGTCGGGCGATCGCGCCGAATAATTCCGCCGAGTAAGCTGCGCTCAAGCTTACTGCAAAACTACTGCACCATGGGCGCGTGCGCGTATTTAGAGCGAATTTCGTTGGTCATTTGCAGCAGCGGCGCGAGGGCTGCTGGATCGATGCCCGGGTCGCCTCCCGCTTTGCGGACGGCGGCTAGAACTTCTTCGGTGGCGATATTGCCGACCAGAGTATCGCCGGCGAAGGGGCAGCCGCCTAGTCCGGTGAGGGCGGAGTCAAAGCGACGGCAGCCTGCTTCGTAGGCGGCGAGGATTTTTTCTTCGGCGTTTTCCGGGCGGCTGTGTAGATGGACGCCCAACTCGATGCCCGCGACGTGATCTTTTACGACGCGATACAGATCGCCGACGAGTTGCGGAGAAGCGGTTCCAACGGTGTCGGCAAGGGACACGGTGTTGATGCGGATGTCTTTCAGCCACTCAAGCGTTTCGGCGACGATTTCCGGGCCCCATGGCTCATCGTAAGGATTGCCAAAAGCCATGGAAATATAGATCACCAGGCCGCGCTTTGCGGTGGCGGTTTCTTTTTTTAGTTTTTCGACGAGCGAACGCGATTCGG
>Ga0307479_10004974_pt1 | contig 12191 bp, 10 predicted proteins | sample atmos_gasesECM4C_FD_203743 | JGI IMG/M metagenome (GOLD analysis project Ga0307479, IMG submission 203743) | Hardwood forest soil microbial communities from Morgan-Monroe State Forest, Indiana, United States - atmos_gasesECM4C_515 | ecosystem: Environmental > Terrestrial > Soil > Temperate...
CTTTTGTGAGCGTCACGGCGAATTTCCGCCACATTCAGCAAGGTTTGGCTCTGGATTCTGCGAAAGTTCTGGGCTTGAAATCACCAATTGCTCCAGAAGCAGTGATCGCCGGTGATCAATTCGGGCCTGTAGTTTTGACTTCTTAGGGATTCGTAGGAGATCTGAAAATGAAAACTTTACGCAATTCGATTCTTTGTCTTGGTGTCGTTCTTCTTGCTTCCCCCGTCCTGCGCGCACAGGATTTTTCGAAGTACCGCGGCTTTTCACTGGGAACCAGCGTGGCTACCGTCCTCAAGCAAACCGAAAAGAGGCCAAGCGATCTGAAAGCGATCCACGCTCGCCCAGCGCTTCTCCAGGAACTGACCTGGTGGCCGCCGGCTATTCCCGGGGCTTCTTACCACGCCGATAGCGTCGAACAGATGCTTTTCTCCTTCTGCAACGGCGAACTCTACAAGATTTCCGTGACCTATGATGTTGCCTCCACGCAAGGCCTAACCACAGCGGACATGGTCACCTCCATCTCGGCAAAATACGGCCTGGCGACGCTTCTCGATGCGGCGCCCGATTCCGCTTTAACCGAAAGATACAGTGACAGCGACAAAGGCGTCGCGTCCTGGGAGGATTCACAAAATTTCTTCAAGTTGGTCCGTTCTGCGTTTACCAACCATTTCGGTCTCATCATCTTTTCCAAGCGGGTTAACGCGGAGGCGGAACTTGCTATAGCAGATGCCGTGACCCTCGAAAAACAGGGAAAACCCCAGCGGGACGCCGACCTCAAGAAAAAGGAAGCGGACGACCTGGAAGCCGAGCGGCTGAAGAACCAGAAAGCATTTCGCCCGTAGTCTGCATTCTCTTCCATCGAAAGCGCGCAAACTAAACGCCAAGACAGGAATCAAATGTCGACTCCGAAGATGATCTCTGCAACAGAAAGGTCGCCCGCTATCCACACCCCGAACAATTCTGGGGCATCGAAGATCCGTGTATCACCTTCGTGCCAGAACTCCAAGAATACGCCGTTGCATACACCTCCTACTCCCGCGGCGGCCCGGGTGTTTCACTGGCTCTCACAAAAGACTTTCGCACCTTTGAAAGATTTGGCGTCATCATGTCGCCGGACGACAAGGATGCCGCTCTCTTACCACGACGAATCAACGGATTATGGGCGTTGATTCACCGGCCGATGACGCCGCTCAGTGCCCACATCTGCATCTCCTACTCTCCTGACCTGCGCCATTGGGGCAGCCACAAGCTCATGCTGGAAGCCCGCCGCGGCGCATGGTGGGACGCCAATAAAATCGGCATGTCTCCGCCGCCCATCGAAACCCCCAGAGGCTGGCTGATGATCTACCACGGCGTCCGCCGAACGCCATCAAGTTCCATCTATCGTCTCGGCTTGGCCCTTTTTGATCTGGAGCAACGCGAGAAGTGTCTTGTCCGTGGAAATTCCTGGATGTTCGCTCCCGAGGCAGACTACGAACGCCACGGAGACGTTCAGGACGTCGTGTTCCCCTGTGGCTATACAGCGGACGCAGACGGCGACACCATCAATCTCTACTACGGCGCCGCGGATTCGAGCATCGCCTTGGCGCGCGGCAGCATCCGTTGCCTCCTGGCCTGGCTGGACGCCAACGGCCATTCCGAGCAAGCCCACGATCGGCGGCTGCGCCAGAGCTAGTCTCCTTGTTTTGCTGCCACTGAGATTCGATTCAACCCGTGTTACGTCGACCTTCTTGACGTTTCTTGCGTTTAGCATCCTGCTCTAGCATGCTCACCATTAGGCGAACCGGTGACCGGAACGTTGTCGCGCGTAGCCCTTCGAAGATGGTTTGCAAGTCAACGAGTCCATGAGCTGCAGCAAGGTCCAACGCTGCGAGTGTGCCGACCACCTTCAATCCACGATGCCGAGCTATAGTCACCCCGTCTCGTTCATCCATCAACAAAAGGATGGCTTGGAGTTCGGACGCAAGGGATATCGCTTCGCGCTCCCCTGCGTCGAGATGTGCCAGGGCCGAATCGACGGGCTGCTTCAGGCTCACTACTTCCAACCACTGGGGAGGCTGCGAAATCCACGCGCGCACAATCGCGGGCGTGTTTGCATGTCAGCTCGGCCTGCACGGCAGGAGGGATCAAAACCGTTCTATATAGCTTTGGAAGAATCTCGGCTGCTTGGATGGGTACGAGGTAGTTCAGGGAGGGGAGTTGTGTCAGCTACGATCGGTTGCATCTACAAGCCGAGTTGTCGGTGTGTTTCGCGATCCCGCTCAATGTCTTCCAATGCGTATTCCAGTTCGACGCCGTGGCTCTTTAGAAAGGCATCGACTTCCATCCGGGTCTCGTAACCCAGCAAGTGGCGCAGTCGGGCAACCGAAATCTTGCGTTCGCGGTAGGCTGCTAGGGCCAGAGCCTCGAAGGCCGCGCGGGACAAATCCTGACCGGGAGCAGCCAGAGCCGCCGAGAGTTCGTCAGGAAGCGCAATGGTGGCGTGTCGCATTATTCAGATTGTAGCCTCATCCGGCGAGAAAATGCCGTGGTCAACCCAGATGGTTCGTTAGCAGGGACCCTCTTCCAAAGAAATCAAATGCGCTCAAAACATCGTTCTAGGAAGGTGTACACAAAGTTGTGCAACCCTTACTTAAACAAAACGCGTGATTCATTTTGTCGCAGGATGGGCCTGTTCCAGGAGCGCTGCAACGGTCTTCTGCGACCAGATGATGGAATTCCGCAGGTGGTTCAAGCATGGGGTAATGGCCCAGGACTTTAATCACCAAATCACTGAAATCTGACTTCAGTTCGCTCACCCGCGATATCGATAGAGATCATCGTTGATCGCGCGAAGTGACACATTCAAGCCTCGAGCCGATTCGTTTGGATCGTGGCCAGCCAGCGAATAAGAACGAGCTGTAAGCTACTTCCCGTGGCCTGCCCGCCATTCGTCGTTCGGCGTCGGCGATGAACCTATGGTCAGCGTCACTCTGGAAGAGCTGCTTCCAGTGCCTGTAGAAAACTAAACGGCGGACGCCTCACCGTTGCCTTTCAAGCGTTCGTCGTCAACCGTGAACCCTCGACACCCTTTGATCCCCGAACAGCGCGCCAGCCGCATTAATCAAGTACTGCTCATCGCTAAGCATCTCAACCAGTTCATCGGGGAAAGGGGAGATTTCGGATTGCAAATACGCGGCGAGTTCGCGATAGATTTCCCGCCGGGCGTAAGGCGCGAGTTCGTTGCGACGGCGCAGCGCATCTTGAATCAGGCTGGCGAGTTCCGGCGTGGCCGCGCGGCGGAGCTTCATCGCGATAGTGGGATAATCCATGAACGAGTTGTACTTCTGCCGCGTCCAGAATTCCTCCTCCGGCACAACCAGCGGTGTTTGGCGTACAACGAGCGTCCCCGCCACGCGGTCGCCGAAGCGTTGCATCAGGGGACTGCTCACTGCGGAAATTCCTCCAACCAGGTAGGCGAGCGGCAGCGCATCGAACACGCGCATCAGATTCCGCACCCACGCCTGTTCGATCCGTAGCGGAAGTCCGGCCTGGTCAATAACTCGCAAATGGAACAGGCGTTTTCCGATCGTCTGCCCGTTCCAAAAGCCTTCCAGCAATGCGCCATAGGCAAACCCGATCGCGAATTCCCCGAGCGTGATCACCATGACCCCAAATCCCGGCGCTTTCGCGAAAATCCAATAAACGAGCAGTCCAATGCCGTTTACTGTCCCCAGGACGATAGCGATATCGAGCAGCATGGCATAAAGCCGAGAAGCGGGACCCGCCAGTGGCAATCGAAAGAGCACGCCTTCCGGCGTAGCAATAGTCAATTCGACCGTTGTCGCCCAGCGGATTGGCTCGGAATTTGTCATTTGTTCTCCGAAGGAACTCTGGTGTGCGATTCGGCATCAGCCTTTCTTCGCCCGATCAGCAGCAGATAGGCTGTCAGCAGCGCAAGTTCCGCTCCGCCAACAGCAATTTTGAATCCGTACGGCAGAACTGGTGCGTGATACTGCGAAAAAAACGCTTCCATCATTCCAGCCCACACCAGCATCATTGCCATCCCGGCGATCAGCACGAGCCATTCGCGCATGGATTGCCGCACATCGCGATCCTCGCGCCAGCGCAGCAGTACGCGTGCGAGGTAGAACCCCGCCTGCCCGGCGATTAGGATCGACGGAATCTCGAAGACGCCATGTGGCAACAGCCACGCCGTCATAAATAGCCCGAAGCCCTGGTGTGCGTAGCGAACCGCCACGGCCCCGAGCAGTACGCCATTCTCGAACAATAGGAGCGCGGTTCCGACACCAAACGTTACGCCGAGCGCCGCCGCCAGCATCGCCACCTCGATATTGTGCCTGATCAGTTGCGCGGAGAATGCGGCTTCGTTCTGCGTCGAGTGCAGGCCCTGATTCTTCCCTTGCTCCTCTTCATGCACGCGTTGCCCCGGATCACGCAGGTAGTCGGCTGGAAGCAGCACGTCTACCGAGGCGGGATCGTAGCGCACCGCCAGTCCGCCCAGAGCGCAGCCCAACATCGTAATCAGCACAGCCAGTGCGAAATAGTGCGACTGCCGGCGGAACGTTTCCGGGAACAAGGTGAAAATTCTCAGCCAGCGGCGCGGCTGCCAGAACTCGGCGCGCGTCGGCGGATCGTAGTGCAGCTCCGCATAGGCTCGCGCCACCAACCGCTCGAGATACTGTCTTAGCTCCGGCGCCAACGCTCCGTGTGTGACTCGATTCAAATCCGCGGCCGCCTGCGCGTAAAGCTCCTGCAATTGTTCGGCTTCCACCTGAGTCAACCTGCGGTCCGGCCGGCCTTCGAGCGCGACGAGCAGCGAATCGAGGCTGCTCCATCGCGGCCTCGCCTGCATCTGAAATCGTTCGAGATCCAAAATCACAGCCGCTGCTCCCGCTTGCTTTCCAGGTATCCTTCGATGGTCTTTCGCAGAAACATCTCCGCGGGAATGTATCGGAGCTGCACGTCCAATTGGCGGAGTTGTCGCGCCAACGCACCGAGGCGCTGGTTTTCTCTTTCACCCGCCAGCGCCGCATACACGTCCCGCTCCGTTTGCAGCTCCTCCCCTGGCGAAAATGCCAGCCGGGCGTGGTCCGGCAACACGCTTGTCATTAAGAGGGCATGTGACGAGCGGACAAAGCCGACCCCGCGCCGCAGTGAGTCTGAAACCGAGCGCTCCGTCAAATCCGCCATCAACACCAGGTACGCGCGCCGTCGCAGCCGCACCCGAATTTCGCCGAACAGCGCCTCGTAATCCGCGGTCGTCGCCAAAGGCTCGAGATTCAATAGACGATTTCGAATTTGATGAAACTGCGATTGACCGCTTCCCGCGCGTAACCAAGTCTTCGGTTCTTCCGCGTAGGTCACGAGCCCGAATTCATCGCCCAGTTCCAGCGCCACCGTCGCGCCCACCAAGGCCGTTTCCACTGCGAGATCCAGGAGGCGTCGCGGTCCGCGCTCTTGCCGGACATCGCTCCTACTCGCCGTGCTTGAGTCGAGCGCAAGCGCGGACGCCCGCGATTGGTCCACCACGAAATATACTTCCTGCTTCTGCTCCCATTGGAACAGCCGGGTGACCGGAGTGCCTCGACGTGCCGTGGACTTCCACGCAATCTCAGAGTACGTATCTCCAGCCTGATATTCGCGCAGCCGCTCGAAATCGCGCCCGTGGCCGGTCCACGGGGTCTGTCGCGACGCCACAAGCGCGCGGTAAACCGGGCTGCGCAGAATCTCCCGCCGCCCGGATCGCAAATCCGCCTCGATTCGCAACTGCTCCGGCGAATCGAACCATTGCCGCAATCGCCAGATTCCGAGGCGTGAACACCGCTCGATGCCCACGCGCGGCCCAGGCCACAGCCCCCGGCGTAGCAAAGCAATCTCGAGCGTCCATGGCCAGAGTTGAATAGGCGCGGTGCTTGCAGAGGTTGATCCCTCTGTGGTCGGCTCCGGCTGCTCAAGCTTAAGATTTTGAGGTTCGCGGTTCATCTGAATCGCGGTTTCGCTCTCCGGTGTTGCAGGCATGATCGCCACGCGCACTTTGCTGCCCTGCAGTCGCCGGCCGGAGCCCGTGAGCGCGAGCGGAACCGGAATGGTCTGCCCCTCGCGTCCACGAAGGCCTTTCTCCGGCGGTAACAGGATTGGGGCGCATTCTTTGCGCGCGAGCCACAGCGTGAGCGCGTCGTAAGCCACTAGCAGCGCCACAGTCGCGACGATCAGATCGAACACGAACCATCCATGCGCGATCCATGGCGCAATGCACGCCCCGGCACCCAGTAGTCCTATCATCCAAATGAGCGATCCCGTTGGGCTGAATAATTTTCCCGCCGGTTGAAGTACGATCTGTTGAGCGGGCTTGCCCCGGGATTTCAGGCTGCTACCTGGCGGCTCTGCCGTGGCTTGGACCTCGACAGCGATAGCCACGCCCCGCGCTCCGGCGCCCACTGAATTCTTATCTCCAACCGTGACCATATCGCCTGCTTCCATGCTGTCGCCTGCCACCTTTACCACGCGTCCTGCCTACCGCGGCACTTCGACCGCCTCCAGTACCGCTTTGATTACCTCGCGGATCTCGACGCCTTCCATCTCGAACTCCGGTCGCAGAAGCACGCGGTGCTCCAGCACGGGAGCAGCCAGCGTCTTAACGTCCTCGGGCAGCACGAAGTCGCGTTCATCGAGCGCTGCGAGCGCCCGCGATGCTGACAGTAGCGCAAGCGTCGCCCGCGGCCCGGCGCCAACCCAGATCGCCGCGTGCTGCCGGGTCTGTCGCGCCACGCTGACGATGTAACTGCTTATCGCATCGCTGACGCGCACTCGCGCAGTGGCCTCGCGCAGCTGTTGGAGTTCGCCCGGCTGCAAAACCGGCACACGCAGTTCCTCCGCTAGTCGCCGCTCAGGCGTTTCGCCCCCTGCAACAAGCCTCGCCAGTTCGTTTTCGTCCTGCACCGCCGGGTACCCCATGCGGATTTTTACCAGGAAGCGATCCTTCTGTGCCTCTGGCAGCGGGTACGTGCCCTGATGCTCGATCGGGTTTTGCGTCGCAAAGACGACGAAAACAGGAGGCAGCTCGCAGGTCTCGCGATCGATGGTCACTTGGCGCTCTTGCATGGCTTCCAGCAGCGCCGATTGCGTTTTCGCCGGTGCACGATTGATTTCGTCCGCCAGCAAGAAATTCGTGAAGATTGGACCGCGCACCAACCGGAATTCCTGCGTCCTCAGGTCGAAGATGCTTGTCCCGGTGATATCTGCGGGCATCAGGTCCGGCGTGAACTGAATACGTTGAAATTCGCCGGCGACCGCCCCCGCCAGGGCTTTCACCAGCAGCGTTTTCCCTACTCCCGGAACACCTTCGACCAGCGCGTGTCCCCCGGCCAGCAGCGTCACCAGCGCGAGATCTATAGCTTCGCTTTGCCCAACAATCACGCGGCCCAGTGCGTCTCGAACACGCCGCGCCCCGCTTGTGATTATCGCGGACGCTGCGGGCATTTGCGTTTCCGCACTTGCAGATCGTGCCTGCCCGTCCGAACCCAATACCGGTTCTTCGCTCATGCGATTGGTGCCTCCTCGGAAATCTGTTTACGTGCAGCCGTGGAACTGTCAGGCGAACTGCTGCTCGGATGAGCCAGACCTTTTGCGGATGCACGGCGCTCGGCAATCAACCGGCTTAGTGCCTTGTAACCCGCTAAAGCAGGCTGCGCAAGCGCGGCGCGCAGCCGCGGCCCCCAACTTGGATCCGCAGAAATGGCCTGCGCATCCTGTGGCGACCGGTGGCGGTATTGTTCCCAGCATTCCGCCGCTACGTGGTCGGTCGGAATGCTACGTTGAAGAAGGTGCCGGGCAGCCACCCCGGCGCCTTCCCCATGACGCACTATCTGCGCATTCTGGTCTCGCTTCGGGCGTCGCACCAGATCGCCGCTCATGCTCCAGAGTAGAGCCAGCAAGGCTCCCCAGAAAAGCATCAGCGCCACCTGCAGCCGGTATCGCTGTACCAGCCAAAGTACGCCTTGTTCTTGATGCAGTCCGTGCAACGTCTCATCTACCCAAATCACCGGGCGTCCTCCAGTGAGAAACTCCAGCAGCACGGGATTCGGATGTGTCTTGATCGTTTCGTTTAAAAGGAACCATTCCTGGCTTGCGGCGACCAGTTCGCCAATTCCGGCTCCCCGCATCGCCATATAAACGTTTCCGGATGTGTCCGCCTCCGCCTCTGCATTCGGCGGTCCCGCATAGAGCGTGGTCCAGTGCTTATCTGTTTTTAGCGACGGGGCTTCCACCCCGAGGTACATCATCTCGCTGCCCGCCGGCATTTCGTGGAGATCGGCAGAGATCCAGGTTGGACCGGACTCTTTTGGAGTTTTGTTCCACCGGTTCTCGACTTCCCAGCCTTGCGACTCCGATTTTAGTTTCCAAGCGGGTTGGATCAGCACGACGCGCCCGCCACGCGCAAGAAAATCTTCCAGCCGCCTGCTGAACTTACCCGCGTTCCGAGGTTTTCCTTTCCAGTTTTCCCAATCGTTATTGGGGTAGCCTCCGATAAAGAACGCTGTTGTGCTCCCCGCGTTCTGGTCGGAGAGCGAGTCCTCATCCTGGCTACGCTTCACCTGATACCCGGCGCGCGCATAGGAATCGAATAACAGGCTGGTGCCGTATGGGTCCTCGCGTAAGCTGGAGCCCATATCGCTTGTAGTCGACTGACTCTGATGCGCCACGAGCAGCAGGAACGCGAATACCGCTGCGAAGATCCCTCCAGCCAGCAGGGGGCCTCGCCAGTTGAGCGCCTTGCCTCCGTGTGACTCGCTATCAGACATGGTTAAGCAACTCCCGCTGATCTTGGCGGTAGGCGGCGACCGCCTCTCGCGTCGGAACATGAGACCCATACCATACGCGGTCGAACTGCCGCAGGCTGCCGCGCAATCTTTCAGGTATTTCGATGCGCCGCTCCAGCGCCGCTTGCGGACGCCGCCGCCACCGGCGCGTAAACTCATTCAGGTACTCGCGATTCGTGCTGTCTCGGCGAATGGTCAGCCATTCGCGCTGCGCTAGCCCGGCAAGCAGGCCCAGGTACATCGAGCGCAGCGCCAGCCGCAATTCGCCTTCCCCTTCCAGCCGGTCCGCCAGTGCGAACCATTCGTCCTCGGAACGCTCACTCGCTACCGCGCTATCACCCAGATCGGGAAGTGGCGGTATTGCCATGGGAATGGAAACCTGCTCTCCTCCCTCGCGCCGCCGCCTCAGCCAAAAGAGCACCACTCCCGCTCCGATCGTCAAAATTGCAATCAGCGTTAGCCATAGTCGAACGTCCTTCAGCTTCCACCCGCCCCCTTTTTCATTTCCGGGCGAGAGATTCAGCCCCCGCGGCCATAGCTTGCGAAACAAATTCACCAACGCATTCCATGCGCGCTCGGTCCGCTTCTGGATCTTATCCAGCAGTTTGTCAAACCAGGTAGGTGGGCTCGGGTGCTCAGCGTCATGCCAGCGGTAAATCGCCCGCCGAGATTCTTGGTCCAGGGCGCGCTGCAACTTTTGAATCTGTTCCTCGCGCGGGGTGTAGGCGATCGTCTCCGCACTGCTTGGGGGCAGCGCCGCACGCGCGACCGCCATGGGGGAAGTGCCTGCCAGCATCGCAGCGAGCACGACCAACGCGCCGGTAGCCACCCTGCCGCCTGCTGCGGTGGATGCGATCAGTTGAGCTTTTTTCTGGTGCTCCCGTGGCAGGCTCGACAGTAAACCTCGCAGGTCGTCTCCTTCGCGCCTCGACTGCAAATGTTGAAACACGACCACAAACGAACATTTGACGATTGGATCGAGCGCCAACCAGGCGCCCGCGAACAACGAGAACCAGAACGCGGAACTCCGGGATAGCGCGAACATCCCCATGGGTGTTGATAACAGTGTGTTCACGCCAAATATCGAGTGCAGAAGCTGCGGAACAATCAACGTCACCATCAATCCATTCAGCCACACGGCGCTCCACAGTGGGAGCATCATCAGGAAGAGAAGTAAGCCGCCTCCGAACCATTGACTCGAAAGCGCTACGCAACCGCCAAGCGTATGTCTTTTGGAGCCGTCCTCCCGGGCCTCAAGGCTGGCGAATTGGCATGCGCTATAGCACCAAGTGGCCCCTGCGAAAGTCGTGAGTCCCACCAATGCAGCAGAGCTCAGGACGATTTTCCACGCAAGCAAGCGTCCCATCGCCGCCAGTTGTGCAGACGCGCCCTCGGGTGCTGGCCTCCGCACGCCGCACGCGCGCTCCCGCACGCGCTGCATGTAGCTCGCCACGCTCCATGTGCGCAGCAGATATAAGCCAGTGAGCAGCGCCGCCTCCGCCAGCAGCGCGCCATCAGATAATCGAATCTGCCCGTTCACCACCCACATCACTATTAAACAAAGGACTAATGGCGCGGCTCCGCTGAAGTACCGCCACGCCTCCCATGCGAACGTTGACTTAAACAGGGCGAACCCGCGTTCGAGCGCTTCAAGCGCGTTCAGACGGTTCCGGCGGGCGCGCGCGGGCGCCTGGCGTCCACGCTGTGAATTGGCACCTGCCAGCACGGCTTCACTCATTGCTTTTCCCAGGCGCCCGGTCGTCGACAGCGACGCCGAAGTTCAGATGCCCCTCCGGCGTATTCGTTCGCCAATGCAAAAGTGCGAAAAAAAGTGCCATCAGGGCGGCAAGAGCAGTAAGTCCTGCGACGACCTGCCGGAGGCTGCGTGTCAGCGACAGTTTCGGTTCGGGCGGACGCGCCATCCGGCGCAGACACGGCGGGCAGGCGAGTTTTCCCTCCTCGTCCGTTACGCATTCTCGGCAGAAGGTCCCTCCGCAATGGGGGCACCGCGCCGCCGCTTCACGCAGAGGATGAAACAGGCAGCGAGCATGGCGCAAGCCCGTCGACGCGGGTTTGTTGAAGGGCGCGGCTGGCGTGTCAGGAGCCATTCGTCTTGGTAGCATCCGCAACGGAAACGATCCCGGACGGCGCTTCGAAGTTCGTTTGCGCGGAGGGCTCCGCCGGTTGGGCGCTGGTTACAGGGGCGGCCGGCTGCGAGGCGCCTCCGCGCTCGGCGCGAACCGCCGCATCAATCTTTGCCAGCACCTTGCGTGCACGGCGCGTTCGCGCCACCAACGCCAGGTCAGCGCTTGCTCCTCTGGTGCAAATGCGCGCCGCCGCCGACGGCCCCAGTGCCAGTTCCGCCGCCACCCACGCGAGGCCCACTCCGCCGAGAATCGCGCCAGTGGTGGAATCCACCCACTTCCAAAACACAACACCCATCCCCGCAAACAGCACCGCCGCAAGCCCCATCCGCCACAACCATAAACGGCTGGGCCAGACCACTATCGAGTCCAGGTCCCGCAAATAAAACCGCCGGTACTCGACCGAGTACATCATGCGTCTCGCGGCCAGCAGGCAGTCCTCACTCAAGTACCACTTTGTTCCGCCGGTCAGGCTGCCAACGCGCGATATTTTGCGGAATGCACTTTTCAATCAGTGCCTCCCCGCTGTCGAGCGTAGGAAGAACGACATGGCAAGGAGCATTGGGAGCCAGAGGAGCCCCGCATACGCTGCCCAGAAACGCCACCCATGCCGCGGAATCAAATACGAACGCGGTGCCTTCCGATACTTCACGTGCAAAAAAATGGCGGCCGGCAACGCGGCTACGAATACTGGCCAAAAGAGTATCCAGCCCCATCCGATGGTCACCGCAATGGAATCATAGAGGACGTCGCGGTGCCGCCATTCCGCGGCGGTGGCCCCAACCCCGGAATTGACGCGCCCACGCTCGAAACACGTAGGGCAAACGTGCTCCGCTCCCAACTGCAAATCGCATAATGCGCACACGAAGCGGCCGCACCGCTGACAGCACGCCTGAAACGCCTTGTCTGGATGAAAAAAGCATGTCGCCTGGTCAGAAATCGCGGCCACCGTGTTGGTGTTCTGCTGGACCGAGTCCCAAACGCGGATTTGCAGCCGCTTCTCACAGTAGGGGCAGGCCTGCCAAGGTGTCTTCCCCTCAACTGGCACCACTTCCCCGTTGCAACTGGGGCAGATGACTGCCCCAACGCCAATAGGGGATAACCTCCGGGCCGCGCCTGCGGGAGAGTCTGCCGCGTTGGAGTCGGCAGGAGTGAAAAGATTGATGTTGAAGCTCACGCCATGCTCTGCTTGTAGACCACCCGCGTGTCGCACACCCGATCGTGC
>Ga0307479_10004975_pt1 | contig 12188 bp, 16 predicted proteins | sample atmos_gasesECM4C_FD_203743 | JGI IMG/M metagenome (GOLD analysis project Ga0307479, IMG submission 203743) | Hardwood forest soil microbial communities from Morgan-Monroe State Forest, Indiana, United States - atmos_gasesECM4C_515 | ecosystem: Environmental > Terrestrial > Soil > Temperate...
CAGCGGGGAACGATTGATAGTGCGAGTAAGTCCTGTAATCGTGAATCACTCATTTGTTCACCGTAACGTTAACCGTCTCGTACGTCGTCCGCGTCGTCGCCTTCTGTATCACTTTTACGCTTACCCCTTGGTCGAGCAACTTCTGCTTGCTTATCTGAGTGTGAACCCCCTCCACGAACGTCACCCGCCAGTCAGGCGTGACAACTGTCTTGTGCCCGGCCTCGGCAAGCATCGCGCACAGGGTCTGGCTGCGCTTCTTCTCCTCCGCCTCGGCGTTCTTCTTAATCTGCGAGTACTCCTGGCGTTCCGCCAGCAGCTTGAGGAACGTCTTGTTGAGGCCCGAATCGCGGAAATCAACCGCCTGCCCGTTGGCGTTAGCGTTATCAGTAGGCATGAATTGGCTCCTCCCTCATCTCCGACTTGAACGGCGGCTGGGGCCGCCACGCGATCAGGTATCCGCAGCCGCCCGGAATGCCCAGCGCCGGTAAGCCACGGGTGACGTGGGAATGGACCTGACCCTCGGCCCGCGAGCCGGTGACTACTAATCCTCGATGGTGACAGCACGGGCAGCGGTCAAGTACCGGGTTGCCGTCCTCGTCGAAGTACTCGGCCAGCGCCGGGGGTACGCGCCTGCTCTTTGCCATGGGTTGCCTCCTAGTCAATCCCTATCATACCACGCCGCGCCGTCAGTTGTCAAGAATGTCGATCGCCGCGACCGGGTGTAATTCTTGCCATTTACCGTGGTTGGTGTCCTGCACCCACGACCCCCACATCCGCACGTGTTTTCCGACGCCCGGCAGTATGACTTTGTTTTGATATCCGGCGCAGGCGCTCACCGCGTCCTGCTGCTTAACCGGGAATGCGCACACTATTTCATAAACGAGGTTCCCTTGTTCCCAGTCGGCGTTGCCTTTATTTGTGAACTGCTCCTGGCCGGGGTCGAGCCTGAGCCAGCCGTGGGTGTCGCCGTCCGCCTCGTGCCGTACCCCGTCCTTGTGCCGACCGCCCGACGCGTCAACGATCGTGCCCGTTACCTGCACGCACATCATGTGGACGATGAGGCGCTCGGGATGGTACACGTGGTGCCAGAGTGAGTCATCACATTTATCGCCCGGTTCAGTCTTTGAGGCTGCCCCAGTCCGGGCCATAGCTGCCCTTGGCCTTAATCGGGACTCGAAGCTTAGTAGTATTGCACAGGAAATGAAGCATGCCAGTATCGAGGTACTCACGAAATTCCTTATCATCGTCTACCTCCAGCAGAAGTTCGTCATGCACTTGCAAAAGGGGTTCCACTTGCCCGAGTATTCCGTCGCTCTTCCACCATTCCCAAATTTGTGCCATCGACTTTTTCAGGACCCCTTGCGCGCTGGCAGAAATCTTAAAGCTGTGACTCTGACGCTCAGCCTCGGCGCGAATCCACTTAAGGTCTGAATGCACTCCAGGGAGATACCGTATTCTTCCCCATCGATCGCGAACGTAACCGTATCGCCGGGCCTCAGCACGGCAGTCGTGAAGGAATTGGAGGACGTATTTATATATTCCAAAGTAATCCCGGATGGCGCATCCGCAGCTTTGCTCATCCCATCCCTCCGCCCCGGCCAGCGCCATCTGCTCGGCCAGGCCGATCTCTGTAATTCCCGTAATGACTCCAAAGCCGATGCGCTTGGCAGCGTAACGTTCGGTGGCACTGACGTCCTCCAGCCTCTTGCCGAATACGTCGGCGGCGGTCGCGGCGTGGATGTCCTCGTCGTTCTCGAACCTCGAAATAAGTACCGGGTCGCGACTCTGGTGCGCCATCTCGCGCATCTCGATCTGGTTCAAGTCCCACGAACCATAAGTCTTATCCGGCCCTGCCACGAACCCAGACCTAAGTAGCTTACCCATCTCTTCTCTAACGGGGATTCCGAGAAGGTTAGGCTCTTTGCAGTTAAGTCGCCCGCTCGACACTCTAGTGAGACCAAGGTTGGGATGAATTCGCCCGTCTTCGTCAAGTAGACGTACCATTTTGAGACAGAAATCATCTCGGTAGGTTCCATATTCTCGATATTTAATAATGTGCCCAACAACCGGATGCTCATTTCTCATCGCCTCCAACACCTTGTCCTGGGTGCTATTCATGCCCGTGGGCGTACGCTTCCGGGGCTTAAGCTTCAACTTTTCGAACAGTAGTGCGGCCACTTGGGGCGGAGAATTCGGGTTAATCTCAACCCCAACAATCTTACGTACAGCCTGTACCTCCAGCGCCATAAGGTCGGTGAGGTAGGAATCCAGTTCGACAAGGTGGCGACGGTCAACCAGCATGCCAACACTATGCATGCGCTCAACCATCGGGACGACCGCCAAGTCCATTTCATAGCACCCCCTAAGGCCCATTTCATCGATGCGCCGGTCGAGTATCGGGTTGATGCGCAGCGTGGCGTCCGCGTCGCGGCATGCATATTCGACCGCGTCCTTGACGGGTATGTCGTCCAGGTCGGCGACCGGCATCGGGCCTAGGGCCGCCGCGACTTTATCATACCCTTCGGGCGCATCCTCGACGATTTTCTTCCACCGCGCCCGGACGTCCGTTTCCGACTTCTTGACGAGGTCGTCGAGGACGCGCTTTGCTCTTTGATAGACTGTTTGTTTAGCCACCCTAGCACCTTACGCAAATATTGATGGGCCTTCATGCGGTTCGCATGCGCCACCAGTTCATCGTAACTTGACATTTCCATTCCACAATGGCGTTTAGCCAGCGCCTTCAATCCCTGTGGTTCGACGCACAGCAGGTATGCCTTAATCATCGTATCGTCGAATGTGTCGTAACTACAATTGGTGGCACGCAGCACCCCGATGTCGTGCAGCGCATTGTGGAGGACGATATGCCGGAAGTCTACGCCGCCGATGCGGTTGCAACACGCCATGCCGGGGGTCCCAGTAAACGATACACACCATGGCTTGCGGACACTGCCCTCGGTATCAACCGCCGCGTCGGCGATCATGGTGAACCCGTCGGCCTCAAAATAGTCGGTGTTCGGGCGCTCGTCCACCGGCCCACCCTCGCCGTATGGCTCGATCTCGCCCCGCAACAATTTTGCCAACTGCTCGAAGTCCCAGGCTATAGTCCCCTGAAACTCCGTCGAATGCAGACCAGCAGCAGGATGGATAATGGGCATAATACACCGATGCCCAACAAGACGTGGAATGCCGTGACAGACCTCCATATCAACATCACCGAGAAAGCGACGAACGCTCCAGCGGCCCAAGCAAACGATAATCTCCGGAGCCACATCTTGAACCTCCTGCGCCAATATCGGCGCGTCTCTAGCGATATCATCAGGTGTTGGGTCTCCATCCTCTGGCACACGGTATTTGACAAGATTCGTTGCATAGACACTAGTTCGGGTGCGATGGGTTGACTGAAATAAGTATCGCCAGAGTTCGCGTCCGGCCTTCCCGACCCATGGCCGTCCATACTTGTCCTCCTCCGCCCCCGGCCCCTCGCCGATGAGCATCAAGTCGCAGGGCACCGGCCCCTCGCCGGGCACGAACGTTCCCCTACTTACGTATGGCTTGGTATATGCGCTCGGCAAGCACGTCTCCTATCCCGTCTATTTGCGCCCAGTCATCAGCCGTCGCATCTGCGATTCCTTTAACCGTCCGTAGTCGCGCCACGACCGCCTGAGACTTTTTAAAGCCGACTCCAGGTAACTGCGCAGCAACAAGTCGGACGAGCGGGGGCTTACTGAACTGGGCATACTCGGGCAGCCCTCCCGCGTCGTGGAGCGCGAGATGGGATTTGTGGTCGCCCCACCCCTTATTCCACCAAGAATACAAATCCGCCACGACCCTTGCTGTCTCGGCCCGATCGGTGACGCGTCGAACACGAATACCCGCCATAACTTCCATCGAAGTGAGCCATGAATCCAGGTCCCGGTACATGAAGCGGCGTGAACCATGTGCAACTTCCCTGCGTCGCTTTCCTCCCGCAAGCAGAAGCCCAGTATTGAAGTCCGGTCGATAGAGGCCCTCAACAACCAGCCATACGCGGTCATACGTGGCAACCAAGCCGGGCAACTGGTGACCGGCGAAACGCCCATCTCCCATACAGTTAAGCGCATCATGGACTTTCTTCACCTCTACGCCGATGGCTACCGGCCCATCCTTGCCGTTACCCGCGAACGCCGCATCCCCAAACGTTAACCGTTCCATCTCACAAGCGACGCCCCAGTGGCGAAGGTGCCCAATGAGGTCAGCGCTCCCGATACGGTCGTCAACGAGTATCATTCCGGGTCAAACGTTCCTACGCACTCTAGGAAATTGTCCGAATATGGCCCAGTGGTATACGCCCTCACTGATGTTCCAAGTTCCATCTCCAGGTCTACGATATACTTCGCTAGCCGCATCGACCGGTTCTCAGTACGCTTGGTCATGCCCCATATTTCCGGGAACTCGTAATTTAGAAACGTCAGCGCTACCCATGCCGGGCGGTTGACCATCACTGAGTGTTTCAAATCCTCAATACTTAGTCTCGCCACCCGCCGCAGCTTCTTCGTCACCGTCGTGAACTCGAACAGCTTACCAAGCTCGTCGCGCACCACCGGGGCGCAGGCGTTCCACGCGTCACGGTTGCCCTCGCTCAAGTATACTTCCCGTGACGAGTACCGCGACTCCGGGAACGACATCGTGGCAGTCACGAAGTCGGCAATCGCATCCGGCGCTACCAGCGGTTCCCGCCCGCTCAGTATCAACTTTTCGTTAATTTCGCGGGCGAGCGTGGGCCAGTCAATCTCCTGGGCCATGGGGCCGGAGTTCCCTGCGACTCGAATCGGGAAAGTTCGTGCCACTAGCACTACTTCGTACTCGAGGCTTGGTGACAGTCCGGCCTCCACGACCCACTGGGCCGCCGTACATTGCTTGTGCGTCGTGTACGGGTATGGCCCAAGATAAAGATCGAGGAGGGTGCCCTGAGTACCCTCAAGCAAAATCTGCTCACCCTCATCGTGCGCCCGGTTCAGCACTTCAACCGTATCGGCATACTGCCAGCCCAGCGGCTCAGGGGGCCGCAGCGGTATGTCCTTGAACAGCATCGAGTCGGGGTTGCGCTGTATGCGGTCAACTAATGCGAACGAGCACCCTTTACCCGTAGCCCCGATGCGGTAATGCTTGCTCGAGTATTTCCCGGCGTTGGAATGGCTGTCCAGGTGAACTCCGGCTCGATGGTCAACGAGTATCCGGCCAGTGAATCCGGCCTCGCGCACCATGTTCATCTCGGCGAAGAATATCGGCGGGTTGATAAGGGCACCCGGCCCGATCACCAATTCGGTGCCCTCGTTTACCCACCCCGTCGGCAATTGCTGATTGACGTACTTCTTGCCCTTATAGTAAACCGTGTGCCCGGCGTTGACGGCCCCGGTCCGTACCGCGTAGTCCACTTTCCGGCGCTCACACAGTGCCGCCGCCACCATGCCCTTGCCCTCGCTACCCCACTGTGCGCCCTGGATGATCAGTATGGGCTTTATCATACTCATGATTTTCCCTTTCTTGTTGCTCGTCGATGTTTGCCACCCACTGGGCGCTTACCGCGACGACTTGAACCAATTCCGTGCGCAAATTCAGCAGCGTCCTTTGCCGCTGAGTAGAAAGCCTGGGCTGCCTCTCCGCGTCGTGCGCCTCTTGAATCGCTTCGAGCGTCTCCCGCGCGAGTATGAGTGAGCAGCGGGACAGGTCCTTGCTCAAAGGACCATGCAGGTTTCGGCTCCGGCGTATCTCTGCCAGTACTTCCTTTTCGGTCAGCATCGCGTCTGTACCCCTCGAACAGGATGGAATAGTTGATGATGTCGAGCACGCAGTCGGTTACCGGCTCGGACTTCACCGTAAGCGTGCCGGTTTCAACGAACGTCTGCAGCCGGGCCAGCTTGTCGTGAAGGCGCACGAGTATGCCCAGCAGGCCGTGCGCCCGGAAGTTCCGGAACGGGTCGTCGTTCTCGCCATAGTCGCGGTTCTTTAGCCGCATGAGGGACTTCGCACAGCCAGTCAAGTGCGAATGCAGCCGGTATAACTCCGTACGGTTCATCGCCTCTCCCGCCTGCCAGTACGTGGCTCGTCCGGCATACTGCGCTCCGCCCGCTGCCGGTTCTTCTCCTGCCGGTTGCTTATGCGGCACGGCTTACACCTTTTCGGGGGCGTGAATCCTTTCATCTTGAAAAATTCCTGCTCGCCCGCCGTGTAAGTGAACGGTGCGCCACAGTCCTGGCAAGTCAACTCCTGGTCCTGAAACTCGCTCATAGCCACTCCTCCTCTTTGCTACCGGGGAAGACTTGCATCGCCAGCGTCTGGAAATTGAAGTCGTTGCCGCTGAACTCCACGCCCGCCAGTTCCGCGTTCTGCCTGCAGTCCTGTATCTGGAGCCGGAAGCAGTCGGGCACGTCCACGCCCGGCTCGCGGTACGTCAGGGCGTTGACCTGCACCAGGAATCCCGTGTCGGCGAAACCGGCACGCTTGACCGCGCCCGTACGCTTGTCGTCTATGTACTCGTCCTTCATCTTATGTAGCAGGATAAGATTTGTACGGTCCTGATCGTACGCCATTCGGAGGAGTTCACGGTACTCCGCATTGACCGGACCGTAATGATGAGGCTTAACGTGGTCCAGCTTACCGAACCTTGCCATTCGGAGGAGTTCCCAGATCTCTGTCGCGTTGTCCCAAACGATGGTACGAGCCTCGCCCAGTACCGCCTTATACGCTTTAACCACTGCCGAGTATGCACGGTCCGCCTCCCCCGCCGCCGCTTGCGGCGTAAGCTCTTTCAAGTCCTGAATGCTAACCTTCACGTCCTGCACCCACACTTCCTTGTCGTCCTGCCACTTCTGCACCACCCCGTCGAGGCCGATGTCAAGGTTGATGACGCCGACCGGCTCGGGGCCGCTGAGGGCAAAGTGTGACTTGCCCGACTTCTCGCGCCCGTCGATCGCCATTATGAGGCGCTTCTTGACCGCGTCATTAGCCCTTCTGAATCCGGCCTGCTCGTACACGTTACCCCTTACTTGTCGCTGCGCCACTTGCCTCCGTACTGGTATCATTTTATCCAACCTTTCGACCGGGCATGGCCGGTCAGCATTTTCCAGTTGTCATCGATCTCTAGTTTAGTGAATTCAAGACGATAGGGCCGATACTGGGGTCCGGATTCCCGGTAGTCGCCGTTGACATAAAATACGCGAAGCCTGGCCCACTGGCAAGTAAGCATCTTGCAGTATGCCTTGATCTGGACGAGCCAGTGCCAGAAGTCCGGGTCGAGCGGCCTGGAAGATGACCGCCAGGTGCACTTGAACTCCTCAAGGCACCAATCAGCAGCGTCCAGCCAGTCCGGAGTGCCGTGTATGCCGTCGAGAGTAAGCTCGCCGGGACTGATAAACCGGTCGCCATACAGTGGGCCGCCCCCCGCGCGTACGATGCCCTCGCGGATGATTTCCTCCCAGGCCCATCCCCCGCTTGTGTAGTTCCCCATCCGGCGCTTCTCGTCCTTGGTAAGCTCATCGTACGGCCTCCGCTGCCCTGGCTTGAGTACGGCGTTCTCAATCGAGCGTATGACGTTGCTGACGTGGGCCGGACCCGGAGAACGATACCCGCCCTGGCGCACTGCCAGCGATTCGAGGTTCTCCGGGTCTAGCTCCACGACTTTCACGGCTAGGCGCTTGCCGAGACCGTCTGCCCGTCGAACTCCCAGCCGTAGTCCGCGCCCGCCTCGCCGAGGAACTCATCGTCGGCCAGCAGGTTGAGGATCTCGCTGCGGTTCGGGTTCCCGGCAAGCAGCTTGAATGATCCGGGCGGGATTGACGTCTTGATGACCTTGCCGCCCTTGTTCTGGAGCACGGCGAGAAGGATGCCAGCGGCTTCCTCGCGCATATCGGCGTCACCACTTGGGTCTTGGGGCGGGGCCGCCGTACGAGAAGTAGTAGGCGCGGACCGCGCGGTCGATGTCCCTCTCGATGGCGCGGGCGACAGCCTCCCTCCCCCTTTTGGGACAGTACTGGCCGTTTCCCACGGCATCCTATGTATTTTTGTTACCAGCGCTACCGTCGCATCGTACCCGGACTGGGTCTTGCCCGTGATCTGGGCACCTCGTTTAGGCTGGGCCACGCGGTTGATGTGGGCTACCAACCCGTCCAAGGCGCTCACGTCGCCGTCGCCGAAGCGGTCAACCGGGAACCCCTGGTCGATTACCGACTGGAGGAACAGGGCTGCGTTGGTGCCACCGGCGAGGCCCTTGGCCCCGGCCACGGCCACGGCGTGGGTGCCGTCATCCGAGGGTATGAACCGGGACAATTCCCCTGCCGAGTAATACTGGTCGGCTTGTGCGGGCTTGCCGGTGGCCGGATCGGTATAGTCGATGGACACGCACAGCGCGAGCACCGGATGGTCGATGCTCCCGTTGTAGTCCCACTCACAGAACCGGGCCGAGGCGACGGTCACGTCCACGTCGTCGAGCAGCCCGCCCTGCGTGTAGTCCTCGGGATTGAGGGACGCGTACTGTTGAACCGCTCCATGGGAATTGGGCCTTGCCGCACCTGCCGGGGCTGCCGCCCGTTGAGCCGGGCGCGCAGAGGCCGGTGGCGCTTTCTTCTGTATTGCCATATCGGTTTTCTCCTTTTGTAAACTACGGTGGGCGCTACTACGACACCAGCGCTCCCGTCACACACGTACTGTACCACTAGCGCGAGCGAGCCGTCAACTGCAGCGGCGGCGGCACGTTCACGCTCTTTTGCCACGCCTCTCTGAACCACTGCGGCATAAAGGACTTGTACTTGGTACTGAACCACTGCCAGTTATCATCGATGACTATCGTTTCGCACCAGTCGTCGGCGCTCCGCATTCCTCTGCCTGCCATCTGGACAAGATTCTGGGCGGTGACGTAGGCGAAGAAGTCGGGGTCCCGCTCCTGTCGGGCCTGCAGCACCTTGGAACGGGAGTCGGGGAACGGGACTTTGCCGATGATCTGGAACCGGCAGTCGGCTCCGGGGAAGTCGAATCCGGTGCCGACGCTAGGCGAAAGCAGTACGGTCCCCGGCCCGGACTCTCGAAAGGCTTCAACAGTTCGCTGTATTCCCCCCGTATCGTGAGTGAGCATATGTCGCGCGAACTCGGAGTACCTGAGCACGTAATCTCGGCGAGCGTAACTAACGGTATGGATGATGCCTTTGCGGTCCCCCCTTGTTCTGAGTATTGCGTCGATTTTGGCGACCCACATTCTTGCATGCGACGGGTCCATGTCGTGCCGTGCTCGTACAGTAGGAACCCATATGAAAGGACGAAGGTGTACATCAAAGGACGAGGGATATTCCAGGAACTCATAGCTGCCCTCCGGGACCCCAAGTAATTCCAAAGTCTTCGGCCTGATGGTGGCGGAAGTGAGTACAACTTTTGGGACATTCAGAAATAATGACGACTCGGCGTAAGCGCCCGGCCACACCGGGTCGAAACGCACGACACGCCTGCCCCTCCTGTCGCGGGCCTCTTCCATCACCCAGTCCTGGCCGCTCGTCTTCGCGATGGCGTCGAGGCGACGGCCCAGGTCCCGTAGCTCTCGTAATCGGCTCAGCGACCGGCGATTGTTCGACACGCCTAGCCGTATCTCGTTGCCTAACCGTTCGTGATGCTGTTCGCACTCGCTTGCTAGGTGTCTTGCCCATGTCCGCCATCCTTCCATAGCCTGGGATTCGGGGAAATTTCGTCCAAGGACTCCCTCAATTTCCCAATGTCCAATCTCAACGGCGAGGTAGTCTCCGAGTTCATCAACTGATGCGTGAGCCTCGTCAAGCACGAGACGGCCACGCTTTCCAAGGGGGCGGGCACTATTATCGTCGGCCTGCCCCCTGAACTGTCCGTTGACGGCCATCCAGTACGCATAATTAGTGACAGTGAGCCTACTCGATTTCGCAAGCTTTTGGGCATCGAAGTAATCGCATCCACCGTCAGCAAGATGACACTTCCATCCGGCAAGACAAGGCCCCTCGTCGCAGGCAACAGGATTCTCTCTACCGAACAAACGGCCATTGGCGTTCGCCTCCTTGCACGGGTAATTGTTCATACCCCGTATGTCAACAAGCCCGCTTGGGCCGAAGTCAGTAACAAGTTGCGTCTGCAGGCCCTTGGTGCTGGTAAGGAACACGGTCGGCTCGTCACCCAATACCGATGCCGCCATGTAGGCCAAACTTTTGCCAAAGCCCGTTGGCATTCCGAGGACCACGAAGCGCTTGGGCGAGTCCAAGGCGCGTAGTACGGCCTCGGCCTGCCCCGGACGCCAGCGGTCGAATTTCTCGGGCATGCCGAGAGCCGCTGGCGGGGGCAGTAGTGCAGCTATCATACTTTCCTGTGCACAATAAAATAACTATGGTTCTTGCGAGCATGATTCTGTTTCTTCCATTTCGGATCCCACGGCGGAATGCCCTTCTGAACAACGACGAATAGGTCCTCGAGCCGGAACCCGGTAATCTTCATCAATATCGGGAGCTTATATTCAGTGGCGTTATCCTGTGTCTTAAGAATCAACACGCATCGGGGCCTAAGCACCCGGTACGCTTCCTTAGCTATTGCCAAGTACAATTCGATGTTTTCGCCCGCCGTCATATGGGCGTTGACTATTCCGAACCGGTCATGCGCGGCGTGCTCGCGCCCGCCCGTTCCCCCGTACGACGCATTGGTGTTCAGCAAGTAGCTGTCCCCCTTCGGACGCTTCTCTTTAGCCCATAGCGAACCCTTGTGGTGCCTGCCTGCCTTCTTGACCGCATACGGGGGGTCCACGATCGTGGCGTCGAACATCGCATCGTCAAATTCGGTGTTTCGGGCATCGTAATGGTAGTCGGCGGGCTTATCCTTATCAATGTCGTTGCTCCACACTTCATAACCAGCCGCCCGCTTCCAAAAAACCCCTAGCCCGTACGTCATGTCTAGGCATCGAGCACCCGGCCAAGCGTACAGTTTCAAGATCTTCGCCAGAACGTCGGTGTTTTCGGCCTGGTACGCGCTATAGACGATGTCGAGCATGGCGCTAGTTTAGCATACCCGTTGCCAACGCGTCAATCTACTGGCAATCTAGCGCCACGGTTTAGGTCTTGCCATAGCCGCTCCCAGCGATTATCGAACTCCTGCTGCATCGCTTGGTGGAGAACCGCGTCCTTGGTGTCCTTTATTAGGGCCTTGATGTCAGTCAGCGCTCTACGAATTGCACCATAATCCCGCCGCGCCTCTAGCTCCCTAATCGTTTCGTCCATCTCCCGAATAACGCGTTCCACGTGCTGATGTCGGCGCAGCCGTTTGACGATCTTTAGCATCTCCTCTTCTTGCTGGAACAATTCGAGCAGTTCGGGGTCAGGGTCCGCGATGGCCTCGATAATCATTTTCTTGCCTAGATATCCTTGCTCGCGGTATAGATCAGACTTCGTGCTCCAGCCAAACAGCTTACGGTGCTGGTCGAACATGATGTCCAACTCCCGCATATCGACAGTCGATGTCTTATACTCGATGTGCTTCTCTAACGGCTCGTTACTGAAATACGGTACGCGGTAGCTGCCGGTGATGTGCGCGAACTTACCACTGTCGTCCCGGCGGTCGTCTCTTGGCATGTCTCGTCTCCCTGTATACGGTCTACCGGGCTATACCGGTAGACAAGATTTTTTCTTTTTCTGGCGCTAGCGCTGTCGTGGTGGGGGCTATCTACCCCGCCCTGGCATCGGAGTCGTACCCTGCGATTTCGATGCCTGGCGCTAGCCGCACCTGGGAGGCTTGGCTAGCGCCGGGCGTGAGACCGTTTGGTCCGGCTCAACTTCGAGTGTACCACACGGCCTCGCGAACTGTCAACTAGGTGTGTTTACGACGCCTGCGCCTCAGCCACGCCCGCACGTCGTCGCGCACCCAGATGACGAGCAGCACGGCAGCGACGAAATCGAGCAGGTCGTGAGGCGCGGGGAACATGGTCGTTAGTGCTTGCTGCTGGCGAGAATGCGCTTGACGCCCGCCGCATCCCGCGCCTCCTGCTGCATCAAGCGTGGCATTTGCGCGAACGTCATCTCACCCGCCTTGACCTTCTTGAGGATGCTGTAATAACGGGCGTCGTGGCCCTGGCGGAAGTTGCCGCCGACCTTCTCGCCGCATCCGCACTTGCAGTCGTTGAGGATCTTGGGAGCCTTGGCACGGGCAGCCGTCTTGGCCTT
>Ga0307479_10004976_pt1 | contig 12188 bp, 11 predicted proteins | sample atmos_gasesECM4C_FD_203743 | JGI IMG/M metagenome (GOLD analysis project Ga0307479, IMG submission 203743) | Hardwood forest soil microbial communities from Morgan-Monroe State Forest, Indiana, United States - atmos_gasesECM4C_515 | ecosystem: Environmental > Terrestrial > Soil > Temperate...
GCGCCAGGTCGTTGTGCTCACTCTCGTCAGCGATGTAGCGAGCGACTATTTCACGCTGCTGCAACTTGATCTGCAACTCGCGATCACTCGTGAGACGGTTAAGACCCAGACCGATTCGGTCAAACTTACCCAGCTGCGGCTTGAGCACGGAGTTGCTACAAAGTTGGATGTGCTCCAGGCTCAGCAGGTCCTCGACACTGCGAATGCGCAGATTCCCGACCTGGAGCGACAAATTGCCCAGCAAGAAGATGCCATCAGCATCCTGCTCGGCAATTACCCACAAGACATCGCACGCGGGATTCCGCTCGTTGAGCAAACACCTCCTCCTGAGATTCCAGCCGGCCTTCCATCTTCAATCATCGAGCGCCGGCCCGACATTCGAGAAGCGGAACAGAACTTGATTGCCGCGAACGCGAATATCGGAGTTGCCAAAGCTCAGTTCTTTCCGCAAATCTCGCTGACCGGGGGCGGCGGCGGTTCATTTGGTCGAAGCTCAACCTTCTCAAGCCTCATGACGACGCAGCTCGGCATCTGGTCCTATGGCGCGCAGGTTAGCCAGCCCATCTTTACCGGAGGCGCGCTGAAGGGGAATTTGCATCTGGCTGAGTCTCAACACCAACAGGCTCTGATCGGCTACCGGGAAGCGATCCAGCACGCTTTTGGAGAAGTCTCGGACGCGCTCATCGGTTACGAAAAACTTCATCAGGTCCGAACACGCCAGCAGGATTCGGTAGCCGATCTGCAGGAAACCGTCCGCATTTCCACGCTTCGCTACAAGGGCGGCACGACGACATACCTCGAAGTACTCGACGGACAGCGGTCGCTTTACGGCGCCGAACTTACGCTCGCAGCGGCGCGGGGAGATGAATATCGCAGCCTGGTCCAACTCTACAAAGCGTTGGGCGGAGGCTGGCAACCGTAGCCATACAGGATTTGCTTTAAGAAGAACCCACCCGTTTTCGTCGCCAACCTTCATGGCCCAGCAACCATCGCATGATCGTAGAGCAAATTGCGCAGGTAGCCGCATGTAATGGCGGGTCCGTGCCTGCCAACGTCCGGCTGCTTGTGTGAAGTTCTTCATCGCTATCATTCGTCAGTTCAGGAGAACCTCAGACTGCTATTTCTTCTTCTGCTCTTCAATTACTCCGTAACAACTGCAGGCCATGTTACAAAAAGAATACTTTCCCAACGCACTTTTTCAACACCCACTCCCTGGTTACATCAACTGTACCCACGTCACTTCCGTGAATCCAGATTTCGACTGTCAGAAATGGCAGTGGTCCATATTCACACCAATACAGCACTCTCAATTGCAGACTTGGGGTTCGACATGCCACCTTTTCGCGTTCTGGCAGGATAGGACTTCGTGTCCTTTTTTGGGGTTTCCACCGCGCGACCCTGGCGAAGGTGCCGGATCTCCAGGTCATCTGAGAAGTGGCTGGGGTGGTGCATGCGTGCGACCAGTTACGTTTTGATTCTTTGGCTCAGCGTTGCTGGGCTGGGGGGCGTTGCAGGCAGCGTCATCATGGTCCGGGCTTCTGGCCAACATCTGATCGCTCTTTCAGGTCCCATGTCCCCTGCATCCGGGGATCCCAACAAGGCTCCTTCGGAGTTCAATCACCACCTTGCCGGATGGGCGCTGATTGGAGTCGGATCGCTCGTCCTCGCCTCCTTTCTTTCTCCGAATCTCAGAGCCCTGCGTTACGTCTGGCCGGCCTTATTTCTGCTTGCGGGATTGTTCCTGGCTCTTTGGAGCGACGGTGAAATCTGGCCGCGCGGCAACCTAAACTGGGCCTGGCTTTTGCACCACGACCAGGAAGCTGGACAGCACAAGATCTACGCCCTGCTCCTCATTGCTATAGCGGTCGTCGAGTATCTTCGCGCAGGCCGCTCCCTCAATCGCTTCTGGGGTACCTGGACATTCTGCATCCTCGCCATCGTCGGCGCGGCTCTTCTCCTCATCCACGATCACACCGCCGGCTCCGGTGCGAATTCCCCGGAAGCCCGCGCTTACTTGGTCGACCCTGGCTTCGGTCCCGATGGAAAATTGCCAGCTCCCCAAGCATCGGATCTTATGCCCGGCATGGACCGCTCGATGATGGATATGGATCACGGCGGCATGCCCATGGACCACTCCGGCAGGGATCATTCCTCCACGCGGACCGGTGACGATCCGGCTCTCACCGATACTCTCTCGTCCAGCCATCATCACCATATGACGCCCTCCATGATGCTGGTCGAGCGCGAACACTTCTGGTTCATGATCGTTGGCTTGGGCGTAGCGCTGTTCAAACTCATTTCCGATGGCAAATTTTGGCGCGGACGCTTCGTTCGTTACGCTTGGCCGAGTGGCATGGTACTGCTCGGCGTATTACTGGTCTTCTATCAGGAATAGCACCCACCGAGCGCAGTAGTTGTGCAGGTGCAGCCTTTGTCAATTGGCGAAATATCGATTTCACTCAAGTCCCCCGGCAGGTGTTTTGAGTGAAATGGCCTTCTGTTAACAACCGCCGACCTCCGCTGTGCACGTCCATCGTCAGCGTCTCACAGGAAGTCTTTCTTCTTCGACTGCACGAGGAAAGTAACGCCCAGCAGCAAAACAACTATCGCGAACTCCGCCAGCAGCAGAGCCGATGCCGCCCCGCTCCATTGAATCGTGGAACCCCACATTTCCTTCGCGATGCCGGGTATGTGAGCGACCACATAACCAATTCCGTTCACGGCCAGATTGCCTACCATGATGGCGACGACAGTCCAGCCCTGAGACTCGGTGATCAGAGCCACCGCTAGAATGAGGCAAGTACTCAGCAGGATTTCAGTCGACATAATGGCGGTGTAGGGAAGCAAACCACGCGAACTTGGCGACAACAGAAGCAGCCCGAAGCTGCCTAGCACCATGGTGACCCACGGAACAAGGAAAATGATCAGGTTGCCCCAAATCTTGGAGGCGGTGTATTCCCGGTAGGAGATTGGCAGGCTCATCACGAACGGGAGCGTCTGCTCCTTCCGCTCGGTCACGATGGTGGCTACAGCCATCTGGGCGCCAATGGAGATGATCACCATGATGAGCAGGATAAGGCCGATAAGGAATGCGACTTTCGCTCCCGTCGCGATGATGCCGAGGGTCGCCACCACTCCGACGAGAGAGCCAAGAATCGCCCAACGTTGCAAGTACCAGTCTTTCCAAATCAGACGCCTCACCATCGCGTAATTCATACGGTTTGTTTTTCCCTTCTGCTGTGCACATTAGCGACAAAGATTTCTTCCAGCGTCATGGGGTCTACGGCTTGAACGGTGGCACCCGCATCATTGCAGGCTGACACCATCGCAGGATCGAAACGGTTGGTCACGAGTACAGGAAGCCGTCCGCTTCCGCCGACCTCAACCACTCCCGGAAGACTCGGCAAGTCTGCCTCCGGCGACAGCACGAGCCGCAAGCGGCGCCAGCGATCCAGAAATATCTCCTTGTTGTCGGAGGCGATGATTCGTCCGCGATCGATGAACGTGATCTGATCGGAAATCTGCTCCACGTCGAGAGTGTTGTGCGACGAAAAAAGAATCGTCCGGTCCTCGTCCGCCAGTACCGCCATGAGTTCTCCCAGAACCTCTTGACGCGCCACAGGATCGAGTCCGGTGGTCGGTTCATCCAGAACCAGCAGGCGCGGACGGCGTGCCAGGGCCAGCAATAATGCAGCCTTGACCCGCTGTCCATGAGACAGACCTTTGATCTTTTGCTGAGGTTTAAGGTCAAAACGTCGCAACAGCTTTTCGGCGTAGGGTTGATCCCACTGCGGGTAGATCGAGCGAATAAACTTCATGTGCCAGGCCAGGGTCGCCGATCCATACAGACGCGTGTCTTCCGATACGAATCCAATATCCAGTTTGGCTGCCGCCTGTTCCCGGGGCATCTCTCGTCCGAGGACATGCACCCGGCCCTGGTTCTGATGAACCAGTCCCATCAGAATGCGGATCGTCGTGGACTTTCCGGCGCCGTTCGCCCCAATGAGACCCATGATGGTGCCCGTGGGCAACTCCAAGCTAAGGTCGTCGAGAGCAAAGTGAGGGTAGATCTTGCTCACTCCTTCGAAATGGACGGAGAGGTCATTCATGAGTACTCCTTGGTCAGCCGGTCTACGGCTTCTCGCACCCGGGAAGCAAGTTCTTCCGGCCTGAGGCCCAGTAGTTCTCCCAATTGGGCAATTCGCTCGACGTGTTGTGTCAATTCCTGATCGTAAAGCTTGGAACCCAGCCCGGGATCGGGCGCGACGATCGATCCTTTTCCCTGTTGGGTCACAATAACGCCCTCGCGCTCCAGTTCCAGGTAGGCCCGTTTCACCGTGATGACGCTGACGCGAAGCGTTACCGCCAGCTGGCGAATCGACGGAATTTCCTTCCCCTGCACCCAATCTCCCACGGCGACCCTTTGCCTGATTTGTTCCATGATCTGCAGGTACATCGGACGGCCGTCGGACTGGGAGATTACAAGGTCGCTGTGCATGTCTCTATACTCAGTATACACAGATAATTTCCGCGGTCAACTTTTGTTTTGCGGCGTCAGTCGCGATCAACCATCGCCGCAAAACCCGGTTAACAACTAGCAACGCATTCTTGAATAATGTTTACGCCGTTAATGGTACGATGTATAAATAATTAGAAAGCGGGCCCTTGGGAACAGAACTTTCTTTAGCGAGACTCATCGTGGTCGAAGATTTCGCGCCCTTGCGGGAGCTTATCTGCTCGATACTAGGGCAAGAGTGTCGGCTTGCAGATCATCGCTGAGGTGTCCGACGGGGCGCGCAAGCGGCAGAACGCACGCGAAAAAGATTACACACCGTCACGTGCTACCACCCCCGTCCAGGCCGGAGTGGCGCGACACAGATTGGTTTAAAACGCGCGTTCCCGATCAAAGTCAAAAACGGCCTCAATTCATCCAGAGTACAAACAGACCTTCGCCCTCCACGCTCCATCAGCGTACACGCTCAACTCATCCCCATTTTCATGTCAATAGATGGGCCGCAGGCCCATGAGAACTCAAAACCCCCCGTTGGTTCCAAAAAACCCCTCTGGAGGCTTTGCCAGAACCCATTTATTTTGCAGTGTCGAAATGGCGGATTCTGCGCTTTCCGAAAAGATTTGGTTTCGAAATCCGGACCCCAGCTTCCACATAGCCAACAATCGAGCGAATTCATGGCGACAAAAGGGAATTCGTCAGAGAAACAAGACTCGGTGCCCGCCTATTCCAAGCAGAGGCCTATAGTTTCCTATCGGCGATGCCTCAATCGGCTGTTCGAGGGGTTCCTTTTCGCTGGAGCGCAGTCTCTAGTTTCTTTAACGTGGCCAAGGAGTATGCAGCGGAGTCGCGTTCCTCAATGTCGTTTGTTGACTCGAGCAATTCACCGAGGCGGTCCATGACAGCCTTTTTAGCTTCTTTGACACGCTCTGAAAACTCATCGGTGGGTATGTCTACGAGTCCGGCTTCCGAAAGTAGGCTCCAAACCTGTTGTTTCCCAGATTGATAAGTTTTGCCCATGATATAGCGCTCCGCTTCCTCTCTGACCTTCCTTGGGATCGCACGAATTTTCATGTCCCCTAGGATCGGGCGGATTATGCCGAGCCTCCTTTGAACCTGAGATAGGTATACGCCAGATACTGATTCAGTTCGGCACGGAAGGACTGTTCCTCATCGCGAGGATCCAACCCGGCGTCGGCCATCGAAGCGAGCCGTCGTTCGCAAGCCTCCCTTTCGTCTTGGCTAATGTCCTGTGGCTTGCGCCAGACTGGCGATTCATGCTCACTCAGAATCTTGTGCTCGGGTATAACACGCCCATCCTCAAGAATGAAATCTCTCCACACGAGTCCCCATCTCACCTCTTTCACGACGCCTGTTGCCGAACCACCGCGTGACGAGAAGGTAATGATTTGGGCTTCTTCCGAAGGCCATTTCGGATGAACATCCGGTCGCTTTTCCGTGGGTCTCATCAACAGCCGTCGGCGATGCTTTAGTTACGCTCTTCTGGTTGCGGTTTACTGCCTACAATTTGAGATCCCTGCACAACCGGTCTGGGCCACGAGTGCCGGGACAATACGCGGTCCACCATTTGCTCCACCATCGAAATAAATCTAGGGTCCCCGGCTTCAGTCGACCCGACCAACACCATATTCAGTGCACTGAGCTGCTCAGCCTGCTCAATCCCCAATGTCGATTCGTTTGGACGCCTCAGATACACAATCCAGAGTACAGTGACGGCATTGTATGCTGAACTTTTTGTTAGACTGACAATCGCAGCCGGACCATCACCGAAATACATCACAACGCTGACCAGCACCATCTCGATGCATGCAAAGATTCCGAATCCTAGCGCAATTCCGAATACGGGCTGCCGCCAGCAATTTCTGAGAAACCGGCAAAGAATCATCAAGAGTATGCAGAGCCCACATTGCATGACGCGCTCACTGCGATCGAACGCCAGCACCGCTGACACGACACGGTCGGCACTAGCCTGCTGCGTCGAGAAGGCATTCACGATGGAGAGCAAGATAAGCAGCCCACAGGCCCACCTGAAGATGACGGATGCCAACTTCTGAATGCCTCCATACTGTTTCAGGAGGTGCTGCAAAATTTCGTCCATCACCGCGACACCTAACAGCACGCTAATCGCATTGCCCGCCCAGTATGCATCGAAGTAATTGTCCGGAGAGTAGCGATATACAACAAACAAAATCCCCGACTTCACGATCTGAAAAATGATGTAGGAGAAGAATCGTGGAAAAACTCCGTGCCATTTGCGCCGGAACATGAAGAGAAGAAGCGCAATCTGCAGCACCGGACCCGCAACCCAGCTCGCATACATCAGGATGCCCTTCATTGCTTCCACCCTCCCCCAGAGGTCAGAAGCATACTTCTCCCCAAGCATCCCCGCAAGTTCTTTGTCGAGGCCGCTCAGTCGCTGACTTTCAGTTCACGTTTGTTACTTGCAAACTTTTCCGCGGCACAACGGCATCGGATCGCTGCCGTCCGCCACCAACACCACTTGTTCTGCCCGTATCGTAGCGGCACCGGTCTGGGAAGCGTTCTTTGGAACTGCGCAGTAGATTGCGGCCAATGCTAACGCCGCGAGCAGGACTTCGCCTGTCGTTTTCATGGGGGAGGTTCTCCTAGGCGCAAATTTTGCGCCCGGCGAAGTATATGCCTAAGGAGTTACTGCGAAGCTGTGGAAAACTACAACGTTCGACTCGGCGCTGGTGATGATGCCCAATGAATTGGAGGCATACAAGGAGGCACCCAAAGCGTCCGAATTCAGGGGAACGAATGGCTTTCATGCTCACCTTCGACATGTCGTCAAAAGATGTTCCCGCGCCGAAAAGGTTCCTCAATGAGCTCCTGACAGGCTCCTTTCCTTTACCGCCTGATGCGCCGGAAAATCTCTGGCGCATTTGTGGCGGGGGACCGCTCGTGCCAGTGGCATCGACCGATTAGGGCGGGGTTTCTGCGCAGGCTTGGGCGCTGGTGGCTCCGACTACTTCCGTATCGCCGCCTATCCGGCCAGGGACCCAAGGCAGGAGAAAGAGTACGCGCAACATTGGTGAGGGTCGCTTGTGGCTACCAACCCATCTGACCCATCCGCTCAAGGATGCGCGCGCTGTAGTTGTTCATGCGGAGGGGACGCCGCTTAAGGGGAGCCGGCAGAATCGCGGCGAGCCGTGCCGCCTGTTCCCGGCCGAGATTCCGAGCCGAGGTTCCGTTGTGGTAACGACACGCTGACTCTGCACCATAAATACCGGGTCCCCATTCGACCACGTTAAGGTAGATTTCCAGAATACGCCGTTTGCCGAGGACGACTTCGGTCACCGGTACCAGCGTGAACTCCGCGCCCTTACGGAGGACGGATCGGCCCGTTCCGAAAAATAGGTTCTTTACAAGTTGCTGCGTAATAGTTGAAGCTCCGCGAATGCGATCGCCTTCCAAATCGTCTTCGGCAGCGATTTGGATCTCGTGCCAATCGAATCCATGGTGCTGGTAGAAGCGCGCGTCCTCCGCGGCGATTACAGCGTGCTGGAGATCGGGCGAGATTTGGCTGAGTGGAATGAATTTGTAGCGTTCGTGATACGACGTCTGGTGGATCCAGGCCTGCAGGCGGCGCTGTATGTGCACTGCGGTTGTCGGTGGGTCGATCCACCGTGCCGCCATAAGGATCAGCACGGCAAGCGACCACAGAAGCACTACGCCAACAACGAGCCGTCGAATAAGGGATCGAAACAATCTCATCCGAAGCGGAGTCTTGGGCTGTGCGTTCAGTATTTTAGTGAGTGCGTCGGCATTTCTGTCACATGTCAGAATAATATCCCGGGCCGCAACTGGTTCAAACCAAGCGAACCTATTACAACCTGGTGGCGATGAGAAACGAAGCAGGCGACGCGCGCGTTTGGACAGGACTGCACGGGCGGCACTCGCTTGATGACGGTGACCAGATTGGCATTGGAGTCGCTAAGCGCGTCTATAATAACTACTTCCGTCCTGTGCGCGGGCATGACTAGGGCATTCGCTCCACGAGTGTTCGGACAGAACCGGCACTCGAGGAGCAAAAACTACGACACTGATCACGAGTCAGTAGTTGCACCATACGAGCCGCTCGGGCACTCCAAGCGCGTACTACAAATGGCGCCTGATGACGCTAGTGCTTTTTCCGACGCACGCCGGGATGAAGGCTCAAGGCTGAAAGAAAGCGTGAGGCGTCGCGTTCGAAAAAGCACTAGCGTTTCTGGATAGCTTCCTGGTTGTTCGCTGTGCCGACCAGCACGACTCCTGCAGTTGTTGATTTCGTGTTTCACCTTCGCATAGAGCAACCACCCCAACCGCCCCCTTGACATTCGACAGGAGTAAGGTGTAAAACCTCTTGTCGAGTTCGAGGGAAGGGAAAGAGCATGCCTCCATCAACCGACCTGTTACAAGGAACGCTGGATTTGCTGATTTTGAAGACGCTTGCGCTTGAACCGATGCACGGATGGGGCATTGCCAACCGAATTCAGCAGGTCTCCAAAGCTGCGCTGCAGATCGGGCAGGGCTCTCTGTACCCGGCCCTGCACCGCCTCGAATACAAGGGATGGATTAAGGCGGAATGGGCTAGCTCTGAAAACAACCGCCGGGCGAAATTCTATTCGCTGACCTGCGCGGGGAAAAAGCAGTTGGAAGCTGAACTCTCGAACTGGGACCGACTGAACACCGCGATCAGATTGGTTCTGGAGCAAATTTAGAAGGTATCCGCATGGTGCGTGAATTCTTGACTCGCCTGCGCTTCTTCCTATCACGCAAGCGACCGGTCGATCTTGATGATGAATTGCAGTTTCACCTCGAGCAGTCCACTCAGACGAATATCGCAGCGGGGATGAGCCCAGAAGAAGCACGTCGGCAGGCGGGGATCGCTTTCGGAGGTGTCGAACGCACACGCGAACAGTGCTATGAGCAGCGCCCCGGACGGCTGCTGGAGGCTGTGGGGCAGGATGTTCGCTATGCGCTCCGTTGGCTTGGACGCAACCCAATCTTTACGACCGCAGTAATAACAACTCTTGCGCTTGGCATCGGCGCGACTACAGCCGTTTTCAGTGTCGTGGACTCCCTGCTTTTGCGCCCATTGCCGTATCCGAACTCCGAGCAAATCGTAAGGATTTGGAATACGTTCTCCCCCCGAGGGATGAACGAGATTCCCCTGTCAGAACCGGAGTTCCTTGAGTATCAGCAGAGTCAGAGCTTCGCCCACGTGGCGGGATTTTCACTCGGTACAGTGACTCTTACCGGGACAGGAGATCCCTTGCGGCTTGTGGCGAGCTGGGGCACTTCCGAGTTCTTCTCGGTGTTGGGCACGGAGCCCTTTCTTGGCCGGGTTTTCTCTACCCAAGAGCAGCAGGCCGGCCACACTCAGGTGGTCGTTCTCAGCTACAAGCTATGGCAGAACCGGTTTGGCTCCAATCCGGATATTGTCGGCTCATCAGTTCTGCTGAATGGTGATAGCTCTGTGGTTGTCGGAGTCATGCCCCGCGACTTCAAGTTTCCAAGTGAGGATGTCGATGTATGGCAACCACTGGCTATTTCGCCTGCCAGTTCAAATCTGGGAAACCACTATTTGAACCTCGTGGGAGACCTGAAGCAAGCGACTCTCGACCAGGCGAGAGCCGAAATGAAGACAATTCTTGTGCGCATCGAGGAAAAGTATCCGACCTATTACAACGGAGCTGCAGGAATTGGTGTCGTACTCATCCCACTACGGGAGCAGATGACAGGAAGCGTGCGGACTACGTTGTTAGTCTTAATGGCCGCCGTATGTTTCATGCTTCTGATCGCCTGCACCAACGTGTCCAATCTGCTGTTAGCCAAGGCAGAAGACCGCAAGAAGGAAATTGCGACCAGAACAGCCCTGGGCGCTAGCCGCTGGCGCATCATCCGTCAGGTACTGATCGAAAACCTTCTCCTGTTTTTGGCCAGCGGGACCGTGGGGCTGCTGCTGGCATTCTTCTGCTTAAAGATCCTGCCCTTCGGAGACTCTGTGAACGTCGCACAGTTCGGAGGAGTCGCGCTCAATCTGCGGGTTCTGGCCTTCGCGGCCATTCTTTGTTTGTTCACCGGACTGCTGTTTGGCCTTGTGCCCGCCCTGAAAGCCTCGCACTCCGACTTCAACGACACACTCAAAACAAGCGGCCGGAATTCGGTGGGAAGCCGTCGTGGCACCCGGCATCGTAGTCTCTTGGTGATCTCCGAGATTGCGTTCTCTCTCGTGTTGCTCGCCGGGGCCGGGCTCATGATCGGAAGTTTGGTGCGTCTGCTCGGCGTCACCCTTGGTTTCGACCCGAAAAACGTAGTCACGATGCGGCTGTCTCTACCCCAAGCTCGTTACTCGTTGGGTCGAACTGCCACCTTCTATCAGCAGTTGCAGGAACAAGTGAGGAGTTTGCCCGGCGTGGAAGCAGTCGCAATCGTGAACCAGTTGCCGTTGAGTAACACCTCCGCAAACTCCTCCCTTGAAGTCGAAGGTCGCCCGGCCGGGACAGATATCAACGTTGCTGATTCGCAGATCATCAGTCCCGATTACTTTCGCGCGATGGGAATCCCGCTGGTCCGGGGGCGATTTTTGAGCGAGGCGGATACAAGGCCTGCTCCTATGTCGGTGATGGTTAATCAAACGCTAGCCCGCAAGGTCTGGCCCGGGGAAAATCCCATTGGCAAGCGAATAAGGTTTAGGTCGGACGCTCCCTGGCTCTCGGTAATCGGGGTGGTGACCGATATCAAGAATCACGGTTCCAACGTAGCCACCAAGCCGGAAGTGTATTTCCTGCACACTGATCAACCGTCGGGTTTATGGGCTGACTTCCGCTCGATGACGCTCATTGTCCGGACCGCTGGAGGGCCGCAACAGACCGTGGGGGCAATTCGCGGCGAGCTCAAGAATCTAGATCCGGACTTGCCGATCTACAAAGTTCAAACATTAGACCAGATCGTCTCGGCTTCCGTCTCCCAGACCCGTTTTCCGGCACTCCTGCTGTCCGTATTTGCGGGCCTGGCACTCCTGCTGGCGGCAGTTGGAGTCTATGGGGTTCTGGCGTACACCGTTGAACAGAGCAAACATGAGATCGGCGTGCGAATGGCACTGGGCGCGCCGCGAGCACAAATTCTGAGATTGTTCCTCGGTCAGGGGGTCAAGTGGGCCATGCTGGGTGGCGGTGCTGGGCTCCTGGCCGCATTCATACTTGTGCGCTTTATGCGGAGCATGCTGTTTGAGGTAGGCGCCTATGATCCGGGAATATTTGCCAGTGGGGTAGCAATGCTCACGATAGTGGTGCTGATGGCCTGCTACCTTCCCGCCCTCCGAGCTACGAAAATAGATCCGATGGCGGCTGTGAGGAGTGAGTAAGAAGCTGCGCAGCCAATTATGCTACTTCTGATTGCCGGCAGCAACCTAGAACCGGGTCTACAACATCGGTTTCCAGTCGAGGCAGCGCTTCCACGACGAGGCAATTGATCGAATTGCGGTCGAGTGACCGACAAACGGAAGTGATTCCGGGCTACAAGCCTTAGTGCTGTATCTGAAGCGCCCCCGAGCGAAGAGCTGGGAGTTGAGACGCTGTCTTAGGGGCGTTTCAGATACAGCGACTTGAAGGAAGTCTCGCCACCTGACCAGTGCTGGTGTCCACAATTCGAA
>Ga0307479_10004978_pt1 | contig 12185 bp, 14 predicted proteins | sample atmos_gasesECM4C_FD_203743 | JGI IMG/M metagenome (GOLD analysis project Ga0307479, IMG submission 203743) | Hardwood forest soil microbial communities from Morgan-Monroe State Forest, Indiana, United States - atmos_gasesECM4C_515 | ecosystem: Environmental > Terrestrial > Soil > Temperate...
AGTTCCAGCGCATTCAGGTCCCTCATCCAGCGGCTTTGGGGAAAGCGCCGCTTGAACTCCACGACGGTTGCTAGAGCGGAATCGCGCTTGCCCATCCGATTTTCGGAGTAAGCCTTCCAGTACAGCGCCGCATCGGTTTGCGGACCATTGAGTTGCGCAAGCTGATCGAACTTGGCTTCCGCCTTTTCGTAATGGTCGTCGTCGAGCGCTTCGCGACCGTCTTCGTAAAGTTCGGACTGCTCGTCCAGCCTTTCCTGCTCCCGATCGCGCCTCTCCTGTTCTCGGTCGCGCGCTTCCTGCTCGCGGTCACGCTTTTCTTGTTCACGATCCCGCGCTTCCTCCTCACGATCATGCTTTTCCTGTTCTCTGTCCCGGGCCTCCTGCTCATGGTCGCGCTTTTCCTGCTCTTGTTCCTGGGTCTGAATGCTCGCCGGAAGTGGCGCTGCTGCCGTTCGTTGGACAAGAGCTGGCGTGGCCAACAACAGAGCTCCCATCAGGCAGATTTTGTTCACTATGCGTGTCGCTTCCCTGCTCATGCTTTGTTCCTTTCGCTCTTCACCGAATCCGTCTGCGCAGGGGTTGGCGTCGATTGCTCCCGCCGCTGCAGCTCCTTGCCGACCACCCGCACCTTGAACAGAATTCCTCGCGCCTCGATGCGCTGGCGCATTCCGTCGAGCTGCGCCGGAGTCAATTGCTGCGGGCTGTGCGCCACATCCAGCAGCACGCGCTCCAATTCATCCAGCACGCCGGCCAGCGCGGTGTCGCCTTGGTCCAGCGCGGTTTGCCGATACAGCCGATTTTCTTGCAGCAAATCTTCCGCGCGGCGTTGTTCGCCGGAGATGTTGACACGCTTTTGCCGTGGACTCTGTGGTTCGGCGTTGGCCAGCTCCACCAAAACCATCTCCGAGCGGCCAAGATGCTCGCCAACGGCCATGATCAGAACACGCTCGCGTACGTTGCCCGCATCAGCAACAGGCGATGGCTGGAGGCGACGGCTACTGAATCGGCCGGCGACAAACGCGGCCAGTACCAGGGCTGCGATGGCTCCAACCGCCGCCCAGCGTTGGGGGCTGAACCAATGTGCTGGCACTGCCCCAGTTGATAATAAATTCCACCAGTGCCCCCGTTTTTCCGGCAGCATCGGAGCAATCCGCTGCCACACGCGCGCGCCGTAATCTTCGCCCGGGTCGGGAACAGGCAGAGCACTCAGAGCCGCGAGCAGGGCATCGATGCGCTCCAGTTCCCCGCGGCATTCCGGGCAATCCGCTACATGAGCGCGGATGGTCCCATCCTCGCTTGCCTCGCCATGGTGATAAGCAATCAATTCTTCTTCCTTAGGGTGTTTCATAATTCGGTTTCCATCGCTCGGGCCTGAAGGCGGCGGTCGACGTACGGCTCCAGCGCTTTGCGCAATTTCTGTACGGAGCGAAACACTGTATTCTTTGCCGCGCTGGAGCTGGACTTCAACGCCTCCGCAATTTCTTCAATTCCCGAGCCGCCCCAATGGCGCATGACAAACGCAGTGCGCTCTGCGGGAGTCAAAGCGCTGAGAGCGCGGCGCATCTCCACGGCCAACTGCCCGCTTTGCGCCAGGCGTTCCGGCGAAGGCGCCGCATCGGGGACGGCGCTCATCAGGTCGCGCTCGGTGCCGTCTTCCAGGTCTCTGCCGGGATTTTCGCGCTGTGCGTCCTCGGTCTTTTTCTGGCGCATGCGGTCGATCGCATAATTTGCGGCGATGCGATAGACCCAAGTGCCAAAGTTCGCGCGGGCTGCGAATTGGGCAAGTTTTTGATACGCGCGCAAAAAAGCCTCCTGCACCACTTCCTCGGCATCGTGCGAATTCCCGGTCATGCGATACGCCAACTGATAGACTTTGCGGCTGTGGCGCTCGACGAGAATGCGGAAGGCTTCGCGATCGCCCGCGAGCGTCCGCTCGACGGCGATGGCGTCGCTCTCCATGACAATCTCGACGCTCGGCCTCATCCGATTCATTAGACAGGATTTCCGGCTCGCGGTTAGGTCGCAGGCTACGGCGAAATACCGTATCATTACAAAGGGTTTGGCCGGGAGAGATGCTTGATTCCACGCTATACACGTCCGGAGATGGGCCGCGTCTGGAGCGACCAGAACCGCTTCGCGTGCTGGCTCGACGTTGAATTGGCTGCAACGGAGACGCTCGCCGAGGCCGGGCAGGTGCCGAAGGACGCCGCAGCGACGATTCGGGCCCGCGCCAAAGTGGACGTAGCGCGGATTCACGAACTGGAATTGCGCGTCAAACATGACGTCATCGCCTTCACTATGGCTGTGGAGGAGTCCATCGGTGACCCCGCAGCGGCGCGCTGGCTGCATTACGGGCTGACTTCCAACGATATTGTGGACACGGCGCAGGCTCTGCTGGTTCGCGACGCTTCCCACTTGATCGAGCGCGGGCTGGTTCTGCTTGGCGAAGTTCTCGACGTACGCGCGCACGAATTTCGCCACACGCCGCAAATCGGCCGCACTCACGGGATTCACGCCGAACCCATCACTTTTGGACTGAAAATCGCCAACTGGTTTGAAGAAAATCAGCGAAACATTTCGCGTTTTCGCGAGGCCGCTGCGCAAATGGCCGTGGGTAAAATCTCGGGCGCGGTGGGCAACGCTTCGCACCTGGGGCCTGAGATCGAGGAGCGCATCTGCCGCAAGCTGGGGTTAAAAGTGGTGCCGGTAGCTTCGCAGGTGATTCAGCGCGACCGGCACGCGCACTATCTAAGCGCTCTAGCGCTGATTGCGGCCACTCTGGAAAAAATCGCCCTCGAAATTCGTCACCTGCAGCGCACCGAAGTTCGTGAAGTGGAGGAGCCGTTCGCCGCCGACCAACGCGGCAGCTCAGCCATGCCGCACAAACGTAATCCGGTCACGTCCGAGCAAATCTGCGGACTCGCCCGGCTGGTGCGCTCCAACATGAGCGCTGCCTACGAAAACATCGCGCTATGGCACGAGCGGGATATTTCGCACAGCTCCGTCGAACGCGTAATTCTGCCGGACTCCACCATTTTGGTGGACTATATGCTCGCCAAAATGACCACTATTGTTGGCCAAATGCGTGTCTTTCCCAAGCGCATGCTGCGCAACCTGGAATCCACGCACGGCCTGATCTATTCGGGACAATTGCTGCAAGACTTAGTGGAAAAGGGCATGCCGCGCGACGACGCCTACAAGGCTGTCCAAGACAATGCCATGGCTGCCTGGGACTCGGACAGCAGCTTCCAAGAGAGAGTGGCTGCCGATGCGCGCATCACGAAATATCTAGACAAGAAGGCGCTGGCCCAGACTTTCGATTTGCAGCGGCAGCTTCGCTACGTGGACGCGATATTCGACCGCGTATTTGGCCCGCATCCCGCGGGAGAGAAATCGGCTGCGGGTTCAGCAGGAAAGCACTAGTCCGCAACGAAATTATGGATCTGTCGCTCCCCCAGAAGCCTCGTGAGACTTCCAGACCTCAGGAATCGTTCAAGTTCTACGACGCAAAGCTTTCCAGGTGCAAGTCAACGCGCCCCGATTGCGTCGTGCACGTAAGCTGACCCCAACCTTTCTGAGGAAACTACTCGACGCGCTGGACGTAGCGCGCTTCGGTGGTGTCCACCTTGATTTTGTCGCCTTCGTTCACGAAGGGCGGCACTTGCACGACAAGGCCAGTCTCGAGAGTGGCGGGCTTCATGACAGCGCTGGCCGTGGCTTTCTGCAGCGTGGGCTCCGTTTGCGTGACCTTCAGGTCCATCGTATCGGGCAGATCGACGCCGATGGGCTTGTTCTCGAAGAATTCCACTTTCACGATCGTGTTGGGAATGAGGTAGTAGACCGCTTCGCCGAGTTCCGCGCGGGAGAGGTGCATCTGCTCGTAGGATTCTGTGTTCATGAAGTGGAAATCGTCGCCTTCATTGTAGAGGTACTCGAATTCCACTTCGTCGAGGATGGCGCGGTCCACAAATTCCTCCGCGCGGAAGCGGTAGTCAATGATGGCGCCGCTCTTGAGGTTCTTCATGCGCGTCTGCATCGAGCCGCGCTTGTTGCCGGGCGTGCGATGATCGACGCTGAAAATCGTGAAAAGCTGGCCTTCGTGCTGGATGACCATGCCGGGACGGAGTTGTGTGGCTTTGACGCTGCTCATGTTTTTTGTGCGACGCGCCGCGGCGCGGTCGAAGTTCTCCCTATGGCTATGCGTTCGGAAATTCCAGCTAGCGGCCCGATCTACGGGATGCGCGCGGAATCGCTCGAGGCACGCCGAATTAAATGCAGGTCCGGCGCGGACAACCAGTATAAAGGGCGCGCTTCCGGGCGGTCAATCTTTGCTGCGCTCTAATCGTTGCCACTCTTGGTTTCTTTGCCGCGCTGCTTGGCTGCGTCGGCCATGATTTTCTCGATTTGATCGGGGTCGCGGGGAAGGCGCTCGCTTAGAAGCTTGTGCCCAGTGGCGGTGATGAGCACATCGTCCTCAATGCGCACGCCCAGATTTTCTTCCGGGATGTAAATGCCGGGCTCCATGGTGACAACCATGCCGGGCTGCAGGGGTCTGCAATAGTCACCCGGATCATGCACATTGAGGCCGATGTGGTGCCCCAATCCGTGGATGTAATACTGCCCGAGCGATTTACCGTGCAAATCTTGCCCGTGGGAATTGATATAGTCGCGAGAAATCTTGTCAACGCTCTTGTCTCCTTTGCGGCACAAATCCATTCCGGGCTTTAGCGCGTCCATAGCGGCATCCTGTGCGCTCAACACGATGTTGTAGATTTCGCGCTGACGCGGCGTGAACTTTCCGTTAGCGGGCAGCGTCCGGGTGATATCGGCGGAATAGCCGGAGTATTGCGCGCCCACGTCCAGAACAACGACGTCGCCATTCTCAATCTTTCGCGAAAGCTTATCGTAGTGAAGCGCGGTGGAGTTCGGTCCAGCGCCGACAATGGGCACGTAGCCTTCGGCTTCCGAGCCGCCCATCTCGTGCACCTCGACCATTTTTGCGGCCACCTGATATTCGTAGAGCCCCGGGCGCATCATTTTCATGGCTTCCAGGTGCGCATCGAGGGACAAGTCGATGGCTCGCTGCAAGAAAGCCAATTCACCCGGCGACTTGATCTGCCGCAGCGCTTCGATCTTGCCGCGAATGTCCTTGACTTGCAGCCGTGGCGCAACAAGCTGCAGCCAATCAACAACCTCCTTCTCGTGCGGGTATCCGCCGGCTTCTTTCTCGTAGGGAAGAATGGTGTAGAAGTTCAGGTAGATTTTGGAGAGTTTCTCTACGTTTGCGCGCATTTCCGGAACGGGTTTTACGGCCGCAAAGCCAGTTTGCGCTTCGATGCCCGGATCGCTAGGTGACAAACGGACGCCATTCCATTTTTCTTTGAGGGGATCCTTCGGCGGAAGGTACAGGATCTCGCGTGGACCGTCCCAGCCGCCCTCTGCTTTACCTCCCGGCAAGAGAAGCAACGCGGCGCCTTCCTCGTTGTGGCCGGTCAGGTAATAAAAGTGTTCCTCTTGGGCAAAGACGTTTCGCAACCCGGACTCTTCGCGACCGGTGTAGCCCCAAAGCAGGATGGGAGCATCAGCTTCGGCGGCTACCTTGGCACGCCGCTCGGCGTACACACTATTGGCCTCGCGTTCGCGGCGCTGCTGCGCAGCGGCTTGTGGGCTGTGCAGAGACGCAAGAGCGATAAGAACGCCCGCGATGCGCCAAACAGAGCTCGTCAGCCGACGCCAATGGAACGCCCACTTTACCATTTCCCGAGAACAGTTCATTTCGCGGAGCTCCTTACGCTGCGAGTCAATTTTCTCGGCGCCTGTTTGAATCGGCCCGACAAGAATCCGGCATTGTAGCCCAATGCAGGGATTAACGCCGTGTGCCAGCGCAGAATGGCCAGGGAGACGCTAAGGCAAAATCTATGGGCGCTGTAGGAGGATTGCCCTATCCCCTACTGAGGCGCGTTTTGCGAGGATAGCGCATAGGCCCGCCCAAGAATAGCGACTGCGAGGAGGTTTCTGTGCTAGCTCTAATCGGTGTGGTATTGCTCGTACTATGGCTGCTGGGCTTTTTGGCGTTTCACGTCACGAGTGGGCTGATTCACCTGCTGTTGGTATTGGCATTGATCTCGATTATCGTGCACTTTCTGCGTGGCCGAGCGGTCGCTCCATAGACTAGCGCCTGTTCGCGGCTTTCGGGAAATCAGGGCAAGCTCGTTGCGAGCTTGCCCTTTTTCATTTCGAGCGCCAGGAAACGAGAGGCTAATCCTTGTGTGCTATCGGCGTCGTCTTTTTCCCTGAGTCAATGGTAAGGGGTAGACTTGTTGCATGCCGATACCCACTGACCCGCGCACGAAGGCTAGCAACGTCAAAGTCCATGTGACCTCGGGTGCTGGCGTGGACATCGCTTGGTCTGACGGGCACAGCAGCCATTATGACTTCGCGTATTTGCGTGAGCAGTGTCCTTGCGCTACGTGTAACGACGAGCGCGGTCGAAAGCGCGGTTTGACGACGGAGGCTTCTCTATCGTCGGCCGCTCTGCCTATGTTCAAACCCAAGCTTCGCGCTCAGAAAGCCACCGCGGTTGGCAATTACGCCATTCAAATCACGTTCACCGATGGGCATGCCACCGGCATCTTCAGCTACGAGCACTTGCGGAGCATTTGCCCGTGCGCCGAATGCGCCAAGGCGTTTCGCGCTACAGCAGGTCAGCAAGGTTAGAGTCGTAGCTCATTCAAGGCGCGGGTCAACTCCTCGGGACGAACCGTAGCAGTACCAAGTTTCCCCACAACCACGCCGGCGGCGGTATTCGCCAGCGCAGCGGCTTGCTGCAAGGAAGCGCCAGCCGTGGCGGCCAGGGCCAACACGCTGAGCACGGTATCGCCTGCTCCGGTGACATCAAAGACCTGGCGGCCGCTGGATTCGCGTTCTACTCCTGGTTGGCCGACGCGCGCATAGGTGACTTCAAAGCTTGTGGCGGGAATATCCAGGTGTCGGGATGAACTCTCCTCAAACAGGCTCATACCCTTCTCGCCGCGGGTAATCAGAATGGCTCCGCAACCAAAGTGCGCCAGCAGGGCACGCCCGGCCTCTGCTACGGACTTTTCGTCTGCAAGCGACTGCGTGACGAAAAAGCCAGCTTCCTTCGCATTACAAACAATCACCCTGGCGCCCCGGTATGCGTAGAGCCTGGAGGTTTTGGGCTTGACAAAAACCGGCACGCGCAAGCGGTGGCAAGCGTTCAAAACCCGCTCGGCAAAATCGTCGGTAATCAAGCCTTTGTCGTAGTCCGAAAGAACCAAGGCATCGAGGCGCTTCAGCGCCGCGAAAAGGACCTGAAGCAGACGCTCTTGCAGTGCGGGCCGCAGCGCTTCGCGGCGCTCGCGGTCCACACGGACGACCTGCTGGTGACGCGCGATAATGCGGGTTTTGACGATGGTCACGCGCTTAGGGTCCACCAGCACGCCTCGATCGCCGATCTTCGCAGCGAGCAGGCAGCCGCGCATCGCCTTGCCTGCTTCGTCACTGCCCACAATGCCGAAGGCTTCCACGCGCGCGCCGAGCGCCGCCAGGTTCGCTGCCACGTTTCCCGCGCCGCCCAGGCATTCGCTTTGCTCGACGAAATCGACCACCGGCACGGCGGCCTCCGGTGAAAGCCGCGAAGCGGTACCCCACAAATAGCGGTCGAGCATAAGGTCTCCGATGACCCCGATGCGCTTTCCGCGCAGGCGCGGGACCAGCCGGGTTAAGCCCGCAGACATTTCAGCAGGCGTGCCTTTCATTCTCTTTTCGCTACGTTTCTCGCCCAAACGCACCTACCCTGCAAATTCGTCGAGCCCACTGTGGCCCACACCGGCTCAAGACGCCTTTCCTTCATTCTTTCGCGATGGAGGCTTCGTCTACCATCATGACGGGAATTTCGTCGCGAATCGGATACACGCGGCGGCAGGTTTGGCATTGCAATCCTGAATTGTCGGGAGTCAAGGTCACCGGCGTTTTGCAAACCGGGCAAACCAGAATATTGAGAAGTTCCTGGGGAATGGCCATAGCTTCTCCTGCAAATTCCTGGGGTGGTTGCGACTGTACCAAAGGCCTCCAGGCGGCGCAAACCTGCCTGCTTGTCCTCATTCGCCGCGTTTCTGTTTTAGTATGGTGTGGCGTGGACGATGAGCCAGTACACCGACAAGGATAAAATCCGTGAACATTATGACGTGATGACTCCCTACTACCATGCGTTGTGGGGAGAGCACATCCATCACGGCTACTGGATTCACGGAAATGAAACGCGGCAAGCAGCGCAGCTCCAGTTAGTCGACTACCTGGCGCAAACCGCCGCGATCCCCTCTGGTGGCAAAATCCTGGATATTGGCTGCGGCATGGGCGCCAGCGCTATCTATCTGGCTCAACGCTGTCAGGCCGACGTGACCGGCATTACGATTTCGCCGGTTCAAGTGGAGATGGCCAATCGCGCAGCCGCCCTTCACAAGGTCACGGCAAAATTCCTGCTCATGGACGCAGAAGCCATGAGCTTCACGCAATGTTTCGACGTGCTGTGGTCCGTGGAGTCCATATCCCACTATCAAGATGTTCCGCACTTCTTCGCTTCTGCCGCAAAGTTGTTGAATCCCTCAGGGATGATTGCGGTCATCGACTGGTTCCAACGAGAAGATCTTGCGCCTGAGGAACAGGCCAAGTTCGTGGCTCCGATAGAAAAAAGCATGCTGGTGAAATTGCACACCATGGAAGCCTACGCTGGCTGGATGCGGGAAAATAGTTTGCAGATTCAGCGCAGCGAAATCCTGAACAAACAGTGCGCCCGCACCTGGGACATTTCCCTCGAGATCATTAAAGACAAGAAACTTTGGCAACTGGCGGCCATACACGGGCCCCAATTCCTTACCTATCTCCGGGGTTTCCGCGCCATGAGGGCCGGCTTCGCCTCGGGTAATTTCGTTTACGGACTGCTTGTCGCGCAAAAGCTCTAACTAATTCGCATTAAAGGATTTGGAGGGACGGGCGGTTAACGCCCAAAAAAGTTGAAAAAACACTTGACAGTCTATACTGTGCGACATACAGTGTGTGGTGTACACTATATGACGCCCGGTACAAACCATCACGAACTCTTCGAGAACCTGCGGCTCGAGCTGCGCCGCGGTTCACTGGTTCTCGCCGTGCTCTCTGCTTTGCGCGAAGAGCACTACGGCTACACGCTGCGAAAGACACTCGCGGATCAAGGCATGGCCATTGACGAAGGCACTTTGTACCCGCTTCTCCGCAGGCTCGAGAGCCAGGGCCTGCTGGTCAGCGAATGGCGCGAAGAAGAAAAGCGCAACAAACGCTTTTACCGCCTTTCCAGCGGCGGAAAGACCATCCTGAAAGAACTGCTCACGGAATGGCAAAAGATCAACTCTTCTCTGAACGGAATTGTGTGAGGAGCGCATCATGCAACTACTCGATGGCTATTTGAAGGCAGTCGCCAAGGGACTTCCCACAGCGCAGCGCGAGGACATCATCCGCGAACTCTCGGAGGATATCCGCGCAGAAATGAACGAGAAGCAAGCGGAGCTCGGGCGGCCTTTGAGTGACACCGAGCAGCGGGAAATCCTCAAGCGGCATGGCAACCCGCTGCTTTTGGCCGCGCGGTACCGGCAGGACGATCGCACACTGACCATTGGCCGCGAATTGATCGGCCCGGCGCTGTTTCCCTTTTACGTGAAGGTGCTCTCGTTCAACCTGGGACTCACATTCGTTATCATCGGCTCGATTTTCACTGCGCTGGTGATCAGCGGGCAAAGAGTCGGCTTTGGCGAGATCGTATCAAACGCCCTGCTTCAGCTGTTTCTACAGCTGAGCGTGGTTACTTTGATCTTCTCGTTGATCCAAAGGCACATGATCAAAGCTCCGGATCAGTGGAATCTCGGCGCTCCCCGCGGATTACATCTTGACCTGAAGATTGAAACCGGAACTCCCTTCGGCGGCAAAAACAATCCTTGCCGCGTCTCGCGTTTCGAGTCCATTTCGTTCGTCATCGCCTCGGCGGTCGCGCTCGTCTGGTTAAAAGAAGTGCAACTGCATCCGTTCCTGATTTTCGGGCCGGCCGCGTATTTCCTAAAGCTCGCGCCGATCTGGTCCCAAGCCATCCCGCTGATTGCGTTGTTGACCTGCCTTGAAATGGGGCGAGCCCTCATTAACTTTATTCGTCCCGATTGGACGCGATTTCGCTCGGTAGCGCAAGTCATCACCGGAAGCGCAAGCTTGGCAGTCGTTGGTTTGCTGATCAACACCGGGACCTGGGTCACGCTTGCCGACACGGCGGACAGCGGCGCTTACCGGCGCGCAGCCGAAATCGTTAATCAAACGTTTCGGGTTGGCTTGATGTTTAGCGCAGCGATCTGCGTGGTTCAGCTGGTTTTCCGAATCAGCCGTTTGTTACGCGCGGAGCGCAAGCCGGCATCGTCATCCAGCATAGATGTGGCTGGCTGAGGGAAGCAGAGTCTTATGCTGCACGGTCTGTTTTCTCTGCTTTACTTCGCCACGAACAGCGACGCGGTCCGCGACCTGATGCGCTTCGACTGGAATTTTGCGCTGTTCAATGCCGGGCTCCTGTGCGGAGTCGGAACCCTCCAGGCGATTCGCCATTTTGCAAATCTCCCGAAACAATCTCCCGAAACAACGCAGCAGCGGCATACCCAGCAAAATAGCCAAATAGAACTGCCCTCCCTTACAGACCTTTCTCACTCCGGAACGCGCGTACGACCGCCGCAGGATCGCGCTGGTCAGCGTCCACCTCGGAATTGAGATGGCGCATTTCGCTGTCGGAAATCTTTCCGGCAACATCGGCAAGCGCGGCACGAAGCTGCGGAAATCTGGCTAGGGTGTCGCGGCGAACGATGGGGACGGCGTCATACGGCGGAAAATAGTGGCGGTCGTCCGCGAGCACGGCCAGGTGCAAGGCGTCGATCAATCCATCCGTGGAATTGCCGGCGACCACGTCTACCTTTTTGTCCACCAGCGCGCGATAGATCAAGCCAAGGTCCATCACGCTGGGTGCTGCCGCAAAATGAAGGCCGTAACGTTCGCTCCAGCCCCGAAAGCCGTCGGGGCGTTCGAGGAACTCATATCCAAAGCCGGCGCGCATTCTTGGAGCCTCAGGCACCAAATCGGAAACCGTGCGAAGATGAGATCGCTCCGCGTCGGCTCCTCGAACCACAATTGCAAACGTGTTCTCAAAGCCCAGGGGTTCGCTTACTTCCAAATGGAAGCGCTCCGCGTATCCCTCTTTTACTCGCTCGTATACCGCTTTCGCGTCGCTTTCCGGCGTCTCACTCAAAATTGCCGTGAGAGCGGTCCCCGTGTATTCGACATAAAGGTCAAGATCGCCTGCCAGCAGCGCTTTGTGACAGAGCAGGGTTCCCCCCAGGTTTGATTTCCGTTCCACGTGGATTCCCGTACGCGATTCGATGTGTTGCGCGAGGAGCTCCGCCAGGATTACCTGCTCGGTGAAGAACTTGGAGCCAACGACGATTTTGGTTTGGTGCGCGCCGTGACAACTCGTAAGCAATAGGCACACGGCGGAAACGAGCATGGCCCTGCGGCGCTCGTGTGGCGAATGGAGCCTTAGAAAACGACCTAGCCTGATCATGCGACCCTGAGGTGGCGCTCGAGCCACCCGAGAAACACGTCTGCCACGATGGCCAGCAGTGCCGCGGGAATCGCGCCGGCCAGGATCACCGCGTCATTGACCATGGCCACGCCGCGAAAAATGAAGGTGCCCAAGCCGCCTGCCCCGATGGCCGCGGCGATCGTCGCCACGCCAATAGTGATGATCGTTGCGGTGCGAATTCCCGCAAGGATTACCGCGCGCGCCAACGGCAGACGCACGCGCCATAGGATTTGCGTTTGCGTCATACCCATCGCCTCCGCAGCTTCCAGCACCGCCGGGTCGATCCCCGTGAGTCCCACGAACGTGTTGCGCAGAATGGGGAGCAGCGCGTACAACACGAGCGCAAAGATCGCCGTCCGCCGTCCAATTCCGCCAATGAATGGGATGGGAATCAGGAACCCAAATAGCGCCAGGCTGGGGATAGTCTGAAAAATACTCGCGGCCCCGAGAGAGATGTTTCGGAGCGCCGGCCGGTGAATAATCATCATGCCCAAAGGCACGCCGATAGCCACCGCCAAAACCATGG
>Ga0307479_10004979_pt1 | contig 12184 bp, 12 predicted proteins | sample atmos_gasesECM4C_FD_203743 | JGI IMG/M metagenome (GOLD analysis project Ga0307479, IMG submission 203743) | Hardwood forest soil microbial communities from Morgan-Monroe State Forest, Indiana, United States - atmos_gasesECM4C_515 | ecosystem: Environmental > Terrestrial > Soil > Temperate...
AACTCATGAGGAGCGGTTGGAGGCTTTGAGCAACGGCCAAGTCGAGGCCGTCAGCTTGATGGAACCCTGGATCAGCGTTGCCGAGAAGCGCGGGCACACGGTGCTGATCGAGTCGCATTCAACGCGGAGCGAGGCGGCCGGCGACGAACTGGATGGCCCTACGCTGCGAAAGATGTTCAATGCTGAGGCCGAAGCCGCCGCTGCGATTCAAAAGAATCCCGAGAAGTATTCGCATTATCTGATCGAGGAAGCCGGCGGCGAGCTCGATCCGCGCGATCTGAAGCTTTCTCGGATACTGAACGCACCGCCCCAACCATACACGAGAGAGAGATTCGACCACACCTATCAGTGGACCGTGGGATGGGGCTTGACTGAGCCGGGAGCGACATACGAGAACACGGTCGACAATCGAGCCTGGATTTAGCTGCTAGCACCGGATTGGTTTTCCCATCTGGGAATTAGCCCTATAAAACGAGTGAGTTTGCCGTCCGTCAGATGCCGGCGTACCAGGAGAAGCCACGCTCGACACTTCCGGCTCCGAAGCCCTGGCCGATGTTCTTAACCCTGTCGGTCAGGGTAATCCACGAAAGATACTTTGTACTCTTGCCTCCTAATTGACGGGGTAAACGCAGGCGGAGCGGGGCTCCGTGGCCGGGCGGGAGAGATTCTTGGCCGTTCATACCGTAAGCCAACAGGGTTTGCGGATGCCATGCGTCGGCCATATCGATGCTATTCCACTTGCCTTTGATTGTTCGTTTGTCTACGGCGTCAAAATTGGTCTCGAAATCAAAGAACACAATGTACTTCGCCTGCGGGAGGTACGTGGTCTCGGCCATGACTCACGGCGATATTAGCCACGACCGCAGTCGTCTACACGGGGGCAGGGGCTCCCCAACGGGGTTCTGGCATCGAAGGCTTAATTACAGCCCGGCCTCGCGGGCCGCGACGCGGGCCACGCTCGACCAATCCATCTCTGCTTGTCCTTGTGCCACGGCGGCGACCATATGGTCGTGGACCAGACTGGCCATTGGCATCGGCGCCGCGCGTTCATCGGCCGTCGCCAGGACCAGACGGAGATCTTTCAAACCCAAATGCAAAGCAAATTGAGCCGGCTCGAACTGCTCCTTAGCGATGATACTTCCGTAGTTGGCAATCAGCGAGGACCCGAATAGGGCATTCATGATTTCGAGGAACGCCAGCGGAGCAACACCTGACTTACGCAGAGTGGCGTAGGCTTCTCCGAGCGCCTCAATGACGCTGCTGATCATGAAATTGCCGCACAGCTTGGAGACATTCGCCTGCCAGGGCTCGAGCCCGACCATGAATGCCTGACGGCCGATGACGTCGAAAAGCGGTCGGCAGCGCTCCACTAGATCACCGCGGCCGGCGGCCACGACCAGCAATTTTCCGGCTTCCGCCGCATCAGGGCGCCCGAAGACGGGTGCGCTCAGGTAGCCCTGGTTCCGCTGCGCATGTTCGGAGGCTAACCTGCGGGCTAGGTCTGGGCTGATCGTGCTGTGCGAGACGTGAATGCAGTCTTTTTTCATGGCCGAAGCGATGCCGTCACGTCCGAAAACAATCTCTTCGACGGCATGATCGTCCGCGACCATGGTCATGACGACTTCCACATCGCGACAGGCATCAGCGGAAGATTCGGCAACACGCGCGCCTTCGCCGGCGAGTGCCTGGGCCTTTTCGCGACTGCGGTTGAAGACAGTCAACGAGTGACCGGCACGGAGCAAATTGCGAGCCATGCCCCTGCCCATTCTTCCGAGTCCAATGAAAGCGATATTCATATCCGCGACCTCATTCTTGACTTCCTATTTGATGTCGTGGTCCCACTATTTGATATTGTTTTCTTTGCCTTCCTTTACATACGCGATCGATTCAGCAATGTGATTTCTGCTATGGATGGACTTTTTCTTGGCCAGATGGGCAAACATCTGGATACCGAAGCCGCCATCCAGGTCGTCCGTAATCCTCTTTTTCCACGGGCGCCGGATGATTTGCGTGGTGAGGCGGCGCGTGATGCGAGGCTGGGTCATGATGAAGTCAGCAATCTTCCAGGCACGGTCGAGGAGCTTATCGCGGGGCACCACTTCGTTGACCATGCCGTACTCCAGGGCTTTTTTCGCGTCGATGGCCTGGCCAGTAAGCAAGGCATAAGCTCCGCGCTTGACGCCCAGTAACTCCAAAAAACAGCTGTGAATGCCGTCGCCGGGAACGGAGCCGATGGGGTAGTGCAAATCAAAAATGATGGCCTCTTCGCTGCAAATCGTGATGTCGCACATGAGGCAGATTTCCGTGTGGAAGCCGGGGCCATTCAAAACGCCAATGGTGGGAATTTCCAGATCGTTTATTAGGGAGCTAACGTTGATCCTGCCGTCCTTGTAGGCATACTCGTACGCCCAATGCTGCAGGTCCTCCTGTTCGAGTTTGAAACCTTCCGGGTCGGCATCCATCATGAAGTCTTTGCCTGTGCCGGTGAAGATCATGACTTCGTTTTCAGGATCGGCGCCGATGGTCTTGAAAAGCTGCCCGACCGAACGATGGTTTTGGACGCTGAGCTGGATGGGTCCGCCTGCCGTATGCGCTTGGACGAGAATGACGCCGTCTTTGCGGCGCTCCAGCTTGTAATGCTGCTTGAATCGCTCCTTGTACTCCTCGAATTTTGGAGTGGCGACAAAATTTACCAATGACATAACGGATTCTCCTTTCGTAGGCCGATGAGTGTAGGTTTAGCAGCGCGCACGTAAAGAAAGTTCTACGCCGCTCCGGACGATTATGCAGGTCGTAGCTGATTTAGCGGGCCCTCGGCCGAGGGCACGTTACGTGACGGCGGGCGTGTGAGTCAACGGCGCATTAATGGACGGATCGTTCGTTCTCGCGTAGTTGCCAAGAAAAGCGCACAACGCTTCGCAGCGTATTTTTCTGAGGGAACGACGGCCTTGCGTCAGAACTGCTCCAGCTTTGCGACACCGAACACGCTGTGAAATCGCTCGCAGTAGATGACCACGGCGTCGTACTGCTGCAAATTGGCGGATGCAGGCAAGCTGTAATTCTGATCTCCCTGGTTTCCCTTTAGAGACCCGAGTTCGATGCTGTCGAGCTGGCCCTTCACAATTTCCTGCTTAAGATTGTCGTCGCCGCTTCGACCCAACAGGACGTGCACATCCGGGCCATTTGAAGTCGAGAAGTCCGTTAGCCGCAAATACTGGGCGCCATCCGCAGCCTTATAGACCGTTGCTCGCCCGCTCGTCTGGTGCGCCGAGCCTTGGAGCCGTGCGGTATAGAGGGGCTGAGGGTCGCTGCTTGAGGCGAACGGTGCGGCCTCATTCACCTTCTGATTTATCCATAACTTTTCGGGACGAAAGGCCCACCAGGCCGCGAACAGAATGGGAAGGCTAATGGCCAGGATCCGCCTACGGAACAACAGAGAACCAATATGTGTGCTCATAATTTACTCCTTCGAAGTGATCGGGCAGGTTGACCCCGCCCGATCGATCGAAACTATTGTGAATTTAGAACTTTTCGAGGGGCGCAGCGCCGAAGTTCGCATTAAAGCGCTCGCAGTAGATCGAGACCGTTTGAAACTTGGTCAGGTCCGTGCCAGTGGGAACTTCGTAGTTCTGGTCGCCTTCGTTCCCCTTGAGTTTGCCAAGCTCTACTCGTTTGGTGCTGCTCTTGAGGAAGTTGGCATCGTCGTCTGCGTCTTTGGCGGCGACCAAAATCACGTGCACGTCTGGGCCGTTGGAGGTTTTGAAATTCGTTAGGCGAAGAATCAATTTGCCATCTTCTCCCCGGTAGATTGTGGCGCGGCCCGAAGTGCTGTGTACCTTGCCATGAAAGGTGCCGGTCTCCAGGGCCTTGCCATTGTTTTCCTGCGGCATGCTGTCGCTGTGTTTCATGTTATCGTCCTGCTTCATGCCATCTTCATGCTTCATACCGTCGTTCTGCTTCATTCCGTCTTCGTGTTTCATGCTATCTTGGGCGCGTGCCGACGTTTGCAGTCCCAACGTGAACGCCAGTGCGGCGAGTGCCAAGACCACCTTAATTTTGCTTAACATGACGGTTTCTCCTTATATGGTTCGTTTTCGGTGAGCACCTGCGGCGCTCAGCTCTCATGGGGAATAGGAGTCGCCGACGTCACAAAAGTTACGCGCGATGAAAGAAAGCGCGCACATAGGATTTCAGTTCCAAAGTTACGGCGGGACAAGAGGTTTCGCGACGATGGATGATACTTACCTGATCAACACCGCGAAGACGGAATTTCGAGAGGCATACAACCGCGGCAATGTGGAACAACTACTCTCGGTCTTCGACGAGGAAGGTTTCACCGATATGTCCGAGGGTGGTCCAACCCTATACGGTCAGGCGGCAAGGGAAGGACTCCGCGAACGCGCGACTGAATTATTCGCGCAATACGAAGTGAAATTGACGGTGATTGTCAACGAAATTGCGGTTGTTGGGCACGTTGCTTACGACTACGGCTGCCATGAGTTCACACTAAAGCCGAAAGGCGAGGGGAAGACCCTGCGCAAGAGGCATCGATATTTTGAGGTGTGGAGGAAAAATTCGTCAGGCCAGTGGAGGATTTTCTCATTCATCGATAATGCCGACGTCCGCGAGGAACTGGCCGGCCACGCCAGTCACTGGTTCCTGAGCGAAAAGCAGGCGGGAGATGCTGGCGGCGCGGTGACAAGGTAACAAAAAGGGCTATTACGGCACGGAGAAATGCGGGTTCGCTATGTGCCTTTGATTTTTTTGTAAAGGCGGTCGCTGAAGCCGCTCGGAAGTTCATATTCAACCCCGTCCGCCACCAGCTTGACCACATTTTTGGTGCCATCCAGGACAGCCTTGCAGTGCGCGCAGGATTTGAAATGAGCCTCCATCCGCGCGCGCAGCTCCGGCACAACGTCGTCATCGACATAATTGGAGAGTTCCCGCCAAACTTCTAAGCAACTTATCTCAATCACGCTCATTAGACACGCTCGTCCGCGTTTCGTTCCAAACTTTCAGCGCCTCAGTCGCTACCAAGGCCGCACCTTTTTGTACTCCGGTTTACCACTGCTCCAGCTACCGTCGATACCGGGCGCCAAGGCATCCCGCATCTGCAAACGGGCGCGCAGGAGCCGGGTCTTAACGTTCCCTTCGCTTATGCCAAGAATTTCCGCTGTTTCTTCGATGCTCAGGTTTTGAATATCACGCAGGATGAGCACTTCTCTGTACTTGAGGGACAAGGTAGCCAAGGCCCGCTTCAGGGCGTTTCTTAACTCGTCTCGCTTGAGCGCTTCGGAGGGAATCTCGCGCCAGTCGGCGAAATCCTTGGGAGTATAGTCGCCTTCCTCATCCGTGCGCGGTTCATCGATGGACTCATATAGATGACGACGGTCTTTTCTCAACCGCGAGCGGGCTTCGTTAATTGTAATCTGAATGAGCCAGGTGCTGAACTTAGCCTCGGCCCGAAACCCGGCCAAGTGGGCAAGCGCCTTTAGCACGGCTTCTTGCGCGATCTCTTCGGCGTCTGCGGCATTGTTCATGATTGACATCGCAGCAACGTATACGGCTCGCTCGCATGGACGGACGAGGCTATAGAACGCCTCCTTATCGCCTTCGCAAGCCCGCCGAACGAGTTCGGCCTGGCTCGCATCGGAGTATGCCGCGGGAGAACCCATCCGCCTCAGGTTACCCGATTCCGAGTGGCTTGCGGGTGTGCCAATCGGTTGCCTGCTCGTAAGCGTGGGCGAGCTGTAGCACGATTGCGTCGTGTCCGAGCGCTCCGCTAATTTGCAGTCCGATGGGGAGACCCGAGGCGCTGAATCCACAGGGTACAGAGATCGTCGGCCAGCCGTAGACGTCGAACGGCGATGTATTGCGGATATTACGGTTCACGAAATCGACCGACCCGTTTCTATCGCCCTGGAATTCAGCGATAGCCGGTGGCAGGATAGGACTCGTCGGCGTGATCAGGAGATCGACGGTTTGAAATATTTGGCCGATGGTACGGCGAGTATGCTCCAGCTCTCGCCGCGCTTGAATATAGGTTACTGTATCGACGTTTGCTCCGGGGCGTAATCGCGCCAGTGTCTCCGGTTGATAGAGGTCGGGACTCGTTGCCATCATTTTTGCGTGATAGGCGTATGCCTCAGCCAACCGCACGGTCGATCGCAGCTGCTCCTGGGTACTGGCTGATATCGCCACGTCTTTGATACCGGCGGTTAATTTCTCCAGGACGGGCAACGCCTGACTCATCGCACGCTCAATCTCCGGATCCAGGCTATCGAAGAAGAACTCGCGTGCTATTCCCAGTCGCAAAGGGGTGGGCGACATCCGCAAAGCGGCCGTATAGTCGGGAATCTTCATGGATAGACTGGCCGAGTCCTCCGGATCGTAGCCGGCGATCGCCTGGAGCAAAAGTGCGATGTCGCCGGTGGTCCGAGCCAGAGGTCCGACATGATCGAGCGACCAGGACAGCGGAATCACACCTCGGGCGCTCACCAAACCATACGTGGGCTTAAGACCGACGATGCCGCAATACGCGGCCGGCTGCCGGATCGAGCCGGCCGTATCCGATCCTAGCGCGGCATAACAAAGACGCCCCGCGACCGCCGCAGCCGAGCCACCCGACGATCCGCCTGCGATATGCGCGCGCTCCCAAGGATTATGCACGCCGCCAAAATATGTGACGAGGGAGCTGCCGCCGAAGGCGAACTCGTGCATGTTAGTCTTGCCCAGCAATACCGCGCCCGCTGCTTTAAGTCTGCGCACAACTTCGGCATCCTCGGTTGGGACACGATCCTTGAAGACACCGCTGCCCGCGGTCGTCCGAATGCCGGCTGTATCGAATAGATCCTTTAGCGCAATTGGAATTCCGTGCAGCGGGCCGCGCCATTTCCCGCGCTGAATCTCGGCTTCGGCGGCGCTGGCTTCGGTGGCTGCCAACTCTGCGGTGACCGTGATAAAGGCATTGAGGGTGGGGTTTAGTTTTTGGATTTGAGCCAGGCAGGCATTAGTCAGCTCGACCGGTGAAACTTTTCTCTGACGCACCAACTCGCTCGCATCGCGGATGCTCAGATCGATAAGCTCGCGACCGTTAGTTTGGCTCGGCGGCACAGCGTTTGTGCCGAACTGCTGAGCCGCCTCGGCGCCTCGTGATTGCAGAGCGAATAAAGCGGCACCGCCGGCGATCGTCTCCTTGAGAAACGCTCTTCGAGAGAGATCGGCTTCGCTAGCGCCAGCCGTTGTCCCGAACTCACTGGCGAGGGTCTTATCTTTATGCCTTTTAATTTCCGCATCAGAAGGCATGGAATTGCTCCTCGTGGTGAGGGCAAATCTTACCACCAACAAGTTTCGTAATATCTGCCGTCTTGATTTGGTGGAGATTCTTTCGGACGAATGAAGAGATCCGTTCTATTGGCGCTTGAAGTAAAGTGCCGCCAGTGGGGGCAGGCGCAGAGGCAGCGAATATTCCAATCCCATCCAGGGCACCGGCTCGGCCATTACTCCGCCGCCATTGCCGTAATTGCTCCCGGCGTAATACTGGGCGTCGCTATTGAAGAGTTCGCGGTAATAACCCGGTTCGGGTACTCCGACGCGGTAGTTTTCGCGGGCTATGGGCGTGAAGTTTGCCACGACCACCACATAATCCTGGGGATTTCGGGCGCGCCGAATGAACGAGAGTACGCTGGCGTCCGCGTCGTTACAGTCGATCCACTGGAAGCCCTGCCATTCGAAATCCACTTCATGCAGGGACGCTTCCCGACGATAGATCGAGTTCAGGTCGGCAACAAGCCGCTGCACTCCCTGATGTTCGGGGAAAGCGAGCAGATTCCATTCCAGGCTCGCGCCGTGGTACCACTCAGAACGCTGCGCGAACTCTCCACCCATGAACAGCAGCTTTTTTCCCGGATGCGCGCACATGTATGTGTAGAGCAGACGCAGGTTCGCAAATTGCTGCCAGAGATCGCCGGGCATTTTGTCGATCAGGGATCGTTTTCCGTGTACGACTTCATCGTGCGACAGGGGCAGCACAAAATTTTCGGTAAATGCGTAAAGCATCGAAAAAGTCATGCGGTTGTGGTGGTACTTGCGGTAGATCGCGTCTTGCGCGAAGTAGCTGAGCGTATCGTTCATCCAGCCCATATTCCACTTCAGTGTGAAGCCCAGGCCGCCGAGATAGGTCGGGCGGGAAACCGCAGGCCACGCCGTGGATTCTTCGGCCACCATGAGCACGCCGGGATGGCGTTCGTTGGTGATCTCGTTGAGGCGTTTCAGAAACGAGATAGCCGCCAGGTTTTCGCGGCCACCGAATTCGTTGGGAACCCACTCGCCCGAGCGTCTCGAATAATCGAGATAAAGCATGGAAGCGACGGCATCCACGCGCAGCCCGTCGATATGATATTTGTCCATCCAAAAGAGCGCGCTCGCCAGCAGGAAACCGCGCACCTCCGATCGCCCGTAGTTGAATACCAGCGTTCCCCAATCGGGGTGCCGGCCCTGCCGCGGGTCGGCGTGCTCGTAAAGATGCGTGCCGTCGAATTCCGCCAGGCCGTGCGCGTCGGCCGGGAAATGCGCCGGAGTCCAGTCCAGCAGCACGCCGATATTTTCCTGATGGCAACGGTCCACCAGATACATGAAGTCTTTCGGCTTGCCATAGCGGCTAGTCGCCGCGAAGTACCCAATGGTCTGATATCCCCAAGAGCCGTCAAAGGGATGTTCCATCACCGGCATCAACTCGATATGCGTGTAGCCCATCTGTTTCACGTAAGGGATCAGTTGATCGGCGATCTCGCGATAGGTGAGCCAGCGATTGCCCTCGTCGGCAACTCGCCGCCAAGAGCCTTGATGTACTTCGTAAATCGAAATGGGCTCAGCCAGCCATTCCCGTTCTCCGCGCGCCTTCATCCATGCGTCATCTTCCCAGCCGTAGCCATCGAGCGTTGACACGACCGAACCTGACTTCGGCCGCAGCTCTGCTTCGAATGCATAGGGGTCGGCTTTCAAAAACGGAAGCTCGCCTCGGCGCGAGCGAATCTCGTATTTGTAAACCATTCCTTCCTTCAGCTCGGGAATAAACAATTCCCAAACGCCTGAGTTGCCTCGCGAGCGCATCGGATGCACGCGGCCATCCCAGCGGTTGAAATCGCCCACCACGCTCACACGCAACGCATTCGGCGCCCAGACGGCGAAGTGCACGCCTTGTACGCCCGCGATCTCGAGCACGTGAGCGCCTAATTTGTCATAGCTTTGCCAATGTGAACCTTCGCCTAAGAGATGGAGGTCAAATTCGGTCAGCAGAGGAGGGAAGGCATACGCGTCTGGCATTTCGGTGATATCGCCATTGTCCAAACGTATGCGCAGGCGATAATCGCGCGCCTCCAGATTCCTGTAATCGACTGGCAGAAGAGCTTCGAAGATTCCGCCGGGCTGCACGAGTTCAGCAGGGAAGGCGCGGCCCTCGACGATCACACTTACGGAAGCCGCGTAGGGCTGAATCGTGCGAACCAGAACGCGTTGCGCGCGGTCGCGCTCCACGATGTGCGGGCCCAGCAAACGAAACGGTTCGCCGTGCTCAGCTCGCGCGAGCGCGGTGAGCTCGAGCTCCAATTCCGTCGCCGGTTCCTTTGGTATTCCCTGACTCGCGTTTTCCACTACTTTGGCCAAATCTCGCTCCCTTACCGATGTAATTCTAGATGAATACCGCCGTTCTGTGTGGAATCGTCTTCGCCGTGGCCACAGCTACAAATAGCGGGTTATGTGACGCCGCAGCTGCAGGAAGGCATTTCTTTTGGTTCGATCCGCTGTAGAATCGCTTCGTCATGAGACCGCTCACTATATACCTTGGCAAATTTGTCGGGCTTTTCACGCTGATCACCAGTTTTTGGCTTTTGACAGAACGGCAGACGGCGGTTTCGACGATTCCCGCGCTTCTCGGCGATCGTCCGGCCATGGTGATCTTTGCCATCATAGCCCTCGGCGGCGGACTAGCCATCGTTTTAGCCCACAACATTTGGTCGGGCGGGGTATTGCCCATCCTGGTCACACTGATTGGATGGGTTATGGTGATTCGCGGTGTGCTTTTTCTGTTTCTGGCGCCCGAAACAACCTTGCACATCTTGGCGGCCATGCAATTCGAGCAGTTTTTTTATGTGTATCTTGGCATTCCCTTTGTACTCGGCATGTATCTGACTTACTCAGCTTTTACTGCATCCTCACGTGGCGCCTAGCGATTGAACGACTATTAAGTTGGCAGAGCCTGAGCAAAGTCGAAACGGCATATAATGTGGCGTAATGAATGCGCTTGCGGCGGGCCTGATAGGGCCACGACGGGGCCGTTTGCAAAGCGACGTTTTCGGAGTGAACACGATGACAAAGACTCGCGCGCGACTAGCGGTCGCGATCTTCGGTGTGGCTTTCGCCGGCTTTGTAACTTTAGCCCTTGCGCAGGAGCTCGGCACGATCACGTTTCCCACATCCGGCGCTTCCAATGCCCAACCTCTATTTCTCGAAGGCGTCAAGGATCTGCACAATTTCCAATTCGATGAAGCCGCTGTGGCTTTCCAGAAGGTCGAGCAGCTTGATCCGAACTTCGCGATGGCTTACTGGGGCGAAGCGATGAGCCATAACCACCCGCTCTGGGCAGAAGTGAATGTCCCCGCCGCCCAGAAAGCTCTGGAAAAGCTCGCGCCCACTCTTGGAGGACGTGTTGCCAAAGCCAAAACCGACAAAGAGAAGGCCTATCTTGATGCCTTGAACCAGCTCTTCTATGGCTCAGACGACAAGCTCGCTCGCGACACTGCTTATTCTCAGGCCATGGCCAAAATGTACGATCGCTGGCCGACTGATCACGAAGTGGATGTCCTCTATGCCCTCTCTTTGCTGGGAACCGTACGCCCCGGCGACGAAGGTTTTCGCCGTCAGGCCCTCGCCGCGGCGATCTGCCTGAAGGTCTTTCAAGAGAATCCGAACCATCCAGCCGCCGCGCATTTTATCATTCATGCCTTCGACGACCCCGATCACGCCATCCTGGCGCTTCCCGCAGCGCGTGCCTACGCTAAGATCGCTCCGTCCGCGGCTCATGCCTTGCATATGCCCTCGCATATTTTCCTCCGGCTTGGCATGTGGCAAGACGTAATCAAGTCAAACATCGCGGCGTATCAATCTTCGATTGCGCTGATCCAGCGGCTGCACCTTCCGGAAGGGCGAGAGGATTTCCACACGCTCTCCTGGTTGCAATACGCCAATCTCATGGTGGGTAATTTCGACGAGGCCAAAAAGGATCTAAATCTTGCCAAGGCGGCTGCTGAGCGAAATCCCAACAGCCCCAACGTACAGCGAGGCTCTCAGGCCATGCATGCCCGCTACATCCTTGAGACGGGCGAATGGGAAAAGATTCCGCTGCAGGCCACGACGCAGCCTGCTTCTGGCTCGGGAGCGTCAATGCCAGGGATGTATATGGGGGCTGACGACGAGTGGTGGACGTTCATCGCCGGTTACAGCGCGATCAAGTTAGCTGATCCCGCTACGGCCGATCAGGCGATCGCACAACTTCACGCTATGGGCGAAAAGGCGGGCGCAAACGCCTATGCCGCCAAGCCGTTCCTCATTATGGAAAAGGAACTCACGGCCGAGGCTGATCTTGCCCGAGGCCAAAAGGACGACGCCGTGCAGGCCGCCAAGGAGGGTGCAGATATCGACCGAACCTTGGCGCCTCCTTCAGGCCCGCCCGATCCCATTAAGCCTGGCCTCGAGCTTTACGGCGACGTGCTGCTCGCCACCGGTCACGCTAAGGAAGCCGCCGCGGTTTACGAAGAGCAGTTGCTGCGCACGCCCAATCGGACGCCCTCGGTCAAGGCGCTCGCGCGCGCCAAAGGCGCACAAATCTCCATGGCCACGCCCAAGCCCTAATCCGAGATGGACGCAGTTTCGTCCGCACGGCGCGCTTCTCCCGTACGTTGGAAATGGAAGAGAACAGGGCCGGTTATTTGCCGAATCTCGCCCTTAGGGGCAAGTAGGGGAGATCATCTTGATTGCCGTCAGCTTCATGTAGTGCGGAGCCTTTGGCACCTTCGGATCCGCTTCTGCCTCAGCCTTAGGGACGGCTGTGCCCGTGACCTCAATCTTATGGCCAACGTGCGGCGCGAGGTTGGCCGATGAGGACACGATGCCGATGGACTTCGGTCCA
>Ga0307479_10004981_pt1 | contig 12180 bp, 9 predicted proteins | sample atmos_gasesECM4C_FD_203743 | JGI IMG/M metagenome (GOLD analysis project Ga0307479, IMG submission 203743) | Hardwood forest soil microbial communities from Morgan-Monroe State Forest, Indiana, United States - atmos_gasesECM4C_515 | ecosystem: Environmental > Terrestrial > Soil > Temperate...
TGCAGCAAATCGCCGCGCAACAGAAGCAGGTGGAGGCCGATCTCGAGAAAGCTCGGAAGACGGCGATCGAAAGCATCCGGGAGGATTTCAACACGGCAAACAGCCACGTGCAGATTCTTCAGGAGGCGCTCGACAACCAGAAGGCCGAAGCGAATGCAGAGGCCGAAAAGCTGGTGCAATACAGCATCCTGCAGCACGATGCCGATGCCAACCGGCAGCTTTACGACGGGCTCCTCCAAAAACTGAAGGAGGCGGGGATTACCGCCGGCCTGCGTTCGAGCAACATCCGTGTTGTCGATCCGGCTCTTACGCCCACAACTCCCTCGCGTCCACAGAAGGCCCACAATATCCTGATGGGATTTCTCGTCGGCCTCGTCGGAGGGATCGCCCTGGCATTTTTCCGCGAGTATCTGGACAACACAGTGAAGTCGCCTGACGATATTGAAACGCTCACCGGCCTTCCTTCACTCGCCGTGGTGCCCTCCCTGCCGGGCTTGAACGGCCAACAGGGCGCGCTCTCGCGGTTCGGGCGCGATCCGGTGACGCCAGCCTCCACCCCATCCCGCGTGGAGATGCTTTCCTTTGCCCAACCGAAGTCGCAAATTTCGGAAGCCTTCCGGGCGCTGCGAACTTCGCTGCTGCTCTCGCAAGCGGAACATCCGCCGCAAGTGATCCTGATGACAAGCGCACTGCCGCGCGAAGGAAAGACGACCGCGGCAATCAATCTTGCAGTCACGCTTGCGCAACTCGGGGATCGGACGCTCTTAATGGATTCGGACATGCGCAAGCCGGGCGTTCGCCGCGCGCTGAATCTTCCGCCCGGAAAGGACTTGGGGCTGAGCACCTATCTCGCAGGTGTCTGCAGCCTCGAGGAAACCACCATCCCACATCCCACGATCAACAACCTGACGGCTTTGACGACCGGACCCGTGCCGCCAAGCCCGGCCGATCTGCTTTCGTCGCATCGCATGCGCGAAGCAATTGCGGAGCTGCGCCGGAGGTACAAATTCATCGTGATTGATTCGCCGCCGGTGATGGCCGCAACGGATGCCGTGATTCTCTCCGCATTGACGGACGGGGTGCTTCTCGTGGTGCGGAGCGGGGAAACGCCGAAGGAAGCCTTCACGCGCACGCGAGATGTTCTGCTTGCGGTGAAGTGCCGCATCCTCGGCGTGATCCTTAACGCCGTGGATTGCAGCGCGCCCGATTATTACTATTCGTATCGCTACTATCCGTACGCGTACGGCTACGGATACGGCGAAGATGTTGAAAAGACGTCGCGATTCCCGAACGCATCGGACGAAACGAACAACCCTTCGAGCTAACGCAGTTCCCATTCGTGGCGCAGAATGGCATGCCAGCCACCCATAATGGAGCGTACATGATGATTGCCACAGAAGATCGGAGCGGCATCGGGAGGGATTCTTGCGCTGTCTGATAACGGGCGGAGCAGGCTTTATTGGATCACATCTGGCGGAGGCACTGCTCGGACGCGGCGAGGAAGTATTCATTCTCGACGATCTCTCCACGGGCAGCGTGGAAAACGTCCGCCATCTTAAAGCGCACGAGCGCTTTCACTATTCCTTCGATTCGATCACGAACAGGAACCTTCTTGCCGAGCTAGTGGATGAAGCAGATGTCGTCTTCCACCTTGCCGCGGCCGTGGGCGTGCGTTTGATTGTCGAAAGCCCGGTACGCACGCTCGAAACAAACGTCTATGGCACGCAACTCGTGTTGGATACAGCGTCCAAGAAGAAAAAACTGGTGCTGGTCGCTTCGACGTCGGAAGTATACGGAAAGAGCGACAAGGTGCCGTTCCATGAGGACTCCGACCTGGTCCTCGGTCCGACGACGAAGGGACGATGGAGCTACGCGGCATCCAAAGCGCTCGATGAGTTCCTCGCGCTCTCCTATTGGAAGGAGAAAAGGCAGCCGGTCGTCGTCGTGCGGCTGTTCAACACCGTGGGGCCGCGCCAGATGGGCCGTTATGGGATGGTTCTTCCGAATTTCGTCCGGCAAGCGCTTGAAGGAACGCCCATTACGGTGTTCGGCTCGGGCCAGCAATCGCGATGCTTCTGCGATGTGCGCGACACGGTCGAAGCGATTCTCCGGCTGATCGCCAAGGACAGCGCCGTGGGAGAGGTGGTCAATATCGGTAACGACGAGGAGATCTCCATCGAGAAACTGGCGCAATTCGTGAAGCAGCGCGCGAAAAGCCAATCGCCGATCACCTTTACTCCATACGACCAAGCTTACGAGCCGGGCTTCGAAGACATGCCGCGCCGGGTGCCTTCGCTCGAAAAGCTGATGCTCCTCACGGGTTTTCGGCCGAAGACACCGCTTTCGGAAATCGTGGATCGCGTTATTGTGCACTGTCAGAAGAGAAAACCGGGGGTGGATGCAGCGCCAGCCTCCGAACAAACTTTCGCAAAGACGATATCACCGTGAGGCGGTAACCGACCGGACGCACATGCCGTCATCCTCTCTCCCAGCTATGGCTGTCTTAGCGCGCTGGTCACACTGGCGCACTTGCCGTTCAAAATGAATACGCGCTTGCGCGCGCCCTTCGGCGAACCGCCGGCGTCAATTCCGGCAGGCGCCAAACGGCTCGTGCATGTATCCGGAAAGTCAGCATAAAATGATGGACTGTCATTGAACCGTGCGTTGGACTGGCAAATAATGACATGCTTGGGACCGTGTGATGGAATGAAGCGATGAGCGCATCCTGGACGACAACCCGCGGGCAAGAGATCCGGCCGGTGCGGCGCGCGGCGGGGGCTTCGCTCGCCTCGAATGAGAGTGGCGAGCAAGCCCGAACGAGCACGACGCTTTCCGTGATTGTCCCCGCCTACAACGAGCAATACCTCATCGAGACGAGTCTGGGGAGGCTTCGCATACTCGGAGAATCGCCTCTGCTGGACCGGATCCAGGTGATCGTGGTGAACGACGGGTCCTCGGACGGCACGGCGGAAGCCATCGCTCGGTTTCGCGAGTCCCTTCAAACTGAGGGGACGGACGCGAAGATTTCCTGGGTCTGGGTCCGTCACGAGAGAAACAGCGGCAAGGGCGCGGCCATTCGGACGGGACTTTCGCACGTGGATACGGAGCTGGTGGTGATACACGACGCGGATCTCGAGTATCACCCGAGCGACCTCTTGAAGATGGTGGAAGTTTTCCTGTCGGAGGATGCGGATGCGGTGTTCGGCTCGCGCTTCATGCCGGGCGGGTACAAGCGCGCACTTTTTTTCCGGCATGCGCTGGGAAACAAATTGCTCACGTTTTTGTGCGACCTTGTCTGCGATCTGAATCTCACGGATATGGAAACGTGCTACAAAATGGTGCGGGCGGACCTGCTGAAGAGCATTCCGCTCGAAAGCTCGACGTTTGATGTCGAACCGGAACTAGCCATCAAATTGGCCAAGCGCGGCAGCCGAATTTTCGAAGTGTCCATCAGCTATTCGGGCCGAACCTACAAGGAGGGGAAAAAGATCAATTGGAAGGACGGGGTGCGCGCTCTCTGGGCGATTTTCCGCTATGCGACTTCCGGCCGAATCTACACGGGCGATGAACATGGCAGCGCAATGCTCGACCGGCTAAACCGCGCGCCGAGATTTACGGGTTGGATGGCGGATGTCGTCCGGCCGCATATCGGACATCGCGTGCTCGAAATCGGGGCGGGAACCGGCAATATGTCGCTTCATCTAATGCCTAGGTCCCTTTACTGGGCAACGGATATCAACCACCAATATTTGGATTATCTTTGCACGCTTCGCCCAACCCGGCCTTACATGCGCGTGGGCTACACCCATGCAATGGAGGCGACGACATTTCCTCAGGCACAGCGTTTCGATACGGTCGTCTGTCTGAATGTGGTCGAGCACGTGCAAGACGATGTGGCCGCCCTGCGAAATATATGGGATGCCCTGGAGGATGGCGGCCGCGCGATCATTCTTGTTCCTTGCGGGCCGCGGCTTTATGGCAGCCTCGATGAAGTGCTGGGGCATCACCGCCGCTATACCCGGGCTCAGCTCGCCGATGTGGCCGAACAGGCTGGATTCCGGGTCGAGGAGATCGTGAAATTCAACCGGGCCGGTGTGCCCGCCTGGTGGCTGAATGCTTGCGTGCTGCGCAGAAAGACTTTCGGGCTGGGACAGATTCGCATGCTGAATGCGCTGACGCCTCTATTCCGGCTGCTGGATCCCTGGCTTCCCCTTCCGCCGCTTTCCATCATCGCGATCCTTCGGAAGGAGAAGAAGGAAGGCCAAGCGAGCCCGGCGGATTCCGCGGCAACAGCTGGATCCGGCGCGGACGCGGCCATGCCATGCACATGATGCAAAAAACGTCCGCTGGTTCTGCCGGCACCAGTGCGACGCAAGGCAGAGAAGAACATTCATCGGGGCTTTCGAAGTATGAAAAGCTCCTGATTCTCCTTTTTGCGCTTAGCTTGCCGCTGATCAACCCGTGGGTGAGAGGGGATGGAGTGGGCTATTACGCCTACGCACGCTCCCTGCTGATTGAAAGACGCCTCGATTTTGAAAAAGACTGGCAGCATGGCAACGAGAGTTTCGTCATAGGGCGAGTGGATTCAAATGGCCATCTTCTTGCCGATCAATATACGCCGACGGGCCACATTGCCGATATATCGGCCGTAGGACCCTCGTTCCTATGGGCGCCCTTTCTGGTCGTGACCCATTTGGGAGTGCTTCTGTTCGACAAGCTCGGTGGGAATGTGCGGGCCGACGGCTTTTCGGCTCCATATCTGGTAACGATGGCGGCCGCAACCGCCTTGTACGGATTCGCGGGCCTGTGGATTTCATTCCGACTGGCGCGAGAATATTTCCAAGAGAGATGGGCCTTTCTCGCGACCCTGGGCATCTGGTGGGGCAGCTCACTCCCCGTATATATGTATTTCAACCCTTCGTGGTCCCATGCGCACTCCGCCTTCATTGTTGCGCTGTTTCTGTGGTACTGGCACCGAACGCGGGGCGAGCGGACGCTTCCTCAATGGATTCTGCTGGGATCCGTTTCGGGGCTCATGGTGGATGTTTATTACCCGAATGGCGTTTTGCTCCTGATCCCGCTGCTCGAAGCATGCGCCCGCTACTGGAACGGATGGAAACTGCATACGAGCACCGGAACGGCTATGGCTAAGCTCTTCTTTGAGCACGTGATCTACGCCGCCACTTTCGCCGTCGCGCTTCTCCCTACGCTGCTCTCGCGACGAATCATTTTTGGGGGGTTCTTCCGGACAGGATATCCGCGCGATTGGCATTGGAGTTCGCCGGCATTTTGGAGTGTCCTGTTTTCCGCGGATCACGGCCTGTTGAGCTGGACTCCGATTTTGATCCTGTCTCTCATCGGTCTGGCGCTTTTCTTGCGGACCGATCACCTTTTCGCGGTTTATCTGATTATCGTCTTCCTGGCATTTTACTCGGTGATCTCTTTCTACCCCGATTGGGACGGATTGTCATCGTTCGGCAACCGGTTCTTCGTTTCGCTCACGCCCATTTTCATCCTGGGCTTGGCGGCGTTCTTTGATTCCTTGGCGCGAATATGGCAGGAGCGCCCTGCAGCCATCTTCGCTTCGAGCGTAACGGCAGCCTTCATCTTATGGAACCTGGGGCTGATCCTCCAATGGGGCATGCACCTGATCCCCGCTCGCGGGCCCATTTCGTGGCGCGATGCGGCGTATAACCAGGTTTCGGCCGTTCCCCGGCAGGCCGCGCAAAGCGTCGGCCATTATCTAACAGGCCGCAAGAAATTCTTGGACCGCATCGAACAACAAGACGTGAATCAAATCCGGTCGGGGCAATCGGGGGGAACGCAGTGAACAGCATGAGCACTTCCGCCGGAACAGTGGACCTGGCAAAGCCTCCCGTGCTTCGCATCACTCCGCCCACTCGCTGGTGGGCGCTGCCGTTCGGAGAGCTGTGGGAATACCGCGAGCTGCTTTACTTCTTCGTCTGGCGCGACATCAAAATTCGCTATAAGCAGACGGCGATTGGCGCCGCCTGGGCGATTTTGCAGCCGTTTCTGACCATGCTGATCTTCACGCTTTTTCTGGGAGCGCTCGCGCATATCCCGTCCCACGGACTGCCTTACCCGATTTTTTATTACGGAGCGCTCCTGCCCTGGACGTATTTCGCGGGCGCGTTGCAAAACGCGACAAACACGATCATCGAAAACCAGCGCTTGATTACAAAGGTCTATTTCCCGCGGCTGGCCTTGCCGCTTTCCGCGGTGCTTTCGGGCCTGGTGGATTTCGGCATTTCGTTTCTGATGTTTGTGGTCATGATGATCTACTACCACATGCGTCCCGCGTGGACGATGTTGTGGCTGCCGGCGTTTCTGCTGCTCGCCCTGCTGACCGCGCTCGGCGTGGGACTGTGGCTTTCAGCGCTGAATGCAATCTATCGCGACGTACGCTATGCCGTGCCGTTCCTGGTGCAATTTTGGCTTTTTGCTTCGCCTGTGATGTATCCAAGCTTTCTCGTGGCGGCTAAGTGGCCGAAGTGGCAGTGGCTGTATGCCTTGAATCCCATGGCCGGCGTGATTGAAGGATTTCGCTGGTCTCTCACGGGCCACGGCGATCCGCCGGGACGCATGGTGTTCGTTTCAGCGGCAGTCGTGATTGTGGTTCTTCTCACTGGAGCGGCGTATTTTCAAAAAATGGAGACCACGATAGCCGACGTGGTTTGAACGCGTGTACGCTCGAAAATGACCAAAACCGTCATCGAAGTTCGCGGACTTGGTAAACGCTATCGCGTCGGCCAGCGCGAACCTTATCTCGCGCTGCGCGACGTCCTCGCGCGCGCTCTCCAAGCGCCGTTCTGCATGGAGCGCAAGGCTGCGCGCGATTACCTCTGGGCGCTGCGCGACGTGAGTCTCGACATCGCGCAGGGCGAAGTTGTTGGGCTTGTCGGGCGGAACGGCGCGGGCAAAACGACGCTGCTGAAAATTCTCTCGCGCATCACGCGCCCCACGGCCGGCTATGCGGAGATTCGAGGCCGGATCGGAAGCCTGCTGGAAGTGGGCACGGGTTTCCACCCCGAGCTGACTGGGCGCGAAAACATCTACCTGAGCGGCGCAATCCTGGGAATGAGCAAGCGCGAAATCAACCGGAAATTCGAAGCGATCGTGGATTTTTCCGGAGTCGAGCGCTTTATTGACACGCCGCTCAAGCATTTCAGCACGGGCATGCAGATGCGGCTGGCGTTTGCCGTGGCAGCCCATCTCGAACCCGAAATTCTCCTCGTGGACGAAGTGCTCGCTGTCGGCGATCTCGAGTTCCAAAAGAAGTGCCTGGGCAAAATGCAGGACATTTCTCAAACGGGGCGCACGATCGTTTTCGTCAGCCACCAGATGAACCAGATTCGCCGGCTCTGCCAGCGCGCCTATTGGATTGATGGCGGCCAACTCCGCAAGGAGGGCAACGTACATGAAGTTGTCAGCGCCTACGAATATGCAATGGCTTCCGGAGACCAAACCGGCCGCGAGGGGGCCAAAGAGCGGGGTTTGAAAGGAAGATTTGTCCAATGGGAAATCACCGAGCCTCGCGCGGAAGCGCCGCATCTTCTAACAGCGCTTGGCCCTGTAACATTGAAGTTCGCGTTGGAAATTCACCAGCCCGTGCGTAAGGGCCATCACGGGATTGCCCTCCGCAACCTTGAGAATCAATTGATCTGGGCTTGGGCGGCGGATGGCGTGACGTTGGGCGTGGGGGAGCATGACTTCTGCTACACCTTCCCGATGCTTCCTGTGCGCCCGGGAACCTATACCTGGCATGTGAGCCTGTATGACGAAGGCAACCTGGTGGACTACTGGGATTGTCTGCCTGAAATGATCGTCGCCACAGAGATTCACCAGCACACCCGCGACGAGTGGAACGGCGTCCTCAATATGCCTTGCGATTTCGAGATTCTGGAGCGAAACGGGATTGGCCGCTGAATTCATCTTCGACGAGCCGCACGCGCGCCGTTTTGTCGAGGCGCGGCAGGCGATGTTGCGCCCGATTCTCTCGGATCTGCGCGAAAGGCTGCAGATTCGGTCGGTGGCGGACGTGGGATGCGGCGTGGGATATTTCTCGGGATTTCTGCGGGACCTCGGATTCGAGGTCGCCGGCTTCGATGGCCGGCCGCAAAATATAGAGGAGGCCAAGCGCCGCAATTCCGGTATCGAGTTTAGGCACGCAGATGTGGAAGATCCATCCATTATCCGGTCGGGGCCCTATGACATGGTCCTTTGTGTTGGGCTCCTCTATCATTTGGAAAATCCGCTGCGTGCGCTCCGCAATCTATCGGCGATGGCCGGCCGGCTTCTCTTGATCGAAAGCTACGCCACACCGCAGAAGGAAACGGCGCTTTACCTTCGTGAAGAGCCGGCGTTCAACGATCAGAGTCTTACGTCACTGGCGCTCTATGCGTCTGAGTCGGCCTTGATTAAGATTTCCTACAAGATTGGTTTCTCGTGCGTATACCGCTTCGTCCCATTCCCTGATCATGAGGACTTCAAAAATCTCATGGGCCGCAAGCGGCAGCGCACGATGCTTCTCGCCTCGAGGTCTCCTTTGGACCTCCCCTGCTTGACACTTGTTCCCGAGCCGCAGGATTTCTCCGATCCTTGGCAAACTCCGGCTGGAAAATTGTTAGGGCTCGGGAGCCGCCTCAGGCACTGGATCAAGGCAAAGCGGACAAGGAAAGGATTAGCGCTCAAGACGGGTTCTTAGGCCGGGCGCGGCACCCATCGACCGGAATTGTTATGAATTTCTCGCAAGTACAAGTCGAGCGAGTGAAGGAATACTGGGACAAGCGTCCCTGCAATATTCGGCACTCTCCACAACCCATCGGGACGAAGGAGTATTTTGATGAGGTGGAGGCGCGCAAATATTTTGTTGAGCCCCATATTCCCGGCTTTGCGCAATTTGAGAGGTGGCGAGGCAAGCGGGTGCTGGAAATCGGCTGCGGGATCGGTACGGACACGATTAGCTTTGCACGGCACGGAGCGCATGTGACGGCCGTGGACCTTTCCGAAAAATCGCTTGCGATAGCCCGCGAGAGAGCCATCGTTTATGGCGTGCAGGACCGCGTGCAATTTCATTCCGGCAACGCGGAAGAACTCGACGGGTTTGTGCCCGTCGAGCCTTACGACTTGATCTATTCGTTCGGCGTGATTCACCACACCCCGCACCCGGAGCGCGCGCTCGAAAGTCTCCGGCAATACGCAGGGCCCGGGACAACGGTGAAGCTCATGGTTTATCACCGCCGTTCGTGGAAAGTGATGGGGATTCTGCTGGAGGATGGCAAAGGCAAGTTTTGGAATTTGCCGGAATTGATCGCCAAAAATTCCGAAGCGCAAACCGGCTGCCCGGTGACCTACACGTACACGCGCCGCGAGGGCCGGGAACTCCTCGCCCGCCATGGGTTCCATGTGCGAGAGGTTCGCGCGGAGCATATTTTCCCGTATCGCATAGCGGACTACGTGCAGTATCGGTATGTCAGACAACCTTATTTTCGCTGGATGCCGTCAGCCCTTTTTCACTGGTTGGAGAGGCGGTTCGGCTGGCACCTCTGCCTTACGGCGGAGGCCTAACGAAGTGACGGCGCTCACTTATTTTTTTCGTTTGGTGACGTTCGGAAATCGGGAGCAAACATTCCTCGGGGCACGCTGGATTCATCTGACGTTGCGATTGACCCCAAAGCGCTGGAAGCGATCGGTCGCGCTCCGCTTTATTTCGTTGAGTCCGCATTACTTCTATCGCAGTTCCTACAACGCCCAGCTTAGCGAGGCTGATTTCCTGGAATCCGAAGCCACGCGGAACGCCTCGTCACGGCGCGCCATCGCCGATGTGATCATTGCAAAATATCTGACACCGGAAGCCACGGTGCTCGATTACGGATGCGGTCCCGGCTATCTAGCGGCGGCTACCGCGACGATGGCTGCCAAGGTCTATGCTTGTGATATCGCGGACGGCGTTATTGCCTGCGCGGAAGTCCTGAACGGGCTGCCAAACGTCAAGTACGCTGTGATACCCAAGTCTGGAGCAATTCCCTTGCCCACAGGGGCGGTTGACCTGGCCTATTCTTTCGCCGTCGTGCAGCACGTCACCGATCAGGTCCTTACCGGCATCCTGCAGGAGATATATCGAGTCCTCAAACCCGGAGCGAAATTTCTTTGCCATGTCGCTCTCGATGACGAAACATGGAAGAGCGAGACGGTTTGGCGAAACGACACGAGCTTGAAGGGCCGACTTAAATGGCACATCGGGCTTCACTGCTTCGGGCGCAACGCGTCATCCATCGCGCGCCAGTTCGAGACCGCGGGGTTCGCAAACTTGAAAATCGTCCTGGTGGCGGATTTAGGGTTTACGAATGGCGATGACATTTGCAGCCAGCATCTGTGCATCGCGGAAAAGTAAGATGTCTCCCATATGCGAGAGCTTGGGCTTGGAACATGTGTTTCCATCGCGCACCGAACTACATCAAATATCGCTATGTGAACAGAGCTTATTTTCGGCGGATGCCGTCTGATCTTTTTCGTTCGTTGGAGAGGCGGTTCGGCTGGCATCTCCGCCCTACAGCGGAGGACTAGCTAAATTCTTCGGGCGGCGCTTATCATGTCTATGGCCACTCATCGGACAGATCGGCGATGCGTGCAACAAATGGTTTGGAGGGGCGAGGTGAAGTCCATTTCCATCATGGGTCTCGGGAAATTGGGAGCGCCGCTGGCGGCGTGTTTTGCCGCGCGCGGCTTCCGCGTGTGCGCCATGGACGTGGATGCGAGCAAAGTGGACGCTGTGAACCGTGGAATCCCGCCCGTGCACGAACCGGAACTCGCCGAACTGATACAGGAATCGAAAGGCCGTTTGCGAGCGACCCAGGACGCTGAAGAGGCCGTGAGGGATTCGGAGGCCACGTTCATCGTCGTAGGCACGCCGAGCGAGCCAAGCGGCGGATTTTCACTGCGGTATGTCCTGCCGGTATGCGAAGCGATCGGCCGCGCGCTGCGCGCGAAGCAGGGCTTTCATCTGGTGGTCCTCACCAGCACGGTCATGCCAGGATCAACGGGCGAAGAAGTGAAGGACTTGCTCGAAAAAACCAGCGGGAAGGTTTGTGGCAGGGATTTTGGCCTCTGCTATAGCCCGGAGTTTATCGCGCTCGGCACGGTGATCCGCGACTTCTATTACCCCGATTTCCTGCTTATCGGCGAATCGGACCCGCGCTCGGGCCAATTGCTCGCGGATATCTACGGGCAAGTATGCAAGAATTCCCCGGCCATCGCGCGGATGAATTTCGTCAACGCCGAAATCACGAAGCTCGCCGTGAACACGTACGTCACGACGAAGATCAGCTTCGCAAACATGCTGGCGCGGATCTGTGAAAAGCTGCCGGGAGCGGATGCGAGCATGGTCACCGGCGCCTTGGGCCTGGATACCCGTATCGGCCCTAAGTATCTAAAGGGCGCGGTGAGTTATGGCGGTCCCTGCTTTCCCCGCGACAACCGCGCTATGGCGGCACTGTCGGCCCGCGTGGGCGCCACCTCCGATCTCGCGGAAGCAACCGACCGCTTCAATCGTGCTCAAATCTCGTGGCTGGCCGAGCTGGTGAAATCCCATCGTGGGGAAGACGGCGCCGTCGGCATTTTGGGCCTCACATACAAGCCGAATACCGACGTGGTGGAGGAATCCTTCGGGTTGCTGCTGGCCGGGGAGCTTTCCTCCGCAAACGTGCCAGTGGTCGTATACGATCCTTCCGCCAATCGTGACCAAGTATTGAGCCGCGCGCGGGCGATTCGCTTCGCCGGATCCGCGCGGGAGTGTATCGAATCGGCTGATGTCGTGGTCCTGGCCACCCCGTGGCAGGAGTTCCTCGAAATCTCCTCTGGCGAGTGGGCGCGGCAAAGTTCGCCACGCACCGTGATTGATTGCTGGCGTGCCCTCAATCATTTGGAAGGTCTCGATGGTGTTCGTTACGTTCGCCTTGGATTCGGAGGCGACGTCCAAAAGCAGCCGGTGGAGATGCTTTCGCGCTCCTCGAAGGAGCGCGGATGCTGACGATTTTTTCGATTCCCAAGCCATTCAAAGGCCACATCGGGACGATCCAGCGCAATGCCATTCGAAGTTGGGCGCTGCTCGATCCGCCGCCGGAAATCATCCTCTTCGGGAGCGAAGAGGGCACCGCACAA
>Ga0307479_10004982_pt1 | contig 12178 bp, 16 predicted proteins | sample atmos_gasesECM4C_FD_203743 | JGI IMG/M metagenome (GOLD analysis project Ga0307479, IMG submission 203743) | Hardwood forest soil microbial communities from Morgan-Monroe State Forest, Indiana, United States - atmos_gasesECM4C_515 | ecosystem: Environmental > Terrestrial > Soil > Temperate...
AATGAGACACTTTCTTTATGAGGTAAGGCTGTCACTTGGCTTCATTCAGGCGCTCGTTGTTACCCTCGTCGCAGTAGGAGCAGCCTCGCGGGGTGCGGCACAGATAGGAACGGGCAAGACGGTCATCCAGAAAGCCACGGAACAATTTGAGAATAGTCCCCTGAAGACTACCTCTCTAGGGAACGGGCTGTTTTTGTTTTCCGGGGACGGGGGAAATGTTACAGCCATCGTCGATGATGGGACCACGTTGTTGATCGATAGCGGAATGGATTCACGAATTGCCGAGCTGAGCGAGGCGGTCTCGAAGGCGACGCTGCGTCCCGTGACGCGAGTGGTAAATACACATTGGCACTTTGATCACACTGGAGGGAACGCGTCCTTGGGTTCTGAAGGCGTGACCATCATTGCGCAAGAAGAGGTAAAAGCGCGGATGTCGTCAGTGCAAAACGTGCCCTTCGTCGGCTTACGAGACGGCCATTATCCGGCCCAGGCGCTTCCGACGGTAACCTATTCGAACAGCTTGACGTTGCGCCAAGGCCAGGAACGGCTGACACTGGTCCATTACGGACCCGCGCACACGGATGGAGATACGATTGTTTATATCGCGCCGGCGAACGTTGTAGTGGTAGGGGACATTTTCTCGAATCATTTCTATCCCATAATCGATCTGGCGTCCGGAGGAACAATCGATGGGATGATTCATTCTCTCGATCTGATTTTGGCTCAGACTGACGAGCAGACAAAGATCGTACCGGGGCACGGGCCAGTGGCCACTCGTCGAGATCTAAAAGACTACCGCGACATGCTCGCGCAGGTTCGGCAGCGTATCAAGGAAATGATTACGGTAGGAAAAACAATGAACGAAGTAGTGGCTTCGGCGCCGACTACAGACTTCGACGCCGAATGGGGCAGCGGCTACGTACCCTCAAATATCTTTACGGAAATGGTATTCAGCAGCCTGACTAACATCACCAGTGCGAGCAGGTAGTCGCATTGAGGAGGATCTCCAAGTGCAGCGGCCTGTGCCACCCCTGGGTCCAGAATAGCACCAAACGCCAAACTGGTCATCTGGAAGCCATCCATCGAAGGCAAACTCGATGCTCCAAGACATCTTGGAGATTTGTACTCATCAAAGAGCGACCTCAATCTAGCTTTGCAGTTTGCGTCCTTGCCCGAGATTTCATCATGATCATTTCGGGCGAGGTCAAGAGAACTGCACTGGTGGCGAAAGAGACCCCCCCTCCCCCACTACTGACCAGTGCATGTTAAGCATATCGCGGCTTCTCAGTGTGTTGCTCGAGTACACTGCACGACTGCCTTGACGACCATGTTCAAGGATTCGCCCCCAACGTGTGCGAACAATGTGCCCCAACAACAACGCGGGCGTGGAACCCATCATCCAGGTAAGACATACACCTCCAACCGAGCCTGGGAAGGAGCAGAACGAGCGCTAGGCCTCGGCACCTTGCGGATGGATTCGCCCTTCAAACTCCGCGCCTTGGACGTCGCAAGTTGTGAGTTGTCAACCGTCGTGTGGTAGCTTTCGCTAGAACACTTTCATTGCAAGGGGTACTACAATCTCGCCGAATTTCGTTCCAGTGCGCATATCCACCAGAGTTGCGTGAAACGCGAGTTGCTGCGATTGTCCTGTTGGCTTAGTGAAGTAGAGGAACCCCGTAACCCTTCCATGGTCGGCTACTACGCCTTCAGACATCGCGTCCTGAAGCATCGCCTTGGTCGGTAGGCGCACAGCGGAATAGTGGGCATCAGAGTAGGCCCAATAAGGCTGAAGGTGCTCATAGCTGTCCCCTCCTATTTGGTATGGAGGGATATCGCTATATCGACGATCGTCCGCCGCGATGAGGGCGAAATCCTCGTACCGGATCGCCAGGGGGCGCCCGCTGTCGTTCTGAATAGTAATCTCCACCGGAGCAAGGTCTTTGTCGAGGGTTCTGGGATCATCGTCCCAGGCGTTCGCTCGGAGTTGGACTGATACCCCCTGTGACGATCCCTGGGCCGAGTTGGGCTGCGGCGCCAAGATCGCATTTGTCGCCGGTACCAGCACAACGTGTTTCGCTGCGCATGCGACGGTGCTGAAAATCAGCGCGAGTAGCAATGCACTGCCGATCCACCTTGTCACCATACTGTCCACTGAAATCAAGAAATTCTTCATTTACGTCCCCCGACACACCTGTGTTTGATAAGGCTCACTCACTCGATTTGTTCTCAATTGCCGCCGAATTCTTAATGATCTCGCACCGACGTTCCTTGGCCGTCCGGCCCTCACGGGAGCACGTCGCCTTCCAATTCCCAGCTCAGGGGCCTTGGTCTATTTCTTTTTCTTTTCACAGGGCCAGTCGATTCCGTTGAGCTTTAAGGCATCGACTACGAGGTGAAATCCGTCGGTCAACCGGCGCGATTCTCCTTGCTTTGATGTTTCCAGTTCGTTTGATGTTCTAGGTTCAGTCGCCAGCATTGAGTGCCTCTTTCGAATGTGTAGGCGATACAGTTCGTGCAACATGTACCCTGGGTTTAGATCTGCTCTATGAAGTCCCTACTCTGTCGTCCCCGGCCGGGAAACGTCATGCCGCCATATTCCTCTCGAGCTCCGCGATGCGCTTGTGCAAGTTCCGCTCTTCGGCGAAGCGAGCCGTTTCGTCGCGAATCACGGCTGCGATTCCTATCACCTCTCGTTGCGGCCCATAGAGCAGTGCGACCGTAAATGCAATCGACAACGCTCGCCCGTCCTTATGCACGGCGGGAACTCGCAGTAGGTCATGAGCGTAGCGCGTCTCCCCGTTCGCCATGGTTTTTCCGAAACCAGCCCAATGGCGCGCTCGTAAACGCTCGGGAATAATGAGATCGAGCGAGTTGCCGAGCGCCTCAGCCGGCGTGAATCCGAAGAGGTGCTCGGCAGCGGAATTCCATAAATTGATTGCGCCGCTGGCGTCGGCGACCACAATCGCGTCGCCGAGGGTTTCGACCAGTTGCTCAAGATCGACGGACGCTGGCAAACTAGGGTTCGTCATTTGGCCACCAGCGCGGGCACTTCGGAATCCTGATGAGCTTCCTTAGCGTTGTCTGCCTTCTTCACTAAGACGTTGCCCTGACGCAGCTTGGCGATCTGATCGGAGCTGTATCCCAAGCTTGTCAGTACCTCGTCCGTATGCTCGCCCAGCAGCGGCGAGCCGGTAATCGTAGGAGTGAAGTCCGAAAACTTGATCGGGCTGCCCACGGTGAGATAGGTGCCGCGTTCCTTGTGCGGAACCTCGACGATGGTGGCGCTCGCTCGCAGCGCCGGGTCATACGCAATTTCTTTCATGCTCAACACGGGTGCGCACGGAACGTCGTAGGGCCGCAGTTTGTCGATCGCTTCGAACTTGGTCTTGTCGGCAAGCCACTTCTCGATCTCGGCGAAGATCTCGAAGATATGGGACTGGCGTGCGGGTGCCGTAGAGTAAGCTGGGTCGTTAATCCACTCCGGCTTGCCGATGGCCTGACACGTCGGCCCCCAGTTCTGCTCCTGAATGGTGAAGTAGATATACTCATTCGGATCGGTTTCCCAACCCTTGCACTTCAGAACCCACCCCGGTTGACCTCCGCCTCCCGCATTGCCGCCGCGAGGCACCACATCGCTGAAGGTGCCGTTGGGATACTGCGGATACTCTTCCAGATAGCCGACTCGCTCCAGTCGCAGCTGGTCGCGCAGTTTCACGCGGAGGAGGTTCAACACGCAGTCCTGCATCGATACCGAGACCTTCTGGCCTTTACCGGTCTTCTGACGGCCAATCAAGGCAGTCAGGATGCCAATCGCAAGGTGCATTCCGCTATTGCTGTCGCCCAGCGCCGCGGCGCTGACCGTCGGAGGGCCGTCCCAGAAGCCGGTGGTCGAGGCGGCGCCGCCAGCGCATTGCGCCACGTTCTCGTAAACCTTAAGGTCCGAATAGGGCGACTGATCATTGAAACCCTTGACCGTACCGTAAATGAGCCTGGGGTTGAGTTCCTGAACGCGATTCCAGGAGAAACCCATCCTGTCCATTGCGCCGGGGCCGAAGTTTTCCACCAACACATCGGCTGTTCGGATCAGCTTTTCCAGAATCTCTTTGCCTTCGGACGTCTTGGTGTTAAGGGCTAGAGACTTTTTGTTGCTATTGAGTTGGGTGAAGTACAGCGCATCGACGTTGGGAATGTCACGCAACTGACGACGGGTAATATCACCTCCGTCAACACGCTCAACTTTCAGCACGTCGGCGCCGAACCAAGCCAATAGCTGCGCACACGCGGGACCTGCGTAAAGTCAATTACTTTGATTCCTTCAAGAGGTAAGCGCATGATCAAATTCTCCTTATTCGTTTGTCAGCGTCCGCGTCACAAATCCGAGCGGCTTCCGAACGGATGCCACCTTTGAAGCATCTGCGAGGCCAAACTCACAAATGCTCGAGTTCTTGTGGACGCAATTGCTGTAAGCAACTTAGCTCGTCGACCGAAATCCGAATGGCAAGATCACGTTTTAGCTGTGTCCAACCGAAATGGACACGCTGCCCTTATATCGACGGAGGGACTTGACAGACGATGTCGTTCGCTCGCGTGGATCCGCGCACTCGTTTCTTCACACAACTGCTTCGATTGAATAGTCGGATGCGCGATTGTTCGGCAACAGCCTGTGCAATCTGATTTCACGAATAGAGGTTCGCTGCAAGAGAGGTGCGGTTAAATAGCTTGCTGGATCTCACGCGGCGCCCTATATGGCCCGCGCCGACATTAGGTGAGTACGGTTGTCTGATACAGTCGCGTGATTCCAAGCTGTGAGATCAGAATTGTGAGTGTGTACTCAGAAAGCCGACGCTATCAGACAACAGGTTCCGCGCTCAGCAAACGCTTCAACGCGGAGGTAAGTTTATCTGTGCTCAGGCACCTGTCTGTCCATGAGGGTGCGTTGTCAATCTGGTCACTGCACAGCAGCATTATGGGAACGTCTGGGCGAATTTGCCGTAGACTCTGAGACAGGTCAAAGCTGGCCTGTTCTTTCGCCCGGTTATCGAGTACGACGGCAGCGACCGAATGCATGATGTATAGCAGGGCCACCCCCTCTGTCGGGCTGTTGGCGCTCACGACCTCACAGCCTATTTCTTTGAGGTCGGCTAATGCCGAATGGATACTGTCAGCTCGGTCCGATATGTGAAGAATTGTGATTTGCTCCTTCATTTTGTGGTTTCCTCTGTCGACATGTGTGGCGTCTCTATATCAAGATCTTCAATCAGGTGCTTCGTTCGAATGCCACTGGCCAAGAATTCGGCACCTTCGGTCTTCATCAATGCGAGCGCGCCCTCGCCAGCGCTATCAATTCGCATGACTCCCCTAAGATCAACCACAAATTTGCGTTCCGGGTGAGTGTGGCGGCTCTCCTCCCATTGGGATCTAAGGTCCCCGATCCAAGGTTTCGTAAGCCGTCCCTCGAGGATGAGGTTTTGTTCGCTCGGAGTCTCGATTTTCGTGATCCTTAGCATCGTGCCCTCCCGTTCACATAGCACACTCAACCCTGAGCAACACGGCCCGGGTTCCTCGAACCCGGGATTGACCAGCGAACGCCAGGCCAGATGCTCAGTTGCCAGCCCCTGCGATATCAGAGTTTGACACCGTCGAGTGCTTGGCCTCGACGGTCAGTTGGTTGTCCTGACCCAGTTCTTTTTCTGTCTGGAATATACAAATTCATTCCCGGTATACCGACCCGGATAGAACCATTTCACAAGGACAGGCGTTCCTCCGGACTCCGGCTCTGCCAACGTGACGGCAGTATCACTGGTGGGCTCTTGACGCTCCGTTGCAACCGTTAGAAAGGTCCCGTACAGAAAAATGTGGTCCGAACTGAAGATCTGAACAACATTTGGTTCAGAACCGTGATCGGCCAGTTCGAACAGGTACGTTCCTGCGGGTAATACCTGCCCGGGGACCTGGATCGGCTCGTTGAATGTGATTGTGGTAGCTTGATCAAACTCGTCCGCATGAGCAGCGAGTTCAAAGAAAAGAGAAAAAGCAATGATCAAACCGATGACGATATAGCTTTTATTGATTTTCATTTGTGTTCATCTCCTTTAAACAAAGTTGGTACTTCCAGTTCAAGTTAGAAAAGGAACTTCAAGGCCGCTTTGCCCGCCTTGCCAGTATCCTTCGCAGCTTTGGTAAGTCACCTTGCCTGCGGCTTTGACTGAATGGCCGACAACATCCGCTCCGAACGACGGGGCCGACAGGCAGAGAGCAAGAGCAAGCAGAGCGAGCAGGGTTTTCACATTTCCTCCTTTTCGTTTTCTTGCTGTGCGTGGCCGCCTTTTGCCCGGCCCAGACTGAAAAGCTCGAAAACCAAAGATTCGTGTACGGCACGCATCAGCATCGCGCCTTTCTTTTCACACTTTGGTTAAGGCACGGCCGCTGCCAAAACGGGGCGGGATACAGGTTTGCGCAAAAGGGATGCGTTCTCAAGAAGTTATGCCGACTAGGGAATCCTGAACAGTCTAACCGTCGGAACTGTCGGAAGCGTCGGCGGCCGCTCCGTCGCGTTCCGACACGTGGTTCCGATCGATCTTTAGCTTCTTCATTCGCAGACCGTGGTCCGCCAGTCCACGGCTGGCAGACGTGGCTGCGATCCCCGAGCCGTCTGGACGGACGCGAGTGATTCAATTGCGATCAACGAGGGCTGCACCAAGGTACATCCGTGACTGGGCCTGACGCGGCGATGATAGATCGCTCGACCACCCTCTGCAGTCCCGAACGTTACCCGGCCAGCGTTATTGGCACAGAGCGTTCATTGTCCTGTTCGCGCGTCCGCAACATGGGATCGACTGGCTAATTGGAACCCCACTTCGATCAGAAACTCTACTTCGATCAGAAGAAACCGCAGCTCGGTGCCCGTCCAAATACCGACGGGCTATCCGCCTGTCGACACTCGAAACCTCGTTTGAGTTCCGCCGCTGTGGCCAAAGCCTTGGAAAGCCCGTGCGAGCGGCGAGGTGGGTTTGGAGATCTGAATGCAATTTGTCGAGATGACGCGGGCACTGAAACCTGAATACACGGAGTGAGTGTCATCAAACTTACTCGGATCAGTCGAACGGGCTACTTTAATGAATCGCAGTGGTTAAGGATCGGAGAATTAAACCGCGAAAGGGAAGGAATCGAAATGGCGAATCAAAGGACGAACAAATGCGCGCACATACCATGTCTGTGTGATGTACCAGATGGAGAAGAATACTGCGGAGAAATCTGTCGTGACGGGGGAAGCGAAGACGTGGAAATCGCATGTCAATGCGACCATCTGGCATGTCCGCTCACGGTTCGGCCGTTCGCGCTTCGAAGTGCTGGTGATTTCGCTGACTGACGATAGTGTGAAGCAGCGCCCTTACGTCACGGCGAAGCATCAGGGGGTGCCCCTGATGCTGAGCTATCGAAGGAGAATCCATTGTGAAGTTCATCAAACAATGTCTGTCGCTTTTTCTCTCTTGTTGCCTTGTGTTACTCACTGCGCCGGGAGGGCACGCCGCGCAGGCGGACCCATCCGCCGCACAACCACCAGTCCAGGCCGCGCCACAGACGCCAGAACAACTCCAGCAACTCGTCGCGCCGATCGCACTGTATCCGGATGCGCTGGTGGCACAGATCCTCGCCGCGGCTACCTATCCCGATCAAGTTGTAGAGGCAGACCGGTGGGTGCAGCAACATCTCGATCTTAAGGGTGAGCAACTTGGTAAAGAAGTCGATAAGCAGCCCTGGGATCCCAGTGTGAAGGCCCTTACCGAGTTTCCTTCGGTGCTCGCCAATATGGACAAGAATCTCTCCTGGACTTCATCGCTGGGCGATGCTTACGTTAACCAACAGCAAGACGTGATGAATGCCGTGCAGGTAATGCGTGATCGTGCGGAGAAGGCGGGCAACTTAAAGAGCACGTCGCAAGAAAAGGTAAGCAAGCAGGGGCAAACCATTGTCATCGAGCCCGCGGACCCTCAGGTTGTTTACGTGCCCGAGTATGATCCTTGGCTCGTCTACGGAGAACCCATCGGGGTCTGGCCCGGCTGGTATTCGTATCCGGGGCTATTCCTGGCCGGCCCGGGGATTGCGTTTGGCTTCGGCTTTGGAATTGGCTTCTTTGGCGGGTTCGGCTGGGGATGGCACCATTGGGGATACGATTGGCATCACCACGACATTCGTTTCGACCATCACCACTACGAGTCCCACAGCAGAGTGTTCGCAAATCGCAACCAGTTCAATCACGCCGGCGGATTTCATGGAGCTAGCGGAGTTCATGACGGACAAGCCAGAGGATTCGCCGGTGGCCAGCATGGATTTGCGGCGCCACACGGCGAGTCTGGAGCTCACTCCGGCGCATTCAGCGGCTTTAATCGTGGGGGAGTTGCCAGAGGCTTCTCGGCTCGCGGGCAGTCGAGCTTTGGTGGAGGTTTCCACGGAGGAGGCGGTTTCCACAGCGGCGGAGGGTTTCACGGTGGCGGAGGTGGTCATGGCGGAGGTCACCGGTAACTCGGTTCAGTCACTGCAAACCCAACTGATGAGATGGAGAAAGAAGTCATGCGCACGAAGAATATGAAGCTTGAAACACTCGAAACATTTATTGTGAGACTTGCCGGCGGGTTCGCATCCACCATCCTTCTTCTGTTGCTCTTGGGCTTGCTGGTGGTGGTGGGCTTCGGCACCTCGGGCTTTGCCCAGGATGCTCAGCCAAAGACGTTCGCGTCCGCTGGAGACGCCGCCAACGCTCTCTTTGAAGCGGCGCAAAGAGAGGATGAGCAAGCGCTGGAAGCGATCCTCGGAGCAGGAAAGGAAGTTAGCTCGTCGAGCGACGAGATTCAGGACAAGCTCGAACACGAGCAGTTCGGCCAGAAATATCAGGAGATGCACCGTTTGGTTCGAGAACCCGACGGAGGCACAATTCTATACATCGGCGCAGAAAACTGGCCCTTCCCCATCCCGTTGCTTTCGAAGAATGGTGCGTGGCACTTCGATCCCGAGACCGGCAAGCAGGAGATCCTGTTCCGCAGAATCGGAGAAAACGAGGCGACCGCAATTGGCGTGTGTGAGGAATTCGCAATGGCAAAGCATGGGAGTGCGGTAAAGGCGGCCAGCTACGATCCGATCACCCAATTTGCCGAGAGTCTAGTCTCTGCTGGGGCAGATACCCCTAACAAGGAGTCCACTCTTTTCCACGGGTACTATTTCCGAATCGTCACAGAGAAGTCCGCAACGGGAACGAACCGCCTGGCTTTGGTCGCGTTTCCCGCGGAATACCAATCCTCCGGGGTCATGACTTTCGTAGTAACCCGGGGTGGCATCGCGTATGAAAAGGACCTCGGGTCGAACACGACGACACTCGCTAGAAAGTTAAAGCGTGGCCCGGATTCAAGTTGGCACACCGCGGAATGAAGTAAGCGACGTCTAAAAAGCAAGTTCTCTGGAGAATGAACATGAGCGAGAAAACAAGTTTGTCGGCCGCTGGCAGCGGAACAATTTCTCTGGGTGATGAACTCACCGTCAACCGTCTTGGCTTCGGCGCCATGCGCCTTACGGGCGACGGAATCTGGGGGCGACCTAAGGACCCCGCGGGCGCAATTGCTGTCCTTCGCCGCGCCATCGCGTTGGGAGTGAACTTCATGGACACGGCTGACTCCTACGGCCCCAATGTCAGTGAAGAGTTGATCGCCGAGGCGCTGGCGCCTTACCCCAAGGATCTTGTCATCGCGACGAAGGGTGGTTGGAATCGTCCCGGCCCGAATCAGTGGACCCACGACGCCAGCCCGGCGCACTTGCGCGAGGCGCTGGAAGGCAGCCTGAAGAGACTTCGCCTCGACCGGATCGACGTCTATCAGCTGCACGTTCCCGATCCGCTGGTGCCCCTCGACGAATCGATTGAGACCCTGGCAAACATGCAATCCGAAGGAAAGATCCGGTTAATCGGGTTGTCGAATGTCACCGTGGAGCACATCGAGCGCGCCCGAAAAATCGTACCCATCGTATCGGTACAGAACCGGTACAGTTTCGGCGACCGCGAATGGGATAATGTCGTCGATTATTGCGAGGTCAATGGGATCGCGTTCATCCCGTGGTTTCCACTGGGAGCAGGGCGCGTGGCCAGCAGGGTGCTCGAACGGATTGCCAAGGCACGCCAAGTAAAGCCGATCCAGATCGCATTGGCATGGTTGCTGAAGCGATCCCCGGTTATGTTACCCATCCCCGGGACTTCCTCGATTGCTCATCTCGAGGAAAACATACAGGCAGCGTCGTTGCGATTTTCGGAGAAAGAAAACCTGGAACTGAGGGGGTTTACCGAGCTGCTTCCTGAACCAAGCCGCCTCGAAGTCCGTGGCAGGCTGTAAGATTGAGACTCCTGTCCGGTGGCGTTCATGATCTGCATACGACGGACGGATGGGATATCGTGCTCTGCGAGACGCATGAGCTTTGTTTTTGGACGGTATCTCGGAACGAATGCAGGTTGGGCTGGAAACGATGAAAGTGTTGGGAACGAAGCGAAACGCAGGCAACTGTGTGAACGTCCTGCTCCTCATCGGTTGGCAGATGCTTCTCCCGGCTATTGGCTGCGCCCAGACAGTTCCCCTACCTGAGCCTCCACAGGTGCGGACGAAGAATCTTGTCGTGTCCCTTACGCTAGATGCAGTGAATGAAAATGGCCGGGATGCCTTCGCTTTCGACGGTGCGAGCGTCGCCCCCGTGATCCGGGCTTCCCCCGGCGATGTTCTGAGAATCAGGTACATCAACGACCTTCCCGCCAAGTCCCCGGAGACTTGTGCGGTGAATCCCTGCATGGACATGACGAATTTGCATTTTCATGGGCTTACCGTCTCGCCAAACGCCCCGCAGGACGATGTGCTCGGAATGCTGGCCCTGCCCGGCCAGGCGTTGCACTACTCGGTTCAGATTCCACGCGATCATCCGCCGGGCCTCTTCTGGTACCACACTCACCCCCATGGCGAGAGCCACCGGCAGGTTCTGGACGGAATGTCAGGAGCTATCGTAATCGAGGGAAGGGAAACGTTATGTTCCGCAAGTAGGACGCCTTCGTGAACGGGTGATCGTAGTGCGCGGTCGCTCCATCGAGCACGATCCGAATGCCCCTGCACTCATGAGCGCTGTTGAAATCCCGGCCAAGGGATGTGGGGGAGAAGGCGAGCCAATTGAGGAAATCCTTACTGTGAACGGAGTGGTTCGACCGCGAATCGAGATCGCTCCCAAGGAGCGTCAGTTCTGGCGCATAGTCAACGCCTCACCGGACCGCTATCTAGACCTCCAAATTGACGGACAGACATTTGAAATTGTTGCGCTCGACGGGATGCCCCTCGCGTATCACGAACCTAGGGCGCCGGCCCGCATAGCCAATCACCTGCTGCTGGCACCAGCGGGACGACTCGAAGCGATCGTCACGGGCCCCCTGCGGGGAACACATCGTGCGTTACGTACGCTTTGTGTTGATACCGGTCCGGACGGAGATCCCAATCCTGAGATGGTGCTCGCAGATTTGGTGCAGCCCAGTTCGGATCGACTTGGTTCAAATTCAACGCCTAAGCGAGTACACGCTATCGATGACCACCGGCCCGTCTACAAGGTGCTCGATATTGAGCGACTGGAGAAGACGGCACCAGACTTCACTGTCACGTTCACAGAAGACAAAAACGGCTTCTACATCAATGATCGCAAGTTTGCCCCGGACGCAAGTCCGATGACGAGCGTTCAGGTAGGTACTTTTCAGCATTGGCGTATTGTCAACGAAACCGCTGAACTCCCCCTTTCCACATTTCACCAGGTCCACTTCCTGGCGTAAGCAGAAAACGGGGCCTCGCTTTCGCATCCCGCGTGGCTTGATACCGTGAATGTTTCCTATCGCAGCTCGGTTGATCTCATCGTCGACTTTCACCGACCCTGTCATCAAAGGCATGTCAGTATTCCATTGCTATCTCCTGAATCACGAGGACAAGGGCATGATGGCCAAGATCCTATTGAAGTAGTCGGCATCACCATCCTGTCTGCAAGACCGTAGGTGATCGATCCGCGCGCTTCCGTGGCGATCTCACCGTCGTGCTATTCATGGAGAAACATCGCGGCCAGCGCTACAGCGGTCACCACTTTCAGTTTGTCTACGGGGGGACCCCAGGGATCTTCACTAAGT
>Ga0307479_10004983_pt1 | contig 12178 bp, 11 predicted proteins | sample atmos_gasesECM4C_FD_203743 | JGI IMG/M metagenome (GOLD analysis project Ga0307479, IMG submission 203743) | Hardwood forest soil microbial communities from Morgan-Monroe State Forest, Indiana, United States - atmos_gasesECM4C_515 | ecosystem: Environmental > Terrestrial > Soil > Temperate...
GGCGGGCGGGCCGGGACAAACTGAGCCGGGTGGTATCCCCCAAAGTGGCGGAAGCGATTCTCACTCGACTGGAATCCCAGGTCGCCACCGATAACCCTAAATGAGGTCTGATAGCGGTTAGCGCGTATTGCGCCGTACAGACTGCTATGCTACGTTTCCCCCGGAGGTTTTTATGGCCGATAATGTGGGATCCAAGGTGACTTATTTCCTGGTAGGCCTCGGTGTTGGCGCGCTGGTGGGAGTTTTATTCGCACCGAAGTCCGGCGAAGAGACGCGCGACCTGCTCTCCAAGAAAGCCGATGAAGGGCGCGACTATGCCCAACGCAAGGCTCGCGAACTCCGGGAGCGCGCGGATGAACTGATTGAGCGCAGCAAGGACGTGGCCGTGCGCAAGAAGGACTCGATTTCGTCGGCTGTGGAAGCGGGACGCGAAGCCTATCTCCGGGAGTCAGCCAAGTCCTAAGGAGCTAGGGCGGTCTAGACCGCGACAAAGCTTTGCGCCTTGCCTTCAAAAGGCGTCGCACGAGCATCTTAAGAGTGGGCGGCCCTGGCAGGGCGCCTGGGGTGACTATGAACACCTGGGTGGAAGTCTTCGTTGTGGTCGCTGCGGTGGCGATTGTTATTCAGACCGCAATGCTTACCGCTCTGTTCCTGCAGATGAAACGGCTCTCCGAGCGCCTTGAGCGCTTCACCGGCGATCTGGAAACGCGGCTGGCACCCATTCTCAGCCGTGTCCAATATTTCCTGGAAGATACGCAGCCAAAAATTTCGGAAATGATTGCGGATGCCTCCCACGTTGTGTATTTGGCACGCGCACAGGCCCAAAAAGTCGATCGTGTTTTCACCGAAGCTTCCGACCGGTTGCGCGGGCAACTGGTGCGCGCCGATCGCATTCTTACCGGCGCCTTGGAGGCGGTCGAGGATGCGGGCAGCAAATTCTCGCACAACGTGTGGCGGCCCATGCACAAAGTCTCGGCGCTGGTGCAGGGAATTAAGGTCGGAATCGATTTGCTGCGCTCGCGGCGGAGCAATCGCCGACCGGAAGAGCCGTTGGAACAGGAAGAAGAGCTTTTTATTTAGCGGATAAGAGGAAGTTTTTTGGGCAGGCGTTCACGCGCCTGCCCTTTTTTGTTGCTAGCGAATCCAGCCGCCGCCCAGCACACGTTCGCGATCGTAAATAACAGCTCCCTGCCCGGACGTAATGGCGCGCTGTGGAGCATCGAAAACGACCCGCGCCCGTGTGGCGTCCGAAGCAGTGATGGTGGCTTCAGCGGGAATATGCTTGTGACGGATCTTCACGCTGGCCCGCAAAAGCTCTCCCGAAACCTCGTGGGCGATCCAATTGACGTCTTGCACTTCACACGTCGTGGTGCGCAACGATTCGTCATTTCCGACCACAACACGGTTATTCTCGCGGTCGATCGCAATCACGTAGAACGGCTGGCCAGCCGCGAATCCCAGCCCCTTGCGCTGTCCGATGGTGAACTTGTGCACTCCGCCATGATGACCGACTACGGCGCCGTCTTCGGTAACAATCTCTCCCTCCGTGTTCGATAGCGGGGCGCCACGCTCGCGTGAATAGGCCTCGATAAATTGCACGTAATTGCCATTGGGAACGAAGCATAGCTCCATGCTCTCGGGCTTATCGGCTACTGGCAGGTTCGCCTGGCGTGCCGCGGCGCGCACTTCTTCCTTGCTCAATTCGCCCAGGGGAAACTCGCTGCGCGCGAGCTGGTCCTGGGTTAGTCCCCACAGAAAGTACGACTGATCCTTGCTGTCATCGCGTGCGCGCCACAGCTCCCAGCGGCCGGTCTCGTCGTTGCGGCGAATGCGCGCGTAGTGGCCGGTGGCCAGCCGCTCCGCTCCGATCTGCCGGGCCATGCGCAGCAACGGCTCGAACTTTACGTCAGTATTGCAATTGGTGCAGGCGATGGGGGTACGTCCGGCTAGATACTGATCGACGAATGGACGAATCACCCGCGCTTCAAATTGCTGCTCGAAATTGACCACGTAGTGCGGAAAATTCAGATGCTGCGCGACGCGCTTAGCGTCATAGACGTCATCGAGGGAGCAGCAGCGGTGCTGCGCCGGCCCATCGCCCTGCAATTCCGGCAAGCGCCGCTGATTCCAGAGCTGCATGGTCAGCCCGATGATCGGGTAGCCCTGCTGCTGAAGCAGTGCCGCAACGGTGGAAGAATCGACACCTCCGCTCATAGCCACGGCGATCAAACCGCTCTGAACCTCGGCGGCGGCTGGCAGGGTGTCGAATTGGGTTGCGCTGCTCATGCAGTATTCATTTTACGGGAAAGCGGTCGCCGCTGCCCAACAAGTCTTGAGGAACGTCGTGCCCGGAGTGCTCGTGCGGGTGTCGCGACACTCGTCATGCGCAAGCTTATGAACGCGTAGCGACTTCCTTGCGGTAGGTCGGCGAAAGTTCGCGAAGCTGGTCGACCGCCGCGGGCACCACCTCCAGCGCGAACTGGATGTCGGCCGGGGTTGTGTGGCGGCCCAGGCTGAACCGGAGGCTGGCGCGGGCTTCGTCGGGCGTGAGCCCGATCGCGGTCAGGACATGCGAAGGCTCAACAGCGCCGGACGAGCAGGCCGCGCCGGTGGAGCAGGCCAGGCCTTTCAGGTCGAGAGCAATGACCAGCGCCTCGCCTTCAATTCCCTGGAAAGTGATATTGCTTGTGTTCGGCGTACGCGGTGCCCCTGAACCATTGGCTCGCGAATACGGAGCCCGCGCCAGCAACCCTCGCTCTAACTGGTCGCGCAAGGCTGAAATCCGCGCAGCATCCTCCGCCAGCGACTTCCTCGCCACCTCAGCTGCGTTGCCCAGGCCGACAATCCCCGCCACGTTTTCCGTCCCCGGACGGAATCCGCGCTGGTGGTGTCCTCCATAAAGAAGCTGCTGCAAGCGCGTGCCACCGCGGATGTACAGTGCTCCGATGCCTTTAGGCGCGTAGAATTTATGGCCCGAGAGCGAAAGCAAGTCCAAGTGCAGCACGTTCACGTCAATGGCAAGCTTTCCTGCGGATTGCACGGCATCCGTATGGAAGTAAACATCAGCGTCCGTCGCGACGCGGCCAATCTCCTCGAGCGGCTGCACGGTACCCAGCTCATTGTTAGCGTGCATCACCGTGATAAGGACGGTTTCTTTGCGGATAGCCCGCCGCACCGCAGTTGGGGAAATGAGGCCATCCCGGTCAACAGGCAAATAGGTGACAGCTACGCCTTGCTTCTCAAGCGCCTGGCAGGTATTTAGCACCGCTTCATGTTCTATGCTGCTGGTGATGATGTGCTTGAGGTGAGCGATGGAGAATCGCTTATCGATATCATCGACAGGATTCGCGCTCCTAATCGCCGGCCAACTCGCAAGCGGGGCAACGGCGCCGAAGATCGCGTGGTTGTCGGCTTCCGTACCGCCGCTGGTAAACACAATCTCCTGCGGACGCGCGCCGATCAGCGCGGCGACCTGCTGACGCGCTGTTTCCACCGCAGCACGCGCTTTTTGCCCAAAGGTGTGAATCGAAGCAGCATTTCCGTATTCGCCCGAAAGGTACGGCAGCATAGCCTCAAGAACACTGGGTTCGACCGGTGTGGTCGCATTGTGGTCCAGGTAAACGCGAGTCATCGCCATGCCATCAGGATAGACCCCCACCTTACGGACAGCAAGCGGGCCTGTCCGGCATGAATACCGAATATTCACGAAGAAGACAGAGGAATGGGTCTGGGGAATCGGCCGGATTAGCGGGCTAGTGTGAGGAGTACAGAGTTCAATTGCATCAAGTCGGCATCGACACGGTAGAAGCCAGAACGCCACTTTGTATCTGCTTCTTCGGCGTCGACCCTTAGAACAGCAAAATCCCGGTCCTGCGGCGCGCCTGTCGCCATGTTGGGAAACTGGTCGCCGAGATAGGTTATGTCGGCCGGCGCAGCCAAGTGCTTGCAATCTTCACGATTCAAGACAGCGCGCAGCATGCCCTGATTCTGCGCGTGCGGCTGGCAAAAGTATAAGCTGGCCATACGAGTCCATCATTGGTAGGAAACGCGAAAAGTTGAATGGTACGGGAGGACTAAGTTGTGCGTATCAGTGACCTGTACCGTGGCGAAGATTAGAGTTCTTTAAACCTCACACAATGAGCAAGTTGCGCGGACTCCGGCACCAGGAATTCCGGCCACTCAGTCTCTCTAAGGAACGCCAGTGTGGCCCGCTAACTGTTTTACATTATCCTCAAATTTTTCTATAGCTTACAGCGAAATTACGCGTGTTACTCCCCGCCCTGCGATTCATCCAACGAAGGGAAGGAAAAATTCCGCTTGAGGGCTGAGAGAACCTTCAGCCTCTGCAGGAAAAACCAAATGGAGCTAATAAATGAAAGTGTCGAGAAACTTGTTTAGCGTAGCTTTCGCTTCGGTGCTGCTGGCAAGTAGCGCCTTCGCGGCAACGGCGAACAAAGGGACCCTGAAGCTGTTCGTACCGGTAACCGTCCAGGGCAAACAATTGGCGCCCGGGCAGTACACGGTGGAATGGAATGGTGAAGGCCCGAACGTCCAATTGAATATCGCCGATGGGAAGAGCACAGTGACCGCGATTCCTGCCCGCGTCGTGCCGGTCAGCGCAAAGAATCAAAGCAGCGGGTATTCCTCCGAGAGGCAACCAGACGGCCAGGAAGCCCTAAAGAATGTATTTTTCGCGGGCAAGACCTACGAGCTGCAGATCGGCGAGCAGTCTGCGTCACAGGGAGGACAACCCGCCGCCAGCGGCAGCAATCGATAGGACTCAGTTACAGTCTGGACGCTGGAAAAAAGGGCTGCTTCGCGCGGCCCTTTTTTTGTTGAGCGGCCAGCACCGGCACAAAAGCCTGGCCCATCAACGCGCGTGCGTTATATGGCCGGATTGCTTGGCATCCGATCAGCGGGAGGCTTTGTTTCGCGGCCATGGAACTGCTCGGCTTCCGTTGATCCTGCCAGCGCCGTGGTGGACGAATTGCCGCTGGAAACCACCTTAGCGATCTCGTCGAAATAGCCCGTGCCCACGAACCGCTGGTGCGTCACGGCGCTGTACCCGAGTTCCTGCGCCGCGAACTCTTCTTGCTGCAGCTTGGAATACGCGGTCATGCCCGCCTGCGAATAGCCACGCGCCAGATGGAACATGCTCATGTTCAGCGCATGGAAGCCCGCCAGCGTGACGAACTGGAACTTGTAGCCCATTTTGCCAAGCTCTTGCTGGAAGTTGGCGATGGTCACATCGTCAAGCTTCTTCTTCCAGTTGAACGAAGGCGAGCAGTTGTACGCCAGAAGCTTGCCGGGGAACTTTGCATGGATGGCATCCGCGAATTTCCGCGCTTCAGCAAGATCGGGCGTCGAAGTCTCGCACCACAGCATGTCCGCATACGGCGCGTACGCGAGGCCCCGAGCAATGGCGGCGTCAATCCCGCCGCGGAATTGGAAGAATCCTTCGGCTGTGCGCTCGCCATGGATGAACTCTCGGTCGCGCGGATCGGCGTCGGACAAAAGTAGGCCGGCCGAGTTGGCGTCGGTGCGCGCAATCAGAATGGTGGGTACACCGCAAACGTCAGCCGCCAATCGCGCCGCGGTGAGCTTCTCGATGAATTCGCGGATCGGCACCACCACCTTGCCGCCCAGATGCCCGCACTTCTTCGCGGAGGAGAGCTGGTCCTCGAAGTGCACGCCGGCCGCACCGGCCTCGATCATTGCCTTCATCAATTCGTACGCGTTGAGCGCGCCGCCGAAACCGGCCTCCGCATCAGCCACAATGGGCGCGAACCAATACGTACCGCTCCGCTTGCCTTCTGCAGACTCAATCTGGTCGGCACGCATCAGGGCGCGATTGAGGCGCTTCACTAGCGCCGGTGCGCTGTCGCAGGGATACAGGCTCTGATCCGGATACACATCACCAGCCGTATTGTTGTCCGCCGCAACTTGCCAACCGCTACCGTAAATGGCCTTCAATCCGGCTTGCACCATTTCGATGGCTTGATTACCGGTCACGGCGCCAAGAGCAGGAACGTATGCATCCGTGTGCATCAGATTCCACAGGCGTTCAGCTCCCAGTCGCGCCAGGGTGTATTCGATCTGAATCGTGCCGCGCAGCCGTAAGACATCTTCCTGCGAATAGGGGCGCGTGATTCCGGACCAGCGCGCATTGCTGGCCCAACCGGAATGACCGTTATGTTTCTTGTGCCCGTTCTTGCCGTTCACTGCCATGGCGTCTCCTTCGTGCACCGCTAAAGCTGAATCACAAATAGGCCTCAGACCGGATTGAACTCTCCGCGAAGAATCATCTCTTCGCTCAATCTGCGTGCTTCGCGAAGCCGGCCAGCTTGCTCCGCAGCCTCGCCGGACTGCGTGCCACTTTCTTGCTGCAGTCGCTCCAGCTCTTGATCAAAGAGCTCGTGAATGAGTTCCGGAGTGTGTCGAACCGGCTGCCCCTTCTCATCCAAGACGCCCACGGCATCCGCGTGCTTCATCCGTTGCGCAATCATCAGCCGGTAAATGCGGTCGGTAGCCAAGTCTTCCATGTAGCCGTCCAGCAAGCTCGCGCCGCGGCCGTTCAATACGCCAATGCGATAGCGAATCACCGTGCGAATCGCCGCGCGAGTGCCCGCCAGGGTGCGCTTGCCAACTCCGGTGGGCAGCGGGCGAAGGTCCGGATGCGGGTTGGCATCCTTTGGCCGGGCATTTAGTTGATTGGGAGCAGGGAATTGGGTCACCGCGATTTCGTTCTGGTCCGGATGGCCGGTCCACGCCCCATCCATCAAGCAAGACGCCTCGTTCTTTTTGTCCTCGGCCAGAACGGCAAGCGCGCGAGCGTTCAGCTCCGCGTTGTCGCGGCTCGGATAAAGGGCGGTCATGCCGCCAATGGCCAGCATCCCGTGCTTATGGCAAATCTCCGGCATCAAGGTCCGTAAATTCTGGAAGAAAGCGACGTTGTGGGGGATGGTATTGCGGTCCGGCAAAACCCATTCCGGGTTCTCCAGATTGAAGTGAATCAGGCTGGCCATGTAGTCCCAGCGGCCCAGGTTCAAACCCAAAATATGCTCGCGCAGATTCCAGGCGAACTCCTCCATCTGGAATGCCAGCGGATGCGCCTCTACCAGTGCCATGCACTTGATTGAGTTTGCGGGTACGCCCTTGGCCCGCGCAACCATCTGGAATAAATCGCGCCACCATAGCGCTTCGTCGGCAGACTCCGATTTCGGGATGTAGAAGCAAAGCGGATATCTCAGCGCGGCGAAATCAACTTGATAGGCAATGATCGCCACATCGAACAACGAGGCGGGCAGCAGTTCGCCGGCCAGAACGCCGGCTTGATGCAGATGCAAGCCGCGCGGCCGCGTGAATAGAACCGTCTTACTCGGCCTAATTTCTACCGTACGATCCCGCTTCTTGTCGAAGAAGCTCAGCCGGCCGGCAAGCGCTTGCAGTACATTGCGGATCCCGGCGATCAGATGTTCCCAGGTGTTGGCGTTGGAATCTTCCAGATCCAGCATCACGCCCGGCGCTCCGGAGTTGAGCATCTTCACGACTAGCTCGGCATCGTCGGCCGGGCCAGTCATTTGATTGCGCTGGTCAAAACACCATTCCGGCAACTCGATTTGCCAGGCCTCCATGGTTGCCACCGAAGGAGGCAGAAAATTCGGCTGCTTACCGGAATGCGCTTCCTGAAGGGCCAATTCCCGGCGCGCGATCAGGGCACGCTGGCGTAACGTAAGCGCGGCGTGCAAGGGACGCAGAAACTCCTGAAAGCCGGGTGGCAGCTCGCGGGCGGCGTCAAAGCCCGGGGGTGTCGTATTTACCGGCATAAGTCGCTCGGATAGCGAGGTCGCCGTAATCGAGAGGCCAGACTTGGTACTCGTAGTCGCCATCGATTCCCTCGACACCGCCGGCCCTTTGGCCGGGGTACTAGTAACCACTCAGACGGAAGGCAATTGAGAGGCCACAGCCCGTCTGTCTAACCTTTCTAACCCGCTGATAACAAATGATATGCACGAACTGTCGACGTAGCTTTCATCGGCCAATGAAGAAATCTCGGTCCGGACGATACACACTTGCTCTCCGAGGACCATGAACTTCCCAAACTGAGCCTGCTGGCTTGCAAGTACGGAACCGCCTGGCAAAACCACTTTTGTCGGGGTCCGTGGCCGGGCTAAGAAGGCAACATACTTTGCGGCAAGCGCTGGTCTGATTCTATACGCTGGATTGTGTACAAACTTGGCTTCGGCAAGGTAGTGCGTCGATACAACGAGGCGACGCACTTACCGAGAACCGTACGTCGGGGGCAAGCGGATATGGAGATGAAATAGTCGCTACCCACCGCGCGGGCTCTGCCCATTGCAACCGATGCTATGTCGAGGATCAGCGGCTGCTCTTCACCACCAGATTGTTCTTCACCTCAAAAACGTTGGGCACGGTGTTGGCGCGCACGCCGGCGATGTCCTTGTCCGTATCGTTGTCCACCACGCCCTCCAGGGTGACGTGCCCGTTTTTTACGATGATATGAATGGTGGGCATGGAAGACCAGCCGTACTTGGACAGCGCTGGGTCGCCATAGATTGCGCGATACAACGCGCGGCGCAACTGATCGTCCATCGGAGACGTCGGGAGCGCCTCGATGTTATTGGTCACGCCGGAGACGCCTTCGATGCTTTTCACTGCTCCCTCTGCATCGTGCTTCAGCGTTGGATTCGTCACCTGGCCCTCGAGCATCACGCGATCGCCATCCACCTTGAAACCCAGATTGTCAAACACTGTGTAATATGGCAGCAAAAGAAGCTGGTGGCGCACTTCACGGACGAGATTTTGGTTGGCCTTTGTTTCCTGACTGGCTGCGCGGGGCCCACTCGTCGCCGTTAAAACGGCGGAGATAAGAAAAATGCCGACCAAGGCACGCCCGAAGAGGGGGTTCTTCAGCATGGAGTGTCTCCTTGTTTGGAATTCTTGCTACTGGTTTGATTCCGGGACCGTGGGAAAGGGCTGCCACAGCGACGCGCTTGCAGCGGGTGTTAGCATAGGAAAAGAGACCATTCCGTTCAAGCTACACATGTGGGTGAGAGCATAGTGCTGGTGATTGCGCATCGTGGCTCGTCCGGGCACGCCCCGGAAAATACGCTGGCGGCGTTTCGCAAAGCAGTCGCGCAAGGGGCGGCTTTTATCGAAACGGACCTGCAGCTTTCGCGTGATGCCCGGTTCGTCGCCATCCACGACGCTACCGTGGATCGCACCACCGGCGGTCATGGCGATGTACATGGCCTGACCCTTGCCGAATTGCGCCAATTGGACGCCGGCTCCTGGTTTGGCAGCGAGTTCGCCGGCGAACGCATTCCCACCCTGGAGGAAATCCTCGACTTCGCCAAGAAACACGATGCCGTCTTTTACCTGGAACTGAAACCTACCGGCTCGTGGGGCGGCGAGCATGCGCTGATCAGCGCACTGCGCGAATCGGGGGAAATCCCGCGCACCGTGGTGATTTCATTCGACGCAGGAATATTGGACGCGCTGCGCAAAATCGAACCCACGCTGATGACCGGCCTGCTGTACGACGGCCAGATCGAGAAGCCCGTGGATCGCGCCGTGGAGATTGGAGCGCAGCAACCTAGTGAGCCCGGCGCTGCTGGCCGAGGCACGAAAGAAGGATCTGCAAGTGGTGTGCTGGACGGTGAACCAGCCCGCGCACATGCGTCTGCTGATCGAAGCGGGGGTGGATGGGATCATGAGCGACTATCCCGACCGCTTGGTGGCAGCGCAAAAGACAAAAAACGCGGAATAATCCTCTAGACCATGCAACACAGGCGCAGATACGTCTTACGCGAGTTGTGTGAACAGCGCGGCGAGATTGCCCACGGAAAGCTGCTCGGCTCTGGCGTCGGCTCGCAACTTCAGGTTCGTCAACGACTCCCGAACCTGCTGCGGTTTCACGCGGGACTTCAAGTTGTTCGCCACCGTCTTGCGTTTTTGCGAGAAGCACAATTTTACGAACTCCAGGAAAGCGCTCTCGTTGATTTGTTGCAACTTCGCGCGCTCGCCTGGCAAGCGCAGGGTGACTAGCGCGGAGTTCACTTCCGGCGGGGGACGGAAGGCGGTGCGCGGAATTTCCAGCACCAGTTCAGGTCGTGAAGAATATTGAGTGACCACGGAAAGATAGCCGTAATCGCGCGTTCCCGGCTTGGCCGCCAGTCGCAACGCCACTTCGCGTTGGATGATGATGTGAATTTCGTCGATGATCGCGGCACTCGCAAATAGATGATGCAAAATTGGCGACGTGATGTAGTACGGCAAATTCCCGTAAACGCGCACGCGTTTTCCGCCGGCGATTTTGCCGATATCGGATTCCAGTATGTCCGCGGACAAAATTTCCAGATTAGGAAAGCGCTTCGCGAGCCGCTTCAACGCTGTCGCCAACAAGGGATCTAGCTCAATCGCGTGCACCGGCATACCGGTGGAAGCCAGGTGCTCGGTCATTTCTCCGTGCCCCGCGCCGATTTCGATCCAGCAATACTCCGCGCCCTCGCCCCGCGGAACCTGGGCGATCGATTGCGGCGAAACACGAATCTCCCGGGCGATCTCTTCGCGCCAGCCGGCGTCGGCAAGAAAATGCTGCCCTAAACGTTGACGCGTCATCCTTCTATGCGTCCCCTGTGCTCTCTGTGGTGAAACTCAGCGTCCCGCATTCGGCGGAGGCACATTATACGTGCAGGCCTCCTTGACGATATGGATTGTGTCGGATAGCGTTACTTCACACCTTTTCTCGGGAGCACAGTGCGAATTCTCTTCGTGGCATCGGAAGGCCTGCCTTTTTCCAAAACCGGCGGCCTGGCAGACGTAGTCGAAGCATTGCCAAAAGCTTTGGCAGGCCTCGGACACGAGGTCGCCGTGGTGCTGCCGCGCTACCGCGGAACGAAAACTAGCGCCGTGGTTTTGCCCAGTGTCACAATTCCCATGGGCGGCACCCGCCTCCGCTTTCCCTCCGTGGCCGATGGCTCGATGATTAACGGCGTGCGTTATTTCTTCGTCGATGACCCCGCCTATTTTGATCGCGACGACCTATACGGCGGCCCCGCAGGCGATTATCCTGATAACGCCGAGCGCTTCAGCGAATTCTGCCGGACCGCCATCGAAATCGCCAAGCACGTCTGGGCACCCGACGTCATTCACTGTCACGATTGGCAGTCCGCTCTGCTCCCCGTTCTGCTGCGAACTTCCTACGGCGACGATCCTCTGGTGAGAGACGTCCCCGTGGTTTTCACCATTCACAATATGGGCTATCACGGGCTGTTCGGCAGGGATGCGTTGGATCGCGCGGGGATTCCCGCAGGAGTCTTTCATCCCGGCGGCATCGAATTCTTCGGTAGTGTTAATTTTCTTAAGGGCGGGCTGGTTTTTTCCGATTACTTGACCACCGTCAGCCGTAAATATGCACAGGAAATTCAAACGCGCGAATACGGCTATGGATTGGACGGCGTCGTGCGCAGCCGCGCCGACCGGCTGGTCGGCATAGTAAACGGCGTGGACTACACGCTGTGGAGCCCAGAGCGAGACAAGTTCATCGCCGCGAAATATTCCGCCAAGGATCTCAGCGGCAAACAGACCTGCAAGCACGCGCTGCTGGAACTATTTGACTTGCCCCCAGAATATTTAGCCAAGCCGGTGATTGGCATCGTGTCGCGCTTTGCCGACCAAAAGGGATTCGATCTCATCGCCGAACGGGCGCACGAACTCATGCACGAAGATTTGTTACTGGTCGTTTTGGGCACCGGCGACCGCAGATATGAGGAGCTTTTCCGCGCGCTGGCGGCGGCATATCCCGGACGGGTCGGCGCGAAGATTGCCTATGACAATACTCTCGCGCATAAAATCGAAGCCGGCGCCGACATGTTCTTGATGCCATCGCGATACGAGCCCTGCGGCTTGAACCAGATTTATAGTTTAAGGTACGGTACGGTCCCAATTGTGCGGGCCACCGGCGGGCTTGATGATACGATTGAAGCATTCGACATCGAGCACGGCACCGGAACCGGCTTTAAGTTTGCGGAGTATACCGGCGTCGCAATGCTGCGCAGCGTGCGCCAGGCTCTCCATCTTTTTATGGATGAGCGCATTTGGCGCCGCATTCAAATGAACGGCATGGCCAAGGATTTTTCTTGGAGGGGCTCGGCGG
>Ga0307479_10004984_pt1 | contig 12177 bp, 12 predicted proteins | sample atmos_gasesECM4C_FD_203743 | JGI IMG/M metagenome (GOLD analysis project Ga0307479, IMG submission 203743) | Hardwood forest soil microbial communities from Morgan-Monroe State Forest, Indiana, United States - atmos_gasesECM4C_515 | ecosystem: Environmental > Terrestrial > Soil > Temperate...
ACGGGACATGACAAATACGGCCATGACAAATCCGGCGAATGAGAGCGGCGGCGGAAAAGCGCAATGGGCGGTCGAAATCATCGCCCTGAACAAATGGTATGGCGATTTTCACGTGCTGCGCGACATCAACCTCACAGTTGCCCGCGGCGAACGAATCGTCATTTGCGGCCCTTCCGGCAGCGGCAAGTCAACGATGCTTCGCTGCATTAATCGTCTGGAGGACTGGCAGCGCGGACGCGTCGTCGTCGACGGCAAAGAACTCACCGACGATGCCAAGCAGATCCTGACTGTACGCCGCGATATCGGAATGGTGTTTCAACAGTTCAACCTGTTCCCACATCTGACCGTTCTGGAAAATTGCACCTTGGCGCCGATCTGGGTAAGGCGCATGCCAAAAAAAGACGCTGAAGAGCTCGCCATGCGTTATCTCCAGCGCGTGCGGATACCGGATCAAGCGCTCAAATATCCCTCGCAGCTGTCGGGCGGCCAGCAGCAGCGCGTCGCGATCGCGCGGGCCTTGTGCATGAGCCCGCATATCATGTTGTTCGACGAGCCAACTTCGGCGCTCGATCCTGAAATGGTCAAGGAGGTGCTCGACACCATGGTCGAGCTCGCCGGCGACGGCATCACCATGCTCGTCGTCACTCACGAGATGGGTTTCGCGCGTCAAGTGGCCAATCGGATCATATTCATGGCCGACGGCCAGATCGTCGAAATCAACGAGCCGAAAGCGTTCTTCGAACATCCGCAGCACGAGCGCACGCGACTGTTCTTGCGGCAAATTCTGCATTGATAGAAAGCTCAATTTGTCAATTTGCAGACGAAAAGATTACGCCTTCGTAATCTTCGGCGCAGACCATTTCCAAACTTTAACTTGTGCCGCGGCCCGCCGCGCCATCTACTCGAGGCAAGTTTAGAATTTCAGGAGGATCGCCATGTTGAGGCCAGTGATCACCGCGACCGCGCTCATTGCGCTCGCCGGTTCTTCGCTCGCTTATGCGCAACACAATTTTGGCAGTGGCGGCGGGTTCACGGACGACCAACCGCGCTTCGAGCAACGCCATCGGTTGAGTGCTGCGGATGTGTCCGCATTTGCCGACGCGCGGATCGCCGCCTTGAAAGCCGGACTCCAGCTCACGCCCGACCAGACCAAGAACTGGCCGCAATTTGAGCAGGCTGTTCGCGATCTCGTTCAATTGCGCATCCAGCGGCTGCAGGAGCGCCAAGCCAGCGATCAACAGTCTCCGGGCACGCCTTTTGAGCGACTGTCGCAGCGGGCCGACAACATGGCCAAGACCAGTGCCGCTCTGAAGAAGATCGCCGACGCCGGCGCGCCGCTTTATCAGAGCCTCAACGACGACCAGAAAAGCCGTTTCGTCAGACTCGCGCGTATGCTGCGCCCGCATCATATGCGCGGGGGTCACGGTTGGGGCGAGGACCGGCGCGACGGCTAGCCGATTTCCAGATCGCAGCGTATTCGCGCGCCCGCTGATTCCCCTCCCTGCAGCGGGCGGAAAGGAAGGCCGCAGGAGACGTCCTGCGGCTTTCGCATTTTTGTGCGGGGACTGCGCAGATCGAGGGGCCTATAGCGTCTCTATGAATTGCACCATCTGCCGCCGCTGATCGGGATCGGGAAGGGGTCCGCGCATCGCGCCAAGATTGTCGGTCATGTGGGCGGCGTCGGCGGTGCCCGGAATGACCGCGGTCACGCGTTGATCGCCGAGCAGATATTTGAGAAAGAATTGCGCCCAGCTGCCGGCGAAGCCTTGTGCCCAGTCCGGCAGCGGCCGCTCCCGCACGGCGCGAAATAATCGCCCGCGGCCGAATGGCACGGCAGTGAGCACGCCGGCCTTAACCTCGGCCGCGAGCGGCAGGATGCGCTTTTCCGCTTCTCGGTCGTCGATCGAATAATCGATCTGCACGAAATCGGGCTTTTCGCGTCCGAGGATCGCTTCCACCGCCGCGAAGGCGCCGTGGGAGGTCGAGGTGATGCCGATGTAGCGGCACACGCCTTGCGCTTTCCAATCGCGAAAGGCGCCGAGCGATTGCTGCGGATTTCTCACATTGTGGAGTTGCAGCAGGTCGAGCTTGGCGGTCTGCAAACGATTCAGTGAGCGTTTGAGCTCTTCGACATCGGGGGATTCGAGCTTGGTCGCGATAAAAAGCTTGCCGCGCAGACCAGTGGGCCCAATCACGTCGCCAAGAATGCGTTCGGCATCGCCATAAGTCGAAGCGGTGTCAATGAGTTTGCCACCGTTGTCGATTAGCGCACGTACGACCGCGCTGGCTTTTTGCAGGGTGGCCGCATCGGCAGTGTCGAAGACTTCCGCAGTGCCGAGACCGACGGGGGGCAGGGGCTCGCTGGTCGAGGGGATCGAGCGCGTAAATAGGGACGAGGCGGGTTGCGCGAAGGCCGGCAAAGCCAAGCTCGCCGCTCCCGCCGCCAACGCAGCTGCGGGCAAATTGGCGAATTGGCGCCGTGTCAATCTAACCATTCACTGCGCGGATGTGGCGGAAGCGTCGATCACCTTGGCGCGCTGCTCTTGGGAGCGTCCTAACACCGCCGACAAAATCAGCCAAATCGCCGAGACCGGAGCGGCAACGAGCGCGATCGTTCCGAGCTTTAGCCCAAGAAGCTGCAGGCTGTCGAATACCCAGCCGTAGAGCGCGTCCGAGCCGCGGTAGATGACCACGTCGATCAGGTTCTTGGCTTTATATTTCTCCGCGCGGCCAAGGACCGTATAGAACACCTGGCGAGCCGGATTGGCGAATGCGAAATGGATCCATCGCTGCGCCACTTGGGCCGCCAATACTGCCGCGAGCGTCGGCGTCAAAAAGATGGCGACAAAGCCCGCGGCAAAGACGGCTGGCAGGGCCGCTGCGGTAATACCCGTGCCGAAGCGCTTGAGCAATTGTCCGGTGGCAAGAACCTGAGTCGCCAGCGTGAGCAAGTTCACGGCAAGGTCGATCGCGGCAAACAGGCGGGCTTGTGCACCTGCACCCTGAACCTCGGCCGCGACGATATGGATTTGCTCGAAATAGAGGATGGTCGCACAGAACGATTGCAAGGAAATCCACGCGGCAAGGCCAATCAAATACGGCGAACGAATAAGCTCGGGGATCGCCGCAAAAGCGCTGCCGCCGAGCCGCTCGTCCCGTGCGCGCCCGGTTTGGTGAGGGGTGGCTGCACGCTCAAGCCGCCAAACGCAGAATACCGCGGCTTCGATCAAAATCATTGCCGCGATCAAAAGATTGGTCGGGCCGAGCGGCACCGACAGCCAGATCGTCAGGACCGGTCCCAGCAGCGCGCCGGCGGTGCCGCCGGCGCCAATAAAGCCGAACAAACGCTTGCCTTGATCGGCCGTGAACAGGTCGGCCATGAACGACCAGAACACCGCCACCGAAAACAGACTGAACACCGCAACCCACACGTAAAACATTCGCGCCACCAGCGCCGTATCGATTTGCAGCGTGAGAAACAGCCAAAACAGCGCGAGGTTGGCGACGAAAAAGTGATTGACGATCGGAATGAAACGGGCGCGCGGCAGTTTCGCGACCAGCATGCCGTAGAGCGGCTGCGCAATCAGGAGCGTGGCGAAGGTGGCGGTAAACAGCCACGGCAGATTGCGTATGCCGCCGGTGATCGCCATCTGATCGCGGAGTGGTCGGAGCACGTAATAGCCCGCGAGCAGTGTGAAAAAATAGGCGAACGACCACAGTGCGGCACCGCGCTCCTGCGGTGTGGCAGGGAGCGCGCGCGCCATCGCATACCGCAGGAACGCCATGGCGCCGCTGCGGTTGCGGGTCGTTTCGAGTGTCATTGCGGCAGAGATAGTTTCTGTTTCAGTTCGGCCGCGCTGACCTGCTGTCCGTAACCCGGTCCGCCGCGCTGAAAGAGCTTGGCATCGGCGAGCTTGCCGACCACCACCGGATCGAAACCGGCGTCGCGCACAAGCGACGCGGCAACCCGAACGGCGTCCTGATCGTCGCCGGCAATCGGTACCGCGAGTTTCGGATCGGGCCGGTTCGCTTCGCTGGCGAATATTTTGTAGGACATCGTGTTGAAGGCACGAACGAGCCGCGTTCCCGGCAAATATTTCTGCGAGGTGACGCCGATGCCGTTCGCTTCCACTTCATCGGCAACCGCACCGTCGCGGGCGGCCACCGCATTGCAGGTATCGAGAACGATCTTGCCCTTGAGTTGGGCCGCGTAATCGCGGCCGATCTGCGGCAGCGCGCCGTAAGGTACGGTCAGCAACACAACGTTGCCGAAGGCAATCGCCTGTTCGACGGTGCCGGCTTGGGCCAGCGGTCCGAGACCGGCTACCAAGTCCCTCAGTTCCTCAGGGTGGCGCGAGGAAAACAATACTTTGTGCCCGTTCTTGACCCAGAGCCCGCCAATGGTGCTGCCGATATGGCCCGCGCCAATGGTTCCGATCGGTTGCCTCGCGCCGTTGGTTTGGGCGCGCAACTCCCATGGCGAGAGTGCCGCGCCGAACATGAGAGCGCTGCCGGCAGTGAGCACTGTCCGGCGGTTTAGAAAATTGTCTAGTGTCATGAAGTGGCCTCGCGAATTGATCCGTCTGAATTATAGGCAACGCAAGGCCGACCTTCACGGACAGGCGCTGCATGGACGCTATGCATCCAAAGCCGCCAGCTTGAATGACGAAAAAGTAAGGTTTGGGGTTAATGCGCCAACGGGCCGCTCGCCTTCTTCCAGGCATCGATGCCGCCGGCAATGTGACAGGCGGTTTTCAAGCCGGCGTCCTGGGCCGCCTGCACCGCCATGGCCGAGCGTTCGCCGAAGGCGCAATAGAATACGAGCCGCTTGCCGGACGCGGCGGCGAGTTCATGCAAAATGCCGCCAGGGCCAATCTCCGCCGGCAGTTGCGGGTAGGGCAGGTGCAAGGAACCCGGGATAACGCCGTGCTTTTCGCGCTCGCCTTTTTCGCGCAAATCGATCAGCGCAAGATCGGGTTTGCCGCGAAGCGCAATCACGTCGGCGGCCGTTAGTGCCCATCCTTTGCGGGCTACTTCCTCCTGATGCAGCCCGACCCGCATATTGGCCGGCACCGCGACGTCCATCATCTTGGGATTCGGCAGCTTCAAATTGTTCATCAGCTCGGCATATTCGTCCATCGATTTCACTTTGAGCCGCGGATTGAACAATTTCTCTTCGCCGATGGTGGAGACGGTGTCGCCCTTATAGTCGTGCGCTGGATAGACGAGCGTGACATCAGGCAGCTTCAGGAGCTTGTTGAAAATCGAATCGTATTGCGCGCGCGGGTCGCCGTTCTGAAAATCGGTGCGGCCGGTGCCGCGGATCAACAGCGTGTCGCCGGTGAAGACCCGGTCAGGAAGCAGGAAGGAGTAGGAATCATCGGTGTGGCCCGGCGTATAGAGCACGTCGAGGCGCAACCCTTCGATCTCGATCCGGTCGCCTTCGGCGACCCGCATCGAGACGACGTCGGCATGGGTCTGTTCGCCCATCACGGTGATGCAATGGGTGCGGTCGCGCAGCGCGCCGAGCCCGGTAATGTGATCGGCGTGCAGATGGGTGTCGGCGGCTTTGACCAGCTTCAAATCGAGCTCGCGGATGAGCTGCAGATAGCGATCCACTTTCTCCAGCACCGGATCGATGATCAGCGCTTCGCCGCCGGGGCGGCTGGCAAGGATGTAAGTGTAAGTCCCGGACGTGCTGTCGAAGAGCTGGCGAAAGATCATGCGCGACTCCTCATCGCACCATACAAGATATGCTAAAATCTAGCAGAGAATGAGACCGGGATATGGACAAAATCAATCTCGACGAAAAATTTGCGTTGTTCAGCGAATATTGGCGGCCGAAGACGATTGCCGCGCTGAATGGCCAAGAGGTCAAGCTGGTGAAAGTGCGAGGCGAATTCCCTTGGCACTATCACGAGCACGAAGACGAGTTCTTTATGGTCTGGCGCGGCCGGTTCCGCGTCGAGTTCAGGGGCCGTGTCCTCGCGCTGGAAGCCGGAGAGTGCGTCGTGGTGCCGCGCGGCATTGAGCATCGCACCTGCGCCGACGAAGAGGCGGAGATTTTGTGCTTCGAGCCCGTCGGCACGATCAATACCGGGAATGCGACAGGCTCGTCCTACACGGCGCAGCGCGAGGTCATTTAGCCGATTGCTCGCGTCACTCCTCGTAGATCATCTTGCGCGTCATGCCGCCATCGATCACGAAATTGGCGCCTGTGACGAAGCCGGAACGCTTGCCGTCTAGGAGCCAGCTCACAAGCTCGGCGACATCCTCCGGCCTGCCGACGCGGCCGGCCGGATGCTGCTTGTGGTCCTTCTGCCGCAGCCCCGAATAATTTCTGGTCTCGATCCACCCCGGGCTGACGCAATTGACCCGCACGTCGGGCGCAAGGCTGATCGCGAGCGCATGGGTAAGCGCGAGCACCCCGCCTTTGCTGGCCGAGTAGCTTTCGGTATTGGGCTCCGACATCAGCGCGCGGGTCGAGGCAACCGTTACGATTGCACCACGGGCTTTGCGCAGCGGTTTTTCGGCGGCGCGCGCCAAAAGAAACGCGGCGGTCAAATTGGTGTCGAGCACGCGATGCCATTCCGAGAGCGTTAATCGGCGGAGCGGCTTGCGGATCATGATACCGGCATTGGAGATCAAACCATCAAGGCGGTGGAAGCGATGAATAGTCGCGTCGACGGCGTCGGACGCGGTTTCCTCGTTACGCACGTCGCCTTCGATGGCGAATACATCGCGCTCGCGCGCAAAGGCGCGGCGTAGTCCACTGTCAGGAAGATCGATGATACCGACTTGCCATCCCGACGCGATCAGATGGCGGGCAATGGCGTGGCCGATGCCCTTCGCCCCACCAGTAATCAGGGCGACCGGTTTTACCGTGGACATGTCGTGGCTATTCGGCCGGTCAATCGCGTTCGACGGGAAGGTCGGGGCGTCCGCCCCATTCCGCCCAGGAACCGTCGTAGAGACCTTTTGGGTCTTTGCCGAGCGCGTCCAGTGCGAAGGCCAGCACTGCCGCGGTCACGCCGGACCCGCAGGTGGTGATGATCGGCTTGTCGAGATCGACGCCCGCCGCGCTGAATGCGGCGGCGATTTTGTCGCGTGATTTAAGCCGCCCATTTTCGATCAGCCGATCGTAAGGCACGTTGAACGAGCGCGGCATGTGACCCGAGCGCAGTCCCGGACGCGGTTCGGGCGCCTTGCCGGCGAAGCGTTCAGCCGAACGCGCATCGACAACCTGGGCGCTGTCATCCGCCAGCGCCATGCGCACATCGTCGAGCAGGGCCACCGCGGCGACGTTCATCTCCGCGGTGAATTTTTTGGCTTTCGGCTTGGTCTCGCCGCTCTCAAGCGGGCGGCCTTCCGCCTTCCATTTCGGCAAGCCGCCGTCGAGCACATGAACGGATTTGGCCCCGAAAATCCGAAAGGTCCACCACACCCGGGCGGCGGAGAACAACGGACTATTGTCATAAACGACAACGGTATCGGCATCGCCAATGCCGAGCGCGCCGACCGCATCGCCGAACTGCGTCGTACCGGGCAGCATATGCGGCAGTTCGGTCGAATGGTCGCTGATCGCCTCGATATCGAAAAATACCGCGCCCGGAATGTGTGCGTTTTTATATTCGGCATGGGCGTCGCGATTGTGCTGCGGCAGGAAATAGGTCGCGTCGACCACGGCGACCTTGGGATCGCGCAAATGGTCGGCGAGCCAATCCGTCGACACCAGCCAACGACTGGACGGTGAGGAAGGGGGAAAATTGTCGTTCGACATGGTTTGTCTGAATGCTAACGCGCCCAGGGGCGCCAAGTTCATGGCAGGTTCATTGGTATGGAACTGCAATGTTCGGTTTAACCTCCAGCCATTGCGGGACCGGCAACTTTTTCTCACGCAAGAATTGGGGGTTGAACAGCTTGGACTGATACCTCGTGCCATAATCGGCGAGGATCGTCACGATCGTATGGCCGCGGCCAAGCTCCTTGGCGAGCCGCACGGCGCCGGCGATGTTGATGCCGGAGGAGCCGCCCAGGCATAGCCCTTCATGTTCGAGAAGATCGAAAATGAACGGCACTGCTTCGTCATCGGGAATGACGTACGGCTTGTCTACCTTCAGCCCCTCGATCATCGGCGTTTTGCGGCCAAGGCCGATGCCCTCGGTGATCGAATTGCCCGGCGAGGCCTTGGCGACGCCGTGCGCGAACAGCTCATACATGGCGGCGCCGCACGGGTCGGCGCAGCCGATCACAACGTCTTTTTTCTTCTCGCGCAGATACTGCGATACGCCCGCCAGCGTGCCGCCAGTGCCAATGGCGCAAACAAAGCCATCGACCTTGCCGTTGGTCTGCTGCCAGATTTCAGGGCCGGTGGAGAGATAATGCGCCAGGCGATTGTCGAGATTGTTCCATTGGTCGGCGTAGAGCACGCCATTCGGCTCGCGCCCGCGCAATTGTTCGGCTAGCCGGCGCGCAATGTGCTGATAATTATTCGGATTGCTGTACGGGACCGCCGGCACCTCGATGAGCTCTGCGCCGGCGAGACGTAGCATGTCTTTCTTTTCCTGGCTTTGCGTATTGGGAATGACAATGAGCGTGCGATAGCCGCGCGCATTGGCGACAAGCGCCAGCCCAATCCCGGTGTTGCCGGCGGTGCCCTCCACCACAAGGCCGCCCGGCCGGATATCGCCGCGCTTTTCAGCTTCCAGAATCATCTGGCGCGCCGGTCTATCTTTTACCGACTGGCCGGGATTTAGAAACTCGGCCTTGCCTAGGATCGTGCAGCCGGTAGCTTCCGAAACCTCTCGGAGCTTGATCAAAGGCGTATTGCCGATCGTTTCGATAATGCCGTTCTGGACTTGCATGGGTCCACCGCGGTGGTTCTTGGTCCATCAGTTCATAGCAAGACGCGAACTGGCCGCCAATTCGGCTGTCCGCCATGCGCGGACCGGCGCTCGCCATGCAGCGGGCGGGGAGGTTGCGTTGCGCCTTTTGCCCGGTGCTGTATCAGTTCCGCCGCGCAACGGACCCAGGGATTAGGCGATGACACGCAGCACGGACCGCATTCTGACAACCCATGTCGGCAGCCTGATCCGCCCCGCACCGCTGCAGGAATTCTTGCGCGCCAAGCAGGCCGGCAAGTCCTATGACCGGGTGACATATGAGGCCTGCCTGAAATCTTCCGTTGCCGAGGTGGTCCGCGAGCAGGCCGACGTCGGGGTCGATGTCGTCAGCGATGGCGAGTTCGGCAAATCAATCAGCTGGTCCCAATATGTGCTCGAACGCTTGAGCGGCTTTGAGCGGCGCCCGATCAAGCCCGGCGCCAATCCCTTTACCCGCGGCGTCGACCGCGAACGCTTCGCGGAGTTTTACGCCGAGCTCGACGCGCGCGAGGGCGTGGCCACCGCGGTCGAAGCGGTCTGCGTGGGGCCGATCAGCTACACCGGGGAAGCCGAGCTCAAGCGCGACATCGAGAATTTCAAGGCTGCGCTGAAGAATGTCGGGACTACGGAAGCCTTCCTTCCGGTTGCGGCGCCGGCGAGCGTCATCCCGGATCGCAAGAACGAATATTACAAGAGCGAAGAGGATCTGATCCGCGCGATCGGAGCGGCGATGCGCACCGAATATCGCATGATCATCGACGCCGGTTTTGTGCTGCAGCTCGACGATGCGCGTGCCGCGGTCACCTATGATCGCATGGTGCCGCCGGCGAGCTTTGCCGATTATCGAAAATGGCTCGCTTTGCAGGTCGAGGTCGTCAACGAAGCGATAGCTGGGCTGCCGGCCGACCGCATCCGCTATCACGTTTGCTGGGGCAGCTGGCCCGGGCCTCACACCAGCGACGTGGCGCTCAAGGACATCGTCGATCTCGTCCTTGGCATGAAGGTCGGCGCTTATGTCATCGAGGGCGCCAATCCGCGTCATGAGCACGAATGGCGGGTGTGGGAAACGGCGAAATTACCGGCCGGCCGGCTGCTCATTCCGGGCGTGATCAGTCATGCCACCAATGTGGTCGAACATCCGGAGCTCGTCGCCGAACGGATTGTGCGCCTGGCGCGGCTGGTCGGACGTGAAAATCTTCTGGCCGGAACCGATTGCGGGTTCGCCCAGGGGCCGTTTCACCGCCGGGTCCATCCCAGCATCATGTGGGCGAAGCTCGACGCGCTGGTGCAAGGCGCGCGGCTCGCCAGTGCGCAATTGTGGAGCTAGGCATCGCGGGCGCAGGCTTGCAGGCTGCCGTCATGGTCACGATATTTCGAGACATAGTGCAAACGCCGCACCGCTGTGCATCAGCGCAAGGCAGGCATCGGCAGGTAGCGGGTTCATCTGTGCCGCTGGAACTGTTAGCTTAAGCGCGAATTAGCGTTCGCCTCTTCGCCGCCAGGAGACCGACCATGCTCGACGTTGTCAAGCGACAGAATACAGCCCCGTTCGATACCGAGCGGTTGGACCGGTTGATGGATGAGGCCGGCATGGACGTGTTGTTCGTAACATCCAAACACAATGTGCAGTACCTGCTCGGCGGCCATCGCGCGTTCTTTTTCGAGTCGATGGATGCGATGGGCCTGTCGCGTTACCTGCCGGTGTTCGTTTACGCCAAGGGCGAGCCGGACAAAGCCGGCTTCTTCGGCCACCGCATGGAAAATTACCAGAGCGAGGTGAAGCCGTTCTGGGTGTCGGAGCTCAACGTCAGAAGTTCGGGCTCCGTTGACGTGATGGAGAAGGCGGTCGAATACGCTCGCAAGCTCAATCCCAAGCCGAGGCGGATCGGCGCCGAACTCGCTTTCCTGCCGGCCGATTCATCGGCTGTTCTCGGCCGGGCATTTCCCGGGAGCGAAATCAAAGACGCGCTTTTCGTGCTCGAGCGTTTGCGCGCGATCAAGTCACCCGAGGAGCTCAAGATGCTCCGTGTCGCCACCGACGCCGTGATCGATTCGATGGCCGCGGTGTTCCACAGTTACGGCGCCGGGGCGACCAAGAATGAGCTTGCCGAAGCGCTGCGCCGCGAGGAAACCTCGCGCGGGCTCACCTTCGATTACTGTCTCATCGCGACGGGCTCCAGTCTCAACCGCGCACCCTCGGATCAGCGCTGGGAGGAGGGCGACGTGCTCTCGCTCGATTCCGGCGGCAATTATCACGGTTATATCGGCGACGTTGCCCGCATGGGCATCATCGGCGTGCCGGATCAGGAGCTGGAAGATTTGTTGGCGGAGGTCGAAGCGGTCGAGCAGGCATCAATGACGCCGGTCCGCGCCGGCGCGCTCGGTAAGGAGATTTACGCCGCCGCCAATGCCGTGCTGCATAAATCTAAGATTCACAATCACACTCATTTCCTCGCCCACGGCATGGGTCTTGTCAGCCACGAAGCGCCGCGGCTCACCAATTCGGGACCGGTGCCGTATGACGCCTATGACGCCGAGCGGCCGCTCGAATCGGGCATGGTGGTTTCGGTTGAGACCACGCTGCAACATCCGCAGCGCGGCTTTATCAAGCTCGAAGACACGGTTGTAGTCACCCCGACCGGCTACGAGGTTTACGGCGATCGAATTCGCGGCTGGAATCGCGCCGGCGCCTGAGCACCGACGAAACGGAACAGCGCCGCGCTTTACCAATCAATCGGCCGCCCGTCGCCGCGGCTCACGATGCCATGATCCCAACCGTTGCAAATGTGCCAGTTCGTGGCGGCGATAGGCGCCACGATTGCGCACGGGGCCGTTGCTCGGGATTATAAGGTGACAGGCGCCATTGCTGGCCCAGGCGCAGGCGTCGCCATGCACGCCTCTGCCGGCGCACGCTTTCCGCGCATCCGATAGCGGCAAGACGCGCTCGATCACCGGCCCGTTGTAGTGATGGAGGTAATGAACCGGCGGCTCGAGGACAAACAGCGGCATTGGGAGTTCCCAACTTGGAAAGGTAGGCAGTAGCTGCCGCGCGGCGGCAGTCAATTAGATGGCAAGCAATCGCTCTCGCCCGCGAGTTCGTGCCAGCTATGATCAATCCGCTCCAACCTGTTAAATAATCGCACCTTTCCTCTGATCGGGCTAGGCCGGCCTGCCGCCGCGCCGGCACCGGGTGAGAAGGGCCCCAACATTTCCTTTTCAGGCAACGGAACCCAGGGGAGGGGTTCGACGTTATGGGCAGCGCGCCTTTTGCAAGAACTTGCGTGTACGGGGCGCA
>Ga0307479_10004985_pt1 | contig 12177 bp, 9 predicted proteins | sample atmos_gasesECM4C_FD_203743 | JGI IMG/M metagenome (GOLD analysis project Ga0307479, IMG submission 203743) | Hardwood forest soil microbial communities from Morgan-Monroe State Forest, Indiana, United States - atmos_gasesECM4C_515 | ecosystem: Environmental > Terrestrial > Soil > Temperate...
TTATTCTTAGGGTAAAGTGCGCCAATTCACCACTGGGGGAATCCCTAGGATGCAACGGTCCGCGTATAGGGTTCGGGATTGACTGCGATCAAACGGCGCTTCAACGCAAACAACACCAGATCGGCGTTGCTCTTGAGATTAAACGCTTCCATAATATGGTGCTTGTGGAATTCCACAGTCTTTTCGCTCAAGTTCAGGACTCCGGCAATCTCTTTCATGGGACGTCCCTCGGCGAACAACTGCACCACATCGCACTGTCGTTTGGTCAATTCCTTTGAGAACTGGCGCACCCTGGCCTTCGCGGCGACCCAATCTTCAGGTCTTAGCTTGGGAGTCAAGTATGACCGCCCATGCAAAATCTCCTCAATTGCCTTAAGCAACTCTAGTCCACCTGAGCGTTTGAGAACAAAAGCTACTCGTCCGAGTTCAAGTGCTGCGGCGGCAAGATTCGCATCGTCGTGCATTGTCAGGAACACAAACCTCACATTTGGAACCTCTTCCCTGATTCTTCGGGCGGCATCCAACCCGTTCAGGAGCGGCATCCCGAAATCCGTGACAATTACATCCGGCTTGAGTCTGATGGCTTCAGCCAGCATAGCCCGACCGTCCGCTACCACTCCCATGACGGTAAATGTCTTTTCCAAGTAGAGTCGCAAAGCCTCAGCGAAGATCGCATGGTCATCAGCGATGAGGATGCGCGTGAGAGACGGGGTAGGGCAGACATTGTTCATAAAGCCATCCGTTACGTTTCGTGACCCGTGCTCAAAAATCATGCACGGGACCACACCCAGGGAAACAATTTCCGAAGAGCTATCTAGGCTACCTAAACCAGAGCAACGGATTCCAAACTGTGATGGGATCACGCTACCTTGTGACTGTCCGCAATACGAACTCGTGTAAGGGTGTCTGTCTACTGTCAGAAGTTACAGTTTCTTTCGCATTCTGCACGTTGCCACGCGTCGACAAAATGGCGCTCATGAACTATCCCATATGCCTCCCGCGAAGTATTGAAGTGCGACATTGGTAACGGCCAGCGGAATCAAATAGAATCAAGACCACGAAACCAACTAGAGCCGGAGAGGTTGCGCAAGGGACTCGATGCCGGCGCAGAGTCGATCGACGTTGCTCTCACTGTCCGGGCCTCTGATTCTCGGACTTCTCTTGGGAATGACCTGCGCCCCCGATTGCTGGGGGTATTCCGTTCTTACCCACGAGGCAATTATCGATGCCGCGTGGAAGGACAGCATTGAGCCCCTACTCTTGCGCCGTTTTCCCTACGCGACGCCGGAGGAACTGCTCCAAGCCCACGCCTATGCCTACGGCGGCGCAATTATCCAGGACATGGGTTACTACCCGTTCGGCAGCCGATTCTTTAGTGACCTCACCCACTATGTCCGAACCGGTGATTTTGTACTTGCGTTGATTGAAGAATCCAGAGATCTAAATGAATATGCCTTCGCGCTGGGCGCTCTGTCGCATTACGCTGCGGACACCTCGGGTCACGAGCTTGCCACCAACCGAGCGGTTGCAATCATGTATCCCAAGCTGGCGAAGAAATATGGTCCCGTCGTCACCTATCAGGAAAAGCCGTCCGCACACATGAAGGTGGAGTACGGTTTCGATGTGGACCAGGTCGCCGAAGGAAACTACGCGCCCAAAGCCTATCATGACTTTGTTGGCTTTGAGGTTTCAAAGCCGGTCCTCGAAAGAGCGTTTGCAAGAACTTATTCTCTTGATATGTCGAGCGTCTTTTTCAGCGTGGATCTTTCCATCGGCAGCTATCGCCACTCTGTTTCAACCGTTATTCCACGCATGACCAAAGTGGCGTGGCACCTCAAGAGAAATGAGATTACGAACAGCCACCCCAGCGAGACTAAGAAGGAATTCATCTACAACATCTCAAATTCGGGGTACCGCAAGGAGTGGGGACACGTCTATGAAAAGCCGGGTTTCTTCGCCCGCCTCAAGGCATTTTTCTTGCGCGTAGTGCCCAAAATCGGTCCGTTCAGCGGCCTCGCGTTTCATCCACCCCCACCAGCCGTTGAACAGTTGTATATGAGCAGCTTCAACGAGACTTTGGACCATTATCGAGCGCTGCTTCTCGCGCAACAAGAAAACCGGCTCCAATTGCCCAACGATAACCTTGATACTGGAGCGCTCACCGGAGCAGCCACCTATCGACTCGCAGACGACACTTACGCCAAGTTGCTCGACAAAACGAACGGCAAGCCAGTCTCGGAGGCTCTGCGCCGAGACGTTCTCACCTATTACGCCGATCTCAAGAAGCCTTTTGCAACCAAGCGGAACGCTAAGGCTTGGCATGAGCTCATCAAGGAATTGGATACCCTGAAGTCGACGCCTATGGCCGGTATTCCAAACTCGGTGATCTACCAGTAGCAGCTTTGTCGCTCTGAGGAGGCGAGGCCATTTACAGGCAATATAAACAGCCCCACTCTGCGATAGGTTGTGATTTGGATGCAAATGCAGCTCACCCTGTCGCAGCTTCCGATTTCTGCTGAAGAGGGACCCAGACTACGATTCTTGTGCCCTTCCCAAGTTCCGAGTGAATCTCGAAGCGCCCGCCCAACAAGTATGCGCGCTCTTCCATGCTGCAGATACCCAGTCCCTCCTTTTTGCGCAGATTCGATACATCGAAACCGACGCCTTCGTCGCGCACAGACAAAACTAGTTTTTCACCGACTTTACGTAAAAGTACTTGTGCCTTGACGGCGCCACTGTGTTTCTTTAAATTGCGAAGTCCTTCCTGAACGATACGGAATAAACACAGAGCCACGTCAGGATGAACGGAACGAGGGATATCGTGATAGAGGAAATCAACTTCAATACCCTGTTGAACGCCGAACTCCTTGCATAGAGCGTTGACCCCTGGAACGAGTCCCAATGCCTCCAGAGTAGCGGAGTGGAGGCGATGCGATAATGTATGGAGATCAGCGCCGATTTCGCTGGCAGAATTCAGGAGACTGTGCACCTGTTTGACAGCCTCACCCGGCGAAGTGCCTATCGCTTCTTCCGCGTTCTCCAATCCGAGAGCAAGCAGAGCCAAACGCTGGCTAAAATCGTCGTGAATTTCCGACGCCAGCCGCCTGCGTTCTGTTTCCTCTGCCTTGATCAGCATACCGCTGAGATGCTCTCGAGACTCCCCGGCCTGTTTGATCTGCCTCCTGCTGAGCAGGAAATAAATAGTCAGCAAACCCACACTCAGAAAGATCAGCAATCCCGTGAGCACGGTCCCCTTGTATCGTTCCCAGAAAGTAGGCGGGCGAAACAGAATGGTACTTCCGGCCGGGAGCCTACTTTGATCCAGATTCCGTCGCCGTAACTCTCGCCAGTCGAAAAGGTAAACACTAGGACCATGCACGATGGGAATATCTTGCGGCGACTTTCCCGCCAGGATCTCGATGGCATCGCGAGCCGCGATTTTGCCTTGCTCTTCGAAGCTAGCCACGAACCCGCCGACAATGCCGTGGCCGAGACAAGTGTCGGCGATCCCGAAGACTGGGGCACTCGAGGCCGAGGTGATCATGGGAAGGGCTTCTGTAGCGTTAAGGTACGCTCGCCCCTGAACATCCTTGAAGAAGGAAAGATAAAGAACGATGGCACGGCTCGGAAGGTGCCTCAACCTTTCCTGCAATTCGGGCATGGCGAGGTCGGTTAGATAGATGACATCAAGCCGAGACTCGTAAGACTTGAGCCCCGCCTTCACGAGCGCTGTGATTCCTCGATCGTAGTTGGACTGGCCCGCGATCACGAACACCTGACGCGTCTCCGGCAGCAAACGGAGAGCGGCATCCAAGGTCTTCGCGGGGTCCAACTGGAACCACGACCCTGTAGATCGGGAACCGGGATTCTGTTGATCGACTTGCCCAGGAACAGTGCAACAGAACACAATCGGAACATTTGGGAAAAGAGTATTCGACGGCTCTGCAAAGAGCCGGATTGGGTGCGGACCCACCAATATAATTAGGTCAAACCTCTTGTCGCGATATTTCTGAAGTAGGGAATCACGCTTTCCCTTCAGCCCATCATCTGACAGGTCAGCGGCGTCCAGGTTCTCCACGTAGACCTCTTCCTGAAAACGCTGGTCTCGGTCGAACGCCTCTTGTATCTGGTTGCTCACTACTGCTGTACCAGGATGGGACAGTCCGACCTCGAGGATCAAGAGAACTTCTTTTCTGGCTTGCGCCTGAGAAGCTGGCGTGGATATGACCAGAACAAGCGCAGCCACTAGAAGCCGACACAACATAGATCGCGTCAGGAGACAAATTGTACAGGCGAAGCGGCCTAGATCCTGCTTCATTGCGGTTGAAGACGTGTGCCGAGCTGAAAATCGGCGGAGATGGAATCCTGGGCTATCTGTATTCCGTATAGGGCTAGGGATGTTGTCTTCCAACTGGCAAAACTTACAGTCTTCGAGGTAGTCGCACAATCACTCTGCGGCATTTTCGGTGACAAGTGGGGGCGTCGTGGAGAGCAACTGCCAGTACCGACTAGCACAACTGCCAGTACCCGGGGACCTCAACAATTAGGGATTTCCCTCATTGTTTTCTCGCATTCTCAACATGATAGTGCTGGTAGCTGACGCGAAGTTACGGCAGCAATTGGGCGAACGTTTTCATTCGAGATTCTCGGGAGGCTAGTAATGAATCACGCGATCCGGCGCTCTTTCTTGCTGTTCGTCATTGGTCTGGCGCTGGTCCTAGCCTCCGCTGCTGATCCAGCGCTGGCTCAAAAGCCCGCGCAGACATCCACAAGCAAACCGCGAATCGAGAAAGATCTATTGGGTGAAAAAGAGATTCCGGGCGACGTCTACTATGGCGTACAGACCGCTCGGGCCCTGGAGAATTTCCAGCTCTCCGGTGTCCCGATCAATCACTACCCTGGGTTCGTCGAGGCGTGGGCATTAGTGAAGCTGGCGGCGGCTCAGGCCAACACCGACGTGGGCGCCATGAAGAAGGAAAGGCTGGCCGCCATCGAGAAGGCTTGTAAGGCCATACTCGCCGGCCAGTATAACGATCAATTCCAGGTTGATTGGTATCAGGGCGGCGCCGGCACCTCTACGAATATGAACGCCAATGAGGTGATTGCCAATGTCGCGCTCGAGTTGTCTGGCCACAAAAAGGGCGAATATCAGTTCATCGAGCCGCACGATGATCTGAACATGTCTCAATCCACCAACGATTCCTATCCTACCGCCATCAAGGTCGCGTTCGTGCTCCGGAACCAAAAGTTGATCGGCGAGCTTGAGAAGCTCTCGGCGTCGTTCCGCGCCAAAGGCGCTGCATATCTCGAGATAGTGAAAATGGGACGAACTGAGCTTCAGGACGCGGTGCCCATGACGGTCGGGCAGGAATTCTACGCCTTCGCGGCATCACTGGACGGCGAGATCCAGTTGTTGCGGGACGCGGAAAAGTCTTTATATGCCGAAAACATGGGTGCCACCGCGATCGGCACCGGCCTTAACGTCCCCAAGGGCTATCCCGAGAGGTTCGCGTTCCATTTGGCAGAGCTCACCGGCAAGCCCTTCGTACCGGCCTCCGACATGCTCGCGGCAACGTGGGACCAGCAGGGATTTGTAGTGTATTCCGCGGCTCTCAAGAGTGTGGCCATCAAACTTTCGAAGGTCTCAGGCGACCTGATTCTGCTAACGTCAGGCCCGCGCGCAGGGTTGGCAGAAATCAACTTGCCGGCATTGCAACCGGGCTCCTCCATCATGCCGGGGAAGGTGAACCCGGTGGTTCCTGAGGTAATGAACCTCGTTACCTTCCGAGTGATGGCAAATGACTTTGCCGTCACGCTAGCCGCTCACAGTGGACAGCTTCAGCTAAACGCGTACGAGCCCCTGGAAGGTGTGGCGGTGATGGAGTCGCAGCATCTTCTCTACAACACATCGATCCTTTTCCGAACCCGATGCATAGACGGCATAACCATCAATGAGAAGGTGCTAGCTCACTATATGGAGACGACCGTCGGCATCGTCACCGCGCTCAACCCTATTCTGGGATACGAAAAGGCAACCGAGTTGGCTCAAGAAGCCTACACAAGCGGCAAAGGGATACTCGAGATCATCCGTGAGCAGCACGTTCTCACTGAACAACAAATCCAGGAACTGCTCGATCCCGTCAAGCTGACCGGGTTGGACAAGTCCAAGTACCAAACGAAGTAGGGGTTGATTAAAACATCGCTGCGCAGAGCGTAGGCTCGAAAAGGAGTTTGTTTATGAAACAGCTACACAAAGTTTCGGTCCTGTTTATCGTTTTCCTACTCGTTGGTGCTTGCCAGAATCCTCTTGCCGAGAACAGGAAACCCAACATCGTGATTCTGGCGACGGGAGGCACAATCGCCGGCGCCGGCGCCACAGGTACTCAATCCGCCTATACCTCCGGCGCGGTCACGATCGATGCCATGCTGAACGCTGTTCCCGGAATCAAGGACTTGGCCAATATCAAGGGAGAGCAAGTGGCCAACGTCGGATCGCAAGACATGTCGTTCGACATCATGCTGACCGTGGCAAAGCGAATTAACCAATTGCTGCCGGGGAAAGATGTTGACGGCATCGTCATCACTCACGGCACAGACACCATGGAAGAGACGGCATTCTTCCTCAATTTAGTGGTGAAAAGTGACAAACCAGTAGTTCTAGTGGGATCCATGCGACCGTCCACAGCCGTCAGCGCCGATGGCCCGCTGAATCTCTACAACGCCGTAGCGGTGGCTGGCGATCCACGTTCCAAGGGCCGTGGAGTACTAGTCGTTATGAACGACTGGATCCACGGGGCGCACTCTTTGACTAAGACGAGCACCACGGACGTTCAGACCTTCATGTCGCCGCTACGCGGATTGGTCGGGGTTACAGCGTACGGCAAGAATGATTACTACAACATTCCGCCGTGGAAGCACACGACCGGGAGCGAATTCAATATCGCAAATGTGACCAAGTTGCCGCGAGTGGATATTGTATTTGCCTGCGCCGATATGTCCCCTGACCTAATCGACGCCAGCGTGAACAACGGCGCCAAAGGTATCGTCATTGCCGGTGTCGGCAACGGCAACATGAATAAGGTCTCGGTGGAAGCGGCCGCGAGAGCGGCAAAGAAAGGAGTAGTCGTCGTTCGCGCAAGCCGCGTGGCCACGGGGCTCGTTGGACGCAACGTAGAAGTGAATGACGACGAGCTCGGTTTTGTGGCTTCTGATGAACTCAATCCCCAAAAATCGCGGATCCTGCTCTCACTGGTGCTCTTGAATCCCCGGCCAATATCAAAGATTCAAGAACTGTTCTACACGTACTGATCGAAGAACGGCACATGAGATCAGGGGATCATGAAAAGATTGCCGCAGCTGTTGGCTATGATCGCATTGCTAGCCGCGCCGAGATTCTCCCCTGCGCAGGAGACAACTACGCAGGAGACAACCGGAGCGCCTTCCACCCCCCCTTCCGAAGACGCCCAGAATGCGCCTAAAACGCCACCTGCCTCCACTGCGGCGAAAACCCAAGACCCCACTCAACAGTCTCCCAATTCCACTCTTGAGAATACCGTCGAGGCGGGAGAGCAGGATACACCGAAGCTGGTGAGTTGGCATGAGTACCAAGGGCGGTACATTACTGCGCGGTTCGGCGCCGGTCTTTTACTTGAGGCCGATTGGTTTTCGCAGGACGACGAAAGCAAACAACAGATCTCCCTCAAGCCCGGTTATAAACTCCGTGATTTTCGTTTCATTCTTGGAGGAAAATTCCCCAAGTTCGAACGGTCCGTGACTTGGAGTGCCGGGATCATGTATGACGCGCCCACCAATTCATGGCTGATTCGGCAAACCGGGATCATGATCGCAGTCCCCGAGCTATGGGGAAAATTCTTCATTGGGCGCGCCAAAACGGGATTCTCCCTCAACAAGGCGATGGTTGGCTACGACGGCTGGACGATGGAGAGATTCACGATGAGCGACGCAAGCATTACGCTTCTAGCCGACGGTATCAAGTGGCTCGGTTATTCTCCCAAACATGGCTTTCTCTGGAACCTTGGTTACTACAACGATGTATTTTCTAAGGGCCAGTCGTTTTCCTCGTATTCCCACCAGGAGGTCGCTCGCCTCGTGTGGCTCCCCATCCATTCGGACGCGGAGGGTACACTGTTTCACCTAGGCGTCGACCTGCAGTGGGGCAAACCCGCGGACGGACAACTTCGGCTCAAGTCACGGCCCGAGGACTTTGTTGCGCCTTTTTTCCTCGATACAGGAAAGTTCGCCGCGAGCCGCACGTTCATGACGGGATATGAGGTTTACTATCGCAGACGCTCCTGGCTTATCGGCAGCGAATACTATTTCCAGAATGTCTCCTCCGAGTCTAAGGGCAATCCCCAGTTTCATGGAGGCGACGTTGTTACGACGTGGTTGATCACCGGGGAAACGCGCAAGTACAACACGGTCGGCGGGTATTTCACCGCGATATCGCCTAAGAGGCCCGTGTTCAGTGGAGGGCCAGGGGCCTGGGAAGCGGTGCTCAGATACTCGCAAACAGATCTTAACAGCGGCAAAGTGCAGGGCGGCAAGTTCGGGAGAATCACACCGATGGTCAACTGGTACCTTAACGAGAATGTGCGGCTAGAAATGGCCTATGGCTACGGACACCTGGACCGATTCGACCTTAAAGGCAATACTCAGTTCTTCCAGAGTCGTATTCAATTGCAGTTCTGAAAATCTCAACGAACCTCGACGACCTGTAAGTCGCCAGTAGTGTCTTGCAAGTTCTCGCACGGCTGTGCGGCCAGGACTCCGGGGGCTGACTAGGGATTTCCCTAATTGTTTCCGCTGGTACTTGGGCATATCACTACCTCTAGCTGACCTGAAGTCCCAGCAGTGATTTGCAGGCAAGGTCTATTAAGCAGGAGTTTCTATGAGATCGAATCTTCGGACCACATGGAAAATAATCACCTCCACCGCAGTATTGCTCTGCGCCCTTTCCGTCATTTCGATTCAGCCTGCGCGAGCGCAATCCCCGGACGAGCGGAAGCAAGACATACAGCAATTGAAGGACAAGCTCCAGCAATTGGACCAAATGATGAGTGAGGCCAAAGTGGAGCTCAACGCACTGGAGGGTACGGCACCTGGCCCAGCCGAGGGGCAAAAAACGCCTGCTCCGCAAGAGCCACTGGTCGCCGTTCCTTCGGAGGCGATTATCTCTCAGCCGCAAGCTGGGACCGTGCCGCTGGAAGGCGAAATCACGGAACAACTGAACACCGTCAGCCTTTATGGATTCGCGATGCTCGACTCCGGATATGACTTCGGGCAGGTGAATCCGGCCTGGTTCGACGTAGTCCGTCCCACCCAGTTGCCGTCCTTCCACAACGAGTTTGCGCCGAGTGGGAATGTCTACGCTGGCGTACGCCAGACCCGTTTCGGGGTGAAGTCATCCACGTCCACCCCGCTCGGCGATCTAAAAACAGTATTCGAATTCGAGCTCTTTGGTACCGGGGTGGATGCGGGCCAAACCACTTTCCGTCTCAGGCATGCCTACGGCGAATTGGGTCAGTTCGGAGCCGGGCAAACCTGGAGCGCGTTCATGGATATAGGCGTCTTCCCGAACACGGTGGAATACTGGGGCCCGAACGGGATGGTCTTCTTCCGCAACGTCCAAATTCGATGGATGCCGGTCCGAAGCAAGAGAGGCGGCGTCACCATAGCTCTGGAAAGACCTGGCGCCAGCGGTGACCAAGGAGTTTATGCCGACCGTATCGAGCTAAAAAACATACGCCCTCGGTTCAATTTCCCGGATCTGACAGGGAATGCGCGGATCGACAGGAACTGGGGCTACGTACAGGTGGCCGGCATTGTCAGGAAAATCGGATGGGTTGATACGAGCGGTAACGCGGTCAATTTTGGTGGCAGTGTCGTGGGTTGGGGTGTGAACGTGACTTCCAATCTCAACTTATCAAAAAACAACGTCGCAAAACTGGCGTTTGTTTACGGCGATGGCATTGAGAATTACATGAACGACGCTCCAGTGGATGTCGGTATCGCGAACAATCCTCCGGGCTCGCGCCTGCCCGTCAAAGGTGTTGCTTTGCCGGTGTTGGGCCTGGTGACGTTTCTTGATCACACCTGGAACGAGCACTTTACCAGTTCGGTCGGCTACTCGCTGGTTGACATCCAGAACTCAAACGCGCAGCTTCCGTCGGATTACCACCAGGGTGATTATGCGATCGGAAACCTGCTCTACCATCCGATTCCAAGAGTGATGATGGGCGGTGAGTTCCAGTGGGGTCGCCGGGTGAACTTCAGCAACGGATTCACCGCCAACGATTACCGAATGCAGTTCTCATTCAAGTTCGACTGGGAGAAGACTTTCAAATCCCCGACTCTATGACTCGGCGCGTGGCGGGAAAAGCCGATCTTTGTTTCCCATAGCGGCGCGGGCACAAACATCGCGAAGTCCGGTGGGCCCTCGCCGTCACGGCGACTGTGACAGATTTCCTGAGGATGCATTGAATGAGACCGCTACCCGCGGCGTCTCGCCTGTGTAGGGATGGACCCAGTGGTAGAGCCAGCTGGGGAAGATGACAAGTAGACCGGCTTCGGGTTTGATTCGAACAGGTTCTCCGTACGGGTCGCCAGGCGCGCTTACAGCTTCCACACCGGCACGCGGATCTAAGAATTCCAGCACCCCGCTCAGGGGACGTTCCGGATTGCCAACTCCAGGATCCACATAATAAACGCCGGACCAGGCACTGTCAGGATGGGAGTGCGGAGCATGGTACGCACCATCGCGGCAGGTAGTTGCCCATGCCGAAAGCGATATCGTTCCGTTGAACACGCCTGGGCCGGCAGAGGCATCCACCATATGCTTTACCGCCCAGGTAATCCAAGCAGTTAGTGCCCCAACGGATGCCTCTGAGCCGTTGAGGAAGTCCGCCCTCGAATGCCATCCTCCGATATTGCTACGACCCATGGAAGCGTGTTTCGTCTCCTCCGCGAGAATCAACTCTCGGAGTTGCTGGTTCATCGCATCGGAATCCGGTACCTGCAATTGACCGATGAGGGTGGGGAATGCCTTCGTAACTTCCAGTTCCATCCAACCGCCTTGATCGGCGAAGCGTTACTTAGCCTCGATCCCGTTCTCTGTGATCGTCAAAAAGCGAGGTACGCTTGCAGCATCGGCACCCAACCCGTCATCCCTGCGGTATAGGGGGTGAAGCCCCCGCTATAAGGAGCTCCCCCGGTGAGATGGAACACCTCTGCGTTGAGCCACAGCCGCTCAGTCGGAAGGTAATACCACCTTAGTCCAGCACCATACTCATAAGGGTCGCGGAACTGCCCGCGCACCCATGATGCGCGGACATACGGCATCAATGTTTTCGGCTTGACAAAGTAACTCGCCGAAAGCTCAGCGCCGTGGTCAAATGTGGATGCGAGCGGAAGCGGTCCGTCGGCTACGAAATCATTTAGCCAGCGCATGTAGTATTGCCCGTTGACCGCAAGCCCGTTCCATTTGATGCCGTAGTCAATTGCCGACATCTTATACGTGGCATCCTGGAGTGTTACACCCCGCGCAAACGCTCCGGTCGCAAAGGCCTTCACGCCGTCGGAATTGTATATTGAGGTGTTCTCGGGACTGGATTGGTCGAGATCTGAAAAACGATTCTCCCGGGACCTTGTAAACGAGGTACCTAGTCGAATGCGAACTTTCCTGGAGGAGAAATAATCATCGTACATATTCCGTGATCTACCGGGTGGCCCGTAGTCTCCTAGCGGCTCCCACCAGACGCTGCCGGAAACCAGCAGATTCGTATCGATCTTGTTTGCCGCGATACTCAGGGTATTGAGACCGTTGCCGACCATCGCCAAGTAATTCAGTCCCTTCACGAGTTGTCCGTTCATCACAACGCCCTGAGTGAACCCGGGGCGGAAGAAGTTGTCAGCCATGGTCCTATCATTTGCAGTGAAAAATGGAAACGTGCCAATCAGTGATCGGCTACCCGGAACGCCAAAGTAACCTCCGGTTAGCGTGAAAGCCTTGCTGAATTGCCAGCCAATGTTGCCGGCTACGACGATCGACGCGGCCCCGGCAGATGTCCAGACGGTGAAGCTATATTGCGCCCTCTTGTTGAAGATGTAGCCGCCGAAGACCATCATTGAGCGATTTACCGTAATGTCGTTTCGCTTATC
>Ga0307479_10004986_pt1 | contig 12176 bp, 10 predicted proteins | sample atmos_gasesECM4C_FD_203743 | JGI IMG/M metagenome (GOLD analysis project Ga0307479, IMG submission 203743) | Hardwood forest soil microbial communities from Morgan-Monroe State Forest, Indiana, United States - atmos_gasesECM4C_515 | ecosystem: Environmental > Terrestrial > Soil > Temperate...
GACCGACGAGGTGCTCGCCCTGCTGCCCGCGCTCAAGCGCCTGGGCATCCCGCTCCTGCTGCTCACCGGGGCGCCCGCCTCCACGCTGGCGCGCCAGGCCGACATCGTGATCGACGTGGGGGTCGCCGAGGAGGCGTGCCCGATGAACCTCGCCCCGACCTCGAGCACGACCGCCGCGCTCGCGATGGGCGACGCCCTCGCGATGGCGCTGCTCGACCTGCGCGGCCTACGCCCGGAGGACTACGCGGCCCTGCACCCGCGCGGCAGCCTCGGCTGGAAGTCGCTCTTCAAGGTGGGCGACCTCATGCACACCGGCCCCGCGGTCCCGGTGGTCTCCGAGCAGGCGACGATGAAGGAAGCCATCGAGGAGATGACCGGCAAGGGGTTCGGCATCACCACGGTGGTGGACGAGCGGGGCCGGCTGGTGGGCGTCCTCACCGACGGCGACCTGCGCCGCCAGCAGCTCGCCCACGGGAGCACCCTGCTGGAGCGGCGCGCGGGAGAGTGCATGACCCGCGACCCGAAGGTGATCGGAGCCGAGGAGCTCGCCACCCGCGCGCTCGCGCTCATGGAGGGGCGGATCACGAGCCTCGTGATCGCCGACGCGGCGGGCCGCCCGGCCGGAGTGATCCGCCTGCACGACATCCTGCTCGCCAAGATCGTGTGACCGCCGCTCCCCGCGCCGCGCGCATCCGCCTCCTCGTCCTCGACGTCGACGGCGTGCTGACCGACGGAGGGCTCGTCTACGGCGCCTCCGGCGAGGAGACCAAGCGCTTCCACGTCCACGACGGCCTGGCCGTGGTGGCCGCGCGCAAGGTGGGCCTGCAGATCGCGGTGCTCTCCTCGCGCGCGTCCGCCGCGGTGACCCGCCGCATGACCGAGCTCGGCGTCTCCGAGGTGCACCAGGGTGTGGTCGACAAGGGGAGCGCGCTGACCACGCTCTGCGAGCGGCTCGGCCTACGGGCCGCCGAGGTGGCGGTGATGGGGGACGACCTCCCGGATCTGGCCGCTATGGCCCGCGCCGGGCTCGCGCTTGCCCCCGCCAATGCGGTCGCCGAAGTGAAGCGCGCGGCGGACTGGGTAGCCCGCCGCCGGGGCGGCGACGGGGCGGTGCGGGAGGCGGTGGAGATGCTGCTAAAGGCCCGCCGGGCTTGGCCACCACGCTGACCCCTCGCTAGGCCGCTTCTTTCATTGCCTCGGCTCTAGGTCCTGTGCTAGCGTGGCACGGAGATTGCTATGCGGAAGGCACCCTTCATTATCCTGACGCTGGTCGTGGTATTCCTATCCGTGGTGGTGGGTGTGCTCGTTCACCGCGCGCGGGGGCCCCGGAAACTTCCCACCGAGTCGGCCACGACGAACGCCGACTACCGGCTGAAGCAGGTCCACCTGCAAGAGCAAGGCCGGGACGGCTCCCGGTGGCAGCTCGATGCGGAGTACTCCGAGACGTTCGAGGAGCAGAACAAGACGACGATGAAGAAGGTGACCGTCAAGGTGGACCAGCCGCCCAAGGGTGATCAGGCGTCGCGGTCGTGGACGGTCACCGGCGACGAGGGCGACCTGAACCAGGAGACCAAGGACGTGGAGCTTCGCGGCAACGTGGTGCTGATCTCGAGCGACGGGCTGAGGCTCGAGACCGACAAGCTCCGCTGGGACGCCGAGGGCCAGCGCGCGTGGACCGAGGATCCCGTGGTGATCTATCGCTCCGGCGCGGTGGTGCGCGGCACCGGCTTCGAGTCGAAGGTGGCCGAGGAGGTCAGCAGCATCAAGGGCCGCGTGCGTGCGACGTTCCAGAAAGGCACCGGTGTCCCCGCGACCCCGGCGCCGAGCGGGGGCTCGTGACCCGACGGCTCGTGGTCGGCGCGCTCGCCCTGTGGGCGGCGGTGGGATTGGCCGCGCCGGTGTGGGCCCAGTCCGCGACGCCGCGGCCGCGCCCGGCGCGCCCCTCGTCGACCGCGCCCGCGCCGCAGCCGGACGGGACCGCCGACGGCCGCAACGCGCCGGTCACCGTCGACGCGGACCAGCTCGAGAACATCCAGAAGGAAGGCCTGGTGGTGTTCACCGGCAACGTGGTGGCCACCCAGAACAGCTCCACGCAGTGGGCCGACCGGATGGAGGTCTACCTCGACGACAAGGGCGACCGCATCGTGCGCACCATCTCCACCGGAAACGTGCGCATCATCACCCGGGACTGCCGCAGCGGGACCGCGAAGCGCGCCGAGTACTACGACGCCGAGCAGCGGGTGGTGCTGATCGGCAACGCGCGGGTGTGGCGCGACGACAACGTGGTGACCGGCGAGCGGATCACGATCTTCCTCGCCGAGGACCGCAGCGTCGTCGAGGGGGGCCAGCAGGAGCGCGTGAAGGCGGTCTTCTACCCCAAGTCCCAGGACGAGGCGGCCGCCCGCCCCAAGCCGGTCGCGGGACAATGCTCGTGAGGCGTCCGTGGAAGGTCTGATCGCCCAGGGCCTGCGCAAGCGGTTCCGCAGCCGCGTGGTGGTCAACCGCGTGAGCCTGGACATCCATCCCGGTGAGGTGGTGGGGCTCCTCGGGCCCAACGGGGCGGGCAAGACCACCTCGTTCTACATGATCGTGGGCCTGCTGCGGCCGGACGGTGGCCGCATCTTCCTCGAGGGCGAGGACGTGACCGAGCTGCCGATGTACAAGCGCTGCCGGCTCGGGATGGGCTACCTCCCGCAGGAGTCCTCGGTCTTCCGCAAGCTGACCGTCGAGGAGAACCTGCTCGCGATCCTGGAGACCCTCGACCTGTCCCACCACGAGCGCATGACCCGCCTGGGCGAGCTGCTCGCCGAGCTCGACCTCACCCGGCTGGCGCGCCACAAGGCCTTCACGCTCTCGGGCGGCGAGCGGCGGCGGCTCGAGATCACGCGGGCCCTCGTGACCAACCCCCGCTACCTGCTCCTCGACGAGCCGTTCACCGGCATCGATCCCATCGCGATCGGCGACATCCAGGAGATCGTGGCCCGGCTGAAGGAGCGCGGGATCGGGGTGCTGATCACCGACCACAACGTCCGGGAGACCCTCGCGATCACCGACCGCGCCTACATCCTCTACGACGGCCGCATCCTCGCCTCCGGCACCGCCACCGAGCTCGCCAACAACTCCAAGGCCCGGGAGATCTACCTGGGCGAGAAGTTCTCGCTATGAAACTCGTACAGCGGATGAGCCAGCGGGTCGTCATGACCCCGCTGCTGCAGCAGGCGATCCAGCTCCTCCAGCTCTCGACCCTCGAGCTGGAGCAGGTGGTGCGCAAGGAGCTGGAGGAGAACCCGCTCCTCGAAGAGATCCCGGTGGAGAACACCGAGACCGCGGAGGCCCCCGCCGCGTCCGCGGAGTCGCCCGCGCCGGCGGAGGCGCCGCCCGCCCCCGAGGCGCCGGAGCAGCCGTCCAAGGAGACCTCCTCGGTAGACGGGGAGCGCGCCGACGACCTGCCCTTCGACCTCTCCTCCGCGATCTTCGACGACCACGGCGACGAGCGCACCCCGGTGTCGATGGAGGAGCGCGACGAGCTGCCCTTCGAGAACCTGGGGCGGAGCGACACCTCGCTGACCGAGCACCTGATGGAGCAGCTCCGCCTCAGCTCCGACGACAAGGACCTGCTGCGCATCGGCGAGGCCATCATCGGCAACCTCGACGAGGACGGCTACCTCCGCGCCGACGTGGGCGAGATCGCGGCGGGGATGGGCTGCGCGGCGGAGGCGGTGGAGGGAGCGCTCGCGCGCATCCAGGCCTTCGATCCGCCCGGGGTCGCGGCCCGCAGCGTGCAGGAGTGCCTGCTGCTGCAGCTCACCGCGGACGCGGAGCCCGATCCGGTCTCGGTCGAGATCGTGGAGAAGCACTTCGAGGACCTCGAGCGCCGGCGCTATCCGGAGATCGCCCGGGTCCTGAAGCTGCCGCTCGAGCGGGTGATGGAGTCGATCGAGGAGATCCAGAGCCTCGAGCCCAAGCCGGGGCGGCGGTTCTCCACCAACGACTCGCGCTACGTGGTGCCCGACGTCACCATCCAGAAGGTGGGCGAGGACTACGTGGTGATCTTGAACGAGGAGGGCATCCCGCGCCTGCGGGTCAACTCGCTCTACCGCTCGCTGCTGCGCCGCTCGGGGGACGAGGCCAAACAGTATGTGGAGCAGAAGCTGCGCTCCGCGGTGTGGCTGATCAAGAGCGTGGAGCAGCGCCAGCGCACCCTCCGCAAGGTCGCCCAGAGCTTGGTGAACTTCCAGCGCGACTTCCTCGACAAGGGGCTACCCTACCTGCGGCCGCTCGCCCTGCGCGACGTGGGCGACGACATCAGCATGCACGAGTCGACCATCAGCCGGGTCACCACCAACAAGTACGTGCAGACGCCCCAGGGGCTCTTCGAGCTGAAGTTCTTCTTCCACAGCGGCATCGCCTCGGAGAACGGGTCGATGGTCTCCTCGGTGTCGGTGAAGAAGACGATCCGGGACATGGTGAGCGGCGAGGACAACGGCAAGCCGCTCTCCGATCAGGAGATCGCCCAGGCGCTCCAGGGCCAGGGGCTGACCATCGCTCGACGCACGGTGGCCAAGTACCGGGAGGAGCTGGGCATCCTGCCGTCTCACCAACGGCGGCTGCAGTCCAAGAAGCGCTGAGGTCGTCTCCCATGCAGGTGATCATCAGCACCCGCGGGATGACCGTCTCCCGGACCTACAAGGACGAGCTGACGCGCAAGCTCGCCAAGCTCGCGCCGATGCTGCCCACGGTGGTCGCCACCCGCGCGATCCTCACCCGTGAGAAGCACCGGCGCACCGCCGCCCTCACCCTGGTGTCCCGCTCCCGCGCCTTCCGCAGCCGCGAGACCGCGCCCGACCTGGCCGTCGCGGTGGACCGGGCGGTGCTGGCCCTGCGCCGCCAGGTGCGCGAGACGACCAAGCGCCGTCCCCGCCGTCCGGCCCGCCCGTGAGCTCCGCGTGAGCGATATCGGCACCGAGCCGATCCGCTTCGTCATCATCACTGGCCTCTCCGGAGCGGGGAAGAGCTACGCGATCAAGTGCCTCGAGGACCTGGGCTACTTCTGCGTCGACAACCTGCCGACCACCCTCATCCCCACGTTCGCGGAGCTCTGCGCGAACTCGAGCCGCGGCATCCCGGCCATCGCGCTCGGCGTCGACGTGCGGGAGGGGGAGTACCTGGTCAACATGGTGGAGACGATCCAGGAGCTGCGGGCCCGCGGCCACCGGGTCGACGTGCTCTTCCTGGAGGCCTCCGACGAGACCCTGGTGCGCCGGTACCACGAGACGCGGCGCCGCCACCCCCTCGCGGGGGAGGGCAACGTGATCGACGGCATCCGGGCCGAGCGCACCACGCTGGCCCACCTGCGCGAGATCGCCAACCGGGTGATCGATACCACCTCGCTGACCGTGCACCAGCTCAAGGACCAGATGGTGCACTCTTTCGGGCCCCAGGCGGCCAAGGGCGGGCTCACCGTGTCGCTGGTCTCCTTCGGCTTCAAGCACGGCGTGCCCTACGACGCCGACCTGGTCTTCGACGTCCGGTTCCTGCCCAATCCCCACTTCGTCGACCGGCTGCGCGCCCTCGACGGCCGCGATCCCGCCGTCGAGGAGTTCGTGATGTCGTTCTCGGAGAGCCGGGAGCTGCTCTCGCGGCTGGAGGGGCTGCTCAAGTTCCTCCTCCCGCTCTACGAGCGCGAGGGCAAGGCCTACCTCACGGTGGCCATCGGCTGCACCGGCGGCCGGCATCGCTCGGTGATGCTGGTGGAGTCGCTCCGCTCCTTCCTGACCGGTCTCGGCCTGAGTCCGATCGTCAGGCACCGGGACCTGGACCGTGAGTGACGACCGGCTCCACTTCCTGCTCGGCATCCACAACCACCAGCCGGTCGGCAACTTCGACTCGGTCGTCGACGACGCGGTCGTCCGCGCCTACCATCCCTTCCTCGAGACCCTGGAGCGCGCCGGCGCGGGCCTGCCGCTGACCGTGCACTGCTCGGGGGGCCTGCTCGAAGCCCTCAAGGCGCGGGCGCGTCCGACCTTCGACCTGCTCGGACGCCTGGCCGCGGACGGGCGCGTCGAGCTGCTCGGCGGCGGCTTCTACGAGCCGATCCTGGCCCTGCTGCCCGACTGGGACAAGGTGGGGCAGATCCAGGCCCTCGCCCACTTCCTCAAGTCGCACTGGGGCGTGACCCCGCGCGGCATGTGGCTGGCCGAGCGCATCTGGGAGCCGCACCTGCCGCGGGTGCTCCGAGACGCCGGCGTCGAGTTCGTGCTCGTCGACGACTCGCACTTCGCCCTCGCCGGGCTCGACCCCGAGAGCCTCGGCGGCTACTACCTGACCGAGGAGCAGGGCGCCTCGGTGGCGGTGTTCCCGATCAACCAGCGCCTGCGCTACCTGGTGCCGTTCTCGGATCCGGGCGAGAGCCTCCGCTATCTCGAGGGCCGGCGCGGGGCGGGGGCGGTCACCCTCGTGGACGACGGCGAGAAGTTCGGGGTGTGGCCCGGCACCGACCGGCTCGTGTACGGCGAGCGCTGGCTGGAGCGCTTCCTGGATGCGCTGCGCGCGGCCCCCTGGCTGCACGTCTCCACATTCTCGCGCTACCTCGACGCGCGCCCGCCCGCCGGCCGCGTCTACCTCCCCACCGCGGCCTACACCGAGATGGGGGAGTGGGCGCTGCCCCCCGCGGCGGCGGCGGAGCTCGAGGCGGCGCGGCACCGCCTGCACGATCTGCCCGACGGCGAGCGCCTCGCGCGGCTCCTGCGGGGCGGCTTCTTCCGGAACTTCCTGCTCAAGTACCCCGAGATCGGCGACGCCTACTGGAAGATGCTGCGCCTCTCGCGCCGAGTGCACGAGGGCCTCGTGGCGCGGCCGCGCGATCCGCGCTTCCTCGCGGCCCGCGAGCGCCTGTGGCAGGGCCAGGCCAACGACGCCTACTGGCACGGGGTGTTCGGCGGCTGCTACCTTCCGCACCTGCGCCGCGCGGTCAAGTCGGCCCTGATCGGCTGCGAGCGCAGCCTCGAGGGCGCGGGCAAGCCGATCGGCATCGAGTGGACGCGCGCCGACGTCGACGGCGACGGGCAGCCCGAGGTGATCGTCCGCACCCGCGCCGTCGGGGCGGTGCTGCGCCCCGCCCGGGGCGGCTCGCTGACCGAGCTCACCTGGACGGGCGGCGAGGTGGACGTGGCCGACGTGCTGACCCGGCGGCCCGAGCCGTATCACCGCCAGGTGGCGGAGCGGCCGCGGGAGGGCCGGCCCGACGAGGTGAGGACGATCCACTCCGTTCCCGAGGTCAAGGAGGCGGGGCTGACCGCCCTGCTCCGCTACGATCGCTTCCGCCGCGCCGCGCTCCTCGACGGCCTATTCCCGCCCGCGGAGGGGCGGGAGCCGCTCGACCCGCTCGATCCGTGGGACGCGGCGTGGGTGGCGGTCGGCGAGCGCCCGCTCGAGCACGAGGTGAAGGCCTCGCCCCGCGAGGTGGCGGTGCTCTGCTCGCTGCTGCGCCCGGACGGCCGGCCGCTGGCGCTGCAGAAGTCGCTGATCGTCGCGGCCGACGACCCGGCGGTCACCGCCGGCTACCGCCTGCGCTGGGAAGGGGAGGAGCCGCTCGCCGCGCGCTGGGCGGTGCAGTGCAATCTGACCCTCAGCGCGGGCGACGCCCCCGGCCGCTACTTCCGGGTGGCCGGACGCCCGTCGCTCGGCAGCCGCGGCCGTCTGGAGGGCGCGCACGGGCTCACCATGGTGGACGAGTGGCTGGGCGGCGAGGTCGCCCTGAGCTTCACCGCGCCGGCCGAGGTCGCGTGGGCCCCGGTGGAGACGGTCTCGCTCTCCGAGAGCGGCTTCGAGCGCATCTACCAGGGCGCGGCCCTGCTGGTGGCCTGGCCGGTGCGCCTGCGCCCCGGCGAGACGTGGGCGGTCTCGCTCCGCGTGCACGTCGGGGAAATGGCGGCGAGCGCGCCCGAGACCGGAGCTCCCACTTGAGGGTGCGGGAGGGGCGTGCTACTGTCACGTATTCGCAGTCGATCCCAGGCGAAGCGCGGAGGGTCATCAGGTATGGCGCGTGAGGAGTACCTGTTCACCTCGGAGTCGGTGACCGAAGGGCATCCGGACAAGATCGCCGACCAGATCTCCGATTCCGTCCTCGACGCGATCCTGGCCCAGGATCCGACCGGGCGCGTCGCGTGCGAGACGCTCCTCACCACCGGCCTCGTGGTGGTGGCCGGCGAGATCACCACCTCCTGCTACGTGGACATCCCGAAGGTGGCGCGCGAGACCATCCGCGAGGTCGGGTACACCCGCGCCAAGTTCGGCTTCGACCACGAGACGTGCGGCGTCATCACCGCGATCGACGAGCAGTCCGGCGACATCGCGATGGGCGTCGACAAGCAAGGCGCGGGCGACCAGGGCCTCATGTTCGGCTACGCGTGCACCGAGACCGAGGAGCTGATGCCGCTGCCGATCACCCTGGCCCACAAGCTCTGCCTGCGGCTCACCCAGGTGCGCAAGAGCGGGCAGCTGCCGTACCTGCGCCCTGATGGCAAGAGCCAGGTCAGCGTCCGCTACGTGGACGGCAAGCCGGTGTCGGTGGAGACGGTGGTCATCTCGACCCAGCACGGGCCGGAGACCGGTCTCTCCAAGATCCGCGAGGACATGATCGAGCACGTGGTGCTGCCGACCATCCCTCGGCACCTGATCGATCCCAACCGGATCACCTACCACATCAACCCCACCGGCCGCTTCGTGACCGGCGGGCCCATGGGCGACACCGGGCTCACCGGGCGGAAGATCATCGTCGACACCTACGGCGGCTCCTGCCCCCACGGGGGCGGCGCGTTCTCCGGCAAGGACCCGACTAAGGTCGACCGGTCGGCCTGCTACATGGCCCGCCACGTGGCCAAGAACGTGGTGGCCGCGGGCCTGGCCGAGCGGGCGCAGGTGCAGGTGGCCTACGCGATCGGGGTGGCCGATCCGGTCTCGATCATGGTCGAGACCTTCGGAACCGGGAAGGTGCCGAACGCCAAGCTCGAGCAGATGATCCGCCGGCACTTCGACTTCACTCCCATCGGCATCATCAAGTACCTGGACCTGCGGCGACCGTTCTACCGGAAGACGGCGGCCTACGGGCACTTCGGGCGCAGCGAGCCCGAGTTCACGTGGGAGCGCACGAACCGGGTCAAGGACCTTCGCGACGACGCCGGCGTCTGACGCCGGCCGCCGGTGAAGCCTACGCCCCGTGGCCCGAGGGTCGGGCGCGGGGCGTTCGCACGATCCGGTGCCCATGACTGACCACGACGACACCGAGCGCGTGCGGGCCGTGGCCGGCCGGACGCGCCGGACGTAAGGACGGAGCGCGTGGCCCAGATGTCTCCCGGCGGTCGAGTCATCCCCCTGCGGCGCTCGCGCGCCGGGCTCTGGATCCTCGTGGGCCTGGTCGTCCTGATCGTGGTGGGCCAGGCGGTCCCGCTCTACACCGACTGGCTCTGGTTCCAGGAGGTCGGCTTCACCACCGTCTTCACCACGCGGCTGGCGGTGAGCGGGCAGCTCTTCCTGGGGCTGGGCCTCGCGGTCTTCGTCTTCCTGTTCGTCAATCTCTCGGTGGCGGCCCGGACCGCCCCGCCCGACGTGCTGTGGGAGCTGGAGGATCAGCTCGGGCTGCCGGGCCGCGCGATCCTCGAGCCGCTGGTGCGCCGGCTCCTGCTCCCGGTCATTGGGGTGATCGCGATCTTCGCGGGGGCGCGCGCCACCGCCGCGTGGCCGACCGTCCTCGAGTACGTCAACCGCACCGCGTTCGGCCAGACCGATCCGCTCTTCGAGCGCGACCTCGGTTTCTACTTCTTCGTGCTCCCGTTCTGGCGGCTGCTCCACGCGTGGGGCACCGCGCTGGTGGCGGGTACGCTGGTGCTGGTCGCGGCGGTCTACGTGCTCCAGCGGAGCCTCGTGCTCACCGCCCGCGGGCCGCGCCTGGCCGCGGGGGCGCGCACCCATCTGCTCGGGCTGGCCGCCCTGCTGCTGCTGATACGGGGGGTGGGCTTCTGGCTGGACCGCTTCGACCTGCTCTACTCGCCGCGCGGGCTCGTGTTCGGCGCCTCGTACACCGACGTGCACGCCTCGCTGCCGGTGCTGCAGTGGCTGGTGGTGCTGGCCGCCCTGTGCGCGGCCGCCTGCGTGTTCCAGATGTTCCGGCCGGGCTGGCGCTTCCTGGTGGCGGGCCTCGTGGTGCTGGTGGTGCTGTGGATCGCGGGTCTGGGACTGGCGCCCGCTCTGTTGCAGACCTACCGGGTCAAGCCCAACGAGCTCGACTTCGAGCGGCCGTACATCCAGCACAACATCCGGATGACCCGGCGGGCCTACGCCCTCGATCGGGTGGAGGAGAAGAGCTTCGCGGCCGAGGACAATCTCACTCCCGCCGCGCTCGAGCGCAACAACCTCACGATCAAGAACATTCGCCTGTGGGACCACCGGCCGCTCCTCACCACCTACGGCAAGCTGCAGGAGATCCGGACCTACTACAAGTTCCGTGACGTCGACGTCGGGCGTTACACCGTGAACGGGGAGTATCGCCAGGTCATGCTCTCGGCCCGGGAGCTCTCCTACCGCGACCTGCCGAGCCGGGAGTGGATCAACCAGCACCTCAACTACACCCACGGCTACGGGCTGGTGGCGGGACCGGTGAACCGGATCACCCCGGAGGGGCTGCCCGAGTTCTTCATCAAGGACATTCCGCCCGCGGGCAACGGCCTGCCCAAGGTCACCCGGCCGGAGATCTACTACGGCGAGGTCGGGACCACCGAGCCCGGCGCCGAGTACGTCTTCGTGCGCACCCGCGCCCAGGAGCTCGACTATCCCTCCGGGGACCAGAACGTCTACGCGCACTACGACGGCCGGGGCGGCATCCCGGTGGACTCGATCCTGCGCAAGGCCGCGTTCGCGGCCCGCTTCGGGTCGCTCACCATCCTGCTGAACGACAACATCTCCCCGGAGAGCCGCCTGATGATGTACCGCGACATTGCTCTCCGCGTCCAGGAGGCGACCCCATTCCTGCGCTTCGACCGCGACCCCTACCTCGTGATCGGGGCCGACGGGCGGCTGGTCTGGATGATCGACGGCTACACCACGAGCGATCGCTATCCGTACGCGACCCCGGTGCGCGGCTTCAACTACATCCGCAACTCGGTGAAGGCCACCGTGGACGCCTACCACGGCACGGTGAGCTACTACATCGCGGATCCGACCGATCCGATCGCCCGCACCTACGCCAAAGCCTTCCCCGGGCTGCTGAAGCCGCTCGCCGAGATGCCCAAGGATCTCCAGCTCCACATCCGCTACCCGGAGGACCTCTTCACGGTGCAGGCGCGGATGTACGCGACCTACCACATGCAGGACCCGCAGGTCTTCTACAACAAGGAAGATCTATGGGTGCTCCCGCGCCTGCCCCAGGACGGCCGCGAGCGGGAGATGGAGCCCTACTTCACGGTGATGCGGCTGCCCGGGGAGGCCAAGGAGGAGTTCGTGCTCCTGTCGGGCTTCAACCCGAGCGGGCGCGACAACATGATCGCCCTGATGGTGGCGCGCATGGACCCGCCCTTCTACGGCGGCATCATCGCCTACAACTTCCCCAAGCAGAAGCTGGTGTTCGGCCCGCGCAACATCCACGCCCGCATCAGCCAGGACCCGATCATCTCCCAGCAGATCTCGCTGTGGAACCAGCAGGGTTCGCGGGTGCTGAGCGGCAACCTGCTCGCCATCCCGATCGACCAGTCGCTCCTCTACGTGCAGCCCCTCTACCTGGCCTCGGCCGAGCAGGGGGCGCTGCCCGAGCTGCGACGGGTGGTGGTGGCCTACGGCAACCAGATCGCGATGGAGCCGACCCTCGAGGCGTCGCTCGGACGGATCTTCGGGGCCCGGGTGCGCGGCGAGGAGACGGCGGCGCGGGCGCCCGAGCGGGGCGCGGCTCCGCCGCCGGTCAGCACCGCGATCACCGCGGCCGCGCAGCAGGCCTGGGAAGCGTGGCAGCGCGGCCAGGAGGCGCTCCGCAAGGGAGACTGGGCCGCCTACGGGCAGGAGCAGAAGCGCGTCGAGGAGGCCCTCCGGCGCCTCCGTGAGGGCCACTAACCGTCGTCGCCTGAGTGGGGTCTAGGTGCGCGCGCTCAGGAAGAGGGCGGTGCCGATGCCCGCGAAGACGATGATCGTGC
>Ga0307479_10004987_pt1 | contig 12174 bp, 11 predicted proteins | sample atmos_gasesECM4C_FD_203743 | JGI IMG/M metagenome (GOLD analysis project Ga0307479, IMG submission 203743) | Hardwood forest soil microbial communities from Morgan-Monroe State Forest, Indiana, United States - atmos_gasesECM4C_515 | ecosystem: Environmental > Terrestrial > Soil > Temperate...
GATCATCGGACGTCCGAGCACCGCCGTCTCCGCCAGCGACGAGCCGCCGGCGCGCATCACCACCAGGTCGGCGTCGCGGATGCGCTCGCCGATGTCGTCATAGAAGGCGCTGACGGTGTAGTGCTCGCGCAGCTCCTCGGGGAGCCCGGCGCGCACCGGCACGGCCCACTCCGCATCGCGGGCGCCACATTGATGCGTCACGCGCAGCCGCGGATGCTGTGCAAGCAACGCACGGATCGACCCCGCCACCGCGTCGTTGATGCGCCGCGCGCCCTGCGAGCCGCCCATCACCAGGACGTGCTCGCACGCATCGTGCATCGGCGCACCGGCCAGCGCCTTCACCTCGGGACGCACCGGGTTGCCGGTGTGCACGACGCGCGCTCCCGGCAGCAGCGCAGCGGTCTCCGCGAACGACGCCGCAACCGCGCGCGCGCGCCTCGCGAACATGCGGGTCGTCCTGCCCGGATGCGCGTTCTGCTCCAGCAGCACAACCGGGACCCGCCCCATCAGCGCCGCGGCGACGACGGGCACCGACACGTAGCCCGCGGCGCCGACGACGACGTCGGGCTGGAAGCGGCGCAGCATGCCGCGCGCCTGCGCCGTGGCCCGCGCGATGCGCAGCGCAGTGCCGGGCAGGCGCAGCGGTGAGCCCAGGTCGATGCCGCGGACGTCGAGCGTCTCCAGGCGCAGGCCGCTGCTCGGGACCAGCGTCTCCTCGAGACCGCCGCGGCGGCCGGCGAGGAGCACGTCGCCGCCCGGGTCAGCGCGCCGCAACGCCTGCGCGACCGCCAACGCGGGAGTCAGGTGTCCCCCCGTTCCCCCTCCAGCGATCAACGTGCGCACGGCGCGATACCCCTTGTCGTCGTCCCTGGGCCGAGATGTTGCAGAGGATGCCGACGGCGGCCAGGGTGGTGATCACCGACGACCCACCGTAGCTGATGAAGGGCAGCGGGACGCCTGTCGTCGGGACGAGGTTGGTCACCGCGGCGATGTTGAGGAAGGCCTGCACACAGATCCAGGCGGTGACGCCGCCCGCGACCAGCGCCCCGAAGGTGTCCGGCGCGCGCAGCGAGGTGCGCACGCCGCGCCAGGCCAGCAGGACGAAGCCGGCGATGACCCCCAGCGTGCCGACCAGGCCGAGCTCCTCGCCGATGATCGCGAAGATGAAGTCGGTGTGCGCCTCGGGCAGCCACTGGAACTTCTCGATGGAGTGGCCGAGGCCGACGCCACTGAAGCCGCCGCTGCCCAGCGCGTACAGCGAGTGCACCATCTGGAAGCATGCGTTGAGCGGGTCGGCGAAGGGATTGCTGACGCAGGCGACGCGCGAGGCCCGGTACGACTCGACGGTGATGAGGAACCAGCCCAGCGCGCCGAGAACGCCCACCAGCAGGATCAGGTGGCGCTTGCGCGCGCCCGCAAGGGCGATGAGGACGGTGCCGATGCCGGCCAGGATCATCGTGCTGCCGAGGTCCTTCTCGAAGATGACGAGCGCGAGAAGTCCAAGCAGCAGCAGGCCGAAGTCCTTGACGATGCGCCCTGAACGCACCGCCGGACCGCGATCGCACAGCCACTTGGAGAACCAGAGGATGGCCACCAGGGTGGCGATCGTCGACGGCTGGATCGACTGCCCGGCGATGGTCAGCCAGCGCCGCGCGCCCAGCGCCTGGGTGCCGATGTGCGGCACCAGCACGATGAGCAGGAGCACCAGCGCGCCGATGGCCAGCCGTCCCGACAGGGCGCGCCAGCGGTGGTAGTCGACGCGGGCGACGACGAGCATCGCCGCGATGCCGATGCCCAGCCAGACGATCTGGCGCTCGAAGAAGTAGTTGGGGTTGCCGTAGGCCTGGTAGCCGAGCGCCTCCGAGGCGCTGTAGACCATCACCACGCCGAAGGCGCACAGCGCGGCGATGACCGCGAGCAGCCAGCCGTCGACCCGGGTCAGCGCGACGTGGTCACTCTGCGAGCGCATCTCGGTGGCGGCGGCAGGGCGGAAGCTGTCCACGGGAGCGACGGCGCGACGGCGCAGCGTGGCGGCGCGCTCGGCGACTGTCATGGTGCGGGTGCGTGCCGCCATCAGACGCTGCCTCGCGCGGCGCCGCAGACGTCGTGGACCAGCTGCGCGAAGACGTCGCCGCGCTCCTCGAAGCTGGAGAACTGGTCGAAGCTGGTGTAGCCGGGCGCGAGAAGCACCACGTCGCCGGGTCGCGCCACGTCGTGCGCGGCGCGGACCGCGTCGGCCAGCGTGGCCACCAGGACGCGCGAGTTCCAGCCGAGTCTGTCCAGAGCTCGATCGACCTCAGGCCCCGTGGAGCCGTTGAGCACGGCGAAGCGGGCGCGCTCGCCGACCTCGCGGGCCAGCTCCTCGGGACCGACGCCCTTGGTGCCTCCCCCACCGATCCAGACGATGGGACGGCCGGGGAAGGAGCGCAGCGCCTTGACCGCGGCGTCGACGTTGGTGGCCTTGCTGTCGTCGACCCAGAGCACGCCGTCGACGTCGAGCACCGGCTCCAGCCGGTGGCGCACGGCGCGGAACTCGCGCACGACGGCGGCGATCGCCTCGTTGTCGACGCCCGCCGCATGACCCAACGCCACCGCGGCGAGGACGTTCTGCACGTTGTGCTCGCCGAACAGCGGGATGGCCGTCACCGGCATGACGGTGGCGGCGCTGCCGCCGTCGACGACCACCACATCGTCGTCGCGCACGGTTGCGCCGTCGGCCGCGCCGATGTCGAAACCGGCGAGCACCACGCGCGCCGTCGTCGCGGATGCCATGGCCCGGGTCACCGGGTCGTCGGCGCCGAGCACCACCGTGCCATTCGGGTCGGCGTGCTCGACGAGGCGTCGCTTCGCCGCCGTGTAGGCGTCGAAGCTGCCGTGCCTGTCGAGGTGGTCGGGGGTCACGTTGAGCACCGCGGCGAGCCGGCAGCGCGGGTCCTCGACGGACTCGATCTGGAACGACGACAGCTCGAGCACCACCCAGTCGTCCGCACGCACGTCCGGCAGTCGATCGAGCATCGGCTCGCCGATGTTGCCGCCGACGTGCACGCGCGCCCCGCCCGCGGCGATCACCGCACCGGCGAGGCTCGTCGTCGTGGTCTTGCCGTTGGTGCCGGTGATGCCGACGATCGGCGCAGGACAGCGGCGGAACACCATGTCGATCTCGCTGTGCACCGGGACGCCGCTGCGGCGCGCCACGGCCAGCTCGGGTGCGTCCCAGGGCACCCCGGGGCTGGGGCAGACCATGTCGAAGCCGACCGCGACGTCAACGGGGTACGGACCGAGCCGCACCTCGACGCCGTCGGGCAGCGCCGCGGCGCGGGCGCGCAGCGACTCGCCGTCGTTGCGGTCGACGACGACAACATCCCACTTCTCCGCGTGCAGCGTGCGCGCGCAGGCGACGCCGCTGCGTCCCAGCCCGATGACCACGGCGCGCGGCATCAGGAGTTGAACCCTGAGCGCAGCCCCGCGAGCACGGCGAGCACGGCACCGACCGCGGCAGCGGCGCCGAACCAGAGGACGAGCCCCTGCTCGCGCAGTCCCAGCTCCTCGAAGTGGTGGTGCAGCGGGCTGGCCCGGAGCACGCGCCGTCCGAAGCGGGTGATCGCCGTCACGTTGACGATGACGCTGACCGTCTCGGCGACGAAGACGAGCCCGAGCAGCGGGAGCAGCCAGAGCATGTGCACCTCGGCCGCGGCGGCGGCGAGCGCGCAGCCGAGGCCGAGCGATCCGGTGTCGCCCATGAAGACGCGCGCGGGGAACCAGTTGTAGAGAAGGAAGGCGGAAACCCCGCCGACGATGGCGCCGCTCAGCACCGCGGCGCCGTGGACGCCGAGGTGCAGCGCCAGCGCCCACACCGCGCTGAACACCAGCACGCTGCACCACCCGGCGAGGCCGTCGACGCCGTCGGTGAGGTTGACGGCGTTGCTCGCCGCCAGCACCGCCACCGCCGCGAGCGGGACGATGCCGCCGTGCAGGTCGACGCTGCCGAGCACGGGCAGCACCTGGTGGGTGGCGCCGACCTTGAGCAGGCCGACGCCGACGAGCACGCCGACCAGCGCCTGGAGCACCAGCTTCTGCCGCGCCAGCAGGCCCAGCGCGCCGCGCCCGCTGATGTTGGCAAGGTCGTCCAGAACTCCGAGGCCCGCGCCGGCGACCAGGGCGAAGACGATGACGAAGCCGGCGCGCGAGTGGTCGAAGATCACCCAGGCCAGCACGGCGAGTGCGCAGAAGAGGACGCCGCCCATCGTCGGCGTTCCCGCCTTGACGCGGTGCGTGGACGGACCGTAGGCCTGGATCCGTTGGCCCGCGTGCGCATGCGCCAGGGCGCCGATGACCAGCGGATACAGCAGCGCACCGAGGACGATGCACAGCACGAAGGCCGCCAGCGACGCTCTCACCGCCGCAGCGCCTCGACGACTCGCTCCAGGTGCATGCCGTGCGACGCCTTGACCAGCACCGCGGTGTCGGCGTCGCAGCGCGCCCGGGCGAGGACGATCGCCTCGTCCACATTGCGCGCGGCGAAGGCCTCCGCGGGATCCATGCCGGCAGCCAGCGCGGCGGCGACGGTGCGGTTGGCCTCGTGGCCGACGGCGATCAGTGTCGTCGCCGTCTCGCGCGCCTGCCGTCCCGCCTGGCGGTGCGCCATCTGCGTGTGCGAGCCCAGCTCCAGCATGTCGCCGAGCACCGCGATGCGCCGCCGCGCCGCCGTCGCGCCGAGGGTCTCCAGCGCCGCCGCCAGCGAGCTCGGGCTGCTGTTGTAGCTGTCGTCGTAGATGCGCGCGCCGCCCACACCCATGTGGATGCGCCCACGCTGCGGCGGCGCCTCGAACGACCCGAGCCGCGTCGCCACCTCGGCGACGGACACGCCGAGCTGCCCTGCCACCGCAGCCGCGGCAACGGCATCGACGACGAGATGGGCACCGGGAACGCGCATCCGCACCGGCGCGCTGCTCGATGGACCGACGAGCGTGAACGTCGTGCCGTCGATGCCGCGCGACACGATGTCGGTGGCGCGGAACTGCGCGTCGGGCGATTGCAGCCCGAACCAGAGGATCGGCGCCCGGCTGCGCGAGCTGACGCCTCGGACCAGCTCGTCGTCGGCGTTGAGCACCGCGGTGCCGTTCTCCGGCAGCGCGTCGAGCAGCTCCGCCTTGGCGTCGGCGATCGCCTCCTGCGAGCCGAGCAGCTCGATGTGCGACTCCCCGACGTTGAGCAGCACCCCCGTGCGCGGATGGGTGAAGCTGCACAGGTCGCGGATCTCGCCGGGTGCCGACATCGCCATCTCGCAGACGAAGACGTGCACGGGCGGCCGCAGCTCCAGCACCGAGAGCGGGATTCCCGTCCAGGTGTTGAGGTTTCCCGGCGTCTTGGCGACGCGCACCGAGCCGAAGAGCACGTGCGCGATCAGCTCCTTGCCGGTGGTCTTGCCGACGCTGCCGGTGATGCCGATGACGTGGCAGTCGAGCTCGCGCAGCCGCGTCTCGCAGGCGGCGCGCAGCGCGGCAGCGGTGTCGGGGACGCGGAGCAGGATGGGTGGGACCTGGGTTCCGCGCGGCGCCACCCAGTTCTCGTCGACGACGGCGAGCGAAGCACCGGCAGCGGCGGCGGCGCCGACGTAGCGGTGTCCGTCCTCGCTCTCCCCGCGCAGGGCGACGAAGCCGCCGCCGGGCACGACCTCGCGCGAGTCGGTGGCGAGGCCGTTGAGCGGGGCTGCGGGATCGCCGCTGCCGTGGAGCCGCCCATCGAACAGGCGTGCCAGGTCGCTGGGCGAGTGCATTGGCGCAATGGTACCGGCAGGGTCCGCGGACGCCGGGAGGGGCGCGAGCGCGGGGCTCACGGCACGATCCGCCACTGGTCGACGATGACCTGGGCCATGTCGTGCCAGATCGGCGCCGCCAGGTAGGCGCCCTCGCGAGCGACCTTGGTCTCCTTGGGGAGCCGCAGCACCACCAGCATGGTGAACTGCGGGTTGCTCACCGGCATGAAGCCGACGAAGGAGACGATGACGTCGCCGCCGTAGACGCCGTTGACCGGCACCGACGCCGTCCCCGTCTTGCCCGCGATCACGCCCTTGAAGGCAGGGATCTTCGCCGCGTAGCCGGAGGCGCCGTGGTCTTCGACGACGCCGGTCATCATCTTCTGCAGCGTCGCCGCCGCGTCGGGCGTCATCACCTGCCGCGTGGTCGGCGAGAACGGCGTCGCCCGTCCGGTGGCCGGGTCGACGATCGAGTCGACGACGTGCGGCTGCACCCAGACGCCGTTGTTGCCGACGGCGTTGATGGCGGCGAGCATCTGCAGCGGCGTCACCTGGACGTGCTGGCCGAAGGCGCTGGTGGCGAAGTCGACGCCCTTCCACTGCTGCTCCGGCGCCAGCGGCTGGTTGACCTCGCCGGCGACGTCGACGCCGGTCGGCGCGCCGATGCCGAAGTTGGCCAGGTTCTCGTAGAAGTTGTGCTGGCCTTCCATCTGCATGAGCTTGATGGCGCCGTCGTTGAGCGAGTCGTCGAGCACCCACTGCATGGTGACGCGGCCGTGGGCACGCCCGTCCCAGTCGCCGATGGTGTAGCCGTCGATGCGCACCGGGCCCTCGTCGATCTCGGTCTGCGGGGTGATCGCCTTGTTGTTGAGGCCGCCGGCGAAGGTGACCACCTTCATCACCGAGCCCGGTTCGTAGAGGCCGCTGACGGCCTCGTCCTTCAGCGACGCGTAGGGCGCGGTGGCGAAGTTGTTGGCGTCGTACGTCGGGTAGTCGGCCCAGGCGCGGATGGCGCCGGTGTGGGTGTCCATGATCAGCAGCGAGCCGGACACCGACTGCGAGTCGGTGACGCCCTTGGCCAGCGCCTGCTCCGACCAGTACTGGATCTGCGAGTCGAGCCCGAGCTGCAGGTTGCGGCCGTCGCGCGGGTCCTTGCGGTCCTGCTGGGAGAGCACGATGGCGTTGCCGGCCACGTCGCGCAGCGTCGACTCGCTGCCGTCGACGCCGTGCAGCAGCGCGTTGTAGTACTGCTCCAGGCCGTACTGCCCGTTGCCGTCGTGGTCGACGAAGCCGAGCAGGTTGCCGGCGAACGACGCCCCCGCCACCGGCGAGCCGTTGTAGACCCGCTGCTCGCTGTCCAGGGTGCCGATGCCGGCGATGGCCAGCGACTGCAGCTTCTGCCGCGTCCTGTCGTCGACCCGCTTGGCCAGGTAGACGAAGCGGCCCGGCGTGGCCAGCAGCTGCTCCACCTTGCCCGGACCGAGCCCCAGCACCGGGGCGACCTTCAGCGCCGTGTCGTGCCGCTGCGACGGCGGGATCAGGCCAGGGTCGGCAAAAACGTCGAAGACGGTGACGTCGCCGGCGAGCTGCCGCCCGCTGCGGTCGAGGATCAGGCCGCGGTGCGCGGCCAGGGTGACCTGCGACTCCTGCGAGGCCAGCGCCATGCTGCGCAGCGTCGGCCCCTGGCGGATCTGCACGTCGACGAGGTGGGCGACCAGGGTGATGCCCATCGCCGCGAAGGCGAGCAGCAGCCAGACCCCGCGGGCGCGGAAGTCGGGCTCGTCGCCGACGAACCAGCCGCGCAGGCGCGACCCGGACGCGTCGCCCCGCGGGCCGCGCCGCGCCCCCCGCGTCCTCACGGCGAAGCGGCCTCGGCCTCCGACGGCCCGAACGTGCCGCTCAGTGCGGCGACCAGACGCTGCACCGGGTCGCCGGTGGTTGTTGTCGTGCCGCGGTCGGCGACCGCGGGCTGCGGGGGAACGCTGACCGGCTGCGACACCGCGGCGACGTACGCCCACCTGGCGGGCGGCTTCATGCCCAGCTGCTGCGCGGCCGCGTCGATGCGCGCCGACGAGCTCAGCTGGGCGAGCTGCGCGTCGAGCTGCTGCGCCTCGGTCTGCAGCTGACGCTGCTGGGTGGCGAGGTCCGCGACCTGGTAGGTCGCCTGGGTCATGTGCGCGGTCTGCGACACGTAGGCGATGCCGATGCCCGCGCAGATGCCGATCACCGGCAAGAGCGGCAGCGGCGTGCGCGGACCGCCGCGGCGCGTGCGCGGACGGCGCGGGCGCGACGGCTGTGCGTCGAGGTCGCCGGTGCTCGCCCCCTCGATGGCGGCGAAGGCGTCGAAGACCTCGTCGAACGATTCGTTGGTGTGCTTGGTGGCGGGCACAGCCCGGTACTCCGAACGACCCGGCTGTGCCGGGATTTTTGGCGGCGGCGAGGAACCCGCTGGGGGTCCCCCGCCGCCTAGGGGCAGAGGGAGCTTCGATGTGGAGTGGGGCCTCTGTGCCCCGGTTTGTCGCGAGCCTCAGCCCGCGTCGAGTTTCTCCGCGACCCGCAACCGCGCCGAGCGCGCCCTCGGGTTGGTGGCGATCTCCAGCGGGTCGGCCTTGATCGCCTTGCGGTTCAGCAGAAAGAGAGAGGCCCGGTGAGCGCAGGTGCAGATGGGCTGTTGGGGCGGACAGATACAGTTCTGTGCTGCGACGTGGAGTGCGTTCTTGACAAGGATGTCCTCGAGAGAGTGGAAGGCGATGACCCCAAGTCGCCCACCGGGCCGTAGTTCACTGATGGCTGCCTGCAACCCGCGCTCGATGCTGTCCAGCTCGTGGTTCACCTCGATGCGCAGTGCCTGGAAGGTGCGTGTCGCGGGGTGGATCCGCTTCGGCCAGTAGCGCCGCGGGATCGCCCGTTCCACCGCCTCGCGGAGCCGCGTCGTGGTCAGGATCGGCTCCACCGCCCGCTCGCGGACGATGGTCGACGCCACGCTGCGGGCGAAGCGCTCCTCGCCGTAGTCGCGGATCAGCCTCGCCAGGTCCTGTTCGGACCACGAGTTGACGACATCCGCGGCAGAAACATCGCCGCCCGACGGGTCCATGCGCATGTCCAGCGGTCCGTCGAAGCGGAAGCTGAAGCCGCGCCCGGGGTCGTCGAGCTGCAGCGAGGAGACTCCCAGGTCGAGGGTGACGACGTCCACGGCGGCGATGCCGAGTGAGCGCAGGACCTGCGTCAGGTCCGCGAAGTCGCCGTGCACCACGGACACCGCGTCGCCGAAGGCGGCGAAGCGCCGGCGGCCGCGCGCCACCGCCGCGGGGTCGCGGTCGATGGCGATCACCCGTCCGCCGGGAAGCACGCGCTCGAGGAGCGCCGCGGTGACGCCGCCACCACCGAGGGTGCCGTCGACCGCGATGTGTCCCGGCCTGGGCTGCAGGCTCTCTATGAGTGGGTGTAGAAGGACCGGCCGGTGCCCGCCGTCGTTCTCAGCGACGGAGGGACCGGGCGTGGCCTCGGGCCCGTCGTTCATGCCTGCCACGGTCGGCATGATGGCCATCAGATTGCAAGGGGATGCACGGCGCGGTCGTCACGACGCCTCGCCTGGGCTGTGGGAGACCCGGTCGCCGAGCGCGGTGAAGGCGGCGGGGTCGAGCTCGGCGTTCTCGCGGTCCCAGGTGTCCTCGCCGACCACCTCGACCACGTTGCCGAGGCCGACGAACACGGCGCGTTCGGCGATGGACGCCCAGCGGCGGTGCTCGTCGATGAGCAGCAGCCGGCCCTGCGCGTCGAGCTCGACCTCGCGCGCCGAGGCGTACAGCGCGCGCAGGTAGCGGCGCTCCTCGGCGGGCGTGTCGGCGGTGAGCTTGAAGCGCTGTTCCATCGCGGACCACTCGTCGGGCGGGCGGATCACCAGGCGACCCTCCGCGCCGATGGCGACGACGCTGCCGGGCGGCAGGCCCTTGCGCAGCGACGCGGGGACGGCGACCCGTCCCTTGCCGTCCACCTGGTGGCGGTAGGAGCCGATGAACACGGGTCAGCCACCCACCGGGGACGCCGCATCTCTGCTGCTGGTCCCTGGTGCCTGGTGTTGCTGGTCATGTGCCCCACTTTTCACCACTTCAATCCACCGATGCGCGGAACAGTAGCAGCGCCGAGCGTGGGCGTCAACAAGAACATGTGTACCGTCACGGCGCCGTGACATCCGGGCATTGCTGGCAAAAACTCGGTGGGGCAAGGTGTTTTCCCAAGGTCTTGCACAGGCGGGCGCTGCCGGTGGTGGCTGGTGGGGAGCCATCCCACACGATGTGCCGTCCGGACTCGAACAGACGTTCGCATTGGTGCGCGCTCGGCGGCGGGGTACACTCGGCCGTGCAAGCCGGCCGGACGGCCGCGGGCGGACGCATGCGCCGCTCGAGGAAAGTCCGGGCTCCACAGAGCAGGGCGCTGGGCAACACCCAGTCGGGGTGACCCGCAGGAGAGTGCCACAGAAAAGACACAGCCGACGGCCCGCCTCGCGCGGGCACGGGCGACGGTGAAATGGTGGGGCAAGAGCCCACCGGCGGCCGGGTGACCGGCCGGCCAGGCAAACCCCGTCCGGAGCAAGGCCGAACAGGGACGGGCTGGGCGCGGCGACGCGGTCAGTCCAGGGGCTGCTCGTCCCGAGTCCCGGGTCAGGCCGCTCGAGGCGCCGGGTAACCGGCGCTCCAGATGGATGGCCGTCCCCCGCCGTTCGCGGTGGGGACAGAACCCGGCTTACAGGCCGGCTTGCATTCTCTCCTGCAGCTGCCGGTAGGCGGCGACGGCGAGCTCGTCGACGCGCTCGTTGCCCAGCACGCCGCTGTGTCCCCGCACGTGCTCGAAGTGGACGCGCGCGTCGACGAGCGGGTCGATGCCGGGGAACAGGTCGAGGTTCTTGTTGCGCTTCCACCTGCGCGTCAGCCAGTTGATCGCCCCCAGCGAGTCGGTGCGGACGACGATGCGCCAGGTGGGGTCGGCGCCGATGCGCGCCCGCACCGCGCGCAGGCCCTCGCGGATCGCCTTGAGCTCCTCGCGGTTGTTGGTGGTGGCGGGCTCGGCCTCGGCGCGCTCCTCGACGCTGCCGTCCGGCCACTCGACCCGGTACGCCCACGCGCCCGCCCCGGGGTTCCCGCTGCACGCCCCGTCCGCGTAGACGACGACGGTGAACAGGTCGCTCACGGCGCCAGGATGCGGTCGCAGTTGGCGCACTGCACGAGCGTGTCGCCGACCCGCGCCTCGCGCGCTTCATGGGCGCCAAGGGGCAGGTGGCAGCCGCCGCAGGTGCCGTGCTCGACGCGCACCACCGCCGGTTGGTGCTTGGCCTTGACCCGGTCGTACAGCGCCCTGGACGCCGGCGGGACCTGCGCCACCAGCGCGGCGCGCGCCTCGATCGCGGCGTCCTGTTGCTGCCGGAGCTGTCGCAAACGGTCGGCCAGTGGACCCCGCTCCTCCTCGCGCCGTCCCTCCAGCACCGCGACCGCCTTGTCGGCGAGGACGCGCGCCTCAGCGAGCTGGTCGGCGTCCTCCATGGCCAGCAGCGTCTCGTCCTCCTGGGTCGAGACCTGGGCCTTGACGTCGTCCAGCTCGTGCTGCAGGGTGAGCAGCTCGGCGGGGTTGCGGACGGAGCCGCCGTAGAGCTGGCGGTCCAGCGTCTTGGCGCGGGCGCGCAGCGAGTCCAGATCTCCGTCGAGCGCACGCACCCGCAGCTCGGCCAGGCGCTGCGCCTCGGCGCGGTGGGCGGCGTCGTCGCGGGCGCGGTCCAGCTCGGGATCGCGGTCGATGCGCGCCTCCGCGGCGGCGACCTCCCGGGTGAGGCGCTCGACCTCGTCGTCGGCGTGCTGCAGCTCGAGGAGCTGCTCGGCGCCGCGGTTCACGCTGCCACCTGTGCGATCCAGGTCGGGTAGTTGTGGCCACGGTCGACGGCAACGTCGCGACCCACCACCCGCCAGGCGTGCGCGTCGAGCCAGGGGTCGATGAGCTCGGCGTCCTGGATGCACTGCAGCGCAATCCACCGCACGCCCCGCCCGGCGGCGCCGTCGCAGATGCTGAGCAGGTTGCGTGCGCCCATCCCCGCGGCGACGACGGCCTCGACCTCACCGTCGGCGATCGGGTCCAGGTTGGCGCCGAACCGCGGCTCGACGCGGTCGCGGGCGGCCCACCAGTCGAGGTTGTGGCAGAGCTCGGCGTAGGGACCGCGCGCCGCCTCGGTGGCGATCACCGTCGCCGCGCCGCGGATGGCGAGGTGCACCGCGAGCGCGCCGTGTCCCGCGCCGACGTCGGCGATCGAGTCCGCGTCGGGCAGCATCGCCAGCAGCACGCGCAGGCGATGGTTGAGACGCGGGACGGTCACGCGGCGACGACCTGCTTCTGCGAGACTCGGACCAGGGTTTCCAGGCTGCGCCTGGCGGCGC
>Ga0307479_10004988_pt1 | contig 12174 bp, 8 predicted proteins | sample atmos_gasesECM4C_FD_203743 | JGI IMG/M metagenome (GOLD analysis project Ga0307479, IMG submission 203743) | Hardwood forest soil microbial communities from Morgan-Monroe State Forest, Indiana, United States - atmos_gasesECM4C_515 | ecosystem: Environmental > Terrestrial > Soil > Temperate...
CACGGGGTCTCATAAATCGTGACACCCAGACCATATCGTTCTGTCGGTGCGAATGTCGACGCGTCGGCTACCATCTCAGAGAGCGTCGCATCCTTGAGCATTCGGCCCCCATATAGAATCCGTGCCCAATAGGCCAAATCCAAAGAGTTGGAAACGAAGCCCCCACCGCCCCACTCGTATGACGGACTCACAACAAAAGTGCCGTTCGTACTGATGTCAGTTCCCAAACCCATACTATCGTCTCGCTGCTGGTAGCCATCCACGACTCCGGGAAGGTGTCGCTGGCTCGGATTGTTCTGCGGATAGGTTCCATCAAGATGCAATGGAATGAGGACACGGCGGTTGACCTCAGTGTAGTAAGTGTCGCCCGTGACCTTCTCAATTATCAGCGCCACAAGGTCGTAGTTCTCATCTCGATATTCAAATTTGGTGCCAGCGGGAAACTTTGCAGGCTGATCCAGAGGCAAGCGATCGAGATAAGACCACACGCGCTGATGGTTCTTACGAAAATCGCTAGCAGCCGGCTGTATGACATTGCCCGAGCCGCCGATTCCGCTGCGGTGTGAGAGAAGCATTCGGACCGTAATGTCGGGCGCATTGCCCAATCGAGAAAACCACGGCTCCTGTTTTAGGAAATTTGAAATAGGATCGTCCAAGCGTAGCTTGCCTTCTTCGACCAATTGCATGATCACTGCCGCTGCAAAGGTCTTACCAATGCTTCCCGCAAGCATCCGATCGTCACCGCGCATCGGTACGTGGTTACCCAAGTCGGAATAGCCTACCGCCAGCGAATTGCAGCGACCGTCGGGCAAGCAGTATGCAAACGTGATGCCTGGGTATCCGCGGCGGTCCACCGACGTTCGCCCTGCTCCCCATTCGTGCCTAAGACCCTCCATCCGTCTTGCCAGTTCCCTCTCAAGCGTGTCTGCCGCTTTCTTGCCCAGGTTGGGCTGCGCCCGCGCGGAACCGGGCGTTGGGGGCGCGCCACTGGTAGCTACCGATGCCAGCAGAATCACGCTCAACGCGAGGCTTAGTGTGAGGTACCTACTCATAGTCCGGTTCCCAGTTCTTTTTTCCCAAAACGGCGCCATCCGAAGGACATGACTTCCAGGAATTCGCTCAGCGTCAAGAATTCCGTGCCTGAATAATCGAGCTCATCACAACGAAGCTCCGTCAACGTGAGTTGTATCGCCCTGGCAACCCTCTTTATGAGCGTCGTCCCGTGCACGATCATTTGGAAGCCCATTTCGTGCAGTACCTGCGTTGGTAGTAGTGGCGTGCGCCCTCCAACGAGCATATTGCACACCTGCGGCACATCGAACGCGCGACCAATCGCTTCAAGCTCCTCGACACTCTCGGGGGCCTCGATGAAGATGCCGTCGGCTCCGGCGCCGAGATAGCGCTCCGCCCGCCTGAGTGCTTCGCTTAGTCCATGGACAGCGCGTGCGTCCGTGCGGGCAATGACAAACAATTGTCGGTTGTTGCGTGCCGCTACGGCGGCCCGGATTTTGCGAGCCATGTCTTCTGCTCCGATTACATCCTTTCCCGGGAGATGACCGCAGCGTTTCGGATTGGCCTGGTCCTCGAGCAGCAGCGCGCCCACTCCGACCGATTCGTACATCCTTACGGTTCGCGTCACACTGCGCACGCCACCATACCCATCGTCGGCGTCGACCAAAGCCGGGATATTCGTGGCCCTAATGATGTCCTGCGCCCCAGCCGCCATTTCTGCTAGACCTACGAGTCCCACGTCCGGGAGACCGTATCGCGCACCCGCCAAGGGGAACCCCCCTATCACCATAGCCTCAAAGCCGGCCTGCTCAATCAACATGCCACTAAGGGCGTCGTAAGCACCCGGAAGCACTAACGGCCGAGAGCGCGACAGCAGCTGTGCCCATGTACGTTTAACTGGCGCTTGGCTCATCCAGCTCATTCGTTTTTCACGTATTGGAGCATCACCATCTAGCCATGCGACTTTTCCACAACGCGGTTTCTCTGCTGCCTTCCAATCTGTGATCTCAGATACTACAATGAGCCAAAGGGCGTTTGCTAGTTTCCGAGGTCGCCCACCGCTGACTGCCTGAGAACCCCAGCGATGTCGGTCTTCAGCCATCCGGACTTCCGCAATCACGAGCAAGTGGTGTTCATTGCTGATGCAGACACGGGTCTGCGGGCGGTCATCGCCGTCCACAACACGACCCTAGGTCCGGCGCTCGGTGGTTGCCGTATGTACCCCTATGCGTCAGATGACGATGCCATCAGGGATGTCTTGCGTCTCTCGCACGGTATGACCTACAAGGCTGCGATGGCCGGTGTGCACCTCGGCGGCGGCAAGTCGATCATCATCGGAGATCCCAGATCCGCCAAGACGGAGGCCTTGCTTCGATCGATGGGCCGGGCGATTCGGGAATTGGGTGGACGGTATATCGCTGGTGAAGACATGGGCACGGATCCTGCAGACATGCGCGTTCTCAGGAGAGAAACGGTGTCGGTCAGTTGCCTCGATGTTCAAGACGGAGGCTACGGTGACCCATCACCCATGACCGCTCTTGGTGTAGTTCAGGCCATACGGGCAGCGCTCGTCGAACAACGAGGCAGCCCAAGTACCGCCGGAGTCACCGTGGCGATTCAAGGCGTCGGAAACGTCGGCCTGAACCTCTGCCGATTGCTCACCGAAGCCGGCGCGAAACTGGTGGTTTGCGACTCCTACGCGCCGTCCGCGCAGCGCGCGGCAGACGTGTACAACGCACTAGTCGTCGGGCCAGAGGAAATCTACTCCAGCGCAGCCGACATCTTCGCACCGTGCGCCGTTGGAGGGACGTTAAATCCTGGGACGATCCCACGTCTAAAAGCAACGATCGTCGCCGGGGCCGCGAATAACCAGCTCGCTGACGAAGACTGCGCACGCCGGTTGTACGAGCGCGGCATCCTCTATGTTCCTGACTTTGTCGCCAACGGCGGCGGACTGATCGCGTGCGCCGCGGAATGGTACAAGACAGGATCTCAAAAAATAGAAGCCGACGTCAGGAAACTGTATGAGACATGCCTCAGCGTCCTGCAAACCGCGGCCGCTGAAAACACCTACCCAGTTGTCGTGGCGAATCGCATCGTCGAGCAACGCTTGCACCGATACGGTCAACGTCGTGCGGTAACCCTATAGGTCGTCCATGGGGAACACACCGCCCGCAACTGGCAAGCACGGAAACCTTAAAATGCACCTCCTCCCGGTCACACTCGACGACAAATACACAGCAAGTTCCGGCCGGGTCTTCTTGAGCGGCCTTCAGGCATTGACTCGACTGTTGCTGATTCAGAGCGAACGGGACCGTGCGGCGGGACTTAATACAGCAGGCTTTGTGTCGGGCTACCAAGGCTCTCCCCTAAACAACATGGACAAGACCCTGTGGACAGCGGCCGAACATCTCAAGCGGCACCACGTTCATTTTCAGCCGGGTCACAACGAAGAACTCGCCTTGACAGCCGTCTGGGGATCTCAGCAGGTCAACCTACTGCAAGGTGCACGCCACGATGGCGTGTTCTCTCTATGGTACGGAAAGTGGGCTGGTGTCGGTCGCTGTGGCGACACCTTCAATCATGGCAATTCGGCCGGCGCAGCCCGCTATGGCGGGGTTTTGGTCGTCTGCGGTGACGACCACGCCGCGCGCTCTTCAACGATCGCGACTCAAAGCGAATACATGCTGATCGCCCCCATGATTCCTGTGCTCGCTCCAGCCAGCGTGCAGGACTATCTTGACTTGGGTGTGCACGGCTGGGCCATGTCACGCTTTTCTGGCTCGTGGATCGGTTTTAAGGCGGTCGACGAGACAGTCGAGAGTTCCGCCTCGATCAACGTTGAGCGGGATCGAATATCGGCAGTGATTCCGGATGACTTTGTAATGCCTCCTGGGGGACTGAATATCCGCGTACCCGACCAGCCCCTGGAGATGGAACGACGCATCCACGAATACCGCTTGCCCGCCGTTCAAGCCTATGCGCGTGCGAATGCACTCGATCGCATCGTGTTGAGTAGCTCACGACCACGTTTCGGGATTGTGGCGGCTGGTAAGTCTTATCTCGACGTGCGTCAAGCGCTCGACCATCTGGGAATCGGCGAGAGGGAATGCGAGACGATCGGGTTGAGTGTCTACAAAGTCGCCATGACCTGGCCGCTCGAGCCGCGCGGCTTGCAGTCTTTTGCCAAGGGGTTGGAAGAGGTTCTGGTCGTCGAGGAAAAGCGACCGTTACTCGAGGATCAGATCAAGGAGCAACTTTATGACCTTCCGAGTGCCATCCGCCCGAGAATCTTAGGTAAGCGTGGCGAGGCCGCGGGAGCTTGGTTGCTGCCTCCGTTGGGCGAATTGACTCCCGAGTTGGTTGCTCTAGCGATAGCCCAGAGGGTTGGGCGATTTTACACTAGCGAGCGCCTCAGACAAGGCGTCGCCTTCCTCAAGAACAAACAGGACGCACTTACAAAGCCGTCTCTCTCACCACAGTTGCGAGGCTATCTGAGTGATTCGGGGCGCATACCGTACTATTGCTCCGGTTGCCCGCACAATACCTCGACGCGCGTTCCTGAAGGGAGCCACGCCATCGCCGGCGTAGGTTGCCACTTCATGGCGAGCTACATTTTCCCGGGCACAGAAATCTTCTCTCACATGGGTGCCGAGGGTGCTGTCTGGATTGGCCAGGCACCCTTCACAAGCTTGCCGCATATGTTTGCCAACGTTGGGGACGGGACGTATTACCACTCGGGCATCTTGGCCATCCGGGCGGCGTTGTCCGCGAATGTCCCGATCACGTTCAAGATCCTTTACAACGATGCGACGGCTGCGACCGGCGGGCAGCCACTCCCCTCGCCTATGACAGTGCCGCGCGTGACCCGCCAGCTCGAAGCCGAAGGTGTCAAGCGGATCGTGGTCGTAACCGACGATACGGCCAAGTACGGAGCAGACGCAGGTTTCGCTCCTGGCGTACGCCTAGAATCTCGTGAGCGCCTCGACAGAGTTCAGAAAAGTCTGCGCGAATTCAAGGGTGTATCGGTGATCGTCTACGATCAGACTTGTGCGGCTGAGAAGCGGCGGAGACGCAAGCGCAATGCCTTTCCTGATCCTGCCCGCCGCTCGTTCATCAACACGCGGGTGTGCGAAGGGTGCGGCGACTGCAATGTGAAGTCCAATTGCGTCTCAATCCTACCCCACGAAACCGAGTTCGGTCGCAAGAGGATCATTGATCAATCGAGTTGCAACAAGGACTTTTCGTGCATCCAGGGGTTCTGCCCAAGCTACGTCACCGTGGAAGGCGGGACCTTGAAGCGCGGACGGGCCGTGACAGCCGTTGCCGCTGCCCACTCGTTTGCGGCGCTGCGCGAGCCGGGGCCGCACACGCTCGACCGACCCTATGGCATTGTCGTTACCGGCATCGGAGGAACCGGCGTAATCACAATCGGAGCTCTCCTGGGGATGGCCGCCCATCTCGAAGGGAAGGCCGTATCAGTCCTGGACATGACAGGCGTCGCTCAGAAGGGCGGAGCCGTGCACACATTCGTGCGCATTGCAGCCCGGCCAGAGCACCTGAGCTCGATTCGAATTGCGGCCGGCGACGCGGATGCAGTCATCGGTTGCGATCTATTGGTAACCTGTGAAAATGAGATTCTAATTCGAATGCGGCCTGGCACAACGCGAGCTGTAATCAACAGCAACCGCCTTCCAACTGTGGCGTTTATCCGCAACCCCGATCTGAAGACGCCGTGGGGTGAGATGGAAGAAGGCTTACGTGCCGTGATCGGTCACGAGGCCGCCAAGTTCATCGATGCCACGAGCTTGGTGACGTCGCTCATGGGCGACGCGATTGCGGTCAACGTCTTCATGCTCGGGTTCGCCTACCAATCTGGGCACGTGCCCCTCTCGAGCGCCGCCCTGCAGCGTGCAATTGAGCTCAATGGCGTAGCGGTTGAAAAGAATCAGCAGGCATTTCAATGGGGCCGGCTGGCTGCCTGCGATCCTATCGCGATTGAGCGGCTCCTGAATCCTACGCTCAACAATCCGGTAGGTGAGATAGTCGCGTCCGATCTCGATGAGATCATTAAAAGGCGCGTTACGTTCCTCACACAGTATCAAAACGCAAACTATGCTCAACAGTACCTCGACTTAGTTAAATCCGTGCGGTCCGCCGAAGGGGCCATACGGCCCGCCCGTTTCCACTCGGGCGAAATGCCGACATTGACGGAAGTCGTAGCGCGCAGCTACTTCAAGCTCATGTCCTACAAGGACGAGTACGAAGTGGCGCGACTGTACACCGACGGGGAGTTTGAGCGGCGTGTAGCCGACACGTTCGAGGGCGCCTATAAGATCCGCTATCACTTCGCGCCACCCTTGCTGCCGGCTGCCGCTCGCGCGGGCGAGGAACCCGCAAAGCGTTCCTTCGGACCTTGGATCCGCCCAGCGTTGGTACTGTTGGCTCGCATGAAAGGCCTTCGCGGAACGCTCTTCGATCCGTTCGGCCACACACCGGAGCGGCGGGCTGAACGCCGCTCGATCACGGAGTACCGCGCGACTATCGAGAATCTGCTCCCCCGATTGCGTCCCGAAACTCTTGACCTGGCGACCGAGATCGCGCGCCTGCCGGACACCATTCGCGGTTTTGGCCACATCAAGAAAAGCAATAACGAGGCGGCCAACAAGCGCCAAGCAGAGCTCCTGAATGAGTTCTGCGGGGATGCGCGTCCGCGGGCCGCAAGCTGACTCAGGAACTGCTGGTGGCTCGATTCCGCGACGGGCCATCAGTCTAGGTAGTGGCTTATCGTCGGCGTTGAATGTCCGAAGGTGAATCTGTCCGCGCCACGCTGTTCCAGTACACCTCACCAAGTACCGCTTTGGCGGCCGCTAGGAAACTGGTCCGTCCCGCGGCAATATCATCGCAGGTTTGAGCAAGTGGCGCGGACCGCTGACGTAATACATAGTCGCCTACAAGCCGAGATGCAGCCTGCGCGAGCAGCTTTTGCACCCGGGCGCGCGTCCGCGCGCCACGATCCACCATCGCCATTGCCAATACCCGAGCCTCGACCGCTGCAGCCAAGTCCGAAATCCCGGAGTTGCTAGTTGCCACCGTCGCGATGACAGGAACGTCTCGAGCGTGGCCAGCACGCAACCGCGACGTTGCCTCGAGCTGCATCAAAGCCTGCTCTGCGAACGGTCTGTCTGCCTTATTGAGCACAAGTATGTCAGCAATTTCCAAAATACCCGCCTTGATCGCCTGCACATCGTCGCCGAGACCAGGGGCACCGACGACAATTTTTACATCCGCAAGATCCGCCACTTCGAGGTCTGCTTGACCGGCGCCAATCGTTTCGACGACCACAACGTCGTACCCCGCGGCGCTGAAGATATCCGTCACCCGATACAGAGTTGCGGAGAGGGTACCTCGATGCCCGCGCGAAGCAATGGATCGAATAAAGACGTCTTGATCTCCATCGTGTTCCACCATGCGGATTCGGTCTCCGAGAATCGCGCCGCCGTGGAACGCGGAAGACGGATCTACGGCAGCTACAGCGACCGTCTTGTGCTGCTGGCGCAGGCAGCCGATATATGCACTAATCAAGCTCGACTTCCCGACACCTGGCGGTCCCGTGAAGGCCACAATGGGGGCGCTCCGATTGAGGGAGCATATCTGCATGTATAGGCCGTCGGCCTCGGCGTTGTCCCCCTCGATAACACTAATCGCGCGCGCGATGATTGCGCGATCGCGCGCCAGTATTCCTTCAATCAGCGACGTGCACGTGGGCTTCGGCTCCACGCTTCTCATTCCGTAATCAGTGGCTGACCAAAACCCATTTCCCTTCGAAGACAAGCAACTACCTCACCATGCGTAACGCCAGCGGCCGCCGCCTCGACAATTCGCCCGAAAATATTGTCACCGCTGGAGTTCGCCGCGCGAGCAAGCGCCGATAATCCAGCTCGCACTGCGGACTGCGAACGCGTCGCCTTGAAGGCAAGTAGCTTCTCCACGTGCTGACGCATTTTGGCGGCATCAGGCCTCTGCGTCGAAGCCCGCTCCTCTGCGGCGGATTCGCGCCGGTAGGAATTCACGCCTACAACCTTCTGCTCACCACGCTCCACCTTGTCTTGGAACGCCCGGGCCGACTTACCGATCATGTCTTGAATCAGTCCGCGCTCGATCGCCCTGTACATTCCGCCTGCCGCATCTATCTGGGCGATCACCGCCGCGACCTTGGCTTCCATTTGATCTGTGAGTGTCTCCACATAATAGGACCCGCCGAGTGGGTCGATAACATCGCAAAGATGCGCTTCCTCGCGCAGAATATTTTGAGTGGCAATTGCGATCAGCGCCGCATCCTCACTTGGGCACGAGATCGCCTCGTCGTAGGCGTCCGTGTGCATCGACTGGAGTCCGCTGAGAATACCCGCGATGGCCTGTGTCGTAACGCGCGCGATGTTGTTCAATGGTTGTTGATGGGTCAGGTCGACACCCGAAGTCTGGCCGTGGAATTTGAACAGCCACGAATTCGGGTCTCGTGCCCCTAAGCGCTCGCGCGCGATTCGAGCCCAAAGTCGGCGGCCAGCACGAAATTTGGCAATTTCCTCGAAAACACTAATGGAGATGTCGAAGAAGAATGTGAAGCGACGGAGGACGAAATCTGGAGTCATACCGCGCTCAATACAATCCTGTGCGTACTGGATAGCTGTGGACAGTGTAAATCCCATCGTCTCCGCTGGAGTGGCGCCAGCCTGCTGCATATGTTGGCCAACGACGGACACCGGATTCCAGCGAGGAACGTGGTTTCTGCAGAATTCGATATGGTCGAGTAGTACGCGCCGTGCCCCAGGCAAGGAGAGGCGATAGAACATGTGATTGGCGACGAAATGGGAAATGTAGTCGCTTTGGTTTGACGTTCCAGTAATTCTCTCCCAGGGTATTCCCCGCCTCTTGGCGACGCCGAGCAGGAACGCAAAAAGCGTGAAGGGTGATGGATCATTCAGTGCGGTGGAAATTCTCTCGAACGGCACTCTATCGAGTGCCCTGCCCATCTCGTCGACGGTGTTCACCACAGTGCCGCAAGTGCCGAGAAGTGGGAGGTCTACCTCATCGCAATCGAGGCCGCGAAATACTGAGTTGCAGGGAATAAGGCTGATGGCGTTGGCGCCAGCGTCAAGCAGCGTCCTAACGCGTCTATTGTAATCGTCGGGCGTACCGAGCCCAATAAGCTGCCGCTGCGTCCAAGTGCGCTCCCGATGCATCGTTGTGTGTATGCCGCGTGTGTACGGGAATTGTCCGGGAACCGACAGGTCCTGCATATATCGAGAGCCATCCCAGTCGGCGGGGGTATAGAGCGGCTTGATTTCAAGTCCGGAGCGATTGCAGATGCCCCAGTTACCCGCGAGTCGTGCCTCATAGTCCCGTCGCCAAGAAACATGGGCCTCATCAGAGCTCGGCGAGGACAGGTTATCAGCCCTATCGTTCACGAGTTTCTCCTGATACTTCCGCGCGCTGCTGATGCGCCTGCAACGCCAGGGCTGATACGGCAGTGACGATCTCCTGGCGAGACGACCCCGGCCCAAAGATGCGGTCCACACCGGACGCGATAAGCACCGAACGTTCGCCCTCGGGAACGATGCCGCCGACGACTACCCTGATGTGTTTCAGTCCCGCCGCACGCAGCGCTGCCGTCAGTTGCGGGACGATGAGATGGTCGGTCGCCAACGAGCTTATACCAATGACATCTACGTCCTCCTCAGTTGCACGCTTGACGGTGTTCGCGACCGTCTGCCAGGGCGGCGTATACACCACCTCCATTCCAGCGTCGCGCAGATATGCGGCGACGATCCGACTACCCCGATCATGCCCATCCAAGCCAATCTTGGTAACCAGGACGCGTACTGGGACCCCTGGGCGATCTGCAGAACCGGAGTGTTTCATTGCGACTTCGCTTCAAACTTGCTTTACGCTTAGTAGGCTGAGAAAGCTTTTCGCAATGCGCTCAGTGTGGTCCTTCTTGGGATCAAACCACACGGGCGACCAGTTCATTGCCCCGAGCAGCAGTAGCCTGAAAAATTTGCGGTCCACCTCAAGAGGCAGGGGCAGCTTCGCTATAAGTGTCCGATAGCGCGCCTCGACCTGGTCGCGTAGCTCACGAAGCGCCGGGGCGACGCTGGGCACATCTTCCGGGAGGACGCGAATCATCACGCGCGCGTAATCGCTCTGATCGAGGATCGCCTCAAGATGCGCAACCACGGCGGCCTCCAGCCGTGTCTGCGGCTTGTCGGCATTCTTCACGGCTAAATCAAGTCGAGTAAGCACACGCCGCACCCCTTCCGAATACACGGCAAGCAACAGCGCGTCTTTCGAAGAGAAGTGCGAATAAATCGAGCCCGAGGTCATCGCGGCGGCGGCCGTAATGTCACGGGTTGTGGTCCCGTGAAACCCTTGCCGGCCGAATTGCTTCGCAGCCGCGTCGAGTAAAGCCCGACTGCGGTTGGTGGGGCGGCGCGGACGCGACATCAGTTGCGACATCATGATTTTTTCGCCTCTGATGCCATAATCCACCTCTAGCTAAGCGCTTAGTTACCTAGTACTGTAGCCGGGACCATCGCAGGTTTCAAGACGCCCCGGTCCCAGCAACGGGAAACTTTTACGTGCGAGTCTTTCTGCTCCGCAAGATGCCGCTTGCCCTGCTGCTGCGGCGTGCCGAATCGCAGGAGCTGCACCGTCACATGGGCGTGTGCTCGCTAACCCTTATGGGTGTGGGCGGAACCGTGGGTGCCGGCATCTTCGTCTTGACTGGGACCGCCGCCGCTCAGTACGCCGGGCCGGCGATTGCAATCTCGTTCCTCCTCGCTGGGCTGGCCTGTTTGTTTGCCGGACTCTGCTATGCCGAGCTCGCCTCCGCAATTCCTGTCGCCGGCAGCGCGTACACCTATGCCTACGCTTCGCTCGGTGAGTTGGTCGCGTGGATCATCGGATGGAATCTGGTTTTGGAGTATCTGTGTTCGGCCGCCGCTGTGGCGATCGGATGGTCAGTCTACTTCACGACCTTGCTCCAAGAGTTTGGGATTGCGATTCCCTTCTCGGTCAGGCTGCCCGCGCTGACACTTCACCTTCACGGTACTTGGCACGTGGGCTTCAGCGTGAACGTGCTCGCTGCACTAGTGATACTTCTCGTGTCATGGGCTCTTTCCCTTGGCGTTCGCAAATCTACTAGCTTAAACGCCGCCGTTGTAACCCTGAAAATCTCCATCGTCTTGGCGGTCATCGTCTTTGGTGCGCAATTTGTCCACCTCGAAAATTGGGTTCCGTTCATCCCGCCAAACAGGGGCGCATTCGGTGAGTTTGGATGGTCCGGAGTCGCTCGCGGCGCCGGTATCGCGTTCTTCGCATACATCGGTTTCGACATGCTTTCCTCGAGTGCCCAAGAAGCGCGCCAACCGGCGCGCACCGTGCCGCTAAGCTTGTTTTTGACTCTGATGATTTGCACGGTGCTGTACGTCGGAATGTCTATGGTACTGACGGGTATCACCCCTTACCGCGAGCTCAACGTCGCCAATCCGGTTTTCGTAGCACTCAAATACGCGGGCCCTAGACTTGCGTGGCTCAGACCACTCGTGAGTCTCGGAATTGTAGTTGGCCTGTTCGCTGGTATCTTCCTGACACTATACGGGCAAACGCGAATCTTTTACTCCATGAGCAAAGACGGCCTGATTCATCCTGTCTTCTGTCGCGTGCACCCGAAGACTAAAAACCCGGCCGTTGCAACGTGGCTTGTCGGACTGGCAGCCGCACTGGTTGCGTCGACGCTGCCTTTGCAGGTAATTGGCGAGCTGGTCTCGATCGGCACACTGTTGGCATTCAGTATCGTATGCGTTGGTTTACTTGTGCTGCGACGGGCGGCTCCTGACTTGCACCGCCCGTTTCGCACGCCATGCGCAGTCGCCGTAGCGACACTCGGAATCGGCACCTGCTTCTATTTGATAGTGAGTCTCCCCCCGGCGACCTGTGTTCGATTTTTAGTCTGGCTTCTTGTTGGGCTCTTCGTCTACCTTTTCTATGGCCGGCGCCATTCGCGACTTGCGACTGAGTGTCCTGGGCGCGCACATTCGGGGGCGGAGTTTCCGCGATCCCCCTGAGCCGAGGCACAAGAGTCCTGCTGCCTTTGCCCGCTGC
>Ga0307479_10004989_pt1 | contig 12173 bp, 11 predicted proteins | sample atmos_gasesECM4C_FD_203743 | JGI IMG/M metagenome (GOLD analysis project Ga0307479, IMG submission 203743) | Hardwood forest soil microbial communities from Morgan-Monroe State Forest, Indiana, United States - atmos_gasesECM4C_515 | ecosystem: Environmental > Terrestrial > Soil > Temperate...
GCATTATTTCCGTGAGCGCGGTCGGTTCGCTGAAGGAAGATTTGCGGCCGGGAGAATTTCTCGTCCCAGACCAGTTTTTCGACCGTACGAAGAACCGAATCGCCACGTTTTTTGGAGAAGGAATCGTTGCTCACGTGGCGTTTGCGCATCCTACCTGCGGCCAGTTGGCGGGGGTTCTGGCTGATGCTTGCGTTCATGAAGCGGTTATGGTCCATCGCCGCGGAACATACATTTGCATCGAAGGGCCGCAATTTTCGACGATGGCTGAAGCGGAAGTGCACCGGCAGCTTCGCTTCGAGGTGATCGGGATGACCAACGTGACAGAAGCGAAGCTGGCGCGCGAAGCGGAGATTTGTTACGCGACCATCGCCATGATCACCGATTATGACTGCTGGCACCCGGAGCACGAATCGGTCACCGCGTCGCAGATCATCGCCACTTTAAGTCAAAACGCAGAGAACGCGCAGAAAGTGCTGCGAACCACGGTTCGAGAGTTGCCGGCTGGCAGGACCTGCAAATGCGGGGCAGCTCTCCAGCATGCCCTGGTTACGGATTTGAAGATTGTTCCGAAGGCGACCAAGAAGCGGCTCGCAGCCATTATTGGAAAATATATTTCTTAGGAGCGCATCGTGTCCTTACTTGTTGTGGGTTCTGTCGCGTTCGACGCGCTGGAAAGTCCGTATGGAAAAGCAGATCGCGCGCTCGGAGGGGCGGCCACTTATTTCGCCGTGGCGGCGAGTTTTTTTACGCACGTAAACCTTGTTGGGATCGTGGGAGACGACTTCACGGAAGTGGATGCCCGGATTTTTCACGGGCGCGCTATCGATATTGAGGGGTTAGAGCGCGCAAGGGGCAAAACTTTCTTCTGGGCTGGGCGATATTCCCAGAACTTGAACGAACGCGTGACGTTGGCAACGGAACTGAACGTCTTTGCGGAATTCAAGCCCCGCTTGCCGGAAAAATACCGCAGTTCAAAGTATGTGTTCCTCGCCAATATCTCACCGGACTTGCAGCTGGACGTCCTTCACCAGGTCAAGAAGCGACCCAAAATTGCGGCGCTGGATACCATGAACTACTGGATCGAGCGTTCGAACGCAGAACTTCGGGAAACGCTGAAACACGTCGACATCCTGATGATCAATGATTCGGAAACGCGCGAGCTTTCCAGCGAGCACAACTTGCTGCGTGCAGCGAAACACATTTTCAAGATGGGGCCGGCGACGCTGGTCGTGAAGCGAGGCGAGTACGGGGCTATGATGGTGGACAAGCGAGGCGTCTTCTGCATACCGGCGTTTCCACTCGAGGAGCCGCACGATCCCACCGGCGCTGGCGACAGTTTTGCCGGCGGTTTCATGGGTTACCTGGCGGGATGCGGGAACAAGAGTGAGGCTTCGCTGCGGCGCGCCATGGTCTATGGCTCGGTGCTGGGGAGTTTTGCGGTGGAACTATTCGGCCTCGACCGGCTGCGCCACTTGAAGCGCAGCGAGATACACGCCAGGGCACGCCACTTTGCGAAATTGACGCAATTCAAATTGTAAGTGGTTAGAATTTCGTTCAGGCGCGCGATGGGGGCCGGGGCGATGCTTTCTCTTCACGAAATAATTCTACGGCTGACGGTAGCGGCGGCTCTGGGCGCGATCATCGGCTTGGAACGCGTCGTGCGGCGACGGCCTGCGGGGGTTCGCACAAGCCTCTTTGTATGCCTGGCTACAGCGCTTTTCACCATTCTTTCCAACGAACTCGCGCACCGCTTTGGAGACACGAGCGGCACACGAATCGCTTCCAATATCGTCCAGGGGATTGGTTTTCTTGGCGCGGGCGCCATTTTGCGCGGATCAGGGGCCGTCGTGGGGATGACCACGGCCGCCACGATCTTTGTGGAGGCCGCCATCGGCATGGCCGCCGGTGGCGGCATGTACGCCGTCGCCGCCTATTCCACGGCGCTGGTGCTCTTTGGCTTGACCGTTATCGGCTGGGCGGAGCAATACTTCAATTTGAAGTGCCGGCTGATGGCGTTCCGGATCACGACGAGTCACGCAGAGAGCGTTGCCACGGAAGTACAGCGCCTCATGGCCAGCCTGAAAATCCCTATGCAACAGTTTCGAGTTTCCATGGCGGGTGCCACTTCGATTGTGGAATTCGAGGCAGATGTGTCCCACAAACAGCAAGAGGAGATGCTCGCTCAGCTCAATCGCCAGGGCGTGATTAGCGAAGTGATTCCGGTCGAGGGCCGTCAAGAATGAATGGGAGCAATGGAGCTCCACGAAAACCAAAGGCGCTCGCTGCCGGTTCGCGGCTTGGAGTATTCGCACCCGCCTCGCCTGCTGATTCCCTAGCAATGATTGCCGGGCTCGCGGAACTGAAGCGGCACGGTTTTCAGGTGGTCGCCAATCAGGACAGCAAAGCGGAAGGGTACTTTGCCGGACCGTCCCTGGAGCGGACCAACGGTTTTCTTGGGCCTCTGAATTCCGATCAGGTCGACGGACTTGTGGCCTTGCGCGGCGGCTATGGATCGAATTACCTTCTGGAATTCGGCCTGGAGAAGAGCCTCGCGAATTTGAAATGCGTGATTGGATTCAGCGACCTCACAACCTTGCAGATCTTTCTGTGGCAACGGTGCGGCTGGATCACGTTCTACGGTCCCATGGTTGCCGCCGGGCTCAGCGCGGGCCCGGGTGCGCGTAAAGGCTATGATGAAAGCTCATTTCTCCAAGCGGTGGGGAAAACGGAAGGCGGCTGGAAGCTGCGGCTAAGGGGCGAAGCCGTCCTGGCGGGTGAATCCGTGGGTAGAGTCCTGGGCGGATGCATGACGCTATTCGAGGCCACGATTGGAACTCCGTGGGAATTGGACACCAAGGATTCGATCCTGGTCCTCGAAGACCGCGCCATGAAGCCCTACCAGGTAGACCGCGTGCTGATGCATTTGAAACAAGCTGGAAAATTTGAAGGCGTGCGCGGGATTGTTCTGGGAGACTTTCCGGATAGCGAGCCTGCCGTAGTCGGGACTCCCACTGTGCGGGAAGTCTGCGCGCGAATTCTGCGGCCGCTCGGCATCCCGGTCGTCTTCGGAGCGCCGGTCGGGCATACGGATCGGCCGATGCTTACGATTCCGCTAGGGATCAAGGCCCGTTTGGATGCGGATGGGGAAGGTATGCTCGAATTTCTGGAACCGGCGGTGGTGGCTTGAGCGAAGCGAAGCATGTGCATGTGATCGGTATCGGCGGATCGGCGATGGCCCCGCTGGCTGGGATGCTGCGGGAGCGCGGCTTTCGCGTGTCCGGTTCGGATTCCGGAGTTTACCCGCCCGCGTCGACGCTGCTAGAAAGCCTCGGCATTTCGTTTTTCAATACTTTTGATGCGGCGCATTTGCAGCCGGCACCGGAGTTGGTAGTCGTCGCGAACATCATCGCGCGAGGAAATCCGGAATTAGAGGAGGTTCTAGATCGAAAGATTCCGTATCGCTCGATGCCGGAGATTCTGGAGGAAGTGTTTCTCCCCGAGAAACATTCCATCGTCGTCAGCGGAACGCATGGAAAAACGACCACGACGGCGATGCTTGCTTGGATTTTCCACGCCGCGGGCAAGCGCCCGAATTTTCTAGTGGGAGGCGTGGCGGAGAACTTTGGCAAGAGTTATGGGCTTGGCGGCGGGGAAGAGTTCATCCTCGAAGGCGACGAGTATGAAACTGCTTTCTGGGACCGCGGGCCCAAATTCTTTCATTACCATCCGGATGATTTGATCATTACTTCGCTCGAATACGATCACGCCGACATATACCCTGATTTTGATACTTATCAGCTAGCATTCCGCCGCCTGGTCAATCTCGTTCCCAGGCGGGGCCGCGCGGTCGTCTGGGGCGACACAGAGGATTCGGGCCCAGCCTTGCGACGCGCGGCGGAGAAGGCCTTCTGTCCCGTGGAAACTTACGGGTTCACCGAGGGGAATGATTGGGTTGCGAGCGATTTCGCCATTGATGGCGAAACTATGCGGTTTCGGGTGGCGCAGCGGGGAAAATTGTTTGCAGAATTCGCGATGGCTGCCACTGGACGCCACAATGTCTTGAACGCCCTGGCGGCCATGGCTGTTGCGCAGGGCCGCGGCATCGCGGCCGATGCGATAGCCAAAGCGCTCGCGACGTTCCGCAGCGTGAAGCGTCGAATGGATGTGAAGGCCGAAATCGGCGGAGTATTGGTGGTCGATGATTTCGCGCATCACCCGACGGCGGTGAAAGCAACCATCGAAGCCGCGCGCAGCCGCTGGCCAGGACGGCGGCTCTGGGCCATTCTCGAGCCGAGGTCGAATTCCATGCGCCGGAAGGTCTTTCAGGATGCTCTGCCGAAGGCGCTCGCCCTCGGCGACCGGGTAATTCTCGGCGGCGTTTTTCGCGCCCAGCAATTGGGCGGCGAGAATCGCCTTGACCCTGAGAGCGTAGCAGAAAGCGTCCGCGCGCTCGGCAAAGACGCCCGCGTGCTTCCCAGTTCCGACGCTATTGCAGAGCATCTCGAGGCTGAAGCCAGGCCGGGAGACCTCCTTCTGATCATGTCTAACGGTAGTTTTGACGGCTTGTGCGAAAAGCTGCTGAAGAAGCTTGGCACGGCCCCTCAACTTGCACATGAGGCGAAAACTCGGTGACACTGACTTTCCCCCGAAGCAGGCTTCTGATTCCCGCCAGCTTCTACCTACTATTCATCCTGGCGCTCGGTTCTTCTAGCAAAGCCACCATCCATTATCTCGTTAGCCTCGAGCATCCCGAGAGGCATTTGTTCCATGTAACAATGAGCATTCCCGACGTACCAGGCGAAGTAATTGTGCAGATGCCGGCGTGGAATGCCCTATACCAGATTCGCGATTTCAGCAGCCACGTGCAGCAGGTGGAGGCGTTCGCGGGTTCTGAGAAGGTGTTGCCTGAAAAGTTGGATAAGCAAACGTGGCGCGTAAAAGGCAACGGATCAATAAAGATTTCTTACGCGACATATTGTGACGAGGCTGGCCCTTTTGCGTCGCAATTGAATTCCGAGCATGCCTTCATCAATCCCGCGATGATCTTGATGTATGTTCCTGAACGGCGGGCCGAGGACGTGACACTCTTTCTCTCGGAGCTGCCTTCGGAATGGAACGTGGCGAGCTCGGCTTTCGTGTCGGCCGTCGGAGTTGGCGGGGCAGCCCCAGGTACCCGAAGTTTCTTGTTGCGCGGACCAAATTATGACGGCCTGGTTGATGCGCCCATCGAAGCAGGGAAGTTCGCGATGTTTCAGTTAGCCGGACTTAAGCCCGAAATTTGGGTCGTGATCCATGGCGATAACTGGAACAAGAAACACGTCGAAGAGGACCTAAGGCGAATCTGCAAGTACGAATTGAAGCTCATGGATGGGGCGCCGTTCGAGCACTACACGTTTATTCTTCACATCGGCAAAGGAGCCGGTGGCGGAGGCATGGAGCACGCCGACTCGACGGCGATTGGCGCCTTTTCAGATGAATACTTGCCCAGCGTCGCAGCGCACGAATTCTTTCACCTGTGGAATGTGAAGCGCATCCGGCCGGCAACGCTGTATCCCGTGGACGATACCAAGGAACAATACACGCGGGCGCTGTGGTTTGCCGAAGGCGTAACGAATAGCTACGCGTCGTACACTCTGGTGCGCAGCGGCATCTGGAGCAAGGAACAGTTCTACGCGGACCTCGGCGAGCAGATCACCGAACTGGAAGGCCGCCCGGCCAATCGCTGGCAGAGTGCGGAGCAGTCCAGCCTCGATGCCTGGCTGGAAAAATATCCCCTCTACAATCAGCCGGAATTCAGTGTTTCGTACTACACCAAAGGGCAAGTTTTGGGAGACCTGCTCGACATTCTCATTCGCGACCGCACCGACGACGACAAGAGCCTGGATGATGTCATGCGCTCGATGAATACGAATTTTGCCAAGCAGGGAAAAGCGTATCGAGACAGTTTGGACGTTCAGCTGACGACGGAGGGCGTCGCTGGCGGTTCGTTCGAGGAATTTTTCCAGAAATACGTGGCGGGGACGGACCCTTTCCCTTATCAGCAGATCCTGGGGCTGGCAGGATTGACTCTGCGAACCGTGGTGAACCGGAGAGCGGCTCTTGGTTTCTTCGTGGACCATGAACCCGAGGGCGCGTTCGTCGTGACCGCGGTCGATTCTGAAAGCCCGGCAGCCCACGCTGGCTTACGAGCCGGAGATATCATCCTCAAGTGGAACGGTGCAGAAGTGCCTAAGAAGGTCGATCGCTGGCTGCAGGAACAAAAGGCGGGCGATCCGCTAAAGCTGAGGGTTCGCCGGGAAGACGAGGAGAGAACGCTCGAATTCCGGCTCGGCGAAACCAAGGAGACCCTCTACCAAGTCGTCGAAGATCCGCACGCCGACGAAAAGGCGCGCCGCATCCGGGAAGGGATGCTTCGCGGCGAGACCAACGCGGTCGCCGCTCGTTGACGGTGCCGCCGATTCCACGTTTCGCTTGACCGGCTGCGCGGGATTCGAGAAAGTTTGCCTGCTTATGCTGCGGACTCTTTTCATCGGCGTGTTCTTATCTTTGTATACCCTGATCATCGGGCCGCCGCTGCTCGTCTATACCTGGATCACGCGCAATCCCGACCCGATTTATTGGGCAGGCGTGAAGGGCGTGATGTTTTTTGTCCGAGCCGTTGGCGTGAGGGTTCGTGTGCAGGGCCGCGAGCGTATCCCTCCAGGGGTCTGCCTTTTCGCTGCGAATCATACGAGCTCGGCAGATGCGCCCGCAGTTGTAGGCGCCATCCCCCGCCGGATCGCCATTGTCCTTAAAGAATCGCTCTTCAAATGGCCTATCGTGGGAGAGGTTTTTTTGTCGGCACACTTTATTCCGGTCAATCGAAGCCTGCGCGACTCGGCGATCGCCAGCGTGGAGAAAGCAACGGAAGCGCTCAAGGCCGGTCAATCGTTTTTGATCTACCCGGAAGGCACGCGCAGTCCCGATGGCCGGCTTCAGGAGTTTAAGAAAGGCGCCGTAGTGATGGCGATCAGAGCGGGCGTGCCGATTGTGCCGATGGCTTGTTCGGGCGCTCACCGCGTCATGGAAAAGCGCTCATTGGTCATTCACCCCGGAGAGATCCTCGTCGAATTTCTCGAACCCATCGATGCTTCCCGCTATTCCATGGAAGAGCGGGACGAATTGAATGAACATGTGCGCAGGGCGCTGGCCGCGGGGCTGCCTCCAGACCAGCGTCCGCTCGACGATCCGGGAGCGGCCCCTCCTGAAACCGCACCATCCTGATTGGAAGCTTCTGCGCGCTTTCATCGAGATTTCAGCTTTTCGATTTCCGCTTCCAGGACGCGAACATGCTTCTGGAGATCGGGCAGCCGGTTCAGCGCGGCCATGGTCTTCAGCCATTGACGATTTTCGACCGCGGGATAACCGGAGAAGAGCGAGCGCGCGGGCACATCGTTGGGAATGCCGCTTTGTGCGGTGACGACCGTCCCGTCGCCAACGGTCAGATGTCCGGCCGTGCCGACCTGGCCAGCGAGAATGCAGTTGCTTCCAATTTTCGTTGAGCCGGCGAGGCCGACCTGTCCGCACAGCATGGTATCGGGACCGACCCGCGAGGCGTGGCCAATCAAGACGAGGTCATCCAGTTTCGTTCCCCGGCCGATGCGCGTTTCTCCGACCGTAGCGCGATCCACGCAGGCGTTCGCCTGCACTTCGACGTCGTCCTCGAGCACTGCCGGCCCGGACTGCGCCATCTTGTACCAACTGCCATCCTTCTGTTTCGCGAAGCCCAGGCCGTCGCCACCGATGACGGCACCGTTTTGCAAAATCACGCGGTTGCCGATGCGGCAGAATTCCCGCACCACGGCGTGCGCGTGCGCGAAGAAATCATCGCCAATCTTGGCGCTGCGGTAGATTGTGACGAAGCTGTGAAGCACGGCATTGCGCCCGATCTCCGCCTCTTCGTCCACGTAGCAGTACGGTCCGATATGCGCGCCTTCTCCGATCCTGGCGCTTTTCGAGATGACCGCCGTCGGATGGATCCCCGGCGCATAGCGCGGCGGTTGATAAAAGAGTTCAATCGCGTGGGCAAAAGCGAGATAAGGATTCGGGGTGCGCAGCGCGGCAAGAGGCGGAAGATCGGGGTCACGCGCCATCTTGATGCCTTCCTCGACGAGAACTGCGCTGGCGCGTGTTGAGTGGAGCAACGGAAAGTACCGCCGATTTGCGAGGAACGTGATTTGTCCCGCTTCGGCTTGCTCGATTCCGGCCACGCCGCGAATCTCGATTTCCGGTGAGCCTTCCAATCGGCATCCGAGTTTTTGCGCGACTTCGGCGAGTTTCATGAAGGGGCTCCTCAGTAGTTGGTGGGGCTGTCTGCGAGTCTCGCACAGGCCAAAGAAGGAAGTACAGCGGGGCGTTTGTAGCGCAGGGCGCGTTCCAAAATGGGAAGAATAGTCCGACACGTGTTCGGTGATCCGTGGGAGAGGAACGTCTGAACGTCCGAAGGTCCGAACGTCCGAGCGCAGAAGAACGTGGAGAAGAGAGTGAGCTTTGGCTGGAAGAATGTGACCCCGGCGGTTTTCGTAAGAGTGGCAAACAAAGGAGTTGCTCGGCAAGAAACTGATAGAAGGACTTGAGCCAATCCGTGAGCGTCATAAGGAATTAATCGAGCTTCTGGATACGGTGCGCGAGATCAGAGACAGATTGCAACACACATTTGACGACGAGCTTGACCGCACATTCCCGCACTTAAATGAAATGATGAGCGACGTTTACATGCGTCTCACTAAACAGGCTTCGTTTCAAAAAGTTCTCGTGGGCCGAGAAGGAGGCTCGACTTCACAGCGAAAACTCCGCGTTTCCGTCGGTTCAAGCCGCGCGCCTGAAAATCGCTACAATCCCGACGATGTTCTGAACGGACAAGCACTTAGTGCCTTAGGACTTGTTCCATACTTTGTGTTCTCTCACTTCCAGAAGGAGGCCCTGGAATTCGACTCCTTGCTGATAGATGATCCGTCTCAAAGTTTCGATACTTCCCGAGTGCACCTCTTGCTGCAAGAACTTGTGAAGACCTCCTCCCACGCACAGCTTATTATTGCTACACACGAAGAAGACCGCTTCGCGCCGGAGATTTCCAAATACTTTGGCAGCGAACAGCTGAGAATATTGCGTGTAACGGATTTTGACCCGGAGAGTGGTCCCAACCTTGCCGTCGCGTCATGATCAAGTCTACGTGCATCGGCGAATGGAAGACCTGCGGCTTCTGGTGGGAGACATCGAGTTTGGGTACAGAATACAAGGTCTCCTCGCACACGTTTTTATGAGACTAGGAGCCACCGTCATCGAATTGAATGCCCAAGGGCATCCGGATCTTGTCATCAATCTGGATGGAAGAATTCCCATTGAAGTTGAAGCTGCTCCGACAGTAATACGCAGCCATACGGTCAAGCTTGAAGACATTGAGGCAATAAAGGGATTAAACGATTCTGGTTACCTGGCGGTGCTAGACTGTGCGCTCCCTATTGCTTGGATTCTATTGGCTCATCCTCGACTAAAACGACAAGGCCCAGGCCCGGTATCGCTGGTGACGCTATGGGCCATGTCGGACGACGGATTCTCTCGCGCATGCACAGATGAATTTATCACGCTGATAATCGGCATCCAAGATCGACTCTCCAATCTTACATTCCATTTGCTTAGAAGACGCGCCCTTCGCGGGCAAGCGCTCTGACACGGGCATCTTACTGCATTCTTCTTATGCTCGCGCTTTCGGGGCCTCCCGCGACTCTGCTGTGTATGCCGATTCTTGCGGAGTCCGGTACATACTCTTTTTCTGCCGTGCATTTTCCTGGGCACGGCTTTGGGCCAATTCCTGCGCCCGGCAGTCCCGTACCCGCGATGCACAAGACGCACTTCGCGGATTCGGTGCGCCAGAAACTACTCGTTGAAAAGGCGGGGCTGGGATGCGGCGGCAGCGGCGGCCGGCTTCCGGCGCGCGATGCCTACGACTCCAAGAACAGTCACTTCCGTGAGCGCGGCACGCGGAACAAAGATGCGGTCCGTGGAAGACTTCAGGTCCGGCGAGGTGATTTGCAACCCGTTATCCAACAGCGATAGCAGGTCGTTTGGGACCACGCCTTCCAAGGTGTCTCCATCGTTATAACGGAGCTTCACCCACAAACCATCGAGCTTTGGCCGGCTCAGGAACGCCTTGCGCTCCGGTTCGAAGTCGTCGGAAAACTCGCGGACGAAATAGACCGACCGAACGCGAGCCAGCGGTACCTCGACGTGTTCCCCCTCCGGCGTCAGCAGGTCAAGGGGATCGGCCTGGCCGAGCCGCGCAGGGTTCAAGTAGCCGCGCAAGGGCTTCTTGTCCGCAAGCACAACGATAACCTTCTTGTGCGTTGAGGCTGGGGCTTTGTTTTTCAAAAGTTCGCGTTTCCCGGTGCGGATAGCCTAGATTTGCCAATCGGCAAAATGTATGTTATGTTAAGCCCGTTTTTCCTGTCAAGTTATTGTTTTCATTAGGGTTAGGGCCCCGGAGCACCGCCCTTTGACCGATAAAAAGAGCATCCTCAAATCGGCCTCGATCATCTCCCTGGTGACCATAGTTAGCCGCGTCCTCGGCTACGTCCGCGACCAGCGAATCACCCTCCTTCTGGGCACTTCCTTTGCTGCGGACGCCTACGTTCTCGCGTATCGTATACCGAATCTCTTCCGCCGGCTCGTGGCCGAAGGCTCCATGACCGCGTCCTTCATTCCCGTTTTCACGTCGTATATGCGGGAGAAGTCCAAAGAGGAGGTTTGGGACTTTGCTAACCGCTTGTTTTGGACGCTATCCCTCGTCGTCGCCGTCATTACCATTCTGGGAATGGTTTTCTCGCCCGCCGTTGTTCAATTGTTTTCGGGAGAAAATGTAGCCCGCGCCGAGGCTGTTGATCTAAACCGCATCATCTTTCCGTATCTTTTCTTTATCGCCCTGGCCGCACTGGCAATGGGCATCCTCAACTGTTTCCACATCTTTGGATTGCCCGCCGCAACTCCCGTCCTTTTGAATGTCGCGACCATTTTCTTTTCGGTTGGCATAGTTTGGCATTATGTGGGGGACCCAGCCAAGTCTCTGGCGATAGGCGTTCTCGTTGGTGGAGTCCTGCAATTCCTGATTCAAGTGCCTACGCTTGTCCGAAAAGGCATGAAGTTCACTTTCGGCGTCTCGTTTTCACATCCAGCCATTCGAGACGTGGCTCGTTTGATGATCCCGAGGCTCTTCGGCATAGGCATCGGGCAGATCAACCTGTTGATCGACACGCGGTTCGCCACCGCCGCCCGCATGCCCCACGGAAGCCTCGCCGCGCTTTACGTTGCCGACCGCGTGATGGAGCTTGTGCTGGGCGGCTACGCCATTGCCGTCGCCACGGCCATTTTGCCGATGATGTCTCACCAGGCAGCCGCCAAGGATTACGAATCGCTCAAGAAAACACTCTCGTTTTCCGTGCGAATCGTGGCGTTCATCACCATTCCCGCGGCTCTGGGCCTGATGATCCTGCGCGAACCGATCATCCGCGTGCTCTTCCAGCACGGCCAGTTCGTTGCGGAATCTACCAAATTGACGGCGCGCGCGCTTCTTTATTACGCCGTCGGCCTTCCGGCATTGGCCACGGTGAAGCTGGTTGTCCCCGCGTTCTATTCCACTCGCGATACCAAGACGCCTGTCATCATCGCTTCCATATCCCTGGTTCTTAATATCGTTCTGAACGTCGTTTTTCTGGAATTCTTCTTCAACCGTGTCAAGAACGGCGGTCCGGCGCTCGCCACGGCTCTGGCGACTTTCTTCGATTTCTTTGCGCTTCTTGTTATCTTTCGCCTCCGCTACGGCCCGATGGGAACCCTGGATATCCTGCGTTCGTTTGCAAAGGTTTCCTTGTGCGCCAGCATAATGGGCGTCGGCTGCTGGTTTGGAAACTACTATACGAGCTTCACGGTGCACTCGCGCTTCCTTGTTCAGCTTCTCGTTTTTACGGCCTTGATTGGCGGCGCCACGGCCCTTTATCTCGCCCTGGCCTGGCTATTCCGCTGCCATGAAATCGAGGAAGTCTATGGAATCGCCACGCGGCGCACCGTTGGCACCGGCGACGGATATACGGGGAGCTAATGGAAATCGCGGCAACCATTTCGTCGTTTTTGACCCACGTCAG
>Ga0307479_10004990_pt1 | contig 12171 bp, 12 predicted proteins | sample atmos_gasesECM4C_FD_203743 | JGI IMG/M metagenome (GOLD analysis project Ga0307479, IMG submission 203743) | Hardwood forest soil microbial communities from Morgan-Monroe State Forest, Indiana, United States - atmos_gasesECM4C_515 | ecosystem: Environmental > Terrestrial > Soil > Temperate...
GGGAGACTCGCCGTGGGTCATCATGCCTTCAATTTTCCCGCCCAGGCATTTCTCATAGAACTTAAATGCAGCCTCGCATTGCCCATTGAAGGTGAGATAAGGATTCAATTGCATCGGTCGCTCCTTTCGCGAATTGCGTGCTGAAAAACTCTGCGTGCGGGAAAATGATGCCCATCTTACTTGCTAAATGCAAGTTAAAAATGCTACTGTGGAAATATGCCATCGGGCAAGTCAGCTCCCAAGCGCCGCTCCGGGTGTCCCCTCAATGCTTCCGTGGAAATGTTAGGCGATCGCTGGTCGCTGCTCATCCTCCGCGACATGATGCTGCGGGGCTTTCGCAGCTACAAGGAATTCCTGGAATCTTACGAAGGCATCGCCACGAACATATTGGCCGATCGCCTGCGCCGGCTGGAAGCGTATGGAATCATCGCCACGCAGCCGGATCCCTCCGACGGGCGAAGGCTGATCTACTCGCTCACGCCAAAAGGCATCGATCTCGCTCCCGTGCTCACGGAAATGGTCCTGTGGGCCGCCAGGCACGAAGAAACCGAGAATCAAGTGCTTGTCCGGCAGATGCAAGAGGATAAGGAGCAATTTCTGGCCGCCATACGAAAACGCTGGGTGGAGAGAACGCGTTCACGCCATGTTGCGTATAAACGTCACAATGGCCAAAACGTTTCTCCGTGCTCGGCAGTTCGGCCGAAAGCTGTCACACCTTCAAATTGAGGTGATAAGAGTTACTTGAGAGCCAGGATGCTTCAGCGCAGTTCCTGCGGTTTACCGGTTCGCGCGGATGCGCTGGCCGACAAATTCGGACTTGCTGAGAGGAATAACGGTTGGCGGGATTTTACGCTAAGCAGACACGACGACCGCTTTGCGCTTGGGCGTTTTGCCCGGAGATTCCGCGACCCCTTCGCTGACCTTCGCCCAGGTGAGCTGAATCTCTGCGCGCAAAGCTTCCGAGATTGCTTGGGACTTGCGCTCGCCGCGCGCCACGCGGCTCACATACGATGGATCGCAACCCAACTGTTGCGCCACGCGATTGTAGATGCCCCGGCAAAGGGAGGGAAGGCACTGCAAGTCAGGAGTCTGATTATTGCCGTTCACGCCGTTCATGGAGGCCCCCGATCTTGAGCGCGCCCTGTGTTTCCGCGCGGATATTCGCGCTAACGGTGATGGTACATCTCGGGTGTTATCCGCGCAACGTTAATCCGTGCTGCGCTGCTCTCTTCCCTTCCACCTATCCCATTGGACAGTAGACACTTCCCTGCGACAGTCTTACACTAAACCCCTGGGGTCGAAGCAGGTGGGCCTGCGGCGGCGTCCCTTCGATTTCGCGGTACACCCTCCAACAGGCGCACCGTCACAGACGTCGTGACCCAGAGTTGCTCGGGTCCTCTGCGATGCCAGTCGCACTGTTGGAGGATTTGGAATTTCGCCCTTTCTCGCGCGAGGCTGTTTACGCGGCGAAGGAACTGAATGGGCAAGAGAAAAAGACGGGATCACGGCCCCACTGAGTGGGCGGAGCAGATTCGAGTCCTGCGCCAAAAACTGGGTATTTCGCAGGGTGAGCTCGCCAGGAAACTGGACTGTTCGGCCATGACTGTGTCGCGCTGGGAAAACGGACAACTTGCGCCGACCGCGCGCTATTACGTTGAGCTCGGCAAACTGGCCGGGAAACAAGACTGCTGGTTTTACTGGGGGCGTGCTGGGCTGCAGAGCAGCGACGTCGTATCCGTTCTATCTGAGCGGGAACGCAAGCAAGTCCCCGCGCGTCCGGAAGAGCAGATCGAATTGGCCGCAGCGGGGGGCGGCGCCAAGCAGGAGGCCGCGCGCAGACCGAAGCTTGTTCCGATTCCAGTTTTGCAAGCCACGGTCGGAACACACGGCGGCCAGGGAGATCGGCACGGCAATCTAAGCTATATTCCGGCGCGCGAAATATTGGGTGCGCCGGCCGAGTGGTGCCCCAATCCAGGCTATACAAGCCTCCTCCGTGTGCGGGGCCATTCCATGGAGCCACTGATTCGCGATGGCGATATCGCCGCCGTCGATTCGTCACAGACAGATCGCACGGAGCTGGACGGAAAAATTGTGATTGTAACCAACGAGGAAAAAGGCTTGTGCGTTTCTCGCCTGCGCCGCTATCCAAAATTCGATGTTCTCGAATCCGAAAACCGTGAGTATAAGTCCGTAGTGCTGGGCAAAGGTTCCGGCTGGCGCATCGTCGCCAGGGTTTTGTGGTGGATTTCCGCAGCTCCCTAATACTAACCCTCTGCGCTGGCTCACATTTTTGTCATCTTGAACGTGCGACAGCGGACGGCGCGCTGGAGGAGAAGTTCTCAGCATGAAATGGATTTAGTGATGCCGATGCGCTGCGTTGGCGTTACAATGCGCCTCGATTCCGGAGGCCGCATCCATGATTCGCAAAGTGACGCCGATTCTTGCGTTCACGTTCCTCGCTGCTACTTCTCTCTGCGCGCAAAACAAGCTTTCCGCAAAGTGGGAAGAACTCACGGCGCCTGATTTCCGCCAAGGCATTCAGCAATCTAAAGGGACTTGTTTGCTGCCATTTGGCATTCTGGAAAAGCACGGCCAACATCTTCCGCTCGGCACCGATTTACTCAACGTGCGCTACGCTTCGCTGCAAGCAGTCTCGCAGGAATATACGGTGGTCTTTCCCGAATATTATTTCGGGCAAATTTTTGAGGCCAAGCACGAACCGGGAACCGTCGCGTACAGCATGGATCTGCAATTGCACTTGCTGCAGGAAACCACGGACGAGATGGCGCGCAACGGCTGCAAGAAGATAATCATTGTGAATGGACACGGCGGAAACGGGCACCTGCTTCCCTTCTTTGCGCAAGCACAAATGGACAAGCCGCATGATTATGTCGTTTACGTTCTGGACGGCCAGCGCAGCCGGCCGGGCGGTCCGGCGAAGAAATCCACCAGCATTGATTACCATGCCGGTGAAAATGAAACCTCGAATACGATGGTTTCGCGTCCGGACCTTGTGCATTTGGATCGCGCGAAAGATGAGTCGGGCGCGGATATGAAGCGGTTGAATCTGCCGGAGAATTTGTATACGGGAATTTGGTGGTATGCGCGCTTTCCGAATCATTATTCCGGCGACGGTTCCGTTGCGACCAAAGAACTCGGCGAATGGAATATGAAGGGCTGGATCGATTCCATTGTGGAATGCATTCGCTCGGTGAAAGCGGACGAGGCGAGCCTGAAAATTCAAAACGAATTCTACGAAAAGAGCAAGCATCCGCTGGACACGCGGCCCTAGCGCGACGCACTCGGCGCAAATCCGCATGGACTCCTCGATAACGCGGCGCGATTTCCTTGGCTCGACGCTTCTCGGCGCCGGCGCAGCGCTTCTTGATGAATTGACTCCCGCGCAAATTCTGGGCGCGACTGCCGAGGATGACTGGACTGGCTACGGCGGGATTGGCGATTACCGCCATTCCAACGGGAACACGCTGGAGGTCTTGCAGGTCGGGCACAGAATGCGCGACGGCGCGTACAGTTCCCTTCTGGCCGATCCCATCGACACCGGCGAAACCTTCGACTGCGTGGTTGTTGGCGGCGGCATCAGCGGAATTGCCGCTGCGCTCTTTTTTCAGCGGCTCGCCGGGCCTAGCAAGTCGTGCTTGATCCTCGAGAATCATCCGATATTTGGCGGCGAGGCGAAGCAGAACGAATTCGAGGTCGACGGAAAGCGGCTGATTGCGCATCAGGGCTCGGCGATTTATTTGGTTCCTTATCCGCATAGCTTCATCGCGCGCTTTTACGATTCGATTGGTTTGCACACTCCGAAGCTCTCTTATCAAAAATGGGCCGGGCCGCAGCCGGAGATGACGGTTGGCCGGACTCCTTACGACTCCGCGGGGCTGAGTCGCGGGCAGTACGGATTTTGGTTTGGCGCGAAATTTGGGCAGAAGCCCGGGATGTGGGTCGTCGATCCGCTCGGCAAGAAACTGCAAGGCGCGCCTATTTCGGAGAGCGTTCGCAAGGAATTGCTGCGCCGGTTTTCCGGAAGGGCTTCCGCGGAATCGAAATTTGAACCGCCGAAGTATGAAGGCGACGAAATTTCGCGGCAGCTTGATTCCATCACGCTTGAGCAACACATCATGCAACGCTCCGGACTCAGCCAGGAGACGATTCGGACGTTCCTCTTGCCGGTCGAAGGCGGTGGCTCCGGTCTGGGGCCGGATGCGCTCTCGGCGTATTGCGATTACGCGGCGGACTTGCTGCATCCGCTCGACGATGGCTCGGGCGAAGCGGTGCAGATGTTTCCCGGAGGGAACACCACGATTGCACGGCTGATGGCGAAGGCGCTGATTCCCAGTTGCATTGATGGGCCTGCGACGGTCGAAGGGGTTAGCCGCAATGAGGTGAAGCTGGCGGCGCTGGATACACCGGGCGCTGCGGCGCGGATGCGGCTCTCTGCGACGGTCCTTTCGGTTCACCATGAAGGCGATCCCACGAAGGCCGATTCTCTTTCGATTGCTTACGCGAAGGGCGGCAAGGTTTTCCGCGTGAAAGCTCGGTCTGCGGTTGTCGCAGGCGGAAGCTGGACGGCGAAGCACATCATCACCGATTTGCGACGGCTCAGCGCCAGGCGTATGCGCAGTTCTACCGTTCGCCTTGCATGATGGCCAACGTCGCGGTGCGCAACTGGCGCTTCTTGCAGAAGATGGGGATTACCGGGTGCCGGTGGTTTGAAGGCGTCGGTAACTACATGGATGTGCGGCGGCTGGCCACGGTGGGCATCGATGACGCGATGATCAGTCCTGACTCGCCGATCGTCCTCACGTTGAAGGTCTTGTATGCCTATCCAGGCCTGCCAACGGAAGAGCAAGGGCGTCGCGGCCGCGCGGAGATGCTCGGCATTTCGTTCCGCGAATACGAGCGGCGCATCCGCGAACAATTTGATGCGATGTTTGCGCACGCGGGGTTCGATGCGAGCCGGGATATTGCCGCGATCATCCTGAATCGCTGGGGACACGCGTATTTGAATCCGCAACCGGGATTTTTCTTTGGGAGCAACGGGAAGCCCGCGCCCCGCGAGGTTTTGCGCAGCGCGCCGTTTGGGCGCATCGCGTTTGCGAATACGGATTTGGCCGGCGCCATGGATCACCGCTACTCGATTCTGGAGGCGCACCGGGCGGTCGGTCAAATCGTAGATCAAGTGCTCACCTCTTGATGAAGCAGATGGGAATCGCCACAAAGGCATTGAGCGCATAGAGAAAGACGGGAGTTCCGTTTTCTGCCCCCCCACCCCGGGTGTTTTTGGAAAAGAGGCTGCAAACAATTGAAAACAAAGGAAACGAATGCAAAAAAGGATGCAAAGAGACGACAAAGAGGCGCCAAGTCGATGCAAACAAAAGAGTTGGTGTGTTTGAAGGCCTGAAGGTTTGTTGTCGCGAATGCTTTCGAGGCACACTCCCGCGGAGCCGGGAAGTGTGCGGAAGATGCTGAGAACAGAAGGGATACGGTCGCTACGTGGCCCATACGACGGCGAAGATGGAGGAAGTCGCTTGGTTCGCAGAGTGGGTAATGCGTAGTGAGTAGTGGGCGGCGGCGCGCCGTAGCGGACAGGCGGGGACGGAGCGTCGAGATTTGGGCCGGGACGGGGGCGACCATGGGGAAGGGTAGCGTGGCTTAGTCTTACAGGTAAAGTAAAAAGCAGCGAATGGTCGAATTTAGGGGGCGAACGGCTATTAGGAGCAGCAAACGGCGAACGGTCCGAAGCCTCACGGAGACCAACCCCCCAACGGACGGAGGCGAGCAACTAATCTCGTCGGACGGGGTTGAGGGTTGACAACACTCAGGAAATCTCCGTCGCGACGACCGCTTCAGAAGTTGGCTGGTCGCACGGCAGCAAAATCGTGTGGCGGGCAGAACTCTTCGGGCCGAATCATGAAATTGAATAAACACGAACGAGCTAGGCCCAATATTGCTGGACTCACGTCTCCAGTCCAACAGGCCGAGATGAAATTACTCCTGGGCGGTGCCTGGCCAGCGCTCAAGCCGTTGCCGGTATTCAAGTATGAAACAGATGAGTATCGCGCCTCGATTGATTTCGACAAGGCGCGCGGAGAGTGGGTCTGCCGCAAAACATCTTTGCCGTCCAACAAGGTTCAGGAGCTGCGGGGCGGATTGACAGAAATAACCTTGGCATTACCCCATGGTCCACCAGAAGTGTTCGCCGAATGTGCCGCAGCAGAACAGCCAGAACTAGAATTGGAGAAGGACGCCAATCGTCGTCTCCAGGCGATTCTTGAGTGGAGAGAGAATTACGAGAATGGCGCACTCTATTCTGGCCTGCAGGACTATCTTTCCGAAAGCCAGCAAGATGAAATCGACGACAGCATCCGACTGACGCTTACTGCACGGCAGCTTCAGTTCAACCCGAAGAATGTTGCGTACGTCTTTGACGCACTTTCGAAGGCGGGCGGCAAGCTAGCAACACTCATAGAAACCGCGCAGCGGAATAAGACGGAGCGGGGAAAGGACGTACAGGCACAGGCGGAAGCAGCCGCGCTCGACGATTCGGTGGCCGGTTCCGGTGCGGAAATTTCAATCGGCGACTCTCCGCAGAGCCTAAAGGCCAGCTTTCCATCGGAACGTCCAAAAAACTTCGCGCCAGAACCAATTAAGACCTTTATTCCCGAGCTAACTGAAGGCTTAACGCCAGCGCCTGTTGAGAGCCTCATCTCCGCGACCCTCGAAAACTTCCCAACAAAGCCGATTGGAAGTGTTTTCCCTGAGCAAGACCAAACCTCCTCGCCAGAACTGATTGTGCACACTGCGCCTCAAGCATCTGAGATCGTGACGCCTGAGATTCGGGATGCGAGCTCTCCATCGCTTGCTGAAGATCTCCAGGAAAAAGTGCACCACCGCACTCCAGTCGCCGGTCTTGGACCGCGAGTTCGAATAGGCAAAGTCGAGTCGTCAGCGAATCGCATCGAGAACTCGGCCTCACGCTTATATGTTCTTGAAATATCCGGATTTCAGGTCGCGGCAGTAGTGATTTTGCTCGCGGTGATCAGTCTCACGGTTGGGCTCACAGTGGGACGCGGCGCGCTCGGAAAGCGCCTCCGGGATACCCAGAAATCAATACCGCGTGTTGATGCCACGTCACCGGCACTGCCTGATCGCCCCGGCGAAACGACTTCGCGAACTTCCACTCCGCCGGCGGCAAATGCCTTCAATACGCCTGCAGTGAATGCGCCAGAGCCGGCGAAGGCAGGATCGCGCTCAGAAAGCCCATCCGCTCAATCCCTCAATGCTCGGAACCCGCCGCCACCCGCGAGTCCCAAACCGGCATATCCACCCAAGGCTGTCGGCCCGATAAGTAACGCGCCGAGAAATCCCGCGCCACGCAGGGTAACGCCTGCGACGGGTGCAGCGCCGCACGCGTCACCGCCTTCTGCAGTCCTTGTCACCGGTGCAGGCGACGGCAGCAAACCGTTCAGGCTGATTTTGCCGGAAAGACCGATCGCCGCCTCCTCTTCGTTCGCGATGACCTCGCAACTTTCTGTTCTTGTTTCTCCTGAGCCCGGACTTGCAGTGGCTCATAAACCCGCTCGATTGCAAGCTGGTGAACTCGTCTCCTTCGTTTGGCCTCGTTATCCAAGGCCGGGGGATCGATATGGATCATCAGAAACCGTAAAGGTCCGCACGACCATCGGGAAGCTCGGCCAAGTGCTGGATATAAAGCCCGTGAGCGGCTCGACCTCTCTTCTGCCTGCTGCAATGAGCGCCATTCGCCTGTGGCGTTACAAGCCCACTCTCTTGAACGAAAGGCCTGTCCAAGCTCAACAGGACGTCACGATTGAATTCCGGCCGCCACGTGCTTGCCGCACGTGCCCACTCAGCATCCACCGCACAAGTGACGGTGGTTTGAGATGAGGTTCTGGCGACTACCGGCACTTGTCCTCACGCGAGACGCACCCCGGGGGCGTCCTCACTGGCGCCTGCAATGAGGCTCGTGCGTAGCACAATGGCTATTTAATTCGAAAATTGACCTCGAGGTCGGTCCAGACGGGCACAGGCTTGCCCTCCGGGCCGATGGCTGGCTTGAACCGCCATTTTTGTACGGCCTTGACGGCTTTTTCGTCCAAGCCGTAGCCCAACGCACGCTGCACCTCGATATTCGCGGCACGACCTTTCGCTGTGACGATCAGGTGGAGCACGACAGTTCCGGAGATTTTCGCCGACCGCGCTTGATCGGAATAAGACGGCTGACGACAACCGACGCAGCTAGGGACGCCAATGCCCCCGCTGCCCGCCATGTACGCGCCGTCTACGAATTTCGGGGCTTGAACGGGTTCGTTCACGGACTTGCACTCGGGTGAGGTCGCCGGTCTTGGAAACGCTGCCGCGGCTGATTTTGGTGTGCCTGGGTCGCCAAAATTGTCCGCTAGAATTGCGGGGGCCAAGGCGACGGCCGTCGTTCCATCAGCATTGAAACGAACGAGCGCGCGTACGCGAGACCAAGTCAACTCTCCTTGTACTGTATTTGGCCGGAACTTCCACTGGTTGATTGCATTCGTCGCGGACGGGACCAACAGGGCTGGGCCATCGAGCACGCGAGAATAGATTGTTACCTCGCCCTCCGGCGAAATGCCGAGGCCAATATCTACTGTGCCCGTTATATGAGAGTTGAGGGCAGGTGCGGGATATGCAGGAAAAACACATTGCGTTACTCGGTCCCACATCTCCTCCGGCGCAATGTTTTGAATCCGCCTCGATTCGGTGTTCGCAGGAGCGCCCGCCGCGACTTGGGTACCAGTTTGCGCAATCGTGGGTGGGCCCGCGAGAAGACCGCATAGAGCAAAAATTGAGACGGCCCTGAAGGAGTGCATACGATCTCCCTTTGAGCGGGAATTTCCGATTTCAACTTTATCCTTAGATCCTTGCGCAAAACCATATGCCTGCCACCCTCTTGCGTCAACCTCCAATAAGCCTGGCCGCTTTGTTCGTCTTCCCGAAGCACTCCCACACACCATGGTCACGCGCTGGACTTGGGGCGGTAGGCTCCTATCAATCCTGTGATCAGGACCGCAAGGTACAGGACACCGAGGATAGCTTCGAGGATAGAAAAGGAACGTGCTTGAGTCGAAATAGGGGTAATCCCAGCGGCGCCGAGCGAAGTCATGGTGCAGAAACTGTAGTAAATGAAATCGAAGCGGTCGGGAACGCTATGAAGGTTAGTGCGCGGATCCAGATAAAAGGCGTTCGGCTGGAACGCGGCTACCATTCCGTAGACGCTGGCAAAAGTGAAACCCACTAGCAGATAAAGGCAGAGGGCTCCAAAGATGGTCTCCGATGTTGGTTGTTCCGCAGCCAGCACGTGGCGGAAAATAACCACGACAATCACTACGTCAAAAACAAGGGTCAGGACAATGTTGAATATGGAAAATGAGTGGGCATTGACTTTGGGAAGCACAGCGCGCTCGAATAAGGCGGGAATCGCAAGCACGACAGCAAAGATGAGCAGGCTCCGGTGAACCTTGGCTGCATACACGCTGACTACAATGGCGAAGCTTCCGATAACGCGAAATGCGTAGGAACCGAAATGGCTGGCTTCGGCATAGGGAAATAGAATTAGTGTGGCCAAGAGAAAAACGAAGAGCAAAAAGAATCTGTGGCCGGTGAGAGCCGACTCTTGCCCAGACTGAATTGCCTGCGCCATGGAAGCCTGCAAACTCCGCCGCCGATGGTACACCTCTTTCGCAAGAGCAGACGCTCCGTCTGGACATCTTCTAGTTTCTCGCTATTTCGTTCTTCCGAAGTGGGTGATCTTGGCGTCGCTGACGGCGGCGATGTAGCGGCCGGCGATCAGGAATTGCATGACCTTGGCGCCTTTGCGGGCGAGCGCGGCCCATCGCGACGCGGTTGTGGGATTTTGCTCGAGGCCACGAATGCGCTGGCCGGCAAAGTCGAAATCTACTTGGGCTAGCTTGCGCTTCGCGGTGGATTGCACGGGATAGGAATTGTCGCTCAGGACTACGCGCTTTTTGCGTTCGATCAGGACTTGACGCCACACGGAGAGTAGGACTTCGTCCAGGTTGGAGTTTTCGTCTTCTTTAGTCATTGGGCTAAGAAAATCGCCCGCGACGGTCCGCGGCCGCTACAACGTCAGGAGCGCTCGCTGCTGGCCGGGCTAAAGCCCGGCCCCCTACATTGCTCCAAATCATAGCGCAGCTCTGTTACCATCTTGCGGCTGTACGAGCAGGAGCGCCATGAGACGCACATTCTCGCTTATCTCCCTAGGTTTTGCCTTTGTTTCTGCTGCTTTTGCGCAGACACCGCCGGCTCCGGTGGTTTCGCCGGAGGTGCACGCGGACAATCGCGTCACGTTTCGGTTTCGCGCGCCGAATGCGAAGGAGGTTGCGCTCGCGCTGGAAGGGGCACCGAAAGATTTGGCGATGCAGAAAGACGAGCAGGGCGTTTGGAGCGTCACGACGGAGCCGCTGGCGCCCGACTTTTACGGATATGCGTTCGTGGCCGATGGCGTGCACTTGATTGATCCTTCCACTCCATTGATGAAGCCCAACCTGCTCAATACCACGAGCCAGGTGCATGTGCCGGGGCCGGCCTCTCTGACTTGGGAAGTCAACGACGTGTCGCATGGCGAGGTTCATCATCATTTCTACAAATCGGCGGTGGTCGGAGACCAGCGCGACTTTTATGTCTACACACCACCGGGGTATGACCCTCGCGGGAGGCAGGGCTATCCGGTGTTGTATCTGCTGCACGGATTCAGCGATGACGCGAGCGGCTGGACCGCGGTGGGACGCGCGTACGTGATTCTGGACAACCTGATCGCGCGGGGAAAGACCAAGCCCATGATTGTGGTGATGCCGCTGGGATACGGCGCTCCGGAAATCCTGCGCGGCGGGTTCGGCGGGTTTCGCAATACCGAGCTGCGCGACCGCAACTTCGCAAAATTCAGCGAGGCGCTGCTGGGTGAGGTGCTCCCGCGGGTCGAGGCGGCTTATCTGGTGAACAAGGACAGGAACTCGCGCGCGATTGCGGGGCTTTCCATGGGCGGCAGCGAGTCGCTGCTGACGGGCTTGAACAACGTGGACAAATTCGCGTGGATCGGGGCATTCAGCTCGGGCGGCTTGCCGGAAGAGTTCGACAAGGATTTCCCGAACTTGAATGCGAAGGCGAATGACGAAGTGAAGCTGCTGTGGATTGCCTGCGGCGTGGATGACCGGCTGATTGAGTTCAACCGGAAAGTGCGGGCGTGGCTAGAGGCGAAAGGGGTCCGCAAGGTCGATATCGAGACGCCTGGAGCGCATACGTGGATGGTTTGGCGGCGGAATCTTTCGGCGTTTACACCGCTGCTGTTTCGGTGATATCCGTGATGCGCCCGGTGACGAGGCTTAACACAGAGGTCACTGAGAGAAGCATACAGAGGGCACAGAGAGGAATATCGGTGTGACCTAGCGTTGGCGAAGTTGGTCGATCCAACGGGCGAGGAGGTCGTGGCTGGCGGATTCGATGTCGATGAATTCGATGCCCATGCCGATTCGCGGCTTTACGATGCGGACGACCGCGAGGCCTTCGACATTCTGACTCTTGCGGGAGAGAGTGACCCGTGCTCGCGCTTTCAGCGGGAGGGGCTTGGCGGTGCAAATGAAGCATCCGCCCAGGGAGATATCGGAGGTCACGCCAGTGGCCTGCGCGCCGGTTTCCAAATCAATTAGCACTACATCTGCAGCAAAAGGATAGCGAATCGCGTAGCGGCGATCGCGCACCCCCGCCCGCGGTGACGATCCTTTGCTCGTGCGATCATCCATGACGATTACGTTGCTCACAGGTCTTCGCCGTCCAGACTGAATAGACGGAGTTGCTCGGGACGGGACAAATTCCCTGTCTTTAGTGTGCCGGAAAAACGGTCAAGAAAACGTAAATCCCGCGGGGCGAATAGCCAAAACAGCAATAGCCGGGGCGCGGCCTGGGCCGAATACAGCGCGCTATTAGTGGGTACGACAAAGGGAGTGCGGCTGTGCCTTCGCTTGCGCGCCTGCATGCTAGTCTGAAAATCGCAGCATTTCCTGCGCGAATAGAGGCTATGCGCCCCGAAGGACTTCGACGAAGCGACCGTGTCAGTCTCCGAATGCCCGTGGAGGCATCGTGGTTCGC
>Ga0307479_10004991_pt1 | contig 12171 bp, 21 predicted proteins | sample atmos_gasesECM4C_FD_203743 | JGI IMG/M metagenome (GOLD analysis project Ga0307479, IMG submission 203743) | Hardwood forest soil microbial communities from Morgan-Monroe State Forest, Indiana, United States - atmos_gasesECM4C_515 | ecosystem: Environmental > Terrestrial > Soil > Temperate...
CGGAGATGGTGATGCCGGGCGACAACGTCAACCTCGAGGTGGAGCTGATCGCGCCGATCGCCATGGAGAAGGGTGTGCGCTTCGCCATCCGCGAGGGTGGCCGCACCGTCGGCGCCGGCACCGTCACCGACATCGTGAAATGAAAAAGGCCGGGAGGACGGCGACGGGTCGCCCCGCGCCCGCCCGGCCCTGCGAGGAGCGAGATTCGTCATGGTGAACGAGAAGATCCGCATCCGCCTCAAGGCGTTCGACTACCGCATCCTGGATACGTCGACGCACGAGATCCTCGACACGGCGCGCCGCACCGGTGCGCGGGTGGTGGGCCCGATCCCGCTGCCGACGCACATCTCGCGCTACACGGTCAACCGCTCGCCGCACGTCGACAAGAAGTCGCGCGAGCAGTTCGAGATCCGGACGCACAAGCGGCTGCTCGACATCTTCGAGCCCACCAGCCAGACGGTCGATGCGCTGATGAAGCTCGAGCTGCCGGCGGGAGTGGACGTCGAGATCAAGGCCTTTGGGAAGTAGGACGAGATCGAGCGGCGGGCCGGCGGTCGTCGAGACCCCCGCCCTCCCGAACCGAGGCATTCGAGGGATACGGCGATGGAAGGCATGCTGGGACGCAAGCTGGGGATGACGCAGATCTACGCCGAGGACGGCTCGGTGGTGCCGGTGACGGTGGTCAAAGCGGGTCCCTGCCTGGTGGTCCAGCGCAAGACCCGGGCCGTCGACGGCTACGAGGCGGTGCAGCTCGGCCTGGTCGAGGACCGCCCGCCGAAGAAGGTGACCCGGCCGCGGCTGGGCCACTTCGCCAAGGCGGGGGTGGCGGCGCTCGGCCGGCTGATGGAGTTCCGCCTCGCGGAGGGCGAGGAGGTCAAGCCGGGCGACGAGGTGAAGGCCACCATCTTCGAGGAGAAGCAGTACGTGGACGTGGTCGCGACCAGCAAGGGCAAGGGGTTCCAGGGCGTGGTCAAGCGCCACGGCTTCGCCGGCGGCCGCGCCACCCATGGCTCGATGTTCCACCGCGCGCCGGGCTCGATCGGCGCCTCGGCCTTTCCCTCGCGCGTCTTCCCGGGCATGCGGGCGGGCGGGCGCATGGGCGGCGAGCGCGTGACGGTGAAGAACCTGCAGGTGATCAAGGTGGACGCGGAGCAGAACCTGATCTACCTGCGCGGCGCGGTGCCGGGACCCAGGCACGCCTACGTGGCGATCAAGCGGGCGAAGCGCGCCTGAGCCGCGGGACGAGCGAACGGGATTCCCCGGCAAGCGGCAAGCGGCGCACGACCGAACCAGCGAGCGAGCACGAGAACGATCATGAGGAAGCGGCGATGAAGATCAAGGTCAAGAATTTCGACAACCGGGAGCTGCGCGAGATCGAGCTGCCGGAAACGATCTTCGGCTATCCCTACAACGCGCACCTGATCCACGAGGCGGTGCAGGCGTACCTCGCCGGGCGCCGTCGCGGCACCCACAAGACCAAGACCCGCGCCGAGGTGTCCGGCTCGGGCAAGAAGCTGTGGCGGCAGAAGGGCACCGGGCGGGCACGCACCGGCGACATCCGCAACCCGAAGTGGCGGCACGGCGGCATCGTGTGGGGGCCGGTGCCGCGGAGCTACGAGAAGGGCCTGTCGGTGCGCGAGAAGAAGAACGCCTTGAAGTCGGCGCTGTCGCGCAAGATCGCCGAGGAGCGCATCGTGGTGCTCGAGAGCCTGGACCTCGCCAGCCACCGCACGCGCGAGCTGATTGCCCGCCTCTCTGGCCTCGGCATCGACGGCAAGGCCCTCCTGGTCGACGTCCACGACAACCACAACCTGGAGCTCGCGGCGCGCAACAACCGCAGCCTGAAGACGGTCGACGCGCTGGCGGTAAACGTCTACGACGTGGTCGATCGCCCGTTCCTGGTGCTCAGCGAGATGGCGCTCAACCGGCTGGTGGAGGTGCTCGACAAATGAGGACCCAGGACGTCATCCGGCGGCCGCTGATCACCGAGAAGTCCGCGGTGCAGCGCGAGACCGGCAACATCATCGCTTTCGAGGTGCACCGGCACGCCAACAAGATCGACGTGCTGCGCGCGGTGCAGGCGCAGTTCAAGGTGAAGGTGGCCGAGGTGCGCATCGCCAATTGCCACGGCAAGGCCCGCCGTCAGGGCAAGTTCGTGGGCCGGCGCCCCGACTGGAAGAAGGCCTACGTGAGGCTCGCGGCCGGCGAGAAGCCGATCGAGTTCTTCGAGGGGATGTAAGACGATGGCGATCAAACAGAGAAAGCCGACCAACGCGGCAAGCCGTTTCCAGACCTATCTCGCCTTCGACGAGCTCACCGCCGAGAAGCCGCACAAGCCGCTGACGGTGGGCAAGAGCAGCACCGGCGGGCGCAAGAACAGCGGCGACCTGACCTCCTGGTGGCGCGGCGGCGGCCACAAGCGGCGCTACCGGGTGATCGACTTCCGCCGCGACAAGCACGGCATCCCGGCGAAGGTCGCCACCATCGAGTACGACCCCAACCGCTCGGCGCGCATCGCTCTCTTGCACTACGCCGACGGCGAGAAGCGCTACATCCTGTGGCCGAACGGCCTCGCGGTGGGGGCGGAGGTGATGTCGGGCGAGAAGGCCGAGGTCAACGTCGGCAACGCGCTGCCGCTGCGCCTGATCCCGCTCGGCACGGTGATCCACAACGTCGAGCTCAAGATCGGCAAGGGCGGGCAGATGGTGCGCAGCGCCGGCGCCGGCGCGCAGCTGATGGCGCGCGACGGCGGCTGGGCGCAGGTCAAGCTGCCCTCGGGCGAGGTGCGCCGGGTGCACGTCGAGTGCTACGCCACGGTCGGCCAGGTGGGCAACCTCGAGCACGAGAACATCTCCTTCGGCAAGGCCGGGCGCAAGCGCTGGCTGGGCCGCCGTCCGCACAACCGCGGCGTGTCGATGAACCCGGTCGATCATCCGATGGGCGGCGGCGAGGGGCGGACGTCGGGCGGCCGCCATCCGACGACGCCCTGGGGGGTGCCGACCAAGGGCTACAAGACCCGCAACAACAAGCGCACGGACCCGATGATCGTCCGTCGCCGGAACCAGAAATAGGAGGCCGGGAAGAGCCATGCCGCGTTCAGTCCACAAGGGCGCTTTCGTCGACGAGCACCTGGCGAACAAGGTGGAGTCCGCCCGTTCGCGCGGCGACAACCGGGTGATCAAGACCTGGTCCCGCCGCTCCACGGTGACCCCGGACATGGTGAACTTGACCATCGCCGTGCACAACGGCGCCAAGTTCATCCCGGTGTACATCACCGAGAACATGGTCGGCCACAAGCTGGGCGAGTTCGCCATGACCCGCACCTTCCGGGGCCACAGCGGCAAGAAGGTGGAGAAGGGGGCGCGCCCCCGCTGAGCGGAGGTCCGACGACCATGGAAGTCACAGCCCGGCTTCGTTACGTGCACGGCTCGGCGCAGAAGATGCGCCTGGTGGCCGACCTCATCCGCGGCAAGGCGGTGCAGGAGGCGGTGAACCTGCTCGGGGTCACCCACAAGTCGGCGGCCCGCCACGTCCAGAAGTGCTTGAAGTCCGCGATCGCCAATGCCGAGAACCGGGAGGACCACGTGGACGTCGATCGCCTCTACGTGAAGGAGGTCTACGTCGACGGCGGACCGATGGCGAAGCGCATCCGGCCGGCGCCGATGGGCCGCGCGTTCCGGGTGCTCAAGCGGCAGAGCCACATCACGATCAAGCTCGACACCCGCAAGGGACCCGAGCCAGAGAGGTAGGCGAATCGTGGGTCAAAAAACACACCCCTACGGCTTCAGGCTGGTCTACAACAAGACCTGGCACTCGCGCTGGTACGGCGACAGCCACTACGCCGACACGCTGCACGAGGACCTGAAGCTGCGGCGCAAGCTGAAGGACCGCCTGTCGCACGCCGGCGTCTCCGAGGTGGACATCGAGCGCGCCGCCGACAAGCTGCGGGTGACGATCTACACCTCGCGCCCGGGCATCATCATCGGCCGCCGCGGCGCCGAGGTGGACAAGCTGCGCGACGACCTGCAGAAGGAGATGGGCCGCGAGGTGCACATCAACATCCAGGAGATCCAGCGCCCCGAGCTCGACGCCCAGCTGGTGGCCGAGTCGATCGCCGGCCAGCTGGTGCGGCGCGTCTCCTTCCGGCGGGCGATGAAGAAGGCGATGGAGTCGGCGTTCCGCTTCGGCGCCAAGGGGGTCAAGATCATGGTCTCGGGGCGGCTGGGCGGCGCCGAGATCGCGCGCTCCGAGTGGTACCAGGAGGGGCGGCTGCCGCTGCACACGCTGAAGGCCGACATCGATTACGGACTCGGCGAGGCGCGCACCACCTACGGTGTCATCGGCGTCAAGGTATGGGTATACAAGGGGGACCTGCTGAAGGAGAAGAGCCGACGAGCAAGCGCTTAGCGCGAGCGCGATCTATTGGGCGAGCGCCTGGCCGGCGCTCTTGCTTCGATTGAGCGCGTGCTACCGAGGATAGTGACAGGCGGAGTGAACGATCATGTTGATGCCGAAGAAGGTCAAGTTCAGGAAGCAGCAGCGCGGCCGGCGCAAGGGCATGGCGAAGGGCGGCAGCTACATGGCCTTCGGCGACTACGGCCTGCAGGCGCTCGAGGCCGGCTGGGTGACGGCGCGGCAGATCGAGGCCGCCCGTATCGCCATCACCCGCCATGTCAAGCGCGGCGGCAAGGTCTGGATCCGCGTCTTCCCCGACAAGCCGATCACCAAGAAACCGCTCGAGACCCGCATGGGCAAGGGCAAGGGCAACCCCGAGGAGTGGGTGGCGGTGGTGCGGCCGGCGCGCATCCTCTACGAGCTCGAAGGAGTGCCGGCCGACGTGGCGGAGCAGGCGATGCGCCTGGCCTCGCACAAGCTGTCGATCAAGACCAAGTTCGTCACCCGTCATCACGACCCGAGGTGAGCCGATGAAAGCGTCGCAGATGCGTGATCAGACGGTCGAGGAGCTGCGCGAGAAAGAGCGGGACCTGTGTGAGCAGCTCTTCGCCCTGCGCCTGCAGAAGGTGACCGGGCAGCTCGAGAAGCCGTCGCGGGTGCGCGAGGTGCGCAAGGACCTGGCGCGGGTGTTGACCGTGCTGCGTGAGAAGCAGGGATAGGAGAGGCCATGGCCTGGACCAGGAAGAAGAAGACCGAGGGCGGCGGGGAGCCGCCGCGGCCCAAGGGGGAAGAGGCGGCGCCGGATGCCGCGGGGCGGGCGCCGGTGGCCGCCCCGGCGGTCGCGCCGGCCGTGCCGGCTGCGCCGGCTGCGCTGGCTGCGGAAATCGCCGCGGGTCCACAGGCCGCGCCGGCCGCCGGGAGCGCGGCGGTCGGCGGCAGCGCGGCGGTCGGCGGCAGCGCCGCGGTCACCGCGAGCGCGGCGGGCCGCGAGAGCGCGGCGGGTCCCGCGCCCGCGCGCCAGCGGCGCCAGCAGGTGAAGATCGGCCGAGTGGTGAGCAACAAGATGGAGAAGACGGTGATCGTGACCGTCGAGAACACCACCACCCACCGCCTCTATCACCGCTACATGAAGCGGACCAGCAAGTTCGCCGCGCACGACGCGGAGAACCGCTGCCAGGTCGGCGACCTGGTGGAGATCGTCTCCAGCCGGCCCCTGTCCAGGAGCAAGAGATGGCGGGTCCGCGAGGTCCTGAAGCGGGCTGAATAGCGGTCCCAGACGAGATGACAGAGGTCCAAGACGATGATCCAGATGGGTACCATGCTCGACGTGGCGGACAATTCGGGAGCGAAGCGGATCGCCTGCATCCACCTGCGCGGCGGCTCGGCCGGCCGCTACGGGCGGCTCGGCGACGTCATCACCGCCTCGGTCAAGGAAGCGGCGCCGGACGGGACCGTCAAGAAGGGGCAGGTGGTCAAGGCGGTGATCGTGCGCACCGTCAAGGAGCAGAGGCGCAAGGACGGCAGCTACATCCGTTTCGACACCAACTCGGCCGTCCTGGTCAACGATGCCGGCGAGCCGATCGGCACCCGCGTCTTCGGGCCGGTGGCGCGCGAGCTGCGGGAGCGGCGCTTCATGAAGATCGTGTCGCTGGCCCCGGAGGTGATCTGACGCCCGCCGGGACAAGCGCGGCGCAGCCGAACGAACCATGCCGGCAGGGGAGCGAGTCATGCAGAAGCTGAAGATACGGAAGAACGACCAGGTGCTGGTCACCGCCGGCAAGAACCGGGGCGCCCGCGGCCGCGTGCTGCGCGTGCTGTCCGCCAGCGGCAGGGCGGTGGTCGAGCACGTGAACATGATCAAGCGCCACACCCGCCCGAATCCCCAGAAAGGGGTCAAGGGCGGCATCCTCGAACGCGAGGCGCCGGTGCAGCTGGCCAACCTCAAGGTGATCTGTCCCGAGTGCGGCGAGCCCTCGCGCATCGGGCGCAAGCGTCTCGAGGACGGGCGCGGCGTGCGCCTGTGCAAGCACTGCGGCGCCACGTTCACCTAGCACGGCAGGGAGACAGCATGGCGAAGAACAGCGAATCGAATCCCGCGGCCGGCCCCGGCGCCAAGGACAAGCCTGCCAAGGGAGCGGCCTCCCGGAAGGCGGCGGCTGCGGTCGCGGCTCCGGCCCCCGCGGAGGGCGGTGGCGCTGCTGTCGCGGCCCCGGCGGTCCCGGCCCCGGCGGAGGGCGGCGCCGCTGCTGCCGCGGCCCCGGCGGCCAAGAGCCCGGCCCCGGCCAAGGGCGGCGGCGATGCCGCGGTGGCAGCCCCGGCGCCCAAAGCCCCGGCCAAGAGTGCCGCGGCGGCGGCCCCGGCGGGCAAGGCTCCGGCCAAGGGCGGCGGCGCGGCCCCGGCCCCGGGCAAGGGCGGCAACGAGCCCTCTGCTGCCCCGGCCCCGCCTGGAGCCAAGGCCGCGCCTGGAGCCAAGGCCCAGGGCGGCAAGCCGGCCGCCGCCGCCCCCGGTTACGTGCCGCGCCTCAAGCGGCAATACCTCGAGGAGGTCGTGCCCAAGCTCAAGCGGGAGTTCGGCATCGAGAACACCATGGCGGTGCCGCGGCTCGAGCGCATCTCGCTCAACATGGGCATGGGCGAGGCGATCCAGAACATCAAGATCCTCGACGACGCGGTCGACGAGATGGCGGCCCTGGCCGGCCAGCGCCCGACCATCACCCGCGCCCAGAAGTCGATCGCCGCGTTCAAGCTGCGGGCCGGCATGCCGATCGGCTGCCGGGTGACGCTGCGCGGCGAGCGCATGTGGGAGTTCCTCGACCGCTTCATCTCGGTGGCGCTGCCCCGCGTGCGCGACTTCCGCGGCGTGTCGCCCAAGAGCTTCGACGGCCGCGGCAACTACACCATGGGCATCCGCGATCACCTGATCTTCCTCGAGATCGACTACAACAAGGTGGAGCGCCCGAAAGGGATGAACATCACCATCGTCACCACCGCCGGCAACGACGAGCGCGCCCTCTACCTGCTGCGCGAGCTCGGCATGCCGTTCGCCCGCTAGGACGGCGAGGAGAGAACCCCCCCAATGGCCACCACCGCAAAGATCGCCAGGAACAACAGGAAGCCGAAGTTCGAGGTGCGGCACCGCAACCGGTGTAGAATATGCGGCCGCCCGCGCGGCTACTACCGCAAGTTCGGGTTGTGCCGCATCCACCTCCGAGACCTGGCGTTGCAGGGGTATCTCCCCGGCGTCATCAAGGCCAGCTGGTAGCGCCGCGGACCCCCCGGAGATCGCGCAGCACCGTCAGAGCGGCTCGAGGAGAGAGACTGATGAGCATGACCGACCCCATCTCGGATCTGTTGACCCGGATCCGCAACGCCCACCTGTCGAAGCACGACCGGCTCGACGTGCCGGCCTCGAAGCTCAAGCTCGAGGTCGTCCGGCTGCTCAAGGAGGAGGGCTTCATCAAGAACCTGCGCCAGGTCGAGCCGGCGGAGGGCGAGCCGTCGGGGGCCATTCGCATCTTCCTGCGCTATGACGCCTCCGGCGCGCCCGCCATCAACCACCTGGCGCGGATCAGCCGGCCGGGGCGCCGGGTCTACCGCCGCGCCGGCGACATCCAGCCGGTGCGCAACGGCCTCGGGGTCGGGATCGTGTCGACGTCGCAGGGGCTGCTCACCGACCGCCAGGCGCGCGAGCGCCGGCTCGGCGGCGAGGTGCTGTTCGAGGTCTGGTAGGAGACGAGCCATGTCGCGGATTGGAAAAATGCCGATCGCCGTCCCCAATGGGACGCGCGTGCAGGTCAAGGACGGCCTGTTCATCGCCGAGGGGCCGAAGGGCAAGGTCCAGCAGGCGCTGCTCGACGGCTTCCCGGTGGCGGTGGACGGCGACGTGGTCACCGTGGCGCGGAGCGGCGAGAGCGGCCCGGAGCGCAGCAAGCACGGCCTGCTGCGGGCGCTGCTCGCCAACGCGGTGCAGGGGGTGTCGGCCGGCTTCTCGAAGCAGCTGGACATCGTCGGCGTCGGCTACCGCGCCGAGGTCAAGGGCGGCCACGTGCAGTTCGCGCTCGGCTACTCCCATCCGGTGCTCTACGACATCCCGCCGGGGATCAAGATCGAGATCGAAGGCAAGACCAACCGGGTGACGGTGTCAGGCGCCGACCGCCAGCAGGTCGGCCAGGTGGCGGCGGAGATCCGGCGCCTGCGCAAGCCCGATCCCTACAAGGGCAAGGGCATCAAATACACCAACGAGGTCATCCGCCGCAAGGTCGGCAAGGCCGGAGCCAAGTAGCGAGGCGCGCGATGAGCGATCACGTGACCAAGAGGATGAAACAGAAGCGCCAACGGCGCGAGCGCGCCCACCTGCGGGTGCGGACGCGGGTGCGCGGCACGGCCGAGCGGCCGCGCCTGTCTGTGTACAAGAGCCTGCGCTTCATCTACGCGCAGGTGATCGACGACACGCGCGGCGTCACCCTGGCCGCGGCCTGGTCGGCCGATCCGGCAGTGCGCGGCCGGCTCGAGACGTCGACCGCCAGCCGCGAGGCGGCCAGGCTGGTGGGTGAGCTGGTGGCGGAGCGGGCGCGCGAGCGCGGCATCGAGAAGGTGGTCTTCGACCGTGGCGGCTACGTCTACCACGGCAACGTCAAGGCGCTGGCCGAGGCCGCCCGAACCAAGGGGTTGCAATTCTAGGGCTGCTCGCCGAAGGTTGGCGACCCCCGCGAAGGAGATGAGCTTGGCCAGGGAATTCGAACGCGAGAGCGAGTTTTTCGAGCAGGTCGTGCACATCAACCGCGTCACCAAGGTCGTCAAGGGGGGCAAGAACTTCTCCTTCTCGGCGCTGGTGGTGATCGGCGATGGCAACGGCCGCGTCGGCTACGGCGCCGGCAAGGCGAAAGAAGTCCCCATGGCCATCCGCAAGGGGATCGAGATCGCCAAGCGCAACATGGTGCAGGTGCCGATCAAGGGCACCTCGATCCCGCACGAGACGATCGGCATCTTCGGCGCCGGCCGAGTGCTGCTGAAGCCCGCCTCGGAGGGCACCGGTGTCATCGCCGGCGGCCCGGTGCGGGCGGTGCTCGAGACCGCCGGCATCCAGGACATCCTGACCAAGTCGCTCGGCTCGACCAATCCGCACAACGTCGTCAAGGCGACCTTCGACGCCCTGCTCAGCCTGCGCCAGGAGGACGACGTGCGGCGGCTGCGCGGCCTGCCGCCGCTTGCCCCGCAGAGCGAGAGCGCCGGCGGCCAGGGCTCGACGGGAGCCCAGCAGGGGCACGCGCGGGTGCGCCGCCCGGCCCCGGCGGGGGCCGCCCCGGGATCGTCGCGGCGGGGCGAGCGGCGGGGGGATGCCGGCGAGCGGGGAGGGAGCGGAGGGAGGGCGGCCTCCCCGCCTGCGAGCGCCGCGAGCCCGCCGGCCGCCTCCGCGGCAGCCGGCGCCGCCACGGTGAGCGCCGCCGCCGCCGCAGCCACGGTGAGCACCGCCGCCGCGGCGCCGGCCGCCGCGCCGCCCCCGGCTGCTTCCGAGCCAGGGGAGTCGACAGCGACAACCCCGTCGGCGAGCGCAGCAGGGGCGCCAGGTGCCCAGGCCGGGATTGGAACCGCCACCGGCACGGAAGGCTCGGGAAGCTCGGATGCTCAGGGCGCCGGCGCTGGCAGTGCCGCCCCTGGCGTGGAAAGCGCGGACAGCGGGGGGATGCAACCGGCGGCCAAGGATGCCGAGTAACGGCGGCTGGCTGGGAACGCAAGGATGCAGCAGGCTCTGACGAGGAGATGGCGAGATGGCCGGCAAGCAGCAAGCTGAGAAGACGATCCGCATCCGCCAGGTGCGCAGCGTGATCGGCACCCGGCGCCCGCACCGCGAGGTGCTGCGCGGCCTGGGGCTGCGGCGCATCCGCGACGAGGTGGTGCGCCCCGACACGCCGGCGGTTCGCGGCGCGGTGGCCAAGGTCGGGTACCTGCTCGAGATCGTCGAGGAGGGATCATGAGGCTGCACGAGCTGGCGCCCGCCAAGGGCAGCAAGCACGCGCGCAAGCGGCTCGGCCGCGGTCCGGGGTCCGGCACCGGCAAGACCGCCGGCCGCGGCGAGAAGGGGCAGAAATCGCGCTCCGGCCACACCCATCGGGCCGGCTTCGAGGGCGGCCAGATGCCGCTCGTGCGGCGCGTCCCCAAGCGCGGCTTCACCAACATCTGGCGCACCGAGTACACCGTGGTCAACCTGGCGCAGCTCGAGAAGCTGGACCCGGCCGCCCTGACCCATGACGAGGTCACCCCTGACGTCCTGGTCGCCCGCGGCCTGGCCCGTTCCGGCCGGCCGGTCAAGGTGCTGGGAGTGGGAGAGGTCGGTCGGGCGTTCAAGGTCAAGGCCCATCGCTTCAGCAAGTCCGCCCGCGCCAAGATCGAGGCGGCGGGCGGCAGCTGTGAGGAGCTTCAGGCGTGATCGAGAGCTTCCGCAACATCTTCGCCATTCCGGAGCTGCGCAAGCGGGTCCTCTTCACCTTCGGCCTGCTGGCGGTCTACCGCATCGGCTGCGTCATCCCGACGCCCGGCATCGACCCGCAGGCGCTGCTCGCCTTCATGAACTCGCAGGCCGACTCCTTCCTCGGCTTCATCAACACCTTCACCGGCGGCAGCCTGCGGCGGATCGCGATCTTCTCGCTGGGCATCATGCCCTACATCACCGCCTCGATCATCCTGCAGCTGCTGACCGTGGTGTGGCCGTACCTCGAGAAGCTGTCGAAGGAAGGCGAGCTGGGGCGCAAGAAGATCACCCAGTACACCCGCTACGGCACCGTGCTGATCTCGATCATCCAGGGCAGCGGCATCGCCGTCTATCTCGAGCGCATGACCTCGCCGGGCGGCCTGGCGCTGGTGCCGCACCCGGGCTGGGCCTTCCGCGCGCTGACCGTGATGACCTTGACCACCGGCACCGCCTTCGTGATGTGGCTGGGCGAGCAGATCAGCGAGCGCGGCATCGGCAACGGCATCTCGCTGATCATCTTCGCCGGCATCGTGGTGGGCATCGTGCCGGCGATCCTGAACACCGGCAACAGCCTGCAGCGGGGCAACCTCGACCTGTTCAAGATCGTGCCGCTCCTGGTCTTCATGGTGGCGGTGGTGGCGTTCATCGTCTACATGGAGCGGGCGCAGCGGCGCATCCCCATCCAGTATGCCAAGCGGGTGATCGGGCGCAAGGTCTACGGCGGCCAGAGCACCTACCTGCCGCTGCGGGTCAACACCGGCGGCGTCATCCCGGTGATCTTCGCCGGTTCGGTGGTGACCATCCCGACGGTGCTGGCCAGCATGGCGCCGAACTCGCAGTGGGTGCAGGAGACCGCCAACTACATCAAGTACGGGCAGCCCATCTACTACCTGCTGCAGACGATCGCCATCGTCTTCTTCTCCTACTTCTACATCTCGATCATCTTCAACCCGTCCGACGTCGCTGACAACATGCGCAAGTACGGCGGCTTCATCCCCGGCATCCGTCCGGGCAAGCGCACCTCCGAGTACATCGACCGCATCCTGACCCGCATCACCCTGGTGGGTTCGCTCTACCTGGCGGCGGTCTGCCTGCTGCCGGAGTTCCTGCTCACCGGGTTCCACATCGCGGGTATCCCCTGGCTCGGGGCGCGGCTCGATCCCTACTTCCCCGACTGGTTCAAGGAAGGCATGGGGATCAACTTCTATTTCGGCGGCACCTCGCTGCTGATCGTCGTCGGCGTCGCCATGGACACCATCCAGCAGGTCGAGAGCCAGCTGGTGATGCGCAACTACGAAGGCTTCATG
>Ga0307479_10004992_pt1 | contig 12171 bp, 21 predicted proteins | sample atmos_gasesECM4C_FD_203743 | JGI IMG/M metagenome (GOLD analysis project Ga0307479, IMG submission 203743) | Hardwood forest soil microbial communities from Morgan-Monroe State Forest, Indiana, United States - atmos_gasesECM4C_515 | ecosystem: Environmental > Terrestrial > Soil > Temperate...
TCAGTTCGGCCCGGACGATCAGCGTACTCCCGCGCTGCAGCAATCTCCCCGAGACCACGGCGCGAACGTGCAGATCGTTCCCTGCCTTTTGGGGGTCGACGTCCTTTCCTTCGTAGCGGAACACCGTGCTGCGTGCCACAACGCGCAGGTTCCAGATTTGCGAGAGATTGTTGATCAGGGTTTCGGTGATGCCGTCGCTCAAGTATTCCCCGTCGGGGTCGGCGCTGTCGTTGGCGAAGGGCAGCACCGCTACTGATTCGATGGCCTCCTGGTGGCTCCACAGGAGCACCGCGTTGACAGGAGCTATGAAACGGTAGCCCTTGCCCGAAATTGTTTCAACGAATGCCGGCGACTCTCGCGAATCCCGCAGAGCTTGCCGCAGCTTGCGGATCGCTGTATTGACTCCCATTTCGACGTCAACGAAGACACCCGGATCCCATAACCGCTTTACGATGTCAGCCCGCGAGACGAGCTGACGATGGCGTTCTACTAAAAGGATGAGCAGGTCCATAGTATGGCGCTCAAGGTGGACCGGGTGCCCGCCTCGGCGCAACTCGTAGGCCGATATATCGAGCTCGAAGTCACCAAATCGAAACGTTGAGTGTGAATCAGGCTGCGACATTGGCCTGGATGCCATCCCAGCCTGACCATGCTATGCTCCGCTTCAGAAAAATTCCAGATTAACTTCAGGTGCTCTCTATGGTCATCAATGCTGGCCAATGTCACTATACCGCCAGTAATCGCCGCAGCGGCGGAACCACAATCAGCGGCATTCAAGAAAGAAGGAGAAACCTCTTGACATCAACAAATTTGAAGCGCTTTGCAGCTTCCTGTGGGACAGCAGCAATGGTTCTAGCAGGCATTCTGGTTCTGGGGTCAGGATTGTTAACAGTGAGGGCTCGGGCGCAGGACGATGGGTCTCACAACAGCCTCGAAGGGACATGGCGCCTGCAGGTCACGGTCCGCGACTGTCAGTCGGGCCAGGCCCTGAGGACCTTCCCGGCCCTGTTTACGTTCGCCAAAGGGGGTACGCTATCCGTGACGACCGCAGGCCAACTCCCCGCGCTAAGCACTACCGGCTTGGGCGTCTGGCGGCACACGGACGGCCACGCTTACAGCGCGGTGTCCGAGTCCTTCGTTTTTAGCACTGCAGGCGTCTGGACGCAGACACACAGGCTCACGCGGGCCATCGAGATCGGTAACGACGCGAACGAGTTCACCGATACAGTTGCGCTTCAAATCTTCGACACCAACGGTAACCTGATTGTGACGGGCTGCGCGACGAGCGTCGCGAGCCGCTTCGAATGAGTGCGGGAAAGATGGGTTAGAGTGAGGCCCGGCGAAACATCCCCATAGCAGTGCGCCGGGGTGTTCACTTGCTCGTCCTCCGGGCTACACTTCGGACAGATTGGTAATTGAATTTTTGAGACCTTGCCCTTGTATGAAAGCGTTGCGTTTAGATGTGTCACTTCGGAGCCGCAATTCTGGCAGTGAAGACGCGGCGGCAATGCCGACAGAACTTCCAAAATGCGTCCCGCGAATTGGGAAGGAGAAACAGAAATTGAGCAAGATTTTTTCACCACAGAGGTCTCCTTCAGACTAGTGAGGCATCGCCGGAATCACGCAGCTTCGGTATGCTGCCAAGCGGTTCTGAAGGCACGCAGGGCGTATAGTGCGTCTTCCAAGTCTTCTTTTTCTTCGAGGCTTTCGCTGCTGTAGAAAATTTCTCGGCTCCTCGCTCTCACCGCTTCTTCAGCTTCCGAGACTCGCTGTGGGAGAACCCTAGTGTTGTTTCCAGAATGGCGGCTCTGTACAGAGTCTTCCAAAGATTCAGGCATGGGGAAACTGCGGGGGTCATGACTAAACTCCAATCGAGAAAATGTGGAGGGCTTACCTGCTGTTTGGTAGGCAGAGGTCTTCTATTCCCACCCTAGTCCGATGGCTACAGGAGTCAAGGCAAATAACTGAATTTTGTTGTGATCCTTGCTCGTGCCGTTCTGATGATGATGCCATCGAAGAAGAAACAGGTCGTGGCCGATGCGAAGAATGCTGTTGTTGACGGGGTTCTAGGGGCCGATGGGAGTCAATCCTGCTAGTCGGATCGCGAGGATCGAACGATCTAGAATCTCGCTAGGTGACTCCTTAATAAATCTTTTCGATAATCTGCGAAATGTACGTCCAGCGGCGGTCGCCGTCATCGGTCTTGAACGAAATAACCGGCTCACCATTCTTGCTGCCGAAATCGTAAACCGTGCCGGTGTACGTTTTGCCGTCGTTCAGACGGGCGCGGATTCGGCTTCCCTCGTCTATGTCGTCTATCGTTTTTCGCTTCTTCATGACGCCTCCGCCTTACACTTCTAATGTCCCTCTTGGGACTGCGGGCCATAAAGGAGCTTGTGGAGCTAGCTCCTCGGTACCGACGAGCAGGCCATACGCAGAGGTAACTTCAACATCCCCGGAATCGGCTTCCGCCGGAACGACGCCTAAGACACAAGATTACAGTTGATTTCTCGGACACTGCTCCATCTTCCCTGCTTCGGCGGGTATCGGTGCTGGCTCCGGGAACGGGCAGTCCAGTACAGCCCTTATCATCAGTTCCCGTAATAGGACGCCTGTGCGCTTCTGCATCGTGCCGTATTTCACTGGGCGCAAGCGAGCGTTAAACGAGCTTTCCCAATGGGTCGGTCCGGTAAACCTGCGGTGGAACCTGTTGAAATTTCGACGCACTTGACTCTGTGCTACTATTTCCAGCCATGAAAACTCTAATCATGCTCTGCTTGGCAGCAGCTCTCACGGCAACTGCCTGCCGCGCGAACAAGAACTCCTACACATCTAGAGCGGGCGGAGCGGGCGGTCTCACCCCGAGCGAACTTATTAGCAGTACAATCGTGAGAGTTCCTATCGCGGCTCGGAACCTATATCCAGGCGTAATCTTGCGAGCATCCGACATCTCCTTTGTTCAGATTTCGGAATCCGATGCTCCACCCAACTTTCCTAAAGTAGGCGATCTCGTCGGCCATAAAACCCGCTTGCCTATCTCCAGGGGTCAATTCATCCTTCCGTCGCAGGTTGGTCAGTGATCCATGCGCCGCTCCCTTTGCATGAAGAGCGATCTTTTGCTTTCGCCGCATCCATAGCCTACGAGGATTACCATTGGGATGGGCCTTTCTCCGCGCGTAGGATGCAAAAGGTCGCCCTCACTGCGCTTTCAATTCCGCCCAGAAGCCGACGCCGGAGAAGTGGATGCGACCGAATTATCGCGGGCCTAACGAGCGAATCAGCTGAATTAAAGCTGGGCCTAAGGTGACAATCAACACAGCAGGGATAACGAACAGAACCCCTGCAGGCACCAACTTAATCGCAGCCCTGATCGCCTGTGCTTTTGCCCACCGATGGCGTTCGATGCGGAGAGAGTTGGAGTGCGCTCGCAGGACTCTCAGGACTCCCAACGGACCAGCCTGAACCAAGGCATCCACCAGCGCTTTGATTTCATCAACGCCGGTTCGTTCTGATAGATTGCACAGTGCTTCATCCCACGAGTAGCCAGCACGCATCTCGCGGTTGACGAGGTACAACTCGTTGCTCAGATCCGGGTGGGCATAACTCAAGTCTTCCCCGACGCGCAGCATGGCTTGGTCGAGGTCCAACGCGGCCTCGACGAACATGACCGTCAGATCGAGCGCGTCGGACAGCGCGAGGCGAATGCGGGACTGGCGGTCTTTGATCATTCGCTTGACGATGAAGCGGGGAAGGAAGAATCCCAAACCGGGAACACAGGCCAGGAGAAAGGGATTGTCGAAACCAGAGAACAAAACGACACCCGCAAATCCCGCAGCCGCGAGCAGAATGCGCGCCCCGAAGTAATACTTGACGCGGAAGGCGTCGCGATAGCCCGCCTGAATCAGCCACTTGTGTGTCTGGGAAACTTCCGTTGGGAGGATAGAACGGCGCAGCAGCAAGAATACCAACGCCGCCATTGCCCAGAACCAAATCCAGGAGGACATTAACCAGTTCCCGCGTCCCAAATGTTACGTCCAGGAGGCAACCGCGTCAATGAGCACATAAAGAGGCAATGGCAGAGCTGCTGGAGGACACCCAGCGAGCGTTTGAGACTCGGTTGAGCCAGCGAATGCTTTCTGAGATGGTCGAAAAAACGAGAAGTTACAAGTAGTTTTTTTGGCAGTAAATTACCAAAACTCCTTTTCTTCAGTCTGGCTCCTGCAATATGGTGGGAAGATGCTCAGCTTCAAAGGTCCGTCAGGTTGCAAAATCGTTCATCTTGACAGACTAAGTTGACCTCGGTACTGGTTCTCTTTTCGTTGTGTGCGCCATTTAGTGGCACGCACTCTCAATCGCTCCTCCGCCACTCCAATCTGTTTTCTGGCTTCGCAACCGCTTCCCGAATATCCCATTCGGAGGCACCCACGAGGAGAGACTTATGAAAAGAATCGGAAGCTATCGGGCGTGGACCCTCGCACTGGTGGTCTTGGCCACGCTGTCAGCAGTGATACCGGTTTATGCCCAAACGTATTCCGTGGTGTACAACTTCGGAAGCCGAAGTGGAGGGCCGGCGAACCCTATTTACTCAGGAACCGTGGCGCAAGGCCGTGACGGAAACTTGTACACGACGTCGAACTCGGGGGGGGCACACCGGGCTGGCGCGGTATTCGAAGTTTCTCCTACGGGACACCTGAGAGTTCTGTACAGTTTTTGCTCTCAGGCGGGTTGTGCTGACGGCAGTGGGCCTTACGGTGGCTTGACCCTCGGCAGGGACGGCAACTTCTATGGCACCACCTTTGCCGGGGGGAACCAGATCCTAGGGACGATATTCAAGATGGCGCCAAACGGCAGCCTCACCGTTCTGCACAACTTCACAGGAGGCAATTCTGATGGCGCCCTTCCCGAGGCCGCGCCGATCCAAGGAACGAGCGGAAACTTCTATGGAACGACTCCAACGGGGGGAAGTGGGAACTGCGGTACCGTATACAGGGTCACAACCTCCGGCGCCTTCACGCTCTTGGCGGCGTTTGACACCATTCACGGCTGCGGGCCTCAGGGGCCGCTAGCTCTGGGCGGGGATGGGAATTTCTATGGCACGGCTTTAGCCGGAGGTACTAACGGCGACGGTGTCATATTCCAGGTCAGTCCGGCGGGCGCTCTGACTGTGCTTTACAACTTTGATGGCACACATGGCAGGGAGCCATATGCCCCACTGGTTGAGGGCAGCGATGGGAGCTTCTACGGGACTGCGTATCAGGGCGGGACAGCTGACGCTGGAGTGGTCTTCAATATCACTAACAGCGGCACCCTGACGGTTCTGCACAACCTGAACGGGACGACGGATGGAGGCGCGCCCATCGCCGGCCTGGTGCAAGCCACTGACGGGAACTTCTACGGCACCGCGGCCCTCGGCGGGAACAACAGCAAGAATTGTGTGGCCGGTGGCATCCGGAACTGTGGCACCCTATTCCAAATCACCCCGGCAGGCAGCTACTCAGTGGTCCACGATTTCGATGGCATTACTGGTTTCCTGCCTCTCGTCACCCCATTGCACCATACGAATGGTCTGCTGTATGGAGACACTGAGTACGGCGGTTCTGGCGTGTTGTGCCCTGGCGACAATTTTCGCGATCTCTGTGGCCTGTTCTACAGCCTGGACGCCAGCCTGCGCGCATTCGTCACCCTGCTTCCCTATTCGGGCAAAGTGGGAAGCACGATCGAGTTCCTGGGACAGGGCTTCACGTCCGCAAGCACCGTTTCTTTCAACGGAACTGCAGCCACGGTGGCCTCGTGCGGCAATTCGGGGACTTTTCTGCGGGCAAGGGTTCCCCCCGGCGCCACCACAGGCTTTGTCACGGTCACGACTTCCAAGGGGACTTTGACCAGCAATAAGCAATTCGTTGTGACGCAGTGAATCAGGAAGAAGCCTCCGCCGTAAGCGTCGCGCTCGGAATCAAAGAGCTATGGGTGTCGACTGGTAGACGAGTCGATCTTGTAGCCCCAATTTTACGCATCGCTGTCCTAACATCCGTGGGTGTCCTAACATCCGTGGGTGATGTCATAACGACGTCGGCCTCACCACGGACCGAGTAGACTTGCGGTACCAACCAAAAAGGCTCGGGACGAAGAAGGCCGAGATGAAAATTATAGGCTGTGATCTGCACGCAAGACAACAAACCATAGCCATGGTGGACACTGAAACCGGAGAGTTCACCGAGAAAACGCTTTTCCACGAAGGGAATGTGGTACGAGAGTTTTACGCTGTCCTAGAAGATCCCGTGGTGGTGGGCATCGAAGCTACCGGCGCGATGCAGTGGTTCTTGGAACTGCTGGAAGAGTTGGGCATCGAGTGTCGGGTAGGACATCCTTCTCCCGCGGCGACCGCGGCGAATAGTCTCCAAGGAAATATTTCGTGATCGTCGCCGGAATCGACGCGTGATCAAAGATACGATTCACCACGGTCCCTTTAGGAATCCATGGCGAGACCAGAACCGCTGGGACACGCACTCCCAGCCGATCGAAGGCAAAAGGCTTTCCGGTTCCCGTGTCATTCGCCGAAGCAGTGCGATTGTCCGGAGTGCAGGCCGGAGGCGGCACGTGGTCGAAGATGCCGCCGTGCTCGTCATAGACGATCAGCAGCGCCGTGTTGGCCCAGTTCGGGCCATTCTTGATATGCGTGTAAACCTCCGGGGTAGATGCCAGGCATACTGGGACCAGCTTCCGCCGCATGTCCGTCCGCCTGAGCGGAGCAGTTTGCACTCAGAAAGAGTAAACGTGAGCGCAAGAATACAAGCAGTTTGAATTGCCGAGACGCGTATCATCAGAATCGTCTGCTCGCACTAGAACTAAACTAGGATAGAATGCGTCGAGGTTGTTCCTGGGACCAAAAACAAATTATGCTCCCGCCTCTCCCGAAAGGGTGTACGTCGGAGCGGTATTCGCGGATCGGAACCCGGGAAGCAGCCGCGAATCGCCCCCCGAATCGCGAGCCAGATTGACTGCAGGGGACAACTCGATTTTGAGAACGGATCGCCAGCCCGAAGCGGCAGGGCCGCGCCCGCACCCTGACGGGCCGCCCTCCGCCCGTTGCAGTAGTCGTTCGATCCGTTGAGCTTGCTCGGATCGATGAGTCTCCTTAAACCCAAAAGCATGGCCTACACACCACCAGAAGCGTTGCTTCTTTCCGCCACTATCGCAATGGCCGTTCGGATCTGTGCGATTCAGTGGATTGTTTCGCACATACGCATAGGGACTGAGGATCGCCGAAGTTCGCGTAGGGCACAGACGTTGGCTTGGCCGCCCAGTCCGGCGTCATGAAGCGGCCCATGCCCGAAGCGTTGTATCCGACCCCGAAATTATCCAGCCCGCTCTCGCTGTCTCTTTCTTTGCCGGTGAAATGGTGCCCACTCCGAGACGCTTACGCTGAACGAGCACGGGCCGAAGTGCGTCATACTGATAGGCGACATACCAGCCCTCGCATCGTAAGCATAAAGGGCGGGCGTCACTAGTTCCAGTACCCGGCCGCCGAGAGTCTACTCGGAACGCCGTCTGCTACGTCCATTGAAAGCTCGCACGAACCTCCCGGCTGCCTGGCGAACCAGTTCCCACTCTGGGTCAGTCAGCACTTGAGCTGGATCAGGGTAGAGTGACATCCTGTCGTAGTAACTTGTTAATCGAGACTGGAGATCACCCCAGCACTGCGTCTGCTCCTCTGTCAGGGTTTGGCCATACGTTTCAAAGAAAAGGTCTGGGGTGCAGTCCTCCATCAAGACTTGGTAAACCTCATCAGGCGAGGACGCCACATTCCCTTCCGCCTTCCATGCTTCTTCCTGGAACGCTCTACTAGAAATGTCCTGGGCGGCGTTCAGGATGCAGTTCAGCCATTCTTCATAGGACATCATGCTTTGTACAATCCTCACTCGATTATCGGGGGCTCGATCACAGTGGGAGCTTCGAATGGGCTCGCCATCGGTGCATCTACTGGTATGTGCGCTTCAGGGGCATTGGAGGGTACCTCGTTTCCGTTCACGTCGAGGCACTGGCCGTTTCTTTGCACCTTCATGTAGCCGTCGTCCATTACTCTGACCCGATTGTGCGGGTTATCGGGATCGATATATATCTTTCCGTTGTTCTTCCTTGTGGCCTTCTCGATCCAGTTGTCCGGAACGATTGCTGGCGCCCACCCGCCTGACTTGTGCCCGTCGAGCCAGTGCTCACACCCGGAGGCTTGAGGAGGTTCCAACCACCGAATGGAAGCAAAGCGAGCTTCCCATACGCGTATCCTATTTGTTTCAGACCATAAGGATCGTTGAGCGCTAGACGCGTGAAGCCCTGAAACCACCAGCCTGGCAAGTCCGAAGAATTTGGCGCTGTTGGGTCGTTCGCCTGCCATTCGTGCGACTGTCCGTTCCAGAAAAGGCACCCTGCAGACCCGCTGCAGTCTCGCTCGCCGTTGTAACTGCCATTAAAGCATTGCGAATTCGGATCGTTGAAACACGGCCCCGTTTCAGTGTGTCCGTCTAGATCAACTCTTTTTGTCGGTCTGTTTCCCACGTAGGAATACAGGTTTAGTGTCTGCGGATCGGAGGCTGAAGCGTTGGGTACGGCATCCGGAGGTTCCTCATCATCTTGATAGTCTGGGGTCATGAACCGGCCCATCGTACTGGCATAGTGCCGTGCCCCGAAGTTATCCAGCCCGCTCTCCGAGTCCCGTTCTTTGCCGGTGAACTTGTAGCTGTCCTGAGACGCTACGCTAAAGGAGCACGAGTCACTCAGCGTCATAGTAGTAGTCCGACGCATCGTAGGAATAGACTTAAAATCGCTGATCAGGCCAGCGAGCGCGGCTCTTCCCGTTAGTCTCCAATAAACCGGAGATATAGGTGCACCTCGTTCTTGCACCTGTTCGCCCACTGCTTAACGGTCGACCATGCTGTCGCCTCGTCTTGAGCCTTAGCTTCGCTGTGGATCTTCTCCCACTCGGTCAAAAAAGTGTCCATCTGAAGTTGGTTAAAGATTGTGTTGCCGTAAGGATCGATATAACGGAGCAACTGGAATGAGGGGTTGCCGGTCGGAATTGGAAAATCGATGCCGATATCCTCATCGCATACCGGCTTACCGCGTTCATCTTGCAGTCTGACTGTCAACCCCATAGTACCCTCTCAAAGTGTCCCGTTTCTGTGACACCCTCAGTTGCTCCTTGCGTTTACGGCTTAACGGGAAATGCGGTAACAAGGGTATTAGCACCATCTGTAATCACTTTATAGAAACTCGTTGCCACGCCCTCGCGTGTCACCCCGATCACCTGTCCCGCATCAACAACCCGCTCGAATCCGTGCCTCCTTTCGAAACATTGCCGTTGACGAAGAGATTTACAAACCCTTGAAAGGCAAGGGGCGCACATTCGTATGTCCAGCGGCTCATCGTAACTGCGGAGTGAAAGCACGATGAGTCTGCCTCCCGGCCCAGTCAGCACGGTAACGCCGTCCTGTATCCCAAACTGGCAATCTTCAATTCTGATCTTCGGCACGCCGGCCTCCTTATGTTTCGGAATCCATTGTCGAGCTGTCGATCTTGCCCTAAAGGTGCATCCTATTGCCAACACTTCTTTGTCATTTTCCAGCGTCGCTTCTTACTGGAGTATCAGCAACTCGAACCCACGAAGCGTCAGATGCGTAAAATAAGGGAGAGAGGCTGCAGGACATCGAGAGACTGAGGGGGGTGAACGGGCCATGGAAACGCAGAGCGAACGCAGTCCCGAGTCAAATCCGGCCAAGGCAGAGGCGCACATTAAAAGTGCTCAGCAGATTCTAAAGGTGCTGCAAGAGAAGATCGGAGAGCATCCAGAAATCGGCGCGGCCATTACGAAGCTGGAGATGGCGCTGAATGATCTGGCGGTCCAGACTGGCTGCCTGCTGTAGCGGGCGGAGGATGGAAAGCGCCGCAAGTCCCATCAAGGATAGGAAAACGCCCAAGCCCGACCCGGCCCGACCGGGGATGGTAAACGAACTACTCGACTCCTCCATTAGGAGGACGAAATGATAGATGGAATGATTGAACAGGGCTCGACTATTGGTGACATCGAAGGCGGGTTGTGGCGTGTGCTTGAAGTCATGGACGAGGGGTTGTTCATGTTGATGCTTCCGGAGCGTAATGACGTGGTTCACACCCGGACGTTGACGTGGCGGCAGTTCGCGAATTTTGGATACCAATTGATGTTTCCATAATCTGGAACCTGCTCCGGGCTGATGACCGCATCAGTTTCGCAGTCGAACCATTCGAGCTCTCATGTGCCCATCAAGCTCCGCAATCGGATACATCACCAAGCGTCCAAGCCTTGTATAGGGAGGCCCATTCTTCGACCGCTTGCTCCGCCAGCTACGCAGGGTGGAAACGGTCACGCCAATATATTTGGCAGCCTCCCTCTCTCTGACGAACCGCGCTCGGTCGCCGGTGGAATCGTTTGTGGCAACTGCCAATCGTGAAGAAACCTCATCTGCGATCTTCGCGGAGAGCCTGTCTTCTTGAAAGGCAGGTGATGGGCCGATATGCGTGAGCAATTCCCACTCTATGCGGTGTATCGACTCCCGCAGGTCCTTGACGCGTTTTTCGAATTCAACAAGCTCGCTTCGGAGGTAGCCAAGCTCGTTTTTTGCCTTTTCGAAAGTCTGGACCGATTGCATGATTGCCTCCTGTTCGAGATTCTGCCATCAGGATTGGTCGATTGCGCCTGTTAGCGTAGCGCGGACCGGACTGCCGGGTCGCGGATGACTTGGAATTATGTGTAGAGCTTTTCTTTTTGCGTTTGATAGCCAGATAGCTGGGAACTGAACTCTTAACGTCCACGAGGGAGGAGTTCTTTTTTAGGTTGCAGTCATCGCACAGCAATTTATTCACAAGGTCGTTTGTGCCGCCTCGTGCGAGTGGAATTATGTGATCTATATGCGGATCGGCATGAAGTTCCAGTGTGATGGCTGCTCCGCATTTTGCGCACTGGCCCCGATCCCTCGCGACTACAGCCCTGCTTGCCCAACTCGGGATTTCCTCTCGGTCAACCCATTGCCGTGGAGTCTGTCCAGAGTCAGAATTGCCGTCAAACCCGATGACGATCAGTGTTTTTGCAATGTGTTCACACAACTGTCAGTCATGAAATACGCGCTCGGCATAGTTTCTCCCATATTCCGGCATCAAGCGCCTAAGCGTGGTCCCATACCTATCGATGAGCTCCTCTGCAAGGTCATACGAATCCTGTGAGTCGATTTGCTCCCAGTATGCCGACTCGTCCTGCGCATACAATCCATTGACCCGATCTACAAATGATGTTGAATCCACTACCAGTTTGTCGGTTGCGTGTTCTTCATTAAGCAAGAATTCTATTCCTACCCTCACAATCTCACGGATTTGCTTTTCGCCTACGTCTCAGCGCATCCGGAGGAGTTTGGAGCGTTGCCGAAGCCGGATGGCGCTTAACGATTTCAATGACGCAACGAGAATAGAGTTTCTACCCATCATGGAACACGTGATAGAGGGATGTCTAATAAGCAGGGAATGTGGCACTCGATAGGCCATATCCATCAAACGAGCTTACGGCGGGATGCCAATGCGTCGAAGCAGGTCGGCGAACCGTCGATCGGAGCGAAGGGGGTCCCAGAGCGCCTCTACTTTGAGGTAAGCGAGACGATTGAACCGCTCCTCGCAAGCCTTTTCTAGCCAAGCAAAGGCCTGATCGTTGTCTTCCAGCCCGGCGTAAACCAACGCAACGAAAAGGGCAGGTACAAAACTCTGCTTCGAAGCCGCCTTAAGTTCCTCGATCATCCGTAGCGCTTGGCTTCGCTCGCCTAATCGAGCATGCGAGTATCCAAGAAGGGCGAGAGAGGTGGCGCTGCTCCGGCTTAGAGCGGAGTACTTTTCAAGCGCGAGCACACCTTCTCGGCACATTCCTTTCGCGAGATACACCTCTCCCAGCACCGCGAATGAAATGGCAAAATTCGCATCCATTTCCAGCGTGTTATGGGCCTGGTCGATAGCCTGGTCAAATTGCCTTGCTAAGTAAAGTTGCACCGCCAGGCTATGGCTGACAGCGGGGGAAGCAGGATCGAAATCTAGAGCGCGTCTCGCCACCTCCAAGGCTTCCTCTGATCGTCCGAGAGAGCTGAGATAGAAAGGATAGAAAGT
>Ga0307479_10004993_pt1 | contig 12170 bp, 9 predicted proteins | sample atmos_gasesECM4C_FD_203743 | JGI IMG/M metagenome (GOLD analysis project Ga0307479, IMG submission 203743) | Hardwood forest soil microbial communities from Morgan-Monroe State Forest, Indiana, United States - atmos_gasesECM4C_515 | ecosystem: Environmental > Terrestrial > Soil > Temperate...
GCCGGACTTTTTTACCCGGATGAGTCCGTAGAGGACACCGACTCCGAGACCAACGATGAAAGATAAAAACAACACCTTCATTTCGATCTCTCCAGCCACGCGTGAATCAGAATGCAAAGCAATCGCAACCCAGCCCCCATAGGCCAAATTCACCCAGCACTTGAAGGTGCGATCGCGTCCCGCCATCTGGCGGCGCCTCAACATGCGAACAGGCAGCGGTGTGAGATACACCAAGAGTGTGGTCCAGGGCCTTCGCGTAACCTCCATATTGCTTGACCGGAGACCAGTCTGGGCTCACTGGCAGCGGAGGTGGCGCGAGGGTTGAGAATTCGTCGGTGGCATAGACGATCTTCCCGTCCACGATTGTAAGTACCGATTCGAGATGCTTGATCTCCTCTTCCGGAATCGAAAAATAGTCGCCAGAGAGAACCGCAAAGTCGGCCAGCTGGCCAGGAGCAAGCGCTCCTTTTTTGCCGTCTTCGGTTGAAAACCAACTGCTCCCCATGGTGTAGAGCTTGAGTGCTTCCGCTCGATCCAATCGGTTCTCTTGCGGATAAAGACTGAGACCCCCGACGGTCTTGCCGGTGATAAGCCAATACAGAGAAAGGTAAGGGTTGTAGCTTGAAACCCGGGTCGCGTCGGTGCCGGCGCCGACCGGGACACCCAGCTCGAGCATGCGTCGGATCGGCGGCGTGCGTTTGGCTTGTTGTGCCCCGTAACGCTCGACGAAATATTCTCCTTGGAAGGCCATGCGGTTCTGCACGGCGATGCCGCCGCCGAGCTCCTTGACTCGCTCGATGTTGCGGTCGGAAATTGTTTCGCAGTGATCGAAGAACCAATGGAGGCCGTCAAACGGAATCTCGCGGTTCACCTCTTCATAGACATTCAGTGCCCGCTCAATGGTCTCGTTGTAGGTCGTATGTATGCGAAACGGCCAACGATTCTCCACGAGATGGCGAATCACCGCTTTCAGCTCGGCTTCCATCACGGGAAGCATGTCCGGGCGCGGCACGAGAAAGTCTTCGAAGTCCGCGGCGGAGAAAACCAGCATCTCCCCCGCGCCGTTGACACGATAGAAGTCGTCGCCCTCGCCAGGCTTTGTCATTTTGGTCCAGCTCTGGAAGTCACCCAGTTCGTGTTTCGGCTTCTGCGTAAAGAGGTTGTACGCGAGACGAATCGAGAGCTCGCCATTGCGATGCAGCTCGTTCACTACGCCATAGTCGTCAGGATAGTTCTGAAATCCGCCTCCGGCGTCGATCGCACTGGTGATGCCGAAGCGGTTGAGCTCGCGGAAGAAGAGCCGGGAGGAATTAAGTTGATCTTCTCGGGAGAGCTTTGGTCCTTTGGCGAGGGTGGAATAGAGAATGTTGGCGTTGGGCTTGGCGATGAGAAGACCAGTGGGATTTCCGTGGCGATCGCGCTGAACCTCGCCAGCCGGAAAATCCGGGGCGTTTTTGTTATAACTCACGGCGCGGAGTGCCGCCGCATTCAAGAGCGCGCGGTCATACAAGTGCATCAGGAACACGGGTGTGTCTGGAGCAACTGCGTTGATCTCATCGAGGGTCGGCATCCGGCGTTCGGCAAACTGGAATTCGGTCCAACCTCCGATCACCCGGACCCATTGCGGCGCGGGAGTTCGTGCAGCTTGGTCCTTCAACATCCGCAATGCATCGGCAAGTGAAGGGACGCCGTCCCAGCGCAATTCCAAGTTGTAGTTGAGCCCGGCCCGGATCGGATGTATGTGTGAATCATTGAGACCAGGAATGACGGTTCGTCGGTGCCCGTCAATTACGCGCGTTTGTGGGACTCGCAGGCGCAGAATTTCTTCATCCTTCCCCACAGCGGCTATCTTTCCGGCCGTTATGGCGATGGCTTCGACAAACGAGGGCACTCCGTTCGTGGCGATCTTGGCGTTGTGCAAAATGAGCTCAGCAGACACGGTGATCTCCCTTTCAGGTTTTTCCAAATGGAATGAGAAGGGCGGAGGAGACTCCGCCCGTTAGGTTTTAGTTGTGAGCGGCAATGGCAACGGGAACTGCGTACTCAGGAAATTTCGTGGCCGGAGCACCATGGACCATCGTGTACGCGTACTCGACGCCGATCCCGTACGCTCCGTAGTGGTTCTTTATGATGTCCATCACGGCATCGTAAGTCCCGCGGTGGGCCCAATCGCGTTGCCATTCGAGCATGACTGACAAGGACGTGACCGGCTTCGCGCCGGCTTGAATGACGCGCTTCATCGCGTTGTCGTGAGCAAGTTGGGTCACGTCGCCGCAGCAATCCTCCACGACGTAGACTTCGTAGCCGTCATGAAGCGCCTGGACGGTCGGAAGCGCAACGCAGATCTCCGTCCAAAGGCCGGCGATGACAATCTTCTTGCGTCCGCTTTTTTCGATCGCGACCACAAAGTTTTTGTCGTCCCACGAGTTCATGGACGAACGCTCGATAGGTTCTTTCCCAGGGAATACGGCTCGCAGTTGCGGCCACATATTCCCGCTGAAGGACTTCGTCTCGACCGTACTTAAAACAACAGGCACGTCGAAAACCCTGGCGGCCTTCCCGATCGCCACGGTGTTGTTGATGATTCCTTGGCGGTCGAAATTGCTTGTTCCAAACAGCATTTGGCCCTGATGGTCAATCAGCGCCACGACGCAATTGTCCGGAGTCAAGAGTCCCTTCTCACTCAGTTTTGGACGATTGCCGTTTGAAGATTGTTGAGCCATACGATTCAGATTCCCCTTTCATTTAGTAGTCTCGAAACTGGCACGATCAGGGAAGGCACCTGTGCGTCCAACGCCGAACATGCGTCTGAGACTCGTAATCCGCATTGTTTTCAATAAAAAGGAAACGGTAAGTTCAGAATGAGGAATTCCTCTTGCAGCTATGTCATGCCAAGGATTTGACGATAACGTCGAGGTCGCGACTGAGTTCCTAACTCTTGCACGTCGTGCGGATGTAGCAAGCCCGCGCAGACTTCGCGTAATCTCTGCCGATATCGCTGATCACACAGCGTCTCCGATTTCTTTCTGCAACGAACTCGTTAAGCTTTCGATTTTACCGTGCAGGGAAAGGAACGCTTGGAATCGATCTGCGGTCGCTGGTTGCGACTCTTCGAACAGTCCTACTTGCGATGGCCGTCCTTCGATTCGATCTGCCATGGCTTTGAGCGCTCGCGCCAGTTCGTCATCGAAGGCTCGGGTGCCGACGCGAAGTTAGGGTTCGCCCGATTCGACGCTGGAAATCGAAGATTCGATCACTCAAAATCAACAAGCATCGCTTCAGGCCCCATCGGGGAACTTGAGGGCTCCCGTTTTCCCAGAAATTGCTCGTAAATATGGCAACATGTTTCAATTCGGCAGGTTTAGCTTCTTCAAGAGCGCGGCAAATCGCGGGTCGTTGTGCAAGCTGTTCAGTAGGGGCTCCAGTTTTGTAGACATCATACTGGGATCACGTTGGGCATAAGCTCGGTCCAGCCACTCGAACGCTTCGTCGGACTGGTTCCGGAAAGCATAAATCGTGGCGATCTCGAACGCATTACTTGCATAGTATTTCGTGATCAACTCACTCAATGCGGCGTCCGACTCCTTTTTCCGACCAAGCGCGTAATACGTAAGCGCATACAGATGCGCACGGTAGGGAGCGTAGTGTACGTGCTCGATTTCAGGCAAAGCATTTTGCGGCCGCCCCTGCAGCAGATAGATTCGGCTTAAGTTGATCAGGCTGGCCCAATGATCGGGGTTCACTTCAAGAGCCTTCTTGGTATCCGCTGCGGACTGGTCTAGCTGCCCCATATATAACTCGGTCTCTGCAAGGGTCTCCCAACTACCTGCATTCAGCGGATCCAAGTCAACGGCTCGGCGGGCTAGTTGAAGAGCTTCGTCAAAGCGGCCGAGCATGGCTGCGGACCAAGCCGCCATTTCTACACCCTCGGGATTTCCCGGCTCGAGAGCAATCGCCCGCTGGAAGGAAGCATCCGCTCCAGCCCAATCGTAGTCGACCTGTTGCTTAATCCGTCCCATTTGGGCATGGGCCTCTGCCAGGCTCGGGTTCAACGATAACGCTCGTTCAACTGCTTCACGCGCAAGCCGGCGACCCTCCTCCATAGGGATTAGACCCTCGTTGGCCTGCCAGTTGCGTGCCCGAGACAACCATGCCCAAGCCGATGCATAGGAGGGATCAAACTGGGTTGCTCGTTCGAAATACTTTGCAGCCATATCCGCGTCTTTGTCGGTGCTCCCCTGAAAGAAGTGGTACCCCTGCAAGTAGGCATCGAAGGCTTCCGGATTGACTGGGCGCGACCGTGCCAAGTCTTCTTGTTGCTGCGAAGTCAAACGTACCCGCATCTCCCGGGCTACAGCCTTGGCTACATCGTCTTCGACATTAAGAGTGTCCTTCGCCGCATAGTCGTAATCCTGTGACCACAAGTGAGTTTGGTCCTTCACCTGAATGAGCTGAGCGGTAAGGCGTAGGTGATCTCCATTTTCGCGGAGGCTGTTTTCCAGCACATACTGCACGGAAAGATCGCGTGCTATCTGGTCCAGGCGTACGTCCTTGTGCTTGTATCCCATGACGGATGTTCGTGCGATCACACCCAGCTGTTCCGCGTTAAGCCGGCCCAACTGTGAAATCGTTTCCTCGGTCAGGCCGTCCGCAAGATATTCTTTATTGGGATCGCCCGTGAGATTCAAAAACGGCAGTACGGCGAGCATGACCTTTGTTCGTGGCGGTGGTACGCCCCGAAAATGACGCCAAGACATGTAACCGACGACGACCAAAATCACAGCACATGTACCCAGGACCGCAGCTTTTCGCCAAGGTTTTGGTGCTCTTGGTTCCCACTCACTTATTTGGCCTTCGACCCTGGGTAGCGTTTCGGCTCGCGAACTTTCGGCGGTCGGGACTTGTACCGCGGCTTGTTTTGCGGCGCCTGCCGCTTCGGCAACCGTGACATCTGCCGTGAACTGGTATCCCTTTCGAGCAATGGTCACGATCAAGCGGGCGCCTTCCGGGTTGTCATCCAGCGCCTTGCGCAAATGGGAGACATATTGCTTCAGGTTCCCCTCTTCCACGAAGGTGTCGCCCCACACGGCTTGCAGCAATTCCTCTTTGGTGACCAAGCGGTTGGGGTTTTGAACTAGGAAGCGAAGGACATCGAAGGCTTTAGGAGTCAGAGAAACGGGTGAATCCGCGCGAGACAGAGTGCGCCTACCTGGATCCAGCACAAACTGTCCGAAACGGTACAAGCTGCTCATAGAACCCGGCTAGCTTATAAGGCGATTGACAGTTTTTCACCTTTTTTTACGGCTTTCTGAACGACTTCTCAAAGCGTCTCCTTGAAAATATGCCCTGGAGCCTTAGAGATGCGTCGGGGAAAGAAAAGAAATCGGCAAATGAAATAACGGTCTTCTCGAAGGCGAACTTATGGCGAGTCAAAACATAGTTTTCCCAGGAGAGCCTCCGAGTGCTGAAGGGAACCCCTCAAAGGTGTGCGGCCTGTATCCGAAGCTGGATTACTCAAAGCAAAGCTGGATCGGCGTCAATCTCGACATTGAAGAACGCAAACTAGCCGAGTTCTACCTTGCCGAACGACAGCGGCTTGCCCACATGGGCAGCTGGGCCTTGAATGCGGCGGATCGGAGTGCAGTATACCTCTCCGAGGAGTGGTACCGGATTTACGGTTTTGATCCAGCTCCGGGAGCGCCGGTGTGGGAAAAACGGCTCGAACGCATCCACCCGGAGGATCGCTTTAAATGGAAAAGCACGATTGAGCGGGCAATCCTGGAGAAAGCCAATTACGACGTGGATTTCCGAATCGTTTTGCCTGATGGCACGGTCAAGTGGATTCGCACGGTTGGCCATCCCGTCCTAAGCCCAGCGGGAGAACTCGTCCAGTTCGTGGATAGCTCCATGGATATTACCGAGCGCAAACACGCCGAGGAAGAACTTCAACAGCTTGTTGATTTCGTTCGCCACATCATTACGGTGCTGTCACCCAACGGCAAGATTACTTACGCAAACCGTGAGGCTAGGGAATACACCGGTCTGACTCTTGACGAGTATCGGTCAGTGGACGTAATTGCTCGAGTAATCCATCCCGATGATGTCGAGAGGATGCGCGCGGTTCGAGAACGTGGACTCTCTGCGAATAACCCGTTTGAAATCGAAGCAAGAACGCTAGGGAAGGGCGAGGTCTGCCGATGGTTCCTGTATCGTTATAACCCATTTCGTGACGACCATGGACAGATTACGCGTTGGTACGTTACCGGGACCGATATCGAAGATCGCAAGAGAGCCGAGGAGAGACTGCAACAGGAAAACGTCGCTCTCCGCGAGGAAATCGACAAGGCATCGATGTTTGAGGAGATCGTTGGAACCTCACCTGCTTTGAAAGTGGTACTCTCGCGCATTTCCAAGGTCGCGCCAAGTGAGTCGACGGTTCTCATAACGGGTGAGACGGGAACCGGCAAGGAGCTTATTGCACGCGCGATCCACCGACTATCACATCGCGCCTCACGCGCATTCGTCAGCATGAACTGCGCCGCAATCCCCCGTGATCTAATTGCCTCGGAGTTGTTCGGGCATGAGAAGGGTGCGTTCACAGGCGCAACTCAGCAGCGCTTAGGTCGATTTGAATTAGCAAGTGGGGGCACGATCTTCCTCGACGAAGTTGGAGACCTTCCAGCCGAGACCCAAATTGCCCTCCTGCGTGTTTTACAGGAGCATGAGTTTGAACGTGTCGGGGGGACGCGTCCGATACGCGCTGCCGTTCGAGTGATCGCAGCCACTAACCGTGATTTGCAGGCAGCGATCCATGTGGGTTCGTTCCGCAGTGATTTATTTTACCGCCTGCATGTTTTCCCGATTGAGATTCCTCCTCTCCGAGAACGAATTGAGGACATGCACTTGCTGGTCGAATACTTTATTGATCGCTATGCGCGAAAAGCGGGCAAGAACATACGGGTAGTGGACAAGAAGTCGCTTAAACTACTTAATTCCTATGCATGGCCCGGAAATGTGCGTGAATTGCAAAATATTGTCGAGCGCTCCGTAATACTCTGCGATAGTGAAATTTTCTCGATCGACGAAAGCTGGTTACCAAAGCAGCCGTCTGTGACAGAACCGAAAAACCAACTGGAGCTTCCCCGAAGTCTCCTGGCGCAAGAGAAGGAAATGATTGAGGCCGCCCTGAAAGCAAGTCGCGGCCGGATATTCGGACCCAAGGGGGCTGCGGCCAAGTTGGGCATCCCGCGGTCCACGTTGGAATCGAAGATTCGGTCGCTGAAAGTCGATAAGAACCGCTTCAGAAGCTTGTCGGAAATTTGAGGGCTCGCGCTCGCGGCTCGTATTCCGGTCAGCAGGCGAATTTTTTCAAGAACACAGAATATCGTGGGTTGAAGCTATAGAGAGTTCGGGGTCGTCTCGCGAGCTTGCAAAGCGGCGCGTTGCCCCACGATTACTCCCAACTAGCAAGTATCCGATGCTCAAGTGCATCGCCAAAATCCAAATACTGAGCCATCGACGCCACCCATGAGGCTCATGTTTTTTCTTATTGTCGCCTTTTGCCGCCTCGCGAAATCGCTAAGTCATTCTCAACAAATGGGATGGTTGGTAGGGGCGGTGGGGATCGAAAACAACAACGCTAGTTTTTACAAGGACTTACGGGGAATGCCGAAGGTTAAGTCATTGAAAAGAAACGATGAGGCATGCGAGGAATTCTTATTGCTCCCTCAAAATTACTCGTTTTTTCTCTGCCGTTAAGACTCCAAAGAAGTGGGAACTTCACCCATTGCCCCACGTTGGAAGTCGGCTTAAGATACAAATCTTGCGGCACGGATGGCAAGCCGACACTCGAGCGCACAACACTCGATTCCTACAACTCTGTCCACTACACACGCGCGTTACAACTACTTCAAAAATGGTTTGATGGATTCACGATGCTCTAGGTAGGAATGGCAGTCCCAAGACGAACGCTCAAGCATGACGGTACGTACGTAGCAAAATGCTTTCAACAGAATCACCGGTGGGCGCCGCTGCGCGGGTTTGTTCAAACACTAGTAAAAGTCCATTCCAGCTCTTTTCTCACTGCACAATTGCGTGACCAAGATTGCAGGGGTTCGATGGATCTACTGAGTACCTGCAATATATAGTTGACTGACTAGACGCTAACCAATAAAATCGAATCCATGCCGAGGCCGCGGAGCGATGAAAAGCGAACTGCCATCTTAGAAGCGGCGACGCGCGTCATCGTTTCGCAAGGTCTAAGTGCGCCGACAGCCGGCATTGCCAAACAGGCGGGTGTCGCCAACGGATCGCTCTTTACTTATTTCCAAACTAAAACCGATCTCTTCAATCACCTCTACCTCGAACTGAAAACGGAGATGGCAGCCGCAGCAATGGAAGGTGTGCTCGCGGAAGCAGCACTTCGTAAACAGTTCTATCGGACCTGGCGGAACTGGACGAACTGGGCGGTCTCGTTCCCGGATAAGCGACGAGCGCTGGCACAGCTCTCAGTTTCGAGTGAGATTACAGCAGAGACGCGGATGGCCGGACACAGGATGATGGCTCCTCTTGCCGAACTGGTCGAACGCAGCCGAGAGAATGGCTCGATGCAAAAAGCTCCGCTGGCCTTTGTCCTCACGCTCATGAACTCAGTAGCAGAAGCCACGATGGACTTCATGACGCAGGACTCGGCGAATGCCAAAAAGCATTGCAAAGTGGGCTTCGACGCCGTGTGGCGCATGTTGGAATGATTTTTTTGACCTCAATAAATGACTGACTAGACATACAACAACGGGGACCACCCATGCCGACATCCATCTCGGAGAAGAATCAAGTAGACCGCGCGTACGTCATCACCGGGCCGACCTCTGGCTACGGCCTTGCGACAGCGCAGGAGGTTGCCAAGCACGGAACAGTCGTCCTCGTCGGGCGCGATCGCGAGAAGCTTCGCGCTTTGCAGGGGGAAATTCAGCAGAAGGGTGGGCATGCTGAAACGGTCGCTTGCGACCTTTCCGAAGTTGAGAGCGTGAAACGCTCGGCCTCTGAGATAGTCGGCCTGGCGCTTCCACTGGCGGGTTTGGTCAACAATGCGGGCATCATGCAGTTGCGTCCCACGAAGAATGCTCGCGGGTGGGACATGTCCTACGCCACGAATCATCTCGGCGCCTTCGTGCTGACGGAGGCTCTCATTCCGCATCTCCCCGATGGCGCGAATGTCGTCTTCATCGTTTCCGCGTAGAGGATCCCGAACGTAAGCCCGCGAAAGCGGCTGGCTTTCGAGGCGGGCGCTATATCTCCGCAGAGGCGAGCGTGCGTGGTGAGTGGGAGCCTGGCGGCGCTAGGAACATCGGTTATGACGCGTATGCCACGTCGAAACAGTGCGAGCTGGCTGCCGCTTTAGAGTTCGCCCGCGAAACACCTCGCATCCACTTCAATGCCGTTGAGCCGGGCTTTGCTCCCGGTACCGGTCTCGGGCGAGACGCAAACGCGTTCCTCCGCTTCATTGCGAAATACCTTCTTTCGCCACTTGCACCTCACATCAAGTATTGGAGTACGCCGAAACTGACGGCGCCTGTGATCACCAATGTGCTGCTCAACAAAGAGGGCAAGACTGGCATCTACTACGACGAGAAAGGACATTCGATGCAGCCTTCCGCGCTTGTTCGCGATCAGCAGTTCAGAGCCCGCGTGGTCGCAGAGACGCGAGCGCTTGTTGCTGAGAACTCGAAATAGGAGATTGGAGAAATTGAAGGTGGAATATACGGCAATCGACGTTACGCAACCGAACGAGAATGGATGGGTGGCAACGGGGTCGAGATATGAAGATGGGAGTCGAGATATGAAGATAGCGGTTGTTGGAGCGACGGGTGCGACGGGACGCAGAGTGGTAAAGCATGCACTTGCACAAGGACACCTCGTTACGGCCGTTGCTCGCTATCCGGAGCGACTGTCATCTGCCGACCGGCTGTCCTTCGTCCGAGGAGATGTCCTTTCCCCAGTGGGTCTGACAGGTGCTCTTGACGGCGTGGAGGCCGTCTTAGCTGCATCGGACCAGAAAAGAACCTATCGCCGGGAACGCTCATGTCAGTCGGTGTCGCCAGCATTCTCGCCGAATGCAAACGTGCGAACGTCCGACGATTCATAATGCAAAGTGGTATCGGCTTGAGCGATGGACGCGAGCTCTCCTGTCCCAACCGCTTTGTCGTCCGCGTATCGGGCCGGATATTCACTGCTGCAATTACTGACAAGGCGGTCGCCGAGCGGATGACGCAGAAAATAGACTTGGAGTGGGTCATCGTTCGCCCGGTCGTATTGGCAGATAAGCCGGCGAAGGGATGCTATACGGCAGGTCCGTCAGCACGAGTCGCACCACTCGTTCCTCTTTCCTTTGACGATTGCGCCGACTGCCTGCTTCGTGCAGCGACAGATGAACCAAACTGGATCGGAAAAATCGTGAACGTGGGTTCCTGACACCGGAATGAGTCTCATGATTCCAGGAGACCACCTTTCCGTCCGATGCGCAGTTACTTATCACGCTGTGTTTAGCAGTGACCGACCGATTGCTGACGAGAAGCCGACTTGCTCGTACTTATCCGCACGGATTCGATGAGCGTCGAACTATCCCGTCTATGAACTGCTCCCCGCGTAAATTGTTTGCCGCGTTAGATGCGGCTGGTCAGCTCGCTGACAAACATCCTAAAGCGCAGCGCTTAGATCTGCTGGCGCTTCCAGCCGCCCTGTTTGAACAACACAGCGCTCGCGGCAGCAATCGCTCCTTCGGCAATCACGATGGAGAGGAAGACTCCCTTCGAACGCATGTGCCACGGAATCGCCAGCGCGTACGCCAAAGGAATCTCCAGCAACCAGAAACCGAAAAAGTAGACGATTGTCGGCGTCACCGTGTCGCCTGCGCCATTGAAGGCCTGCAGCATGACCATGGCGTAGGCGTAGCCAACGTTGCCGTAACTCAGAATGCGCAGACAGGACGCCGCCAATGGCACCACTTCGGGATCGTTTGTGAATAGCCGGACAGCCGGCTCGGCAAAAAAGATGAAAATCACGCCGATGACGCCGAGGAACAGCATGTTGTAGAAGCCGGTGCGCCACACCGAGGTTTCTGCGCGCTCCGGTTGTTTTGCGCCGAGGTTTTGGCCGACGAGTGTGGCGGCCGCGTTGCTCAGCCCCCAGCTCGGCAGAATGATGAAGATAATGATGCGAATCGCGATGGTGTAGCCCGCCAGCGCTGGCGAGCCGAACAGGCTGACAATGCGCACCAGGCCAATCCAACTGGTGTGCGCAATGGCAAATTGCAAGATGCCCGTCAGCGACACGCGCAGCAGCCTCCACAACACGCCTAGCTCCAGGCGAACTTGCTGACGCAAGATGCGGATGCGTTTCGTGCCGCGCAACAAGCGGTAAAACTGATACAGCACGCCGATGCTGCGCCCGGTGAACGTTGCCAGCGCCGCGCCTGTCACGCCGAGCTTCGGGAATGGCCCCCAGCCGAAAATGAGGCACGGATCGAGCACTAGGTTGATGATGTTCGACACCCACAGCAAGCGCATGGCTATCGCCGCATCGCCCGCCCCGCGGAAAATTGCGTTGTTGAGAAACAGCAGCATAATCGCGCCGCTGCCGCCCAAAGCGATGCGCGCATAGCCGCTGCCCACCGCGATGATCTGAGGCGAAGCGCCCATCAAGCCGAGCAGCCGCGGAGCCAGAAACACGCATGGAACGCCGACCAGCAGCGAGATCGCGATGCCGATGACGATGGCTTGCACGCCCGCCACCGCTGCACCTGCGGGATCTTTCTCGCCGATGCGCCGCGCGACCATCGCCGTTGTCGAGAGGCTCAGCCCCAGTCCGACCGCAAACACCAGGCTCAGTAGCGACTCCGTGAGGCCGACGGTGGCGACCGCGTTCGCGCCCAACCGGCCGACCCAGAACACGTCGACCACCGCGAACAGCGATTCCAGCACCATCTCCAGTACCATGGGGATCGCCAGCAGCAGGATGGCGCGATTGAGGCTGCCAGTTGTGAAATCCTGATGTGAACCGCGCAGCGCTTCGCGAATCGAACTCCAGATAGGAATCGGCGGCGGCGCGGCTATAAGGTCTTGCGTTTCCATAATGACCTATACATTTCTGCGAGAGCACGGTGCAAACCAACT
>Ga0307479_10004994_pt1 | contig 12169 bp, 6 predicted proteins | sample atmos_gasesECM4C_FD_203743 | JGI IMG/M metagenome (GOLD analysis project Ga0307479, IMG submission 203743) | Hardwood forest soil microbial communities from Morgan-Monroe State Forest, Indiana, United States - atmos_gasesECM4C_515 | ecosystem: Environmental > Terrestrial > Soil > Temperate...
AATTCAAAGTTCGTGCCGGAAAAATGCTGCCCATTGACTTGAATCTGTCCGCCGCCTTGCGGATTTTCAGTTGCGGCGTGGTTAAACCCAGGCAATTTTTGTGTACCGGGCGACAGCAATTCAAAATTCGTAAAGTTGCGATTGAGGATCGGCAAATCCTCTACGTACTTCTGGCTGAACTGCACGTCCACGTCCGCGCGGTCCGTTTGCAGTTGGGGAATATCGCCCGTAACTTCTACCGTTTGTGTTACCGCTCCGACTTGCAGCGGAACGTTGAGAGTTTGCGAGGAGTCGGCTGTCACCGTGACGCGTTCGACCGAATAAGCTTTAAATCCAGGGGCTTCTACTGCCACCTTGTAATCGTCGGGGATCAGGTGCGTGACCGTGAAGTTGCCACTGTCGTTCGTGGTGGTTTCGAACGTAGTACTCTTCGAGATCGACGTGACCGTGACTTTCCCGCCGCTCACCGCGTTGCCCTGCGCGTCTGTAACTGTGCCGATGATGCTGCCGAACACCGCTTGGCCCGAAGCCGTATATGTACACAGATTAAAGCAGAAGCAGAATACAGCCAGACCCACCCACACTGATCGTCGTGCCATTACACCCCTCCTCAAACCCGTCTTGGAATCTTTCCGAAGCCCGAACACACCGCCGCCGAACAGCATCCTCGACTGAATTTATATGGGTTCGTGAACTACTGTGTGGACCGCAAAAAGCAGGATAATCATTCCCATCCTGCTGGACCCCCTCGACGTACACAGATACTTCTCGAAGCCATCGATCCCGGGTAAGCCGGAGCCCGACCGCAAGTACAACAAAACTAAGCAGCGGAAAGGCGATGGAACAATTAAGTGGGTACCTCTTATCAATTTTGTTGATGCTTGGGCAAGTCTCAACCCGTAAGACACGGTTACATCGGATAAGCGCTTCTTTTGCTGCGTGTTGCATCCACCGATACGTTCGTGTTACAACCCTGTAACTGGAGTTCCCTTGCTCGACAAGAGCCTGATTCAAGCGGAAATCGAAAAGCTGGCCAACAGCTCCGTCTTGCACGGCTCTGAGTCTCTATGCAAGCTTCTGCGCTATATCGCCAAGCACGCCTTGGATCATCCAGGTGCTCCCCTCAAGGAATATCAAATCGCCACCGAAGTGTTTGGCCGGCAGGACAATTTCGATCCGCAGGTCGACTCCATGGTGCGAGTACAAGCCGGCAGGTTGCGCGCAAAACTCGCCGAGTACTATAGCGGCGAGGCCGCAACCGACGATCCCGTCTGGGTAGAGTTACCCAAGGGTACCTACGTTCTTACCTTTCATCCCCGAACCCCAGGTACCAGACATCCTCCGGCGGCCAACAACGGCGTGCGACATGACGCCCAGGTTCATCAAGAACACGAACCCGCACCACAGCAGATTCCGCGCAAGTGGGCCATTGCCGTAGGTACGTTGGCGGTATTGCTCGCCGCCAGTTTGACCGTGATGGCCTCCTTGTTGTTCCCGCGCAAGGCTGGCGAAACTACCACCATCAGCGACCGCCCCGGAATTCCCGCCGCTTTCCCAACATTCTGGCGAGGGTTTCTAACTGGTCCAGAAGAACCGTGGGTGATCTTCAGCAACGCGCCTTTTGCCGGCAGACCAGATGTCGGAATGCGCTATTACAATCCGGTGCGCGACGCAGGCGAGCCCATACTCGATCACTACACCGGTGTTGGCGAAGTTTTGGCGGTTCATGAACTCGATAAAGTTTTTGCGGCACTTCACCAGGAGATTCGCGTCAAACGCGGAAGCCTCTTTACCCTGGATGATGCCAAGAACAACGATCTGATTTTCATCGGCTCGCCCTCTGAGAATTTGTCCCTCCTTGATATTCCCGGCACTAAAGAATTTACTTTCCGGCAAATCACTTCTGGCACCCGCCGCGGAAACACCGAGATCATCAATGTTCATCCGCGAAATGGCGAACCAAAGGAATATATGGCTTCCCCCAATAATCAGACCCTCACCGAAGATTATTCCGTAGTCGCCTTGGTCCGCGGATTAAACAATGCCCGTTCGGAACTCATCCTGGCGGGCACCACTACGATGGGTACGCAGGCTGCTGTCGAATACGTCTCTCGTCAACAAACTCTAGAAGAATTGTTAACGAAGCTCTCGGTCTCAAAACCAGCCGACTTAAAGCCCTTCGAAGCCGTCCTTCATGTCAAGGTAGTGCGCGGCGTACCGGTAGCCACTGAATTAGTAGCCCTACGTAAAGGCGTCTAATCATCATCTGAATCTTTTAACCTGGCTGTTGAAGTCGGGTGCCCCGGATTCGCAGTTGAGGTATGAATCCGGGTCTTGGATCTTTCCTCATCTCGTTTCGACCGTACCTTAACAAGCGGCTTAAGGGGAAGTAGCCTTCAATCGCGGGTCAAGCTCCGCCGCTTTTTTTAATTCCCTGCCCGATTCTTCCTGCTCGCCCTTTCGTTGCAGCGCCAATCCCAATTGATAATGAGCCGGCGCATATCCCGGCGTAGCCGCAATGGCCGATCGAAACTGCGAGATCGCCGCATCAAGATCCCCCGCATTCAGCAAACGCGTCCCAGAATTTGTTGCGAACACCGCCGCCTGCAGATCGGTAGTCTGCTTGGCCATGGCCGCGCCCGCGCGGCTCTCTGCAGCAGCGCCCTGCGTATCGCCTAGCTGCCGAAGCACCGCCGCCAGCGTGGTGTGCGCACCGGCGAAGTCCGGCTGCAATCGAATCGCTTCGCGCAACGCACCAGCAGCTTCCTGCCATTTTTCCTGCTGTTTCAACACCGTGCCCAATGTATAGAAAGCCTCCGCGTAGTCAGGCTTCGCGCGAACTGCGGACCGCAGTTCACTCTCTGCAGCAGGCAATTCGCCCTGCTGCCAAAGTGTGACCCCCAGCGTGTAATGTGCATCAGCTTGCTGTGGGTCTAACTCCGCGGCTTTGCGCAGCTCGGCGATGCCTTCCGGAAGTTTATCCTTTAGTTTTAACGCCAGCCCCAGATCGTAATGCAGCGTTGCATCGTTGGGCGCGTCTTTGAGTGCCGACTCAAATTGTGCGATGGCCGCGTCGAAATCAGTTTTTTGCAGGTAGGCCACGCCAAGGTTCGCGCGGTAACTAGTGTCCCCGGGGCGCAACCGCACCGCCGTTTTGAACTCCGCGATCGCTCCGTCGCCATCGCCAACTTGCAAGAGAGCCAACCCCAGATCGCTGTGCGCGTCAGGATTTTCCGGTTGGAGTCGCACCGCCTGCCGAAAGGCCTGCACCGCGCCATCCGCATTTCCAGAATGTTGCAGCAACAAACCTAATTCGTTCTGCGCCTCCGGAAAATCCGGTTGTAGTTTCACAACGCTTTGCAGTTCGCTAATAGCTTCTGGAGCTTCGCCCGTTTGTTGCAAGACCTTGGCCAGGTAGTAGTGTGCCTGAGGATTTTGCGGATCGAGCTGCGTAGCAGCGCGCAGCTCTGATAAACCTGCATCCCCTGATTTTTCCTGCAGTCTTAAAACGCCAAGATGCAGATGCGCCGCAGCCATTCCAGGAACGAGCCTCAGTGCTTCTTCAAATTGCCAACTGGCTTCCTTGGCGTTGGATTGCTGCACCAGCAGCGTCCCGAGTTCATCGTGTAAATCAGCACGAGACGGCTCAAGCACGGCGGCAACGCGCATCTCGGCCACCGCGTTCTTGTTGTCGCCCGCAAATGCCAGCGCTCGTCCGAGCGCGTGATGCGATTCTGAATCTCGCGGCGCATCCCGCACCGCATCGCGCGCCTGTCGTACCGCGCCTTCCAGATCCCCCTTGTTTACCAACGCGTTCGATAAATTGATGTGTGCCTGCGCAAACGCAGGTTGCGCGCGAAGCGCAGCTCGAAAATGGACGATGGCCTCATCAGTCTGTCCCCGCGCAAGCAAAACCCAGCCCAGCGAGTTATGTGCTTCCGGGCTGCCCGGCACTAGCCCTAGAACCTTTTCAAACGCCGCTCGCGCGCCGGCAAGATCACCGCGCTGCAGGGCATTCACTCCCCGCCCGTACTCGGCCTTCGCTTGAGCCGCCGCATCGGCGTTGGTTGTTGTCCCACTTTGCGCCGACTCGGTGCTGGTGGGGATTACGCCGCTAAATACCGCTGTGACAACAATTGCGGATAGAAAAATTCCGTGTGAATAAAACCGCGAAGTCAAAATCCTCATGCAAGAAACGGCCTCGGCCGCTGAGAAGAAATGTTATCACGCGATTTGTGCGATTAAGGGCGGGACGCTTCATTACTTGAGGTACCAACGCCACTCCCGTGCGACAATTTCGCCCACGGCGAGCAACCAAACAATAACCGTCGCGAGACTATGGCGATTTACGCCCCGCCGAAGCCCTGCCTTCCTGAAATTGCATGGTCCGCACGATTCCCTGCCCTTCCTTCACATAAATAACCTGCTTGGGCTTGATGTTTTCCACTTTTTCTACCAGCCCACTGGGCCAGCGAATTTCCAATAGCTCAACTTTTTCCGCTTTCCCGATCCCGAAGTGCACCCGCAAATCATTCTGCGAAAAATAACCGCCACCGCTGCGCACTTCATCTATTTGCGTATGCGGTTTTGTTTCCCCGGCGACCTGCGTAACGCAACGCAACCGCGCGCCGATGCCGCTGCGATTTGACTTGGTGCCGATGGTACGGACCTTCAACCAGCTATTTTCGGTTTTCTGATCGCAGCGCAATAGTTGCGGGTAATCGTTCACGGTGTTCACCACCACATCGATGTCCCCATCATTGTCAAAATCGCCGAACGCGCAGCCCCGCGACGCCGACGGAACGGAAATGCCGGGACCCGCGTCCAGCGAAACATCTTCAAATCGCCCATTGCGCAAGTTCCGATACAGCAACTTGCGCTGCGCGTAACCCGCTTCGGTGCGCAACTGTTCGACTTCCGGGTAAACATGCCCGTTGCAAATCAGAATGTCGGCCCAGCCGTCATTGTCCATATCAAAGAAACCGCAGCCCCACCCAAGATACTGGGTGTGTTTCCCGAGTCCCGCGGGAAACGTGGCGTCCTCAAAATTGCCCCCGCCAATATTTCGGTACAGTGAAGGAGTGTCGCCCGCAAAATTGGTTTTCACAATGTCGAGATTGCCGTCCAGATCGTAATCAATGGCCGACACTCCCATCCCCGCTTGTGGTTTCCCGTCAGCGCTGAGCGCACACCCCGCCTCCATCGCCACATCCGTAAATTTGCCGTTGGTCAGATTTTTATAGAGCGCGCTGGCCGTCGAATCGTTGGCCACGTAAATATCCGGCCAGCCATCATTGTCGAAATCAGCGGTCAGCACGCCAAGACCGTAGGTCCCGTTGGCATTCAGAATTCCCGCGGCTTGCGAGACGTCCGTGAAAGTTCCGTCGCCATTGTTGTGGTACAAAATATTTTTGCCACCATTCAATCCGGGCGGCCCACACGCCACGAGAACGCCTTTGTAATTGCAAGGACCCGACTCGGGCACAGGAGCGGTCGCGAGATCGAGATCAATATAATTCGCCACAAAAAGATCCAGCCGCCCGTCGCGGTCGTAATCCACAAACGCGCAACCGCTATTCCATCTCTTGCCGTTGCCCGCCACCCCGGCTTTTTCACTCACATCCGTGAACGTTCCATCGCCGTTGTTGTGATACAGCACATTTTTCCCAAAGTAACTGACGAACAGATCCTCGAATCCATCATTGTCGTAATCTCCGATGCACACGCCCTGGCCCCAGCCGGAATGCACTAATCCGGACTTGACCGTGACGTCTGTGAACGTGCCGTCGCGATTATTTTTGAACAAATGAGACGACGGCTCTTGCCCGGCGGGAAATCCTTCCAGCCGCCATCCATTCACTAAAAAAATATCCAGCCATCCGTCGTTGTCGTAATCGTAAAAAGCTACCCCGCAGCCTGTCGTCTCCAGCAGATATTTATTCTTGTGCTCCCCGCCGAATATAGTTTTGGCGTTCAGCCCCGCCTCTTTTGCAACATTCAGAAAACTCAATCCCAGTGGAGTTCCGGCGATAGAAACAGGGGGTGCGGCGGGGCTTTGCGGGATTTCAAGTCCCAATTCGTCAATATTTGCAGAACGCGAGAAACCCAATATGTTTTCAAGCGAGAGTACCGTGGCGGAACGGCTCAGCGACTTTAAAAGGGAGCGGCGTGAAAAACCCAAAAGGAGTGGTACCTTCCCGACTTTGGCTCGTGCTAGAATCTGCCGCTTTCCTTTATAGAGAGGCGTATGGCAGTTTGCAAGCGCCTGCACGCCAATGCGGCCTGCAATTGCCACCCATCTATGCTCGACATCAATTCCATCGTGAGACACCCAAACGCTTTCATGAAATTACTTCGCATCCTCGCCGCTCTTGTCTTTATCGCCGCCAGCGCCAACGCCGGCGCCGCCCAGGAGAGCCAGTCCCCGTCCCTTGAGCTCACCCGCCCGGTGCGCACCTCGGAATTTCTTTCTGCTGTCGGAACGCGCGCCGGTATTTTTGGCAATGAATCCGGACGCATCGAAGCCTGGGTTTATCCCTTAAAGATCTTTCGCGATTTTCATCTGCGCTTTCATACCGAGGACCGCGCCTTACCCGCGGAATCGCTCGCCCGCACAATCATCGTCCGGCCGGAAGCCACCACCATCGTATATACCAGCGACACCTTTTCCGTGCGAGAAACTTTTTTCGTTCCCGTCGACGAGCCTGGCGCGATCATAACCTTTGAAGTAGAAACGGAATTTCCCCTCGAAATTGAAGCCGTCTTCCGTCGCGATTTTCAATTGGAGTGGCCCGCCGGCCTGGGCGCCACCTACGTCAACTGGGAGCCCGAGCGAAACGCTTTTTACTTTGGCGAAGAGCAAAAGAAATTCGCGGCGTTCCTCGGCTCGCCCACCGCCGCGGAACGCCGCAGGGAATATCAGACCAATTATTCCAGCGAGAGCGATAACTCCTTCCGGTTGGGAGTTACGGAAAAAGGCGCCGACACAAAAGTGATTGTGCTGGCCGCTTCCGTACAGGGCCGCGCCGAAGCGGAAACCATCTATCAACATCTGACCGCGGAATACCCGCAGTTACTTCGCCACTCCGCCGATTATTACCGCGATTATTTGTCAAAAACCGTAAGCGTCGAACTTCCTGACGAAGAATTGCAGCGCGCTTACGACTGGTCGCGCGTCAGCATGATTCAGGGTTTGGTGACCAATCCCTATCTCGGAACTGGACTGGTCGCCGGCTACCGGACTTCAGGCGAAAGCCAGCGTCCAGGATTCGCGTGGTTTTTTGGCCGCGACTCCATGTGGACCTCGCTGGCACTCGACGCCGCCGGCGATTTCGCTTCCACGCTCAAGGCCCTCGAATTCCTCGGCAAATATCAGCGCGAAGACGGAAAAATCCCTCACGAAATCGCCCAGGGAGCAAATTTTGTCCCCTGGTTCAAAGAGTATCCGTACGCCTACGCTTCCGCGGACGCCACCCCGCTCTACATCATCGCCATGAACGATTACGTCGTGGCCAGCGGCGACACAGCGCTTGCCAAACTCAAATGGGACAGCGTTTGGAAGGCCTACCAATTCCTGCATTCCACCTATGACGGCCAAGGTTTGCCGCAGAATCTTGGCTTCGGACATGGTTGGGTCGAAGGCGGGCCGCTCCTCCCGGTGAAGACCGAACTCTACCAAAGCGGTTTAGGCGCGGAAGCCTTACGCGCGCTGAATAATCTCGCGCGGCTCGCCGGCAACGAAACCGAAAGCAAGGAACTCCAGGGCGCGTTCGAACGCCAACAGACACTGCTCAACAAGGCCTTCTGGCTCCCGGACAAAAAAAGATACGCCTTTGCCCTCGACAAGGACAACCAGCCCCTCGATGAAGCCAGCGTGCTCTCCACCGTGTCCATGTGGTTCGGCCTACTTGACGAAGAAAAAGCCGCTGAGATGATCACCCAGTTATCCGATTCGAATCACCAAGCTGACTGGGGCATGCGCATCATTTCCGACCACGCCACGCGCTACAGCGGCGGCGGATATCACTATGGCTCGGTGTGGCCGCTCTTCACCGGCTGGGCCTCGGTAGGCGAGTATCGCTATCATCACGAACATGCCGCGTACGCAAATTTGCGCGCCAACGCATTGCTCGCGCTCGACGGTTCGCCCGGCCACGTTACGGAAGTTCTGTCCGGCGATTATTACCAGGGCTTGTCCACTAGTTCGCCGCATCAGATTTGGTCAGCGGCCATGGTCGTGGCTCCCGTGCTTCGGGGAATGTTGGGGCTCTCGACCGACGCGCAAGATACGACGCTTACATTGGCGCCGCACCTGCCCGCGGATTGGCCCGGCTTCACCACTCATAATGTGCACGTCGGAGACGCCACCATAGATCTCAGCTATGCGAAAACGTCAGACGCCATCGAGCTCGAAATCAAGAATACCGGCACAAAGAATTGCACAGTCGAATTTGAGCCCTCCGTCAGCTTGCGCGCGCGGGTGCTTTCCGCGGAAATCAACCGCCACGCCGTGCCCTTTCACATGCAGAATCACGGCGCCGACCAGCACATAATCACTCACGTGTCAGTCCCGGTAGGCGCTACCAAACTGCGCATCCGCATCGCCAATGATTTCGGCGTCAGCTATCAGCCGCAATTGCCGCTGCTCGGCAGCGCCAGCGAAGGCTTGAGAATACTTTCGGAAACCTGGTCGGACGCCAAAGATGAATTAACTATCTCCATCTCTGGACGCCCTGAACAGGATTATGAGCTTTCTCTGTTCAACCCCAGCTCTGTCTCCTCTGTCGACGGAGCAGAGTTACTGCGAGCAGGTGACACGGCTTGGCTGCACATCGTCACCCCCGTCGCAGATCGCCAAAATACAGCGCACGCCACCATTACCATTCATTTTGCTCAAGGCCGTCGTGAGAAGTCGCGCAAACAGGAATGACCCCGTCCGGATTGTTTAAACCCGGCCGGATTCGATGATGATACTAATTGCTCGCATACTTTTCCGAAAACACAGAGGGGTTCATACCATGCTTGAGAAAATTACAATCAGCACCATGATGATACTGTGCTCCTGCCTTACCGCAGAACTTTCCAGCGCCCAGCAACAAACCGATGCCCGTGCCCGCCAGTGGTGGCAAAACGCGGTGTTCTACGAAATTTATCCTCGCAGTTTCGCCGACAGCAACAACGACGGCATCGGCGACCTCAACGGAATTACTTCCAAGCTCGATTACCTCCGCGAACTGGGCGTGGACGCCATCTGGATCACTCCGTGCTTCCCTTCTCCGCAGGTGGACTTCGGTTATGACGTCTCCGATTACGAAGCCATCGACCCCATGTACGGCACCATGAAAGATTTTGACCGCCTGGTCAGCGAAGCCAAAAAACGAAACATCCGCGTCATCCTTGATTTCGTGGTCAATCACACTTCCGACCAGCACAAATGGTTCCTGGATTCCAGATCATCCAAAACTTCCAAGTATCGTGATTGGTACATTTGGCGCGATGGCAAAGGCAATCAGCCGCCCAACAACTGGCAATCTGAATTCGGGGTCCCTGCCTGGACCTTCGACAAAAAAACCGGCCAATACTATTACAACTATTTTTATCCGCAGCAACCCGATCTCAATTGGCGCAATCCCGCGGTAAAAGACGCCATGCTCGACGTCACCCGCTTCTGGTACAAGCGCGGCGTTGCCGGCTTCCGTCTCGATGCCGTTGACACCCTCTTCGAAGATCTCGACTTGACCGATAATCCTCCGTCACCCGGCAAAGACAAGTTTGGCCGCCCCAACTTCGCACGCATACACAACACCAAACTCCCCGAAGTGCATACCGTTCTGCAGGACCTCCGCAAAATCGCCGACCAATACGACGCCGTGCTGATCGGCGAAACCTGGACGAAAGATATCACCGAGCTAAAAAATTATTACGGCGAAAACAGCAACGAACTACAAATGCCCATGGACCTGATGTTCGGCACAGTAAATAAACTGTCCGCTCCCGAATTTCGTCGCCAGATCGCCGCCGTGGATACCGCAGGCGGTTGGCCCGTCTTTGTCATCAGCAATCACGACATGGTGCGCTCCTACAATCGCTACGGCGACGGCGTCCATAACGACGAAATCGCCAAGCTCATGGCCTCGTTTTACCTCACCCTCCGCGGTAGCCCCATCATGTATTACGGCGAGGAACTGGGCATGGAGAACAACGACCCCAAGCGCAAGGAAGACGTGAAAGATCCGCAAGGTATAACCGGCTGGCCCGGCGAAATAGGCCGCGACGGTGAACGCACTCCTATGCAATGGAGCGATGCCAAAAACGCGGGCTTCAGCAACGCGAAACCCTGGCTGCCAGTGCCGCCAAGCTACAAAACGCACAACGTCGCCGCAGAATCCAAAGATCCCAATTCCATCCTCAGCGTCTACCGCCAACTCCTCGCCCTGCGCCACAACGAACCCGCGCTGCTCAACGGAACCTACACCGCCCTAAACGAAGACGACCCCAACGTCCTCACCTATCTGCGCAAAGACAAAAACGAAGCCATTCTTGTGATGTTGAACATGTCCAGCTCGCCGCAAAAAGTAAAACTAAATCTCGAACCACAAGGCTACGCGTCACCCAAATTATCCGTGCTGCTCTCTACTTTCCAGCAGCCTGCCTCTTCAGCGGCAGCCGAAACCGTAGGGCTCCCACCATTCGGAGCCTTAATCACAAAAGTCTCTAACTAGGGAATCGCCAAAAATCAAAACATCTCGCTCCAGGACGGAGGGTGCCCTACCCTCGATTTGCAGGGTGGGTCCTGGTTTCAAATTTTTTTTCCCTGATTGAAAGCAGTCCTGATCAGGACATCCAACACCAACGTCATCAATGTTATGTCTCTGGTATTTCGTTGTCTGAATAAGCGCCTGAATCCGCAGAAGCAAATAATGTCGAATCCAGTGGCGACCCAGCTTCGACTTCGAAGAGCCCTGCACAGTCGCTGGTAACCGGTCGCACAATTCTATATACTCCGCCGTAATTATTTACAGGAGGTTAATATGTCTTCCGCTTCCCAACCACTTACCGCTACGGAACAGAACAAACTGCTGGTGATTCGCTGGTTTGACGAAGTATGGAACCACGGCCGTCGTGAAACGATCTTCGAACTGCTGGGCGAATCCTCCATTCTCCACGACGGCGCCGAGCAGTACCGCGGCCCCGAGGAATTTGCGCGCTTCCGTGATTCCCTATGTTCGCAATTCTCGAACTTCAAAATGACGCCGATCATTGCTCTTGCAGAAGGCGATCACGCCTGCGTTCACTGGTCCTGCTCAATGACCCACGCCGCCACGCAAAAACCATTGCAGTTAACCGGCACCTCAATCGTGCGCATCGAAAACGGGCGCTTCGCCGAAGGCTGGCAAAACTGGGATGCCGCCCACCTGTACTCGCAGTTGACCGGACGACCGATTAGCTTTTCCTAGCGCTAGTGACACGGTACACCGATCTGCGAAGGGCGGCGGTTTGGTCAAGGCTAGCGCGTTTGAACGAAGCCGCTGGTGCGGCGGACGCTGCGCGTGAGGTGAACAGAGATGTGATTGCCTGACTGTGGAGATAAGTTGTGGGTCACAAGGAGGTCCCTGTGACCCGACTTCGCAAAATGATGCTGGAAGAACTCCAGCGTCGTAATTACGCTAAGAGTACCGTAAAAGCCTACCTTCGGATCATCCAAGAATTTGCCAGCCATTTCCGTCAACCGCCTGACAGGCTCGGTCCACAACACCTGCGCCAGTATCAAGCCTACCTGTTTCAGGAGAAGAAGTTGGATGCCGGCACCGTGCAGCAGCATGTGGCGGCGCTTCGCTTCTTCTATGTCAAGACGTTGAAGCGACGGTATCTGCTCGAAGATATTCCGAGGCCCAAACGCTATCGCAAGCTCCCGGAGGTTTTGAGTCCCGACGAAGTAGCGCAGCTCATCGACTCGGCCAGTAACCTCTTCCACCGCACGATGCTCATGACCCTGTACTCAACGGGTATCCGTCGCGCGGAACTGTGCCGTCTTCAGGTCAGCGATATCGACAGCCAACGGATGATGGTTCACATTCGCCAAGGGAAAGGCGGACATGACCGTGATATTCCCTTGAGCGAAAAGCTTCTGGAGACGCTCCGTGTCTACTGGCGCTGGATGAAGCCGAAG
>Ga0307479_10004996_pt1 | contig 12168 bp, 9 predicted proteins | sample atmos_gasesECM4C_FD_203743 | JGI IMG/M metagenome (GOLD analysis project Ga0307479, IMG submission 203743) | Hardwood forest soil microbial communities from Morgan-Monroe State Forest, Indiana, United States - atmos_gasesECM4C_515 | ecosystem: Environmental > Terrestrial > Soil > Temperate...
CGATGACACGCTGCAGTTCACCAACGACGCGCAGCACGACGGTCCAGGTCACAGCCTCATCGCCGAGATCCCCGACCCCAACTGCATCGCCGGCAAGCATGGGGACCCGGACGTCGCCAGCAGGTTCATCACCCAGATCACCTGTGCCCGGGCCAAGATGGACGTGAAGTTCCCGGACGCCGACAGGACGGGCCAGTTCAACGACACCGGCGATACGCCGGTCACCATCACCGGCGTCGGCTTTTTCGATCGCTCGCACGGACAGACCGGACGAGCGCCGAACGACCTCGAGATCCATCCCATCCTCGACATCGACTTCGGGGACGGCCAGCCGTCCTGCTTCCCGGCCGCCGCGGCGGAGGCTGCCAGCCGTCATGCCGCCGTGGCGCCGTCGCTGGCGGCGGCGCCGGCCGCGGCAGCGACCGCGGCCGCCGGCGCGAAATGGGAGTACAAGTCGATTGCCGCGCCGACCGCGAAGGAGCTGCTCGCCCAGGCCACCGCGCTAGGCGCCCAGGGCTGGGAGCTGGTGGGGGTCGCCTTCGACCCGCGGAAGAACAGCTACGTCGGCTTCGTGAAGCGCGCGGCCCGGCCGTGAGGGGCGCGGTCAGCGTCGGCTGCCTCAAGCGCGCGGCCCGGCCGTGAGGGGGCCGGGACGGTCCGTGCGCGCGCGGCCCGGCTGAAACGCGCGAAAGCCGTCGGCTTCCTCGAGCGCGCCCGGCGCCGGGCGCCAGCCATGGGTCGCCGCCGGTCAGGTCTCCCGCAGCGCCGCGGCCACCGGCATCCTGCCGGCGCGGATGGCGGGGAAGAGGCCGCCGGCGAGCCCCATGGGGAGGGTGACGGCGATCGCCGCCACCAGCAGGCGGGGCGTGACCTTGAAGGCGAACGCCACCTGGCTGAAGGTGCGCCAGTTCAAGGTCGAGGTGTGATGGCCGTTGAAGATGAGGTAGGCGAGCAGGCCGCCGATGGCGCCGCCGGCCAGCGCCAGCAGCAGCGCCTCGGTCAGCACCGAGACCGCCACCGGCCCGCTGCCGAAGCCCAGGGCGCGCAGGGTGGCGATCTCGCGGGTGCGCGAGGCCACGGCCGAGTACATGGTGAGCACCGCGCCGAACACCGCGCCCACCGCCATGAGCACGGCGATGGCGACGCCCAGGGTGGTGATGAGCCGCGTCAGGGTCGTTGACTGCTCGGCGTAGTAGTCGGGCTCGCGCACGATCTTGGTGTCCAGGCGCGGGTCGGTGGTCATGGCGTCCTTGAAGCGGTCGAAGGCGGCGGGCGAGGTGAGCCGCAGGTGCACCGACTGGAACATCGTGCGCCGGTAGGCCGGCATCAGCACGTCCACATCGGTCCAGATCTCGGACTCGGAGAGCGAGCCGCCGCTCGAGAACAGGCCGACCACCTTCCAGACGTTTGCCCCCATGCGCAGGTCGGAGCCCAGGTCGAGGCCGGCGAACTCCCTGGCGGCCCCGACGCCGGCGATCACCTCGTTGCGCCCCCATTGGAAGCGCCGCCCGGCGACCAGGTGGATGTCCGGGCGCACGGCGAAGGCGGCCGGCTGCACGCCGCGCAGCGGCACGTTGGCGTCGGTGTGGGTGCTGCGCTTGGGCAGGTTCACCACCACGTAGAGCTCGGACGAGGCCGCCTCGCCCTGCAGCGTGCGCAGCACCCCCGGGCCGCCGGCGATGAGGCGCGTGTTCGCCCGCGAGATGCCGCTCATCATCTCGGCATCGCTGCCGCCGCGCAGCACGATGACGCTCTCCGGCGCGCCGGTCGCGGCCAGGGTGGCGCGGAAACCCTCGGCGATCGACAGCACGGCCACGAACACCAGCACCACTCCCGCCACCCCGAAGACCGTCGCCGCCGAGGGGCCGCGGCGCTGGCCCAGGGTGCGCAGGTTGAGCATCGTCACCGCCCTGACCTGCGAGAACCAGCTCCCGAGAGAACCCATGGCTCAGACCCTCCGCAGCGCGTCGACGATGCGCAGCCGCATCGCCTGCCAGGCCGGCAGCGCGCCGGTGGCCACGCCGAGCGCGACGGCGAAGCCGAACCCAGCCGCGAGGTCGCGCGCCGGCAGGTAGAAGACCGGCAGGAAGCCGCCGGTCGGGTCGCCGCGCGCGGTGATCAGCCAGGCCAGGCCGAGGCCCAGCGCGCCTCCCGCGAGCGCCAGCAGGCAAGACTCGAGGAGCACCAGCCCCATCACCAGGCCGTCGCCGTAACCGAGCGTCTTCAGCACCGCCAGCTCGCTGGTGCGCTCGCGCACCGACTGCGCCATGGTGTTGCCGGCCACCAGCAGCATGGTGAAGAAGACCGCCGAGACGATGCCGGTGATGATCGCCCCGACGTCGCCGACCTGCTTGGCGAAGCCCTCGGCAAAGGCCTTCTCGGTCGAGGTCTTGGTCTCCGCCGGCGAGTTGGCGAAGAGCGCGTCGATGCGGTCGACGACCTGCTGGGCGTGCTGCGGATCGGCGATGCGGATGATGTACCAGCCCACCTGGTTGGTGGCGAACGACGCCTCCTTCAGATAGTCGTACTGGAACAGCATGGCGCTGGTGTCGAAGCCCTTGGCGGCGTCGTAGATGCCGTCGACGGTGAACTCCCAGGTGCGCCCGCCGTCGCGCTTGGTGTAGATCGTCGCCAGGATCGGGACGCGGTCGCCGATCTTGAAACCGAAGCGCTTCGCGAGGACGCGGCCGACGATGGCGCCGGTGCGGTCGGCGAGCCAGGCGCGCTTCTGCGCCTCCGGCAGCTTGATCTCGGGATAGAGGTCCAGGTAGGTGGCGGGATCGACCGCCATCTGCGCGAAGAAGTTCTTGGGGTCGCGGTAGATGCCGCCGAACCAGTTGGCGTGGGTCACCTCGCGCACCCCCGGCACCTGGGCGATGCGGTCGCCGTAGGAGATCGGCAGCGGCATGATGATCGAGACCTTGTGGATGACCGTCAGCCGGTCCGCGCCGGTGACGTCCACCCCCATGCCGAAGGCCAGGCGGATGGCCGACAGGAAGCCGAAGAGCAGGAAGGCGACGATGATCGAGAGCGCGGTGAAGACCGTCCGCACCTTGCGGCGCCCGAGGTCCTTCCACACCAGGGGCAGGAACTTCATGCCGCCGCCTCGGCGCCGAGCGTGCCCTTGTCCAGATACAGCGTGTGGCGGGCGCGGGCGGCGGCGTGCGGGTCGTGGGTGACCATGACGATGGTCTTGGCGTGCTCGGTGTTGAGCGCCTGCAGCAGGTCGAGGATCTCGTCGCCGGACTTGCGGTCGAGGTCGCCGGTGGGCTCGTCGCAGAGCAGCAGGGTGGGGTCGGTGACGATGGCGCGGGCGATGCCGACGCGCTGCTCCTGGCCGCCCGAGAGCTGGCGCGGGTAGTGCTGGGCGCGGTCGGTCAACCCGACGACGCCGAGCGCGGTGGCGACGTGGCGCCGGCGCTCTGCCTTCGACAGCGAGGTGAGCAGCAGCGGCAGCTCGACGTTACGCTCGGCGGTGAGCACCGGCAGCAGGTTGTAGAACTGGAAGATGAAGCCGACGTGGCGCGCGCGCCAGCGCGCCAGGCGGTTGTTGCCGAGGCTGCCGATGGCCTCGCCGCCCACCTCGACCGAGCCGGAGCTCGGGCGGTCGAGGCCGCCGAGCAGGTTGAGCAGGGTGGTCTTGCCGGAGCCCGAGGGTCCCATCAGGGCGAGGAAGTCGCCGCGCGGGATGTCCAGGCTGAGGCCGTTCAGGACGTCCAGCCGCTCGGCGCCCCGCTGGTAGAACTTGTGCACGTCGCGCACCCGCACCAGGCTTTCCATTCGTCAGGCTCCTCTCTGCCCTCTACCGCTAACGCACCACCACCTTGCGCCCGTCCGCGAGGTCCGCCGGGCCATCCACCACGACCTGCTCTCCCGGCGCGAGCCCGGCGAGCACCGCCGCCTCGTCGCCGGGCGCGGCGGTGATCCGCACCGCGCGCCGCTCCACCCGGTCGCCGTGGACGACGAAGGCCACCAGCTGCCCGCGGTCCTGGCGCAGCGCTGCCCGCGGCACCCGCGCCTGGGCGCGGCCGGCGGCGGCCTGGTCCTGACCCTGGCCCTGGCCGGCAGGCGCGGCCGGCTCGCCGAGGAAGGCCACTTTCACCCCCATGTCGGGGAGGATGCGCGGGTCGAGGCGGTCGATGGCGAGGCGCACCTTGACGGTCGCCTTCTGCCGGTCGGCCGAGGGCACCACGGCGATCACCGTCGCCGGCAGGCGCCAGTCGGGATAGGCGTCGAGCACCGCCTCGGCGTGCTGGCCGGAGCGCACCCGGTTGATGTAGCCCTCGTTGACGTCGACGTCGATCTCGAGCGAGCCCATGTCCACGAGCGTGCCGATGCCGGTGCGGGTGAAGCCGCCGCCCGCCGAGATCGGCGAGATCATCTCGCCCGGCTGCGCGTCCTTGGTGGTGATGACGCCGGCAAACGGCGCGCGGATGACGGTGTCGTCGACATCCTGCCGGCGCGCCGCCACCTCCCGCGCCGCCACCTCCACCTGCTGGCGCCCGAGGGCCAGGCGCGCCGCGTAGGAGTCGGCGTCGGCGTCCGCGGCGTCGACGTCGTTCTGGCTGCTCGCGCCGCCGGCGAGCAGGCGGTGCTGGCGCTGGCGGGTGATGGTGGCCTGCCGCAAGCGCACCTCGTTCTCTTCGAGGGCGCGGCGGGCCTGCACCAGCTGGGCGGCGGCCAGCGCCAGCGCGGCGTCCTGGGTCTTGCTGTCGAGGCGCGCCAGCACCTGCCCCGCCTTGACCTCCATCCCCTCCTCGATGCGCACCTCGACGACCTTGCCGGTCACCTTGGACGAGACGGTGGCCTGGCGCCGCGCGGTGACGTAGCCGGTGGCGTTGAGCACGGCGCCGGCGGCGGCGCCTCCCGCCTCGCGCACGGCCGCCACCCGCACCGCCGCCGCGGTCGGCCGCGACAGCCAGCCGCCGAGCGCCAGCGCCAGCAGCGCCGCCGCGACGATGGCCGCGATCCAGCGCCCGCGGTGCCGGGCCGGCGCGGTCCCCCCCTCTACCTGGCGCTCGATGCGCAGTCCTTCGAGGGCGGTCCGGTCGGCGGTCATGGTCGATCTCCAGGTCCGTTCGGGGGTCTCGCGGCGCGGTCCGCGCGGCGCGCGGCCGTCGCAGCGAGGCCTTCGCGAACGCCTATTTGCTTCAGCACCCGGTTGATACTACGTCCGGACCCAGGGGAGGTTTGAAACGGCAGTGCCCCGCCGGCCTCGCGGACCGTGCACAGGGGTTGATTCTCGCACACCTGGTGTGAGACTGGCGTGCCTGTACGCCCGGCTGGCGGTGGAAAGCAGCCTCTCGTTCGGCCGCCGCACCCCTTGGCCTACCGGCCGTGCGGCGGGCGGTGGCCGGGCGCGGCGAGGGCGCGCCCCAGGGCCTCCAGGCTGTCGAGGTTGTGGACCGGGCGGTGCTCGTCGACGTGGGGGAGGAGGGCGCGGACGCCCTGGGCGCGAGGCGAGAAGCCGGACCAGCGCAGCAGGGGATTGAGCCATACCAGGCGGCGGCAGGAGCGGTGGAGGCGGTCGGCCTCGGCGGCGAGGCCCGGGTCGGGGTCGCGGTCGAGCCCGTCGGTGACCAGCAGCACCACGGCGCCGTGGCCGAGCACGCGCCGCGACCAGGCGCGGTTGAACTCGCGCAGGCAGGCGCGCAGGCGGGTGCCGCCGGCCCAGTCGATCACCTGGCGGCCGCAGCGGGCCAGCGCCTCGTCGGGGTCGCGCCGGCGGAGCAGGCGCGTCACCGGGGTCAGGCGGGTGGCGAAGAGGAAGGCGTGGACGCGCTCGCGGCCGGCGATCAGGGCGTGCAGGAAGTGCAGCAGCATCTCGGAGTAGCGCCCCATCGAGCCCGAGACGTCGCACAGCACGACCAGCGGCGGCGGGCGCCGGAGGCGCGAGCGGAAGCGCAGCGGCGCGAGGTCGCCCAGGGTCTTGCGGCTGTCGCGGGCGGTGCGCGCGAGGTCGATGCGCTCGCCATGGGGGTCGGGGGCGAAGCGCCGGGTCGCGACCGGGCGCGGCGCCACCGCCAGCCGGGCGACGATGCGCCTGGCGCGGGCGAGCTCCTCGGCGCTCATCTGCTCGAAGTCCCGGGTGCGCAGCACCTCGTCGGCGGAGAAGCTGAGCGCGGCGCCGGCGGCGGCGCGATCGGTGCGCTCTCCGGGGGCCGTGCCGCCCCGCGGCCGCGGCGGGTGCCAGGCCTCGGCGAGGCGCCGCGACAGCCGGGCCGGCCGCGGCAGGCGCAGGCTCGGCAGCAGCTGCGCCAGCGCCGCCGTGGCCGCCGCGGCGCCCAGCGGATCGCGCCAGAACAGGCGGAAGGCCTGATCGAAGAGGTCGAAGTCCTCCGGGCGCTTGACCAGCACCACGTGCAGCGCCCAGTACAGCTCGCCGCGGCGGAGCACGTCCACGGCGGCGGCGGCGGCGAGGGCGTCGAGGGCGCTGGCCGGCCCGAGGCGCAGGCCGGCGGCGCGCAGCAGGCGCGTGAAGTGGACGACGTTCTCGGCCAGCTTCGAGGCCACCGCCGGCGCCGCGGACGGCGGCGTCATCGCCGGCCGTCCGTCCCGGTCCGCTCGCCGCCGCGGCCTGCGCCCGGGGCGCGGCGCCCGCCTCGGCTCATGGTGCGGCCAGCATGGCTACGACCGGGGCGCCGGCCGTCTTGTCGATGTCGTCCTGGTACTTGAGCAGCACGCCGAGCGTCGCGTCGACGGTGGCGGCGTCGAGCGCGACGCGGTCGAGCGCCAGGAGGGCGTTCGCCCAGTCGAGGGTCTCGGCGACCCCGGGCAGCTTGAACAGGTCGGCAGCGCGCAGCCGCTGCACGAAGCGCACCACCTGCTCGGCGAGCGCGGCGGCGACCGCCGGGGCGCGCAGGCGCAGGATCTCGAGCTCGCGCGCCGCGTCCGGGTAGCCGATCCAGTGGTAGAGGCAGCGCCGCTTGAGCGCGTCGTGGATCTCGCGCGTGCGGTTGGAGGTGAGCATCACGATCGGCGGCGCGGGCGCGCGCACCGTGCCGATCTCGGGGATGGTGACCTGGAAGTCGCTCAGCACCTCGAGCAGGAAGGCCTCGAACGGCTCGTCGGTGCGGTCGAGCTCGTCGACCAGCAGCACCGGCGGCCCTGCGGCGTCCGGTTCGAGCGCCAGCAGCAGCGGGCGCTTGAGCAGGAAGCGCTCGTCGAAGATGTCGCGCGCCAGGCGCGCCCGTCCCTCGGCACCCGCCTCGCCGCCGAGCTCCGCCAGGCGGATCTCGAGCATCTGGCGGGGGTAGTTCCACTCGTAGAGCGCCGTCGCGGCGTCCAGCCCCTCGTAGCACTGCAGGCGGATGAGGCGCCGGCCCAGCGTCTCGGCGAGGACCTTGGCGACCTCGGTCTTACCGACGCCCGCCTCGCCCTCGAGCAGCAGCGGGCGGCCGAGCCTGAGCGCCAGGAAGACCGCGGTCGAGAGGCTCTCGTCGGCGACGTAGCGCCCGGCGGCGAGCAGCCGGCCCGTGTCCTCGACGCTCCGCGGCAGGTCCAAGGAGTTAGAGGCAGGCCTGGATGGCGCGCCCGGCCATCACCGTGACGAGGTGCGCGCGGTATTCGGCGCTGGCCTCGCCGTCCGACTGCAGCTCCGCGGCGGCGAATGGCGCCCCGGCGAGCGGGTCGCCGGCGCCGGCGGCGTCGGGGGTGAAGCGCGCGGCCAGCGCCGCCTCGAGCGCCGGCAGGCGGAACGCCCGCGGGCCGGCGCCGGTCACCGCGACGCGCACGCCGCCGGACGCTACGGTCGCCGCCGCGGGCGCCGCCGAGGTCGCGGGCGGCGTCGCTGCATCGAGCCGGGCGACCATGACGCCGACCACCGCGAACTTCGAGGCGCGGTGGGGGAACTTGGCGTAGGCGGCGCGCTCGGGCACCCGGAAGTGCACGGCGGTGACGATCTCGTCGGCGGCGAGCGCGGTCGAGAAGAGGCCGGTGAAGAAGTCGCCGGCGGCGATGCTGCGGCGGTCGGTCTCGATGGTCGCGTCCAACGCGAGCACCGCCGCGGGGTAGTCGGCGGCCGGGTCGGCGTGCGCGAGAGAGCCGCCGATCGTGCCGCGGTTGCGGACCTGCGCATCGCCGATGCCGGCGGCCAGGGCGGCCAGGCCGGGGATGAGCCGCCGCACCTCCGGCGAGGCGCTCACCTCGTCGTGAGTGGCGAGCGCACCAATCGAAAGCCGGGCGGCGGCGCCTCCCGGACCGCGGCCGGCTCCGTCCACGCGGATCGCCGAGAGCCCGGGGATGGCGGCGAGCGACACCACGTCCGGCGGCTCCGCGAGGTCGAGCTTCATGATCGGCAGCAGGCTCTGCCCGCCGGCAAGCAGCTTGGCGGAGTCGTGCGCCCGCAGCAGGGCGACCGCGTCGGCGACGGAGCGGGGGCGGTGGAAGGCGAAGTCCCTCACGCGGCACCGCCGATTTCCGGGGTCTGCGGAGTCGCCGGGGCCGTCTGTCCCGCCCGTCCCGCCTGGCCCGCGGCGCGGATCGCGCGCCAGACCTTCTCCGGCGTCGCCGGCATCTCGAGATGGGTGACGCCGAGCGGCGCCAGGGCGTCGAGCACGGCGTTGATCACCGCCGGCGGCACGCCGATCGCGCCCACCTCGCCGACGCCCTTGATGCCGGTCGGGTTGTGGGTGCAGGGGGTGGCGTGGTTGCCCACCTTGAACGCCGGCAGGTCCGCCGCGCGCGGCATGCAGTAGCTCATGAAGGAACCGGAGAGCAGCTGGCCCGAGGCGTCGTAGACGCATTCCTCGAGCAGCGCCTGGCCGATGCCGTGCGCCAGGCCGCCGTGCGCCTGGCCGTCCACGATCATCGGGTTGATGACCACACCCACGTCGTCGGCGATCGCGACGTCCACTACCTCGACGGCGCCGGTCTCCGGATCGACCTCCACCTCGACCGCGTGGCAGCCGGCCGGGAAGGTGAAGTTCTTCGGGTCGTAGAACGCCGACTCCTCGAGCCCCGGCTCCACCGTCTCGATCGGGTAGTTGTGCGGCACGTAGGCGGCGAAGGCGACCTCGCCGAAGGCCTTCTCGCGGTCGGTGCCGGTGACGCGGAACTTCCCCTCCGCGAACTCGACGTCGGCGACGCTCGCCTCGAGCAGATGGGCCGCGATCTTCTTGCCCTTGTCGACGATCTTGTCCATCGCCTTGACGATCGCCGAGCCGCCGACGGCCGCCGAGCGCGAGCCATAGGTGCCCATGCCGAAGGGGATGCGGTCGGTGTCGCCGTGCACGATCTCGACGTTTTCGAGCGGCACGCCGAGCTGCTCGACGACCAGCTGGGCGAAGGTGGTCTCGTGGCCCTGGCCGTGGCTGTGGCTGCCGGTGAAGACGGTGACGCTCCCCGTCGGATGGACGCGCACCGTCGCGGCCTCGTAGAGGCCGGCCCGCGCGCCGAGCGCGCCCACCAGCGCCGACGGGGCGATGCCGCAGGCCTCGAGGTAGGTCGAGATGCCGAAGCCCCGCAGCTTGCCGCGCGCCCGCGCTTCGGCCTTGCGCCGCTCGAGGCCGGCATGGTCGATCGCCTGCAGCGCGAGGTCGAGCGTCGCCTCGTAGTCGCCGGTGTCGTACTGCAGGGCGACCGCCGTCTGGTAGGGGAACTGGTCCGGGCGCACGAAGTTCCGCCGCCGCAGCTCGACGCGGTCGACGCCCAGCTCGCGCGCCGCCTTGTCCACCAGGCGCTCGAGCAGGTAGGACGCCTCGGGCCGGCCGGCGCCGCGGACCGCATCGACCGGGACGGTGTGGGTGAAGAGCGCCTTCACCTCGGCGTAGATGGCGGGGATGGCGTACGGCCCGGAGAGGAGCGTGGCGTAGAGGTAGGTCGGGATCGCCGGCGCGAAGGTCGAGAGGTACGCCCCCAGGTTGGCCAGCGTGCGCACGCGCAGGGCGAGGAACTTGCCGCTGCCGTCCAGGGCGAGCTCGGCGTGGCTGATGTGGTCCCGGCCGTGCGCGTCGGAGAGGAAGGACTCGCTGCGCTCGGCGGTCCACTTCACCGGCCGGCCGACGCGCTTCGACGCCCAGAGGACCAGCAGCTCCTCGGCGTAGTGGAAGATCTTGGAGCCGAAGCCGCCGCCCACGTCGGGCGCCACCACGCGCAGCTTGTGCTCCGGCACCTTGAGGGTGAAGGCGCCGAGCAGCAGGCGCGTCAGGTGCGGGTTCTGCGACGTGGTGTAGAGGGTGTAGCGGTCCTCGACGGCGTCGTACCAGCCGTTGGCGGCGCGCGGCTCGATGGCGTTCGGCGCGACGCGGTTGTTGACCAGGTCGATCGAGACCACCCGCTCGGCCGCCGCGAAGGCGGCGTCGGTGGCGGCGGCGTCGCCCAGGTGCCAGTCGAAGCAGACGTTGCCGGGGGCCTCGTCCCAGACCAGCGGCGCGGCGGCGCCGGCGGCGTCGGCGAGCCGGGCCACCACCGGCAGGGGCTGGTAGTCGACCTCCAGGAGCTTGGCCGCCTCCCTGGCCTGCGCCCGGGTGCCGGCGACGATCATGGCCACCGGGTCGCCGGCGTGCCGCACCTTGCCCTGCGCCAGCGCCGGATGCGGCGGCTCGACCATGACCGAGCCGTCCTTGTTCTTGATCTGCCAGCCGCAGGGCAGGCTGCCCAGCCCGTCGGCGGCCACGTCGTCGCCGGTCAAGACGGCGAGCACCCCCGGCGAGGCGAGGGCGCGCGTGGCGTCGAGCGAGCGGATCGCCGCGTGGGCGTGCGGCGAGCGCACGAACACCGCCCAGGCCTGGCCGGGCAGCTGGATGTCGTCGGTGTACCTCCCCTTGCCGAGCAGGAAGCGGCGGTCCTCGCGGCGGGTGACGGCGGCGCCGATGCCGGCGTGGCCGGCGGCGTCCGGGTACCGCGGCGCGGCGCTCATCGGGCGCCTCCCGGCGTCTCGGCTGCCGCGAGCACCGCCTCGACGATGTTGTGGTAGCCGGTGCAGCGGCAGAGGTTGCCCTCGAGCCAGTGCCTGACCTCGCCCGCGGTGGGCCGCGGGTTGCGCCGCACCAGCTCGGCGGCGCTCATCACCATGCCGGGCGTGCAGAAGCCGCATTGCAGGCCGTGGCAGGCTTGAAACGCCGCCTGCATCGGATGTAGAGCGGGATGCAAATCGGGATGTAGAGCGGGATGCGAAGCGGGGTCCGGCTGGGCGCCCGCGTGGGTGCCGGCGAGGCCCTCGATCGTGGTCACCGCCGCGCCCTCGGCCTCAACCGCCAGCATGGTGCAGCTCTTGACGGACTTGCCGTCCACCCACACCGTGCAGGCGCCGCACTGGCTGGTGTCGCAGCCCACGTGGGTGCCGGTGAGCCGCAGCCGCTCGCGCAGCAGCTCGACCAGCAGCGTCCGCGGTTCCACGTCGAGGACGTGGGCCTGATCGTTGACCGTCAGCGCGATGGTGGCCATAAACCTCCCCTGCCAGAGGGCCCGCCCGGTGGCCGAGCATGCGCGTCCGCAGGGCTAGAGTACCGCCGCGGCTCCGCCCGGCGCAAGCGGGGGGCGGGACAAGCCTCCGGCTGTTCCATCAGCAACGCGGGATCGCGCGAGGCGGGGTGCCGGCTGGCTGATGAGTTGCGATGTATCGCAGCTCTTTACATATGAGATGCAGCGCCTACAGATGAGATGCGGCCCCAGCCGCCGCGCGCACCGCTTGCTCGCGCGCCGGGGACCGCGTATACTGCGCCGCGATTCGCGCGTAGTCAGGTGGATGGCGTCTACCGTTTCGTTTGTCGAAGCCGGCGCACCGTTGCGGAGGTTTCGCACAATCCCAGCTATGCCTGGGACTCAAAAAAGGGGGAGTCAAGACATGGTTCGCGCAGCCCTTGGATTGGTGTTGGCAGGATCGCTGTTACTGGCGGCGCCCGCAATGGCGGTGATCTGCACCATCGACGCGGTGCCGGCGGCGACGCTGCTGCTGCCGTACTTCGAGGTGGACCTCAACAACCCGAACGGATTGACCACGCTGTTCTCGGTCAACAATGCCTCGGCCACCGCCATCCTGGTGCACGTGGTCATCTGGTCGGACCTCTCGGTGCCGGTCTTCGACTTCAACATCTACCTGACGGGCTATGACGTGCAGTCGGTCAACCTGCGCGACATCATCGTCAACGGCAACCTGCCGCAGACCGCCTCGGCGGGTCAGGACGGGGGCGACAAGATCAGCCCCAAGGGGCCGCTGTCGCAGGACAT
>Ga0307479_10004997_pt1 | contig 12166 bp, 14 predicted proteins | sample atmos_gasesECM4C_FD_203743 | JGI IMG/M metagenome (GOLD analysis project Ga0307479, IMG submission 203743) | Hardwood forest soil microbial communities from Morgan-Monroe State Forest, Indiana, United States - atmos_gasesECM4C_515 | ecosystem: Environmental > Terrestrial > Soil > Temperate...
AACAAGAAAGCGAGCTCGATAACCTGTTTACGGTTCCAGTTCAAGCGGGGATTCTCCCACCAGAGGAGCAAAAACGGGGTGACAACAATCGCGCCGACGGCATCCCCCATCCACCACGTGCACCAGATGGACCCATACTTCGCCCAGTCCGCGAATCCCCCCAAGGCCAGGGTCGTGATGCCGACCGTGGCGCTTATTGTCGTGCTGACCATTGCTGCCAGGAAGGCAAATTTGAAAATATCCTGCGCCCTCTCAAAGGCACGCCGGCCGCCGGCAAAGCGGCTTACCAGGTAACAGCCAACCACCGGTTCCAGCGTGTTTCCAAGAGCAATGCCGATCGACGTCGCGACGGATCCTGCTGTGGTCAAATTCACGAGGAATGCCCCTGCCAGGACGGCGGGCCAGACGCGGTACCCGAAAATCAGGAGCGCTGCAAGCGCGATCCCGGTGCAAGGCCATACCGCGGTTGCGCTTGCATGTACGGAAGCTAGTTTCAGGCCAAGTTTCCCGGCGACGAAGTAGGTGCCGGTTAGGGCCGCTAGAACGGCCAGATCTTTTAGAAATCGCGAACGGACCATATACGGCTTTCCGCTTCCCAGGGGCGGGCGCTCGCTGTGACCAAGACTGGGATGGCGCTCTGGCCCTTACTCATTCGCTCAGAATAGCCAGCGCAGCATTCCCTAACTCTTCATTCTATAGGGACTTCTCAGAGAGGAACACCGGGAAGCAAGCCGGGTTGCTATCTCTGCAATACCCGCGTTGCAACCGTGGTTTCCGCAGCCCGCGCAGCCGCTTTGATCCGCCGCGCTCGCCGCGGCGAGCATGCGGGAGGATTGCTTGATTGTCCGGTAGGCGGTTTAAGCCGGTGCACTCGCCCAATTCCTGTCATCTCGCCCGCACCGAGGTACTTTTGCGTCCAGGTGTTGTTTACCAGGAGACTGCTAGGGCCCTTCACTAGGCTTCTCAACGGTCCGCTAAAGGGCGATGATTGCTGCAGGGCAGAAAGGCAGGCGCACCATGAAGCTCACCGACTTTAAGCTCAACGAGATTAAGCTCACCGATATTAAGCTCACAAACGAGATCGTGCAGATCGCCGTTCGCGTGCTTGTTGCCATCGTCGTTCTTGTTGCCGCGTTGTTCCTGGTAATCAAGGCCGCGGGCTGGATTGAAAAATCGCGGGAACGCCGCATCACAAAGGCCACTGATGCTGTGACGCCGGATCGCTTGATCGTTCGCTGCGGCGTGCCTACCGAAGACGTGACCACGGATGTGTTTCCCGTCGTCAGACGCACCATGCGCTACAAAGCCAGCGGCCAAAGAACCTTCATCTTCACCTTCACCAGGAGCGCCGACGAACCCCAAGGCTGGGTGTTCCTGTCCATGAAAGACTCGGTGGGAGGTGCGTCGTACGAGACCCCCGAGGCGAAAATCTTTGCCCTCCCCTGCCTCGACTCCACCAAGTAACTCGCGCTGGTGGGCGTGCAGCGCTGCCTTAACTCTTTGCGGTGGCGGCCAGGCGTGACTGCATCTCGCGAGTCGTATGCGGTACGATGCCGAACAGCCGCTCGATCAGCATCAACTGCCCGCGGTGGTGCATTTCGTGTTCTTTCACGGAAAGAATCATCTCGAAGCGGCTTTTGGATGGCGGGGTCGTGCCCGTGGTCATCTGCACCCGCTCCGCAAGGAAATCATCGGTGAGTCCCTCGACAAATCCGGCCCATTTCTCACTCGAGGTTCGCAGTATTTCCAGTATTTGATCCTTGCTCCGCGGTTGCGTTTCCTCCGCCATGACACGCTTCACGAACGACGGGAGGTCGAATCCCTCAAACGAAGATCTGCGATCGACGGCGTGGAATTGATATTGCAATGTGCTTGCCCCTGCGATGTGGGCCAGCAGCTCGCCAACGCTGCGGGTCTCCGGCGCCGCCCTGAAAGCGTACTTCCCTTCTGGAATCTCCTGAGCAATGATGAGCGTATTCTTGCGGACCGTGCGGAAACTGTCGGCCAGTTCTTTGGCTGCGTAGTAATTCATAAGGCCTCTTCTTTCGTCGAGTGAGAAGTTGCCCTTGCGCAGATAATGGGCAGGACCTGCATTTTACCATGCCGCAGCAATTGTTGTTCTGGCAGCGTCACCGGCCTCTTTGGCCCGGTTGGAAAATTAGGCTCGTCCTGCCGCGTCAATCGCCGTGGGCGCGGCCCTCCCAACCACGTGCCTGAATTTTCTTGCGGCTCTCGCAGATGCCAACCCCGAGTCACTTAGGAGATCATCAATCTAGCTGCAGCAAAGTGCGCAGCTTGGGTAGGTCGAAGCCCACGACAACCTGGCCGTCAATCACCGTGACCGGTGTCGTCATGTAACCAAGCTTCTCCAGTTCGTTCAAAGCCGCTTCATCGGCGGCAATGTTTCGATCCACGAACTCAATCTTGTTCTGTGAAAGAAACTCCTTCACTTTCCCGCAGAACATTCAACCCGGTTGACTATAAACGACAACCTTTTTGCTCATTGAATTCCTCCCCGAAGTGGTTGCTTGCGCCCGCCTTGCAATCTACCAGCAATCTTTGCGTTTTCGGCAAGCCCTCGATGAGGCTGCTCCAACCTTTTCCGCCATCTATGTACGGCCATCAACTCAGTTTTTCTGTTTTGAATAAATAGTGTTCAATGTCCTTCGCGTTCCTTCGATGAAGCGCACCACCGGGCGGCCCGTGAATTCTGGTTGAGGTGGCGCGTCTGTCCAGATCTGTTCCGGCTTATAAACCGCGATGTAGTCCCAGACGACGCTCGGACGATCATGCTCTCCCATCGCATGGGAGAGAACTCGGTTTCGGTCCCAGTACTGCTTCACCCGCGGATCATGAATGCGCCGAAGGACGATGGTCGAAGGTGCGCTCAAGTCCGTAGCCAGCACCGGTTCCCAAATTACAAGTACGCGCAGATATGAGTCTGTTTGTGTTTCTAGCAATGCTTCGAGTGCGGAGGCCCCCCGCACGCAGATCGGTCAAGTCGGCGAAAGAAGTACCAGCATGCGCACGTTTGCTTGGCTGCTGTTGAACTCATTCTTGAGTTCACTCAGGTTCGCCGCATTTAGATCGGCAAGAGGCGCCTGGCCGGCCGGAGTTTGGTGTCCGCCATACAGATAAAACAGGCCAGCAAAAATGGCGAGTGCGGAGAGAGCTAAACCAACGCTCCTGCGGTTCATAGCAACCTCTCTACGAGATCTGCGAATGCCTGCGGAAGCAGAATCGAAATGGCGACAATCAGGGCCGACAACCACAGCACTACTTGGCTGAGGACACTCGGATTGCAATTGCACTGGCTCGCGCGTCGGCTTTGATAAAACCCGAAAGCAATGAAGAGAACGGAAACACCCAAAAGATATGGCCGAAGGGCGCTGATGTAGGAAGAGAGAAATGCGGCGCTGCTTGCCGTTCCAGCAGCCAGTACAAACGGCAGCACCGGCAGGCAACAGGTCAAAGCAGCCAGGACACTTCCAACCGCTCCCAACGACGCCGAGACCCCCGTACCTTGCTTCACGGCCTGTCTCCTTCGCGGGCCTCCAGCACCGCCCGATGAATCATCTCCGTTGGAGGCACCCCTATCGGTTTCGATCCCGGGTACAAACGGCAACTCAGCGTGAATGTCTGCGCCTTCTGCGGCTCGCCCGCAATGTCTCGCCCGTTGATTCGAATCGTCGGAGAGCCATAAAATCCAAGCTCGCTTGCCATTCTTTCGTCAGCGACGAGTACCTCGCGAACGTCCGCCACAACGCCTTCCGCGGCCAAGACATCCTTGACGAGCTTTACCGCCGCGGGATGCGAAGGGCACTCCGCTACGTACAGGACTTCGACTCTCACTTGGTATTCTCCGGTTTCCGCGCGCCCGATTCAGACAAGAGTGGGCAGCGCGCGTTTCGTTTGCGTAGTTCGCCCTTGCAAGCGCGCAGAGTCGTGCGCAGCTCGTGCTCCAACTTGTGAAGGTCCACAAGCTTCGCGCGGACGTGCAAGAGTTTTTGCTCCAATCGCCGGCGCACCGGCGCACATGGCTGCAACCGGCGGTGCCGCAGTTCCAAAAGCTCTCGGACTTCTTTGAGCGTGAATCCCAGGCCCTGGACTCGCCGGATGAATTCCAGCGTTTCCACGTCGGCGTCCGCGTATTGACGAAATCCACCGGCGCTCCGCGGCGCGCGCGGAAGGAGGGCGTTGCGCTCATAAAAGCGAATCGCATCAGGAGTGAGGCCGATCTTCCTTGCAACGCTACCGATGTGCATCAGCATGTCCCCCTCCGGAAATCTACACCCTGGAGTATAGTCCAGAGTCAAGCTCTTTTTGCCCTGCCCCTTGATGAGACCGAAGGCAGGTGGGTAGACCGTTGTGACTTGGTAGATACAAGGGTGGAAAATTCCGCGCATCGCGTGCGAACTCTTTTTCACAACTCGTTCGTTTTGCCCGGCGGTTGCAACAGAAAGAATCTGCGTCAGGATCGCGAGCCGGCGCCGATGACGATTTCGAGAGGCATGTTCATTTCCCGGCCGTTCCAGAATTGTTTCAGCGCGGCGAGAATTTCGGCGACGGCCTCGGCTTTTTTCTGGGGCGTCAGCTGCTCGATCAGCGGGCGGAAAGGCGCGGCAATTTCACTGAACTGCTGCCAATATTGTTCCAGCGTTCCGGCCCAGCGTCCCGGTGCGGTGCGGTCTTCTTCACGGACATTGCTGAAGCCGGCCGCTTCCAGCGCCCGCCGGAGCCGGCCACGCTCGCCAAACATGAACAGATTCGGCGCGTCGGGATCGGGAGGAGGCGGTGGGTTCGGAACGTGTTTCAGAACGATGCCTGCCGTTGTAGTGAAAAAAGGTTGCTCCTTGATTCCCCAGGCAACAAAGGCGACGCGCCCGCCCGGCTTCAGCACGCGGAAGCATTCGCGCAGCGCTTTCGCAAGATCGGGAAAGAACATGATTCCGAAGCGGCAGGTGAGCACATCGTACGACGCATCCGGAAAGGGAAGAGATTCCGCGTTGGCCTCGCGGAATTCGATGTTGGTGATGCCTTTCTTTCGCGCGAGCTCTTCGGCGAGCGAAATCATACCGGGTCCGAGGTCTGTCGCGGTGACGCGGCCTGAGGGGCCGATCTCCGCCGCGATGGAAAGCGCGGGATCGCCGACACCACTGGCGAGATCAAGGACGCTCAGGCCCGGGCGAAGCTGCGCGGCTTCCAGGATGGCCTCGGTAGCGCCGCGCGTGAAAGCTGCAATCTGGGCATGCCATTTTCGCCAGCCGGCGACGGTCTTATCGCTAGTCCACTCCTCGCGAAGATGCTCGCGAATCATTTGGATCTTGGCGGGGTCAGGCGAGCTCATCGGTGTCCTCCTCGGCGCGAAATATCAGATATCAGAATGATGCCTACTTCCCGTCAACGGAGAACGCCAACAGCACATTGCCGGGCATAGCGCCATATCGGCCGTAGCCGGAGTTCACGTAAAGAATGCCGCCGGCAATCGCCGGGCCGGGGCCATCGAGAGCGCCGCCGCGGCCGCGGACACCGTTTACCGTCGTGAAGTCGCGGACGGTGTCGAAGTCCCAAACGACGCGGCCGTCTTCGGCGGAGTAAGCGCGCAGATGTCCGTCCATGGAACCGGAGAAGACGGCTCCAGGGATCGCGGTAACAGCGGCGGATTGCGCGGGACTGCAATTGGGGCGGTCCTGACAGGCCGATTTAGGTGGCAGCGTTTGCCAGACCTTTTCGCCCGTGGAGAGGCGCAAAGCGAACAAGCCTCCACCCTTCGATGGGTCCAGCGTGCGGGTTACCATTTTTTGCCCGTTGATGGTCGTTTCGTGGCGCGTGCGAGTGACGTCCGACACCGCCACATAGGCGTTGCCCGCATCGACGGCAGGGCCCCACTGTACGCCACCGTTTAAGCCGCCTTCGCCGAGGCGCACCTGCCACAACACCTTTCCCTCATTGTCGGGGTCCAGTGCGTACACGATTCCCGATTTCTGGCCCGCCACCAGGGCGCGGTGGCCGCCGGGCAAAGAAACAAGAATGGGCGAGGAACCAAAATCGAAATCGGGTCCTTTGCTTTTGGGACAGCTCTCAAGTGTCGTCCGGCAAGAACTGTTGTAGGCGTCTTCCGGTGTGAGCTGGCGCGACCACAAAATTCTTCCGGTGTCCATGTCCAAGGCGAGGATGGCGTCGCTCGTCGTGACGGTGGGATCGGAGTAGCTATTTCCGGTGCCTACATACAAGACTTTGTGCTCCGGATCGAGCGTGGGGGCGGACCAGATGGCCACGCCGGAGGGGCCCAGGAATTGCGTGCCGAGAGCACTCTTGGTAGTGGGGTGCGGGGCTTCGTCGATGGCGTAGGTTTTCCAGACCTGGGCCCCGGTTTCGGCATTGAGGGCGACAACGCTTCCCCGGAAGCGGCAGCACTCGTAATGAGGATCGATGGTGGCGACCTCTTCCGCCGAACTCACCGGAACGTACAAGCGGCCATGCCACAGCTGCGGAGAGCCGGTAATCCTGGCTTGCGGATGTGAGTCGGCCTGCACCTTCCAAAGCAAGTGGCCGGTGGCAGCGTCGACGGCGTAGACAGCGCCTCGCTGGTCGCCAAAAAATGCGGCGTAGTTGGCCGGTTGCTTGCCCGAAAGAGGCCCAATAGTGACGGCCGTGCGCACCGCAGTTTCCGCCTGGAAGGACCAGCGGACACACCCTGAGCGAGCGTCGAGAGAAAAGACCTTGCCTTGTTGGCTGCCGACAAACAAGGTTTCGGCAACAACGGTGGGCTGGCTAAAAGCCAGGAAATCGCCCTCGAAGCCGAAAGCCCATTTGAGCTTGAGGCGGGGGACTTCCGTGGCAGATATACCTGCCATTGCAGCAGGCTGGAAGCGGTGGTTCAGCAAATCGACACTCCAGCCGTTCCACTGCGGGGCGCTTGGTTCGACGGAGAAGCTTTTCGACGATGCGGGGCACAGGCCAATTGGCGAGCGAGGTACGGCATCAGACTTTGCGCTAGGCGCACTGCCGGTCACGTACGCAGCGATAGCGTCGCGCTGGGCCGGGGTCAGGGAGCCTGCCATCTCGCGCATCACGCCGGTTTCGAGGATCCTCTCAATCGAGACCGGAGACATGTACCGCAGGATGCTTCGGTCGGGCGCGCGGTCCGAAGTGCCGCCTTCGTGGCAGACGGCGCAGTGCTGGCGGTAGAGAGCGGCACCGTCCTGCGCCCAAGAGGTTTGCGATGCGGCCGCAACAATCAACGCGAAGACAAAGGTGCGGGCAAGAATCAAATATTTCATAGAGCGGCTCCATTCCTGTCGGAGAGCGGTCACATAAGCCAAAGAAGGACGTATCACAACCATAGCGGATGCGTCACTTTTTCCAGAATTTCATGACGCCGGCGTAGTCGAGGTCTTCCTTGGCAGCGCCTTTGACGGCGCTGTAGGTTTCACGGGCGGCAGCGGTGGCCGGCAAAGGGACGCCAATTTGATTGGCGAGGTCGAGCGCGAGGCCGAGATCCTTGTGCATCAGGCGGAGAGGGAAACTCGGTGCGTATTCACCTTTGAGAAGAAGCGGAGCCTTTACGTCGAGGACCGGCGCGCGCGCCATGCTGGACTGCATGACTTCGACGAGTTTTTCACCCTGAACGCCGGCACCGGTGGCGAGAGCGAGGGCTTCTGCGAGAGCGTCCACTTCTAGAGCGAGGATCATATTCATCGCCAGCTTGATGATCTGGCCGGCGCCGTTGGGCCCGAGGTGAAACCAGCGCTTACCCATCACGCCCAGGATCGGCTCAATTTCTTTCAAAGTTTCGGCGTTCCCTCCGACCATGAAAACCAACTCGCCTTTTTCCGCGCCCCAGGTGCCGCCGGTGACAGGGGCATCGAGGAAACGCGCGCCGCGCTCGGCGCAGGCTGCTGCGATTTTGCGGGCGAGAGCGGGAGACACAGTGCTGGAATCGATGTAGATGCCGCCGCGCTGGAGTCCGGAGAGTGCGCCGTCCTTGCTCCAAAGAACTTCTTCGAGCGCAGGAGGATCGCTGACGATCGTGAGGAGTACTTCGGCGGAGGCGGCGACTTCGCGGGGAGATTTCGCGAGTTTGGCTCCAGCTGCGACGAGCGCTTCGGCGCGCGAGGCGGTGCGGTTCCAAACGGTGAGCGGATAGCCGGCTTTCAGGAGATTCAGTCCCATAGGCCGGCCCATGAGGCCGAGGCCGATCAATCCGATTTTCTGCTGCGGGCTGGAAACGGGTGTCACAAGAGACCTCCTAATCTGCGGCCCATCATCGAAATACGGAGCCGCACGTGTTTCTCAAGCGTCGCGGAAAGATTGTAGCTGAATTGGGGGAATGGAGTCGCGGCGAGGGGGCGGCGAAGAGCGGTCAGGCGGTCTTTGTGCGATGGGAGAACGGAAGGAGAGAAGATGCGCCACCGGAAGCGCCGGCCGCGGCGGCAGAGTTGCGCGGATCTTTGGTTGGAGTTGGCTGCGGGGTAGCGTCAGAGGCAGAAGCCGGTTCAGCAGAGGCCGCGGCGCGATTGGGCGATGCGCCCTCAGCATCCAGTTCCTGGATGCGGACAATATACTGATAGGGAATTTCCCAACGGAATTGTTTCTCCTGCCCACGTTGTTCGAAATGTTCTTCGAGGAAGATGGAACGCCCGGAATCCGCGGCAAACGTGCCGGTCGCGGGCAGAAGAATATCGCCGGCGCGGTATTGCACCTCGACCCTACGCCCGAGAAAGGCAGAGTAGCGGGCCATACTGGCTCCAGTGTCGGAAGGAGCGGACGTGGCGTCAATAGTACGGAAGGACTCGTACGGTGGATAGTCGTGGATCAGTGTGGAAAAAGCGGCGGGACAAGGGGAGGCTCAAAACGCTAGAATACCCAACGCTTTCGCGATTCGCGAAGGGAGAGGTGCGCGAATGAATGCGATCTCGCACGCAGAAGTCATGAACATTCTTGGCGGATGGGTGCGGCAAAAGAAGAAAATTGCTGTGTTGGGCTCCAACTCCGACTGCACGATTTCCTTAAGGAACGGCAGTGTGACGATTTGCCTGGATGACCTTTTGCAGCTCTCCTTTGCCGAGGATGGCATTTTGCGTCTGTTTCTCCGTGGGGCGACGTATTGGCCGGCCGACCCAAAAGACTTTCCGCAGGAATCCAGAGATTGGTTTGCGGGATTCGAGAAAGGCATGCAGCTTCGATTTGCGAGCCCCGAGATGGAGTATTTCCTCTTTGCTTCAGGGAAACATTAGGCACCCCGGTTACACCGGGCAAGGACGACTCGCTCGACAAATTCAGTGGCGGCTGTTGCCGGAATTTCAGAAATTGGACTCGAAGTGAAGGAGAGGAAATGATGCGCAAATGTTGCGGGCTGGGGCTGTTGAGTTTGCTGGTGGCAGCAACTGCGTTTGGGCAGGCACAAAAGGCCGCGAGCAAAACATACGTGCTGAAGGCGGCGCGATTGTTCGACGGAAAGAGCAACGCGCTGGTGACGCCGGGAGTGGTCGTGGTGACGGACGGAAAGATTGTTGCCGCGGGAACAAGGGCGGCAATTCCCGCCGGCGCGGAAGTGGTGGATCTGGGAGACGCGACGCTGCTGCCGGGCTTCATCGACGCGCACACGCATCTGACGATGATGTACAGCGAGGACTACAAGCAGGAGCGGTTGGATCCGCTGGAAAAAACGATTGCCGAGCGGGCGCTGGACGCGAGCGTGAACGCGCGGGTTACGCTGCTAGCCGGGATTACGACAGTGCGCGACGTGGGCTCTTTGGATTACCTGGACGTCGGATTGCGCAACGCCATCCGCAACGGAAAGGTGCCCGGGCCGCGAATGCTCGTGACTGTGCACGCGCTGAGCGCGACGGGCGGGCACTGCGATTTTTCGCAGGGATTCCGCGAAGGCCTTTTCGGGCACGAGAGCGGGCCGCTGGAGGGCGTGGTGAACGGCGCGGATCAGGCGCGTTATGCGGTGCGGCTGGACCACAAGTACGGCGCCGACATGATCAAGGTGTGCGCTACGGGCGGAGTCCTTTCTCCCACGGATGACGTGGATACGCCGCAGCTTACGCAGGAAGAACTCAACGCCATCGTGGATGAAGCGCACGCGCTGTGGCGCAAGACAGCGGCGCACGCTCACGGAGCGGAGGGAGCGAAGCGGGCCATTCGCGCGGGAATCGATTCGATCGAGCATGGAACGTTCCTCGACGACGAAGCTCTGGACATGATGAAGCAACGCGGCACATTTCTTGTGCCCACGCTGATGGCCTCGCAGGGATTGCAAGAACGGATCGACAAAGGAGTCTACATTCCGCCGGCGATTCTCGCCAAGGCAAAAGCCGCGATCGCTTCCATTCACCAAACGTTTCAGAGGGCGCTAGCCAAGGGCGTGAAGATCGGGCTGGGAACGGATGCGGCCGTTTATCCGCACGGACGAAATCTCGAGGAATTTCACCAAATGACAGACCTGGGCATGAAGCCGATTGATGCGCTGAAAGCGGGGACCTCGATGGACGCGGAGCTGCTGGGGCTGGCGGACAAGATCGGCACGCTCGAGGCGGGGAAAATTGCAGATGTGGTCGCGGTGCCTGGCGATCCGGTGCAGAATATCCGGCAGACGGAGCACGTTTTCTTCGTGATGAAGGAAGGCGTGATCTATAAAAACGAGAAGGCTAAGTAGCACCAATTGGGTGAGCGGAGAAGATGGTCTCTTCGCGGCGGAACAGGGCACGCGGCGCAGTGGCTGTGCTATTCGCGGTCATCGCGGTCAACAGAGCGGTCTTGTGGGGCCGCGGCACACCGGCGTTTGTTGCGGGCGTGGCCGGGGCCGTTCTGCTTGTGCTGGGAATCTTCCTCGTTTTTCGTAAGGACTGAGCCTTAAACATCAGAGACGACCTTCTTTCCTTCTTCATCAAGCGAACTATAAACGTGCGGCGATCCCTCGCGAGGAATCAGGATTCGAGCTTGAAACGCGAGGAGGCGAGACGGTAGAGGCGGCGCCAGACCAGGCGGTTGATGGCCACGACTACCATAGCCATGACGAGTGTGGAAGCGAGAAGCACGTCGAAGCGGCCGGAGTCACTGGCGCGGCTGATGGCGCTGCCGAGCCCGGCGGTCGAAACAACTCTTCCCTGAAAATGAAAATACTCGGCGATGATGCTGGCGTTCCAGGCGTTGCCCGAGGCGGTGACCATTCCCGTCACGAGATAAGGAAAAATTCCCGGCAGGATCAGAAGCCGCCAGCGGTCCCAGGACGTGAAACGGTAAATGCGCGCGGCCTCTTTCAAGTCGGTGGGGATGGCCATCGTGCCGGCGATGACGTTGAAGAGGATGTACCACTGCGTGCCGAGAAGCATGACGAGCATGGCGGCGATTTCGAGACCGCCGCGCAAGCGGATCAGGAAAAGCAGAATGACAGGAAAAAGAGCAGTGGCCGGGATGGAGGCGGCGATCTGCGCGAGCGGCTGCGCGATGCGGGCGAGGCGCGGATTCGAGCCGATGGCCACGCCGACGGGGACGGTCCAAAGAGCGCCAAGGAGGAGCGCGCCGCTGACGCGCAGAAGCGTCAGGGCGGCGCTGCGGACCAGGAAAAGGTAGTCCGCTCTGTGCAGATCCGAGAGTTCGCGAACGGCGTGGAAAACGGCGAAACCGAGGCCGACGAGGACGGTAGCCGCGAAAAGAAAGACAAGCCAGCGGCGCGTGCGCAAGTTTTTCGGCGCGGGAAAAGTTTGCGCGGCGCTGCGGGCCAGGATGGCGAAGGTGAGGGTCAGCCGGTCGAGCAGAGGGCGAAAGAAGACTCGATAAGTGCGAATGGCCAGGGAGGCGCGGCCGAGGAAACTGAGCACGTGGTGCTGCGTTGCTCGAGCGCTTTCGACCTGCTCGAATTTGAATTTGTCTGCCCAGTTGATAACTGGACGCCACAAGAACTGGTCGAGGAGGACAATAACAGAAATCATGACAACGAGACCCCAAAGAATGGCACGTGTGTCGCCATTACTCGCGGCGGTCTGCAAATAGGAGCCCAGGCCGGGCAAGCGGAAGTCACGGTCGCCCAGGACGAACATTTCGCAGGCCATGAGGAAAAACCAGCCGCCGGCGACGGACATCATGGAGTTCCACACTAGCCCGATGGTGGAGAAAGGCAGATCGAGCTCGACAAAGCGCTGCCAGCGGCCGAAAC